>Ga0302173_10000008_pt1 | contig 99767 bp, 89 predicted proteins | sample I_Fen_N3_1_FD_198785 | JGI IMG/M metagenome (GOLD analysis project Ga0302173, IMG submission 198785) | Peat permafrost microbial communities from Stordalen Mire near Abisko, Sweden - I_Fen_N3_1 | ecosystem: Environmental > Terrestrial > Soil > Wetlands > Permafrost | place: Sweden: Abisko... | reverse complement strand
ACACAAGATAAAAATTACCTAAAAAAGGAAGGTTATCCGATTATGAAAGGCGCATCACAATTCTTTTTAGGATGGATGGTTTTAGATAAAAACGGAAATTTAATTACGTCGCCGTCAACCTCTCCGGAAAATAAATACATTGCACCAGATGGTTTTATTGGAGCAACAATGTACGGAGGAACTGCAGATCTAGCCATGATTAGAGAGTGTTTTGAGAATACAATTAATGCTTCAAAAGTTTTAAATATAGATAATGAATTTAGAGGAAAACTAGAAAAAGCGCTTTCTAAATTCCATCCGTATCAAATTGGTAAAAAAGGAAATTTACAAGAATGGTATTTTGATTGGAATGACGAAGAACCACAACACCGTCATCAATCGCAATTATTTGGATTATTTCCGGGCGATCAAATTACGCCATTAAAAACTCCGGAATTAGCCCAAGCCGCCAAGAAAACACTCGAAATAAAAGGAGATGAAACAACAGGTTGGTCAAAAGGGTGGCGTATAAATCTCTGGGCAAGACTTTGGGACGGAAATCGTGCTTACAAAATGTACAGAGAATTATTAAGATATGTTGATCCAGACGGAAAGAAAACCGAGAAACCAAGACGAGGAGGAGGAACATATCCTAATTTATTCGATGCGCATCCGCCATTTCAAATCGATGGAAATTTTGGTGGAGCTGCCGCCGTTGCCGAGATGTTAGTTCAATCTAATGAAAATGAAATCAGATTATTGCCGGCTTTGCCAGATGCATGGGAAACAGGAAATGTAAAAGGAATTTGTGCCAGAGGAGGATTTGAAATTGAAATGTCCTGGAGTAATAAAAAGCTGGATAAAACTATAATTTCTTCTAAAACAGGAGGGAAAACAACATTGGTTTTCGGAGATAAAAAACAAGATATCAACATTAAAAAAGGAGAAACGCTGGAAATAAACTGGTAAAGTTATTTTAGAAACCTATCGTCAAGCTGAGCGAAGTCGAAGGCGCTCCTATTGGAATGTGGGCTTCTCCCGAAGCCTCGGGATCGCTCAGCCTGACAAGCTAAATAAACCCGACAGTCCCGAAGTTTCGGGATTAAACCTGTCGGGTTTAATCTTTACGGAAACTATTCTTTTTCAGAACTCTCTTTAGTCTTTTCTTCAGAAGCTTTAGCATGCTCTTCTTTAAAACTATCGTACCATTTTTCAATAGAAGGATAAACAAAAGCGGCTACTTTTTTTATTGGATTATAGAAAATAGATTTGTCTAGTGTTTCTTGCTTTGCCAGCATATTATTGAAGTTTATTTTCTCAAAAAGAACAATAATAACACTTAAGATTAAAATAGTTTTTAGGACCCTGAAAAAACCTCCACCTAGTTTATTTGCCCAACCTAAGAAAGCAAAATCGGCAATTCCGGTAAGGATTTTTGCCAGGAAATAAACACCAATCACAACCAAAATAAAAGTTAGAATAAAAGCTGTAACCTGAATTGTATTTGGATTCCAGGAAACGTGTTTCATAATAATTTCTTTCATTAGGGAAGAAAATTTTATCGCTAAATAAATTCCTAATAGTAAAGAAACAAAAGAAGCCACTTCTACAAAAAGTCCATTTTTGATGCCTTTGTATAAACTAAAAGCCAAAAGTGCTCCCAAAATAATATCTAAAAAACTCATATTTTCTGTCGTTTTATTGTGGCGCAAATATATATCTTTTTTTAGGTTCAGAGGTTCAGAGTTGCAAAGGTTCAGCGGTTTTTTTAGGTAAAAATTTAGGTTCTTAGTTCCTCAGTATCCTAGCAATTTCTCTATGTCTATATTTTTTAAGGTCTTTGAATTTGAAGTCCGTATCTTTGCAATAAAAATTTTAGAGTTCAGATTGTTGATTTTAGGTTTAAATAATCATTAAATCATTGTTCAACCCAGAATCTAGAATTTAAAATCTAATATAAAAATGTCAAGAGATACACAACTAAAAGAGCGTTGGGAAAAGCTCGTCAATATACTTTCAAATCAATTTTCGCAAGGCGAAGACTTAGATTTAGATGCCATAATTTACCTAATTGGAGTTCAGGAACTCGGAAAAGTACATCGTGAGTTCAAAAAAGATGAAAAATTAAACCTGATGCACATCGCTATTTGCCGATTATTAGAGCCTTATGGATTTTATGAATTCGACTTTTTTGATGCCGAAGGTTGGCCACATTACAAAGTAAAAGAAGAATTACCATCATTAAAAGCTGGAGAGCAATCCGTCTTAATGAAAGAAGCGATTGTAAGTTATTTTTTAGAAAGACAAGTTATTGAGTAGTTTTTAGCTACAGTCGTAGTCGCAGTTTTCAGAAATTACTCGATTGAGCACTGAAAACTGTGACTGCGACTAAGGAGTTTCAACTAAAATATGTAAATTTGTATTCTCAATTATTGAATGAAAATGATAGATAAGATAAAAGATTATATTGGTGAAGCGCAAGCTTTTTCAACTGAAAACGCGGCGGAGCTAGAAGCATTTCGTATAAAATTCTTAGGAAAAAAAGGAGTTTTAAATGATTTTTTCGCCGAGTTTAAAAACGTACCAAACGATCAGAAAAAAGAATTCGGACAAGTCATAAATGCTTTAAAAACAGCTGCTGAAGATAAAGTAAAAGCAATTGTTGAAGCATTAGAAAGCAAACAAGAAACAAAAGGAGTTTTTGGCGATTTAACGCGTGCAGCAGAGCCAGTAATTATTGGTTCTCGCCACCCGATTTCGATTGTTAAAAATCAAATTATAGATATTTTTGCCAACATTGGTTTCAATGTTTCCGAAGGTCCGGAAATCGAAGACGACTGGCATAACTTTACGGCATTGAATTTGCCAGAATACCATCCGGCGCGCGATATGCAGGATACATTTTTCATTCAGACCAATCCAGATGTGCTATTGCGTACGCATACATCATCTGTTCAGGTGCGTTACATGGAAAATCATAAACCGCCAATTCGTACGATTTCTCCGGGACGTGTGTTTCGTAATGAAGCTATTTCGTCACGCTCGCACTGTATTTTCCATCAAGTAGAAGGATTATATATTGATAAAGATGTGTCATTTGCAGATTTAAAACAAACATTACTTTATTTTACTAAAGAAATGTTCGGTAAATCTAAGATTCGTTTACGTCCGTCATATTTTCCATTTACAGAACCAAGTGCTGAGATTGATATTTACTGGGGTTTAAAAACCGAAACAGATTATCGTATTACAAAAGGAACTGGTTGGTTAGAAATTGGTGGTTGCGGAATGGTTGATCCTAATGTTCTTAAAAATTGCGATATTAATCCTGATGAGTATAATGGTTTTGCTTTTGGAATGGGAGTAGAGCGTATTGCAATGCTACTTTATCAAATTGGTGATATTCGTATGTTTTACGAGAATGATGTTCGTTTCTTAGAGCAATTTAAAGCAAATATCTAGGAGCTGTTTCCTGCTGTCCGCTGTATCTTTTGTTTTTTAAAGAAAAAAACAAAAGGATGCCACTTTCATCAGGGCTAAGAATTTACGATATAAATTACCTTTACAATAAATAAACCTTTGTTGAAGTTTAAACTTTGACAAAGGTTTTAAAGCTTTTAATAAAAATGAAAAAAGATATAACAATCCCGGAAATGCAAAACGTATTTCTAGCCGCCGTTCAGGAATGGAGCGACGATTTTATGGAGAAAGTGTGGTATGCTTATCTTGTAAATGACAGTGATTTTAATATAGATAGTGTTATGGTGGTTTCTAAAGCTTTTGGAACTATCGATGGCGAAATGAAAAAAACGTCTATTTTGCGTCATGCATTTGTTGAGGTTCCTGCTGTTTCGGTAGTAAAAATCGAAATGATCGAAAAAAGTCTATTGGTTTTAAATAACGAATTTTCAGTAACTTTCTTCATCGGAAATACTTTATACGACAAGAAATTTATCTTCAAATCAAACTTAATCAACGAAAACGACACGGAAGAAGTGCCAATTCTTTTTGTTGAAGGTGTTATGGTGAAGTAAGTTTTTTTGAGAAGATAGAGGCAAGAGCATAGAAGCAAGAGTCAAGAGGGAAGAAAATAGAGGAAAGAGGATAGATTTTAGAAAATAGATATAACGAATAGAGTCAAGACGAAATTAATTAGTCTTGACTCTTTTTTTATTCTCAAAGTATAGAGATCTATCATCTTGCTTCTTAACTCTTGCTTCTTGACTCTTGACTCTTGCTTCTTGACTCTTTACTCTATTTTCTTGCCTCTATCTTCTCAAAAAAACCTATTGAGGTAACTCAGGCGGGCGCATTTTGTAGGCACCAGTTGATAAACTTGTAATGAAAGCTTCTAGAGCATCTAACTCCGCTGCGTTTAATTTTAGTTTTTGAATGAGTTTAGACGTTGTTGGGAATAAAGTATCATTTTGTTGACCTTCTTTTCTCTTTGGTTGTGGCATTCCAGCATTATACATGTTTAAAACACCGCGTAAATTTGGGAATAAACCATTGTGTATATAGGGCGCATTTTGTGCTACTCCACGTAAAGACTGCGTTTTAAATTCGCCAACATTTTCGGCTTTTTTAGTCACGTTATAACGTCCAAGATCTTCATATTCTCTTCCGTAATAGGTTAAACCAATGTTATGGAATTTATTATCAGAGAAATTAGCCGTATTGTGACAATTGATACAACGTGCTTTGGTACGAAATAGGTGCAAACCTTGAACTTCTTTATTGTTTAGTTGTGTAGAATCGCCCGCTACAAATTTATCGAATCTGCTTTTCGGACTTATTAAGGTTCTTTCAAAAGTGGCAATGGCTTTTAAGATTTCTTCCTGATTGAGTTTTTCTTTTCCAAAAGCTTTTTGAAAATGTGTCTTGTAGCCTTTTATTTTATTTAGTCTTTTGGTAGCAAGATCAATATGAAAGTTCATTTCTTTAGTATCCTTTATAGGAAAGCTTGCCTGATCTTCTAGCGTTACCGCTCTACCATCCCAAAAGAAAATTTTTGCATAAGCGATATTCATTAAACTTGGAGAATTTCTAATGCCTTGTAATCTTCCTTCTCCATAAGAAACCCTTCTGGCATCACCCCAATTCAATTCGGGATCGTGGCAATTGGCACAAGAAATTTGCCCTGATTTTGATAATCTCGGATCAAAGAAGAGAATCTTACCTAATGCAGCTTTTTCTTCAGTATACGGGTTGTTTTCTGGAAATTCAGGTTTGCCTAAAGTCCCAATATCTTCAAAACCTTGAGCATAAACTAGAGAATCTACTTCGGGTTTTGGCCATTTTTGATAATCTCCGCTACTATATAGTCTTTTTAATTCGGAAATAGAAAGCGTTGGATCAATCTTAGCATAAGAAACAATAATAAGTGATAGTACCATTATCCCAATGGCAATAAACTTTGTTTTCATTTTTAGTAATTTAATTGTACACCACATTGAATCCAATAAGTTGTATTGGTGTTGATAATGGCGTTATAATCATTTTGTTTTTTTAGAGCTAGTTTTTCTTTTAAGTTGGTATAGAATACTACTGTTTTATTGTTTTTTACCGGATAACTATATTCTAATCTTAGTGCAGGAGAAAAATAATTTGTTGTACTTACGACATAATCATTTATGATAACTTCATTAAAAAAAGTTGCACTGCTTCCGCCCGAAGTGTCATAATACTCGAGTTTAGATGATGGCAATGGAAAATACATATTGAAACTTACAGCGGTGTTTAGTTTGCTCTTTTTAAATGCAAAGTCGCGACTTCCGAAAATTCCCGTATTAAGCGAATTTATTTCAATATCTGTTATTGCCATGATATCATTGTACTGGTTTTGTTTGTAAATAACATCCAATCCAAATAAATAGTCAATGTTTGATCTTGTTTTTTTTGAAATAGTAGTTAACCAATTAACTGTTTTTAAGGCATTTTTGTAGTTGTATCCGTTATTTTTTACATCAAAATTGCGAGCTTCACTTTTGTCAAATTTTAGGGTTGATTTGATTTCCTTTTTATTCCATTTATGAAAAGCAAATAATTCAGCGTGATTGATTTTTGTGTCAAGTTTCATTCTTTCATATTCCTGAAGGTTAAAAACACTGGTGTAAAAAATTGTATTCGAGTTTTGATTGTAATAGAGTGCAGTTAATATTGTGTTTTTGTTCGAAAAGGTATATCCTAGACCAATCTTATCAGTTAGCTCTTCATATGTAAATTTGTAGCCTTCTTGGTTGGATTTAAAGTAATTTAAGATCCTGCCATAACCAGCATTAAATCGTAAGTAAGTTTCTGGATATGCTTCAAAATTTAAGCTTTTGTTGTTATAGGTATAAACGTAATCTTTGATGTTTTGGGCATAATTACCTAATACGAACGCTTTTTGGTTGGCGGTAATTTGATATCCAATTTGAATTTCGCCGCTTAATTTTCTATTTGTAATTTGAGGTCTTGGATCTAATGTTCGACTATATTTTTCGGCACCATAATCACCTTTAAATGCAATTGATAAATGATTGGTAATTTCTTTCGAGAAACCTCCGCTTACTCTATAAACCTGATTTTGCCAATCGGCCTTTCTTGGTACAAAAAAGTAATGTGGCATAATAACTTCTTGATCTTCTGATCTATCTTCTGAAAGTACCCACCCAACATTTTTTTCTTCGATTTTTCTAATAGAGAAATCGCCAAACAATTTCCATTTTGATTTTGTTGTGAAATGTCCCTGAGCTAAAAACTGATAAGTATTTACTTCGTTCGCAATTTGTTTTCTCGCAAATTCATTTTGCTGATGTTCATAAGACACTTCGGTAAAAGTAAAATCTTTGATGTTTTGATTCGTATATGCAATTGGATATTTGAAAATCTGATTTTTAATTTGATTGTCAAAAATATGATTTGTAATAACGATGCTATCTTGTGCTTGTATTAAATAGATATTTGAAATAAAGAAAAGAAGTAATGCCCAATATTTCAGGGCATTACTTTTAATTTTAAAATCTTTGAAATTATTGATTTTCATTAATGAAAACTTTTAGTTGAAACCTCTCGGATTTGCAGTTATTTCGACAAAATCATTACTTGAATTGTTTGTGTCTTGTAGAATGATTCTTCCGGCAATTGTAGTTTTAGTTTTTCTTATGACTGATTTAGATGAGAAGAAACCAGAAGGTAAATAAGTGGTTCCTCCGTCTATTTGAGTAGCTAACTTTTTAGGAATAAAACCAGCTCCTAAATCTTTTGTCGTGTCTACACCGTCTACAATTGCTGAATTTGGGACTTGTAAATATAAAGTTGCATCTCCTTTTGGATTTTTATATTTTTTTAGAGCAGCAAAATCAGTATTTGTCATTTTAATAATGGCATAACCTTGTCTTCCGTTTGTATCCAAGATCATATCTTTATTTTTATTTCCCCAATAAGCAATACCTAAATCAGGTACAGCCGGATTCTGAATGTCGTATTGGTAGGTATCACCTAAAAATGTTCCCAGGAATGCTTCAAAATCAGCATTACTTAGATCTAAGGTCAATTCAGGATTTAAAATACTCACAGATTTACCTGAATTATCCATATAATTAGATTTGTGATTTATTGCAGATTGTGCAAGTACAAGACTTTTACCAGGTTGTACAGGATATTTTGTTCCGTCGCCCGGAATAACAAAAATATTTGAAGCATAAACGTAATCAGTATTTGCTTTGTCACCAATAGTCATCTCAGCAGATTTACTCCAATCGTATTGCCCATTAGCCAAGGTATAAGTAAACACAGTTGTCGCATATGAGCCATACAATTGCGCAATGTATAATCCGTCTGCATATTGAACAGTATTTGAATTGTTGTAGATTTCGATGAATTGATCTCTGATAGAAGCTCCTTTTTGAGTGTCAGAACCTCCGTAATGTATTTGTTTGATGACAAAATCTCCTACTTTAGAAGTTTTCATTACAATATTGACAGTTACTGTCAGGTTGTTTACTAATAAACCACTTTGAGAACCATTAAAATTAATTTCGGTTTCTGTAGGAGTGTATCCAAAGGTATCGCTAAACTCGGCTGATTGCATTATTTTAGTTGCCGAAACAGAATAAGTTCCTGGTAATATTTGATTAAATTGAGCAAGACCATTGTCGTCTGATTTTACGGTATATTTATTTCCGGTTTCATTGTTAACGATCGTAACACTTGAACTTTTAGTGATTTGATTATTGAAAGTTTCATCATATTTAACCGAGATAGAAAAACTAACTGGTTTTAAAGCCTTATCTTCATTATTGCTACAAGATTGCATTAGCAATCCTAATGTTAGAATTATAGTAAAAAGGAATGTTTTTTTCATGGTGATGTATATTTAGTTTAAAATTCATAGTTTAATTTAGTTCCAAACGAGAAATCGGCTGTAGTGCTCAAAGTTCTTTGGTTAGAAATATTGAAATAAGTTGGCTTAAGATTTAAGAAATTTGTAGCATAAAAGGATATACCAAAACCGTTCTGAAAATCTTTTGAAATACGTAAATGAAAGTTGTGTATAGGACGTTGTAGTTTAGTTTGTACCTCTGGGAGTTCTTTTATGAGATGCCCATATTTTTGAATACTGGACCTATCTGCTTGGGGAATTTCGTGATATATAAACTGACTGTCTAAGTAACCATCAGGGAAATCGCCAATATTCTGCTTTTTGTTCTGAGCCAGAATATGTTCCGTTCGCACAGAGATTAATAGTCCTACTGATGGAATATGATAATTAAAATTTGAACCCAATGTAAAATTATCCTGATTTGTGGGTCTGGTTTTATAAACACCATATCTCTCTGGTGATATTAAACTGGTAGAAGCAAGATAATAGTGAGAATCTGAAAAATCACTTGTGTACACGTAAGATGCATTAAAGCTGATATCGAGATTTAGAGGTTTTATTTTTCTAAAATTTACAGTAGTCTCAATACCTTTATCTTCAGATGTTGATTGGTTTGTAATACTATGATTGAAATAGTAAAAGTTTTCAGTACCTACAATTTGATAGGTTGGTACCTGAGTTCCTACAATGGTAACTTCTGCTTTAGGAATTACTCTGTAAACTGGAATATCCTGACTTACAAAACCATTGAATAATTTATTATAATATCCTGTCACATTTATGCTAGCAAATGGAAGAGTAACATCGAAACCAGCTTCTGTTCGGTATGATTTACTTGGTTTCAAATCTAAGTTATCTCCGGGAGTAATTATGGTCTGAATCCATGCTTTTTGATAAACTCCCGGATAAGTATAGATACCTGTTCCAATAAGTTTATCTAAATAACGATCACCAGTATACAATTGATTTAATGAAGGAGCTTTTGACGATAATCCAAATCCACCTCTAATTCTCAATGCTTTATTAAAGGAAAAAGAAGAGTTGATTCGGGGTTGGAGCAGTAAATTCCCTAACTGATTGTCGAATCTTAATCCCAGATCAATATTTAAAATCTGATTGTTTTCAAATTTTTTAAATATTCTGTTTTCTGCGTAAGCCGAAATTTGATTTTCTGTTTTGGTGTTATTAAAGTTGTAATCTCTATAGGCCAATACACTAGAGCCTTCCCTGTTAAGAGTATAAAAATTTAGTAAACCTGTGACCTCATTTTTTCTTCCTGCTCCTTTATTTGTACTGGTTCTGTTAGAAATTCCAAAAACCAAACTATGAATCCATCCTGCTTTATTTGTCAAAGTTTTTGTGGTTTCCAAAGTCAAAAATGTCGAGATCGGAATACCCTCTACAGTACTTACACTAGTGTATTGAGAAGGTACAATAACAGCATCATGAATACCTTCTTCATAAGAATCTGTCGCTGCCGAAGCCGGTACATTTACCCAACGCTCTCTTCTGGAAAATTGTTTGTCATAACTAAAACTAGTATTCACATTGATACCATCTACCCATAAATTTTTAGGTTTCCACATTAAGTTATTTGAAATCGAAAAGCCTTTTTTCTGGTTTCTAACAACTTGTGCACTAATATCATCAGGATCTGCTTTAGCATCATCCAGATTCATCCTAAAATTTGTGGTTAATGTGTTTTTTATGGTAGAATTATTGTTTTTATACTGCCATGATATGTTTCCATTAATTCTTTCATAGTCTAATAAATTATCTCTCGCGTCTGCTTTAGAATCTAAATAATTCAAGCCAACATTCATAGAATTGTTTGTATTAAATCTGTAACCTTTTGTTAGATTTAACTCAGATGTAGCATCTCTAATAGAGGCAGAAACGCGATAAGGACTACTTCCAACTTTAGTTGTAATTAAAACTAAGCCTGAGGTTAAATCCCCGTATTTTGCTGAGGGAATTCCTTGTATAATTTTTATTTCTTCAATATTGTTTGTTGAAATTTCTCTTAAATCAATACCGGAATTTGGATTAGTAAAAATGTTTGTTGGGGTTCCAAAAGCATTTCCCAAACCGGAATTGGGATTAAAAGCCTGCATGTTTTCGTTGTTAGAAATTGGTATGTCATTCATTACAAATGATGTCCCAAAAGCTTTCATCTGATAATTTAGAGAGGAAGTATTTGTAGCAGTACGGAAAATAATATTTTTAAAAGAGTTCAAATTAAAATCTGTAGTAGTCTGTCCGGGAAGTTGTTGTAAAACGTCATCTAGCGTAAAAGCCTGAACATTATTTATGGCATTTGTCCCCATCGTCAATTCAGAATATTGTCTCTGTTTGTTGGCTGTAACAACAACTTCTTTCAATCGAAGGGTATTGTCTTCAAGGGGAACAAGAATATAATTCTGGTCATTTTTTAAGACCACATTAGATTCCATTTTTCCTAAAAGAGAGAAATTTAACTCTATATCCTGGTTGTATGGAATGATAATTCTAAAAGTTCCATCTTTTTCAGAAATACTCCAATTTTCAGATTTAGTGTCACGTATAAAAACACCCAATAATGGTGCAGAAGTTTCTTTATCTATAACTTTACCTGTAATAACTTTTTGAGAAAAAGCGGCACTCGATACGAGAAGAAAAAATAAAATAAAACGCATTGTTCTTAATTAGAATAAATAAAAATAGTGAGCAAATCTATCAAATAATCATTGTGTAACAATGAAATAATTATGATTTTATTAACGGGAGGAAAATGCTATTGTGAGAAAACAGAACTTTTCCTATTTAAAGAAAACGTTTGAAATAAAACTTATTTAGTGTTATTTATTTGATTATTAGTTCCTTATGTTATTTTAGATTTGTAGGACTGATGTTGTGTTTTTTTTAAGAAAATTTAATGGAGGAATATAATTTTACGCAGTAATTCTTGTTAAATTTTAACAGATTTTAAATTTATGGAGAGATAAAGCAGAAAGATGCAGTAAAAATGTAGAATTGTTTCGTGTTTTTATATTTTATAACCGTCAAGAGGTTATAGAAAACGCAGAGTTTTTGAAATGTCGAATATACACGAACGAAAAAGAGTCAGAGAAATAATATTCCCTGACTCTTTTGTATTTTTATATAGTAAACCTAATTGATTGATTAACTTAATCTAGAGATTCCGTTAATTTTTTAAAGACAGATTTTGCGTCTTTTCCTTCGTATAATATGCTATAAACAGCATCAATAATTGGAGTTTTAGCACCGTAACCTTGATTTAATTTGTATGCACTTTTAGTAGCATAATAACCCTCGGCAACCATGCTCATTTCCATCATTGCGCTTTTTACCGTGTAACCTTTTCCAATCATGTTTCCGAACATTCTGTTTCTTGAAAAAACCGAATATCCTGTAACCAATAAATCGCCTAAGTAAGCCGAATCATTTATGTTACGCTTCATTTTGTGCACTTTTCTAATGAACTTTTTCATTTCACGAATTCCGTTACTCATCATAACAGATTGAAAGTTATCTCCGTATCCTAAACCGTGAGCGATTCCGGCTGCGATTGCATAAATATTTTTAAGCATTGCAGCATATTCAGTACCAATAATGTCATCAGAGATTTTAGCTTTGATGTAATTTCCTGATAAAGATTTTGCGACAACAGATGCCTTTTCCGGATCTCCACAAGCAATTGTTAAATACGATAGTCTTTCCAAAGCTACCTCTTCAGCATGACAGGGACCAGTAATAACTCCAATATTATAATAAGGAATGTCGTATTGAATATGGAAATGTTCTCCAACAATTAAGCTCGTTTCTGGTACAATTCCTTTAATGGCTGAAAAGATGATTTTATCTGCCAGAGAAACCGTTAAGTTTTTTAGTTCAGCATCTAAAAAAGCAGATGGAATAGCAAATATTACGTAATCTGCATATTCAATTGCTTCGTTTATATTATTGGTTAATTTAAGTTTTTGAGTATCAAATTCGACCGAACTTAAATAATTTGGATTGTGTTTGTATTTTTGAATGTGCTCGATTGCAGCATCGTTACGCATGTACCAAGCAATTTCGGGTTGATTAACGCATAGCATTTTTGCAATTGCCGTTGCCCAGCTTCCACCTCCAATTACTGCAAATTTTAACTTTTCGCTCATTTTTTTAATAATTTAAAACAAAAGTACTTAATAAAGTAGTAATAATACAAAAACTGTTTTAAGAAATTTAGTTTTCACCTTTAAAAGTAATGGTTTTCAGGAGGTTTAAAAATAAAATAAAAAAAATTTACAATTTGTACAATAAAAATACAATCCTTACGTTGTAACTACTTATAAATTAGAATTTAATGAGTTTAGCAAGAATTGAGTTAGTTAGTTTTGTTTTAGTATTGTAAAAAGGCGTTCCTATAATAGATAAGAACGCCTTTTTTTTTGAAATTTCAAATTCCAATCGTCTCGTATTAAAATTTTAACCCTATATAAAAAATTCCAAACCCCAATAACACAAAGATCATTGGAATTTGGAATTTAAAAAATTTGGAATTTTTATATTTAGTAGCTTAACTCAACAATCGATTTTACTTTGTCTAGCGTAATTAATTGTTTTTCGCCTAGACCTTTCCAGCCTCTTTCGTCAAAACGTTTTACTATAAAGTCGGCAGTTTTACTATAATCATCCGTGTATTGCGATAATTTGGTATCCATTCCCATAGTGTGAAAAAACTCCACGGTTTTGTTTATTGCTTCTTTTGCAACTTCATCATCAGACCCCATTAGATTAAAAATTCGTCTTCCGTATTGTGCCAGTTTTTCCTTTTTAGTATCAAACATAACATTGTATAAACTTGGACCAATAATAGCTAAAGTTCTGGCATGATCGATATCATATAAAGCTGTTAATTCATGACCAATCATATGCGTAGCCCAATCTGATGGAACACCTTTTTGAATTAATCCGTTTAACGCCATCGTACAACTCCACATAAAATTAGAAGCCAAAGCATAATCTGTTGGATTTTCTACCACTTTTGGTCCTACTTCAATTAAAGTTTGTAAAATGCCTTCGGCGATTCTGTCTTGCAAATATCCTTCGTGTGGGTATGTTAAGTATTGTTCCATTACGTGCGTGTATGCATCTACAACACCGTTTTGTAATTGTCTTTTTGGTAAAGATGCAATAACCGTTGGGTCACAAATTGAGAATTGTGGAAAAAGGGCACTTCCTCCCGATGATAATTTTTCCTGAGTGGCTTCAATCGTTACCACATAGCCAGAATTCATTTCACTTCCTGTAGCAGGTAAAGTTAAAACAGTTCCAAAAGGCATAGCGTTTTCTTTAATCAGCAAACGTTTTTGTAAAATATCAATTGGGTTTCCATCAAAATTTACCGCTGCCGAAATAAATTTTACACCATCAATCACAGATCCGCCACCAACAGCTAATATAAAATCAATTTTTTCGGCTTTAATAACTTCCACTGCTTTCATTAAAGTTTCAAAATGCGGATTTGGCTCAATTCCGCCAAATTCAACAATATCAAAACCTTTTAAATTGTTCATGACTTGTTCGTGAATTCCGTTTTTAAAAATACTTCCTCCACCGTAAGCCAATAGAATTTTGGCATCTTTTGGAACTAAAGTCGAAAGTTTTTCTATTTGTCCTTTTCCGAAGATTAAATTCGTCGGATTGTATAATTCAAAGTTTAACATGTTTTTTTTAGAGTTTCTAAGATACTAATTTGCTATCCCGAAGCCTCGGGACTAAGTTTTTTTGAAACTTATTAAGCAAGCTTAGTATCATTATTTATTTTTTTTAATTAGCAAATAAGAGATTGATTTTTAAGTTCCTAAGGGAAAACCTTAGAACCTTTGCCTCAGAGCCTTAATGTCTTATTTATTCAATTTTTGCAATAATTTACCAGCCACTAATTTAGACGAAGCTGGATTTTGTCCTGTAATTAAAAGTCCATCTTCGACTGCATAAGGTTGCCAGTTTGGACCTTTAGAAAAAATTCCTCCATGTGAAGCTAAAACATCTTCCAATAAAAACGGAACAACTTTAGTTAAACCAACTGCTTCTTCCTCTTCATTGGTAAAGCCGGTTACTTTTTTGCCTTTTACTAAGTATTCGCCATTTACTTTTACGTTTTTCAAAACTGCAGGAGCATGACAAACAAAAGCAACTGGTTTATTGTGCGTGTAGAAAGATTCGATTAAAGCGATTGAATTTTTGTCTTCAACTAAATCCCAAAGTGGTCCGTGTCCTCCAGGATAAAACACAGCGTCGTAATCTTTTTGATTAATAGTCGAAAGTTTGTGCGTGTGTTTTAATTTTTCTTGTAATGTTTTATCTGCATCAAAACGTTTTGTGTCTTCTGTTGCCGATGCTGGATCTGTACTTTTTGGATCAATTGGTGGCTGACCGCCAAGGGGAGTTGCAATAGTAATTTCGACTCCCTGATCTAATAATTCATAATATGGTGCAGCAAATTCTTCTGACCAAAATCCTGTTTTTTCTCCTGTATTGCCCAGTTTATCGTTACTGGTAACAACAAATAATACTTTTTTCATACCTTTTTTAGTTGATTTTTGAGCTGAAGCTGATGTGCTAAAAGCTGTGAATGCTATAATTGTAAGTAATGCTAATCTTTTCATAAGTTTAAATTTTGATCAAATTTACGGTTAATGTGATATCAGTAAAAATAAAATAAACTATGTTTGTTATAAATATATTTATATCATGGTAAATCTTGAATGGTACAGAACATTTAAAGCGGTTTATAAAAATGGTAATTTTTCGATCGCTGCCAAAGAATTGTTTATGAGTCAGCCTGCCGTTAGCCAGCAAATTTCAATGCTGGAAGCGCATGTTGGAAATAAGTTATTTAATCGAAAGTCAAAAGGCGTCGAAGCAACAGAATACGCTAAGTTACTCAATAATTTAATTATTGATGCGCTTGATAGACTTGAGAATGTTGAGAATAGTTTTAGAGCTAAAGCTGAGAATGCCAATAGATTAATTTCCGTTGGGATTTCGAGGCATCTTTTTGACTGCATTGGAAATCTTTTAATTGGAAAGTTCGACTTAATCGATTTTACTTTTGCCGAAAATGATGAACTTTTTGAGTTGGTTGATGCTAAAAAACTTGATTTTGCAATTACGACTAAAAGGTTTGATACTTTTGATACTACTTATGAAATCGTTGGGAAGATTAAATTGATAATGGTTGCTCCCGCAAGTTTGGATATAACAGATTTTCGTCAGGTGTTAAAATCAGATAATTTTACCGAAATAGAAAAATGGCTCAATGAGCAAAAGTGGTATAGTCATGATGCTAGAATTCCGCATATAAAAGTGTTCTGGCTACACGCTTTTAATAAAAAAAGACCATCAATGGTTCCTAATTATATCATTCCGTCAGAATCTGAAATGTTAGAAATGTTGTCCAGAAATTCTGGTGTGGCTATAACTTGGAATTGTAACGCAAGAAAATATATTAAAGAGAATAAATTGCAGCTACTATGGAATAGTTATAATGTGCCTGAAGAATTTGTGTATTTACTGGCAGCTAAAAACAATAATGTTAATTCATTTTTTGATGTTATTTCAAAAGAATTGAAGTTGTTTTTTGGTAACAGATTATGATTGAAATCATTGTTTTTTGTTTTTTTTAGTAATAATTTTGAGTTTCAAAACAGATAAACCTAAGAAAATGAAAAAAATTGCTATAATTTTAGTATTAGCTTCTATGGCCTTTATAAGTAATTCTTGTAGTAAAGCAATAGATTCTATAGTCGATTGTACAGGAGAATCAGTATTAGTTAAACTTGAGCATACTCCAGATGCTGCCAACTCGAAGAAGATTAATTTTTCGTTAACTTATGCAGGAAGTGGAACTGTGCAAGCAGTAACTTGGAATTTTGGTGACGGGACAGCTCCTGTAGCAGGCAAAGATGTATCTCATACTTACAGCACTGCTGGTAGTTATGTAGTTAAGGCCGAAGTGAGTATTAAAAGAGGAGATAATACATGTGGTATGACTCCACAAAGGACTATTACAGTACAATAAACTGCTGGAATTGTAAAAATAAAAAAGCCTGATTGTAATTTAAACAATCAGGCTTTTTTATTTTTTGTAAAAATTATTATGATCTATATAATCCCAAACTTTTGGAGGTAAAAGGGGTTGGATGTTTTTTCCTTCCTTAATGCTGTTTCGTATAAAAGTAGAAGAAATTTCTACAATGGGAGCATCAATAACATGAACTTTAGGATGCGATTTTAATTCGATGTTTTCCTCTTCTTCAGAAATTCGTGGATAAACATAAATATCGTAGTGATCTAAAATTACTTCGTAATTTTTCCATTTATGAAGCGTTTTTAGATTGTCTTCACCCATAATTAATGAAAAGTCATGAGTGGGATACTTTTCGTGCAAATGAACTAGAGTATTTACGGTGTAATTTGGCTGTGGTAATTTAAATTCAATGTCTGAAGGTTTGATTTTTGGATAATCTTCAGTAGCTAAAAAAACCATGTGCAAACGCTGATGATCATCTAATAAAGTAGCTTTCTTTTTTAACGGATTATGAGGTGTAACAACCATCCAAATCTGATCTAAATCAGCAAACTCAGCCATGTGATTGGCAATGATTAGGTGGCCAACATGTATGGGATTGTACGTTCCGAAATAAAGGCCTATCTTCATAAAAGAGGTTTTTTCATAATTTAAATAGTATTTTTTACATTCAAATTAATTTTTGGTATTGAAAAAGCTTAGTAACGATTCTTTTTTGAAATCAAATAATCAACAGAGAATTTACCGCTTCCGGTAACCAAAAGAAGTATATAAAATAACAAATATAGAATTCCCATTTCTTTAACGTCGATTGGATCAGCGCCATGAATAATAAATACAGCAACTAGCATCGTAATTATTAGTGGTAAAGTGGCTAATCTTGTGGCTAAACCAATAAAAATAAGTAAAGAACATACTACTTCTGCAAAAACAGCAAGAGTTAAAGAAGCAGTTTTTCCTACTCCAATCGGATCGGGAAAATCAATTTCGCCTCCGGCAAAAAGCATATTCAGTTTAGACAATCCATGAGAAATCATTAATCCTGCAATTGATATTCTAATTACAAGAATAATAATACTCAGGTAGTTCGCGTTTCTTTTTGTTTCAAATAAATTAATCATAATACAAATATTAATAGCGGTTTACATCAATGCTAACGGTTCTTAATGTAAAATAGTATTGGTTTATGAAGTTTCTAGTCTTTGTTCACAAAAGCTTTTACCAATTGATAGGCTTCTTCTTTAGCGGTATCTAAATCGTAGTTTTTGATAATCGTATCAAATTGAGGCGCAGTTGCTAACTCAACCGAAGCTTTTGCAATTCGCATGTTTATTTTATCATCACTTTCGGTAGAGCGTTGCTTTAGTCGACGCTTAAGTTCGTCGACGCTTGGTGGTTTTACAAAAACAGCCAAAGTTTGTTCCGGAAATTTATGTTTGATACGTAATCCGCCGGCAACATCAATGTCAAAAATTACGTTTTTTCCTAAAGCCCAGATTCTTTCAATTTCAGATTTTAAGGTACCGTAAAAATTATCGCGGTAAACTTCTTCCCATTCCAGGAAATCTTCGGCTTTAATGTGTTTTTTGAATTCTTCTAACGAAATAAAATAATAATCTTTTCCGTTAACTTCTTCTCCGCGTGGCTCGCGTGAGGCCGCCGAGATCGAAAATTCTAAATTTAAATCTTCTTTCCCGAGTAAATGTCTTACTATAGTTGTTTTTCCTGATCCTGAGGGTGCAGAGAAAACAATTAATTTTCCTTTGTTCATTCTTTGTTTATATGTGATCAATCTTCTAGAGATTAAACTCTTTTTTTAAAATTGATAATAATTCATTATATGAGACTAATTCATCAACTTTTGGGAAATGTTTTAAATAAGATTCAGCGTTATTAAAAGAAAAGTTATTCTTAATTTTTCCGTTTCTGATATAAACCTGATATCTATTTCCGTCAATAATACTCGTCTTTCTTCTGGTAATTATTTGTTCTCCTTTTTCTAAATCTATGTATGGAGTATTTAATTTGTATTCTATACTTTCCATACTTGGAAGAAATTCAATATTGGTCAAAAGTAAATTCAACCATATTAAGTTTGCATCTTTTGCTATTAATTTTCCTAGATTCTCTTTAGGAAATTGTATTTGATCAATCTTGGTTACGCTGTTGAAACTTTTTGAATACCAAAATATTTGTACCGTCCAATTGTTTTTTCCTTCGTCATACATTCGCAATATTTTGATCGTTTCTGATGTAGAATAATCTTTATAGATGCGAATTTCTTTTGTAAATTGTAGTGTATTTGGTATTTGTAAAATTTTATTTATTTCAGATACTTCTTGTGCAAAGCCATTAAATGTGGTTAAAAATAAGAAGATGAAAAAATATTTCATAATTGAGTATTACAATTTACAAAACATTTAAAACCTGCTCTTTAATTTTTTCCAATTCATCTTTCATCATCACAACCAATTTTTGCATTTGAGCATGATTTGATTTAGATCCCATTGTGTTAATTTCGCGACCCATTTCCTGAGTAATAAAGCCTAGTTTGCGACCATTAGCTTCAGTTCCTTTTATTGTTTCTAAAAAGTAGTCTAAATGGTTTGTTAAACGAACTTTTTCTTCAGTAATATCAAGTTTCTCTAAATAGTAAATCAACTCTTGTTCAAAACGATTTTCATCAACATTTACTTTCAATTCTGAGATTGCAGTTTGCAAACGATCTTTTATCGCCTGAACACGTTCTGGATCAAGTGCCAAAGCATCATTCATGTATTGACGGATGTTTCCAATTCTTAAGTTGAATTCTTTTTCAAGAGATTCGCCTTCGTCTTTTCTAAAAGTCAGGATGTTTTGTAAAGCTTCTTCAATAATAACCTGGATTTGCTCCCAATCGTTTTCATCGATTTCTTCACGTTCCGTTTTTAGTGTATCAGGCATACGAACGGCCATTTTCATCAACTCAGTTTCATCAGCATCAGGATAAACCTCTTTTAGCTGAGCGATATAATTTTTTACAACAGGAACATTTACTTTGGTCGAAGTTTGTTCAGAAGTGCTTTCAATGTAAATTCCGAAATCAATTTTTCCTCTTTCCAGTTTTGTAGAGATTTGAGTCCTTAAACCTAATTCCATTTCGCGGTAAAGCGATGGCATTCTTACGTTTAAATCTAAACCTTTACTATTTAAAGATTTTACTTCAACGGTAATTTTTTTTGTAGGCAATTGCAAAGAAGCTTTGCCAAACCCTGTCATAGATTGTATCATATAATTGAGTATAAAGGCGCAAAGATAAATAAAACTTTGCAGTCTTGGGTTGTAAATTACTAATCTGTTTTGTGCTGAACGACTTAGAGGTTTTTTGCCACAGATTAAAATGATTTTATAGATTTTACCAATCATTAATAATCTTTTTAATTTGCAGTTGCTCTTTTAAGCTCAATAAATAATTCGTGTAATTTGTTGCTGACTTTTTATTTTGCTAAAGCCTTCTGGACCTGCAATGTTACAGGTTGCGTATTACCAATATAGATCTTTTCATCAATAATAAAAACCGGACGACTTAAAAAAGTATAATGTTCTAAAATATATTTTTTATAATCATCCTCAGTCAACGATTTGTTTTTTAAATCCATCGATTTGTACAGTTGTGCTTTTTTGCTAAACAAAGCCTCGTAACTTCCGGCAAGCTTGTGCATTTCTTCAAGTTCGGCTTCAGTGATAGGGTTTTGTTTGATGTCATGAAAAACCAAATTGTTATCTTTTGGTAAGCTTTTAATGATTTTTCGACACGTGTCGCAAGAAGCTAAGTAATATATTTTATTCATAATTTTTAATTTAAGAGACTACAAAGAAAATTCATTTAAAACTGAAAAATGCCTAATTTTAGAAAAAAAATAAAATTATGAATTCAGTTTTTGAAGTACAAAAGACCATTAGAGAAATTCTATTGAAGGTTTTAGATAATCATTCTTTAGAACAGTTGAATAAAATTCCTCCGGGATTTAGTAATAATTTGATTTGGAATGTTGGGCATTGCGTTTCTGCACAACAGTCATTGGTTTATAAATTATCAGGTTTACCAGTTATTGTCTCAGAAGAGCTTATATCGAAATACAGTAAAGGAACAAAACCCGAAGGTAATGTTTCGCAAGCCGAAGTTGATGAAATTAGAGAGTTGCTTTTGACTACTTTGTCTCAAACTGAACAGGACTTTGAGAATAAACATTTTGTTAATTACAATGAATATACAACAAGCATGGGATTTAAACTTAAAAATATCCAAAATGCTTTAGATTTTAATAATTACCACGAAGGACTTCATACTGGAATTATAATGAGCATTAGAAAGTTTGTTTAAAAAAAGAAAATCCCGTCAGACAATGTGTCAGACGGGATTTTCTTATTCTACTATAGTTTCAATTGTTACTTTCATTGCTCCGCTTCCTTTGCTTTTGGCAATTTCCATAAAAGCTCTTTTTGACAAATCTAGTTCTCTAGTCCTTACAAAAGGTCCGCGATCTGTTACTTTTACAATTACAAATTTTCCGTTAGCTTCATTTGTTACTTTTATTCTTGTTCCAAATGGGAGTTTTTTATGTGCGGCAGTATATGCGCTGTTGCTGAATCTGCTTCCGTTGGCTGTTTTTTTTCCGTTAAAACGATCAGCGTAGTAAGAGGCATGTGCGTTTTTCTTGTATGGTTTTAGTTTTAAACCTTTGTCAGTAAAAACGGAGTCAGTTGGAATTGCAATTAAGTTTGGTCTGTTATTTTTGACAGTATCTTGTGCTACTTTAGGTTCAATTGCTGGTTTAGTTTGACTTATAACATAAGTGAAACAACTTAAAAAAGTGATAGTAAGTGTTGTGAGTATAATGTTTTTTTTATTTCTCATTTTTTATTTTTTTTCAGACTTGGGGGAGTTTGTACAAATAATATGCCGAGATAAAAAAAGCCCTATCTTTTAGGGCTTTTTGTTGGTTTTTAGAACCAAAGGTTCCACGGAATTCTACTCAATATAAGCAATAATCCTAATCCGTAAAAAATAGCAAATGTTTTAAATTTTGCTTCGCTATTAATCAATTTTTTATGTTTAGACCATCCAATAGTAATCAGGATGATAGCTATAATATTAATAAGTGGGTGTTCTAATGAAGTTAATCTTAGTTCTGCGTTAGACATTTGTCCAAAAGCTGCTTTTCCTAGAGGAGAAACGAAGTAAAGAATTAAACCAATCAATAATTGAGTGTGAGTTCCGATTAATGCAAATAATGCAATTTTGCGATCTTTAGCTGTGAATTCTTTTTTAGAATTAAAGCCAATAATAGCATTTATAACAGCAATAAATAAAAGCAATAGCGCTAAATACGCCCAGCCAGAATGGAATTTTTGTAAAAAATGGTACATAAATTAATTTTTTTATTAAAACAAATATAGCAAAAAAGGGCATAAAAAAACGGCATTAGACTAAAAGTCAATGCCGTTTTTAGGTATTTATTTAGATTCTAAATATTAGAAATCATAACGTAGTGTAAAGTTCCATGTTCTTCCAAATCCGAAGAATACTTGGTTCACGTTAGCAACACCATTGTAAAGCATTCCGTTAGAAGCATAAGTTCCTTTTGAACCAACTGGTTGTCCAGTTGCTACAGGAAGATTATCATCAGCAAAAGTGTTAGTTCTAGACTCAGCAATGTAAATTTTGTCTAAAACGTTGTTTACGTTTAATCTAAAGTTTACAGATTTATCTTTGTTTTTACCAGTTAACATTTTGTATGAGAAACCAGCATCCATCAAACCGTAAGAAGGCAATTGTAAAGCTCCTTTATTTGTTGGAGATGTAAAAGATACAGGGCTAATTCCAGCGTATAAATTGTCATTATAGTTGTAGTTAGCATCAACTGTTACTCTTGTTAAAACTTCGTAAGAAGCTCCTAAAGATGCAGTAAGTTGTGCAGCATCACCAACTTTTACTTTGTCCATGTATACAGTTGCAGCAGTGTATCCGGCAACAGGAGTGTTGTCTGATTGATTGTAAGCATTAACAGTAGCATTTCCTTTGTATTCCCAGATTCCGTAAGAGAACATACCAGTAACTCTAAATCTGTCAGTAATGTTTGAACTACCTTCAAATTCGATTCCAGAGTGAACCTCATTAAGACCTACATATTCAGTATAAGTTGAGTTTGCAACAATAGTTGATGAAGCTGGAAGTGCATTACCTTTTAAGTATCTGTCATTCCAAGTTGTGTTGTAAAGGTTAACAGTACCATTGAATTTACGAGAACGGAAAGCATAACCTGCTTCAAATCCAGTAATTTTTTCGTTAGTAAGGTTAGGGTTTACAGTTGATCTGTTGTTTGGGTATACAGAGTTAAAGAATGGTTGTTTAGAATAGTAACCAGCATTAACATATACATTGTTTTTTTCGTCTAAGTTGTAGTTTACACCACCTTTTACGTTACCACCTGTTACATTTTTGTAAGGAGTAGAAGCTAATGGATCAGTTGTTTTGTAAACAAAATCATCTTCTCTTTTGTATCCTTGTTGAGATACAGCTCCTTGAACGAAAGCAGTTAAGTTATCTTTAGAGTACTCTAATTGAGTAAATAAACCATACCATTTTACATTACCAGTACTATTGAAAGAGATTTTCTGATAGTCTTTGTTTTGGAAAACATTCCATTGAACATCAGTAGCGTAAGTTGTTGTTAAATGTCTACCTGCTGGTTTTTGGTCAGCAATGAAGTTATCATAATATTCATTTCCACCTAATAAGTCATTTAAAACAGTATAGTGGTATCCTTTGTAAGTTCTTCCGTCAAAACCAAAATCTAATGTTAATGTATTAGATAATTTTTTGTTTAAGTTGATTACCGCACCAAACCAGTCATGAGAGTTGATAGATGAAGTTTGTGAGATACCAGAAGTATTAGTATTTGTTTGCGGGTTGTAATTAGTAACATCTGAACCTGCATTGAAGTAAGAACTGTTTTGGTAAACTCCACCAATTTTTTGTCTTGTTTGAAGTCCAGTTAAACCTCCAATAGTAACTGATTGACCAGAGTTGTAAGCTACGATTTTATCGTAATCAATTAAACCATCAGCAGTTCTAAAAGCTAAAACGTCATTATATCCTTTACCTTTAATTCCTCCACTTGCACTTGCACCTGCACCACGACCCATAGAAGCGTAAAGAACAGAAGAAAGTTTTGTAGTTTCATTGATTTTATAATCCCAGTTGAAAGAAGCAACAGGTTTGTGGTAATAGTTTTTTCTGATGTTATATGTTTCACCATTTAAATATCCAGTATCAGCATTGTATCTTAAGTTTGGATCACCATTGCTACCATATTGTTGGTAAGTTGCAATTGTAGATGCAGTTGATCTTTGGTTGTGCCATTGTGGAGCACCTGTTACTGTGAACTGGAAGTCATGAGTTCCACTTTTGTTACCATATCCTAAAGCAACATAATAGTTAGAACCTTCAAATTGAGTTCCGTTTACATATCCGTCTCCCATTGTTTGAGATAACAAAACAGAAGCAGAAAGACCATTAGCTAATTTACCAGTATTGTATGAACCTTGAATTTTAAAGTTTCTTCCGTTACCGAAACCAGAAGCGAAAGATCCACCTTCTTTTCTGTCAGAAGCTTTAGTTACAATGTTGATTGTTCCTCCAACAGAAGGAGTAGCAAGCTTAGAAGCTCCTAAACCTCTTTGTACCTGCATTGCAGAAGTAACATCTGCTAATCCAGCCCAGTTACTCCAGTAAACAGAACCGTTTTCCATGTCGTTAACCGGCATACCGTTAATCATAACAGCAATGTTGTTTTGTGTAAAACCACGAATGTTGATTCTAGAATCTCCAAAACCACCACCTGATTTAGTTACATAAACAGAAGGAGTGTTTCTTAAGATCTCTGGAAATTCCTGAGTTCCAAGTTTTTCCTGAATTTCAGCAGCTTTAATAGTAGAAACCGCTACAGGAGTTTTTCTGTCCTTTGCAATATCTACGATACTACTTTTTACTACAATCTCGCTCAATTCGTTTGAATTTGAAACTAATACGATTGTTCCTAAGTTAGCAGTTGCACCTTTAGAAACTGAAAATTTTACAGTTAAATTGTCGTAACCTAAAAAAGAAATAACGATTTCTCCTGTACTTGTTGTTGCATTCAGAGTAAATTTACCGTCAAAATCTGTAGAAGTAGCAGTTGTAGATCCTTTGATAACTACGTTTGCTCCAGGTAATGAACCACTACCGTCGGTAATCATACCTGTAATTTTTCCTTGAGAAAATGCGGTTGAAACTATCATGAACAATAGTCCAGTAAGTAACCAATTTTTCATTGTCTTCATTTGTTATTTAGTTTATTGTTTTTGGCAAAATTATAACAATTAAATCAGATAGTGTTATCAAAATGTTAAGAAAAATAAGTTTTATGTAATGTGTTGCGCATTAAAATGATTTTTTCTTATTTCATTAAAGAAAATAACGTTTTTTTGAATTTTTGGATGTGTTTTTTGTTAAAATCGTAACTATTTTAATAGCCTTGTAATGCTAAACTTGCAATAATCAGCACTTTAACGTGTTTTTGTGGTTGTTTCGTACGAAAAAACGCCTTAATTTTTATTAAATCAAGGCGTTTCAGTAAGTTGTGATTTTTTAAATCTAAAATTCTATTTCTTCTTCAAAAAGTAATTTAGCAAAAATGAAGTTGAACTGTCGTGATCTTTTACCGTTTTAGTGTTAATTTCATCTAAAATAGAATTGGCTAATTGTTTTCCTAATTCTACTCCCCATTGATCAAAACTAAAAATATTCCAAATAACACCTTGTACAAAAATTTTGTGCTCGTATAAAGCAATTAACGAACCTAAAGATTTAGGAGTTAATTTTTCGATAAGAATTGTATTTGTTGGTTTATTTCCGGTAAATACTTTGAAAGGTAATAAATAAGAAGCTTTTTCAGCAGAAAGTCCTTGTTTATCAAATTCAGCTTGAACCTGTGCAGCAGTTTTTCCGTTCATTAAAGCTTCGGTTTGTGCAAAAAAGTTAGACATCAATTTATCATGATGATCTTCGTTCCCGTATAATGGTTTAACGAATCCGATGAAATCAGTAGGAATTAATTTGGTTCCTTGGTGAATCAATTGAAAAAAGGCATGTTGAGAGTTTGTTCCTGGCTCTCCCCAAATGATAGTTCCAGTTTGGTAATTTACCGGTTTCCCGTCACGTCCAACACTTTTACCGTTACTTTCCATAGTTGCTTGTTGCAAGTAAGGTGCTAATTTTGATAAATATTGTGTGTACGGAATCAAAGCTTCGCTTTCGGCGCCATAAAAATTATTGTACCAAACGCTTAATAAAGCCAAAATTACCGGAATGTTTTCGTCGAATTCTGTCGATCTAAAATGCTCATCCATTTCATTTGCACCAACTAATAATTGGTTGTAATTGTCAAATCCAACTGCCAATGCAATGCTCAAACCTACTGCACTCCATAGAGAGAATCTTCCTCCGACCCAATCCCACATTGGGAAAACGTTGTCTGGATTAATCCCGAATTCAGTTACTTTTTGAATATTGGTTGAAACCGCCACAAAGTGTTTTGCAATATCTTCCTGTGAGGCTGATTTTAAAAACCATTCTTTAATAGTTTCTGAGTTTGAAAGTGTTTCCTGAGTAGTAAAAGTTTTAGAAACAATTAAAAATAAAGTAGTTTCAGGATTTAATTTTTTGATTATTTCATTTACATGATCGCCATCAACATTCGAAACGAAATGCGTTTTTAAGTGATTTTTGTAAAACTGTAAAGCTTCAACTGCCATAACAGGTCCAAGATCAGAACCTCCAATTCCGATATTTACAATATCAGTAAAAGCTTTACCTGTAAAACCTTTTCTTTGACCAGAGATAACTTCTTCAGTAAAGTTTTTAATTTTGTTTTTTACTTCAAAAACTTCCGGAATTACATTTTCTCCATCAACTTTAATAACTGCAGATTCCGGAGCACGTAAAGCGGTGTGAAGAACAGCGCGATTTTCGGTTTGATTGATAATTGCTCCGCCAAAATATTGTGCAATAGCATCTTTTAGTCCAATAGAATTTGCTAATTCTAATAATAGAGAAACAGTTTCCTGACTAATATTATTTTTAGAATAATCTACTAAAAAGTCATTCCATTGCAAGTTGAATTTTTCAACACGAGCATTGTCTTGTTGAAACAACTGCTGTATTGTAGTATCGTGAATTGCGTTATAGTGGTTTTGTAGATTTTTCCACGCTTCAGTCCCGGTTGGGTTTGTTGTGTTTAAAGCCATTGTATTTTTATATTGAAGGTTTGTTTTTTTTAGAAACACAAAAATACTGAAATAACTTTTAAAAGGATAGCGGTTCTTAATTATATAGCAATTAGTTACGAAAACGTTTTATGAAATTATTTGTTCTGAATTTTTGCTCTTATTATAATTGCACCATCATTTTCTTTTTCATTATATATGATGCGACTGCTGTTTTTATTTAAAAAATCTAAACTGATAATATCAGATTTTTTTAGAGGTAATACGATTGTGTCTTGGTCTTTGTTGTATCGAAAAGGAACTCCATTTATTACAATTAAAGGAGATCTGGCGATTTCATTTTTTTCAAAGGCTTGGTTGATAAAATCTGATACGAAGTATTGATTTTGTTTTGTGTCCTTTAAAACAAAAATATGTGGATTAGAACATCCTAAAAACAGTGTTGACGAAAGTATTGTTAAAGTTCGTTTCATTTATTTTTGTAATAGTCTAAGATATGTTTTTTTTTTTGTACGTTTTTTTACCAAATCTTCCACCAAGGCTTTTTGTTAATTGAGATTGTTTTCTTTTCAGAATTAATTTCTATTCTTTTTAAAGGTTCTGCTTTAATCTTAGAATCATCAAAAAATAGTTCACCGTTATCTAACATTCCAATTGGAGTTTTGGTTTTTTCTTTCCAATTTTCGGTTTGTAATTCAGGAATTAATGGTAAACTGATTTTGTTTCTAAATTTCTTTCTTGCCTTTTCTATAATTTCCTCTTCCAGATTTGAAGTTGAATTTTTAAAAAGCGAAATTGAATTGTCCGGAATGTTTAAAAGGAAAATTTGCGTTTTGTTATCAATTTTCTGAATATCCAATACTTTATAATAAGTGATAGAATCCAATAGAAAATGACCAATTTTGGCTGAGTCTGGATTGAATTTTGATAAATCTTTTGGATGGGCACTAGCTATTAAATATCTCAAGTTGCCATAAAGACCGCCGCCAATAGAAGACATATCAGTAAATCCTTTTTCCTGAATTATCTGACCTATATTATAATTTGAAATTAAACTTTCTGAAAGATTAGTGTCTCTATAATATAGTTTTAAACCTGAAAAAGTTTCATTGTAAATTGCTTTAAGACGAGCATTTTTCATGTTTTGTTTAATTGAGAGATTTACAAATTACCTATACTATCTAATTCTCTTTTCAAAGGCTCAATTTGTTTCATGAAACGATTTCTGTCGCTTCCTGTCAAGGATTCTCCAGTTGGTAAATTAAGTCTAAGTGCATCAACCTGAACGCCGTTTTTCCAGAATCGGTAACAAACGTGAGGTCCAGTTGCAAGACCTGTGCTCCCTACCAATCCAATAGTTTGTCCTTGAGTAACACGTTGTCCGCGACGAACCAAAATTCTGGACATGTGTAAATATTGAGTAGAGTAAGTTCCGTTATGTTTTACTTTAACGAAATTTCCGTTTCCGGCAGTATATCCAGTGGCTTCAACAACTCCAGATGCAGTGGTAGAAATTGGTGTTCCAGTAGGAGCGGCATAATCTGTTCCTTTGTGTGCTTTCCAGGTATGTTGAACCGGGTGGAATCTATTTGCGGTAAAACGAGAAGTAATACGGCTAAATTTGATAGGTGTTTTTAAGAAAAAGTTTTTCAACGTTCTTCCTTGATCGTCATAATATTCGACTTTTCCAGAAATTGTATCTCTTTCAAATGGAAAAGCGTAAATGATTTTGCCTTTATATTCAAAAAATGCAGCTTCAAGATCTTCAACACCATCGTATGTTTTTCCATTAATGAAACGTTCAGTAAAAATTAATCCGTAACGATCACCTTTTTTAAGTTTAAAGAAGTCAATTGACCAAGAGAAAACTTTAGTGATTCTGCTGGCAAGTGCTGTTTCTACACTTTCGTTTCCTAAAGTTTCAGAAAGTGAGCTTTTTAAAACTCCACCAATAATTTTACGTTTAAGAGTAACTGGTTTTACTTTTTTATACGCTTTTGCAATGCTGTCTCTCAAATCGATAACATAATAACTAAGCGCATCTGGCTGATATATAAAAACCTGTAATTTGTTAGTTTTATTTTTAGAGCGAAGAAGTGTATAAGGTTTGTTATATCTAATTGATCTCACGTCAAACGAATCTTTTACCTGCTCAACAATATCGAAGACTTTTTTGTCGCCAATATTTTGACCTTGTATAATAGATCCAAATGAATCTCCTTTTTTTATAGTGTCATTTACAATATTGAAGTCAGTATAATTAAAGCCGAATTCTACCTTCTTGGTTTTTGGTTTGGTTGTGATTTTGGTTTCAACTTTTTCAGCAGTTTTATTACATGAAATTATTGAAAACAATGTTATTATAATTAGGAGTATTTTTTTCAAACTTTTAAATTTTTAAGGAAATTATGCGATAGTTTCATTTCCCCAATTGGACAATTCTTCTTCGGTCCACAATTTAGGAAAAAAGATGCGTCTTTGGTATTTTGGATGCATATATTTTTGCCAGTCACTGCCGCCTGTGGCTTCGCCATTTCCTTTGCCGCTTTCCAGTATGTATTTTCTTGCAGTATTAAGATGTTGCATTACCCAGGTAATGTTAACCGTTTTGTCATAATGACGCATTGCCTCAATTAATTCCTTATTTTGTTGATCTTCCAGAGGTAATTGGGTGAATTTTTGCCAAATGTTTTTGGTCTTAAAAGTAGACATTTGCTTTAAGAACTGATCTTTATATTTGTTTTCGAATTCCTGAAGCAAATATGATTTTTCGCCAGTTTGATAGTCCTTTCCGGCAGCTTGCCAATACAAATGTTCAAAGCTCGTTTCCAGATCTGTGTTGTCGTCAAAGTTTGCTTTATATCTGCGATCTGTTAAATTAATTACATCTGTAGATGCAAATTCTATCAATCTATATTGTGCACTTTGAAAACCACTTGCTGGTGTCAAAGTGTTTCTAAATTTCATGTATTGATCAACTTCCATTCCGTTCTCCATAATACTGAACGAATTGGTTAGCATATCAAAATAACGAGTAATTCTTGATAATCTTTCGCTGAAAAAATCAACCTGAATATTTTGTGTGTCGGCAATTTGATCAATTTCCCACAAAATCATTTTAAAAATTAATTCGTTTACCTGATGATACATAATAAAAACCATTTCGTCAGGTAATGTAGTGCGCTGTATTTGTAGATTTAAAAGTGCATCTGTTTGAATATAATCCCAATAAGTGATTGGTTTTGACCAAAGCAATCCTTCTAATTGAACATCAGTTTTTTGATTTATAGCTTGGAATTTAAGGTCAATTTCTTTTAAAATTGATTCTGAATTATCAGTAAGGTTCATTATTTTTTTACTTTAAATGGATTTTTTAATCCTCTATATTCGTCAAGATCTGCTTTGAGAGACCCTACCGCAAGATCTGCTTTTATTCTAATTGGAACTTTGTTGTCGTCGTCTGTTATCCAGAGTGTTACGCTTTCTTTTTCTTTAAAAACGCGCCCTGTTTGTACTAATGGTTTGAACATCATTGTAGAAACGGTTCCAAATTTAGTTGTAATATCTTGACGGCCTACATATTTTAACTTAAATTTTGTGATTTCATCATCAAAAAACATGTCAATTGTAATTGCTTCGCCAGTTTTAAGTTTGTCGATGTTTGGGTGATTTCTTAAATAATAGAAAGAAGATATAATGTCTTGAACTTCGTCTGTAATGACAATTGTTTTTTCGGTCTTTCGTTTGTAATCTTTTACCAAAACCCTGTTTTCGGTTTGATTAAAAATACCTTCTTGGTTTTTGGTGTAGCCTCCTTCGTCAATTTTTCTAATGTAGCGATAGGGACTTCCGGTTTGTTTGTCAAAATAACTTTCGTATAAATCTTCTACTTTAAAAAATAGTTTAGACATTCCTGTTGTATATCCTTTGCCAACAGCGTGAAAAACTTTTTTGTTGTTTATAGTAGCATCCTTGATTTCAAGAGTTGCGTAACCTGCATTTATGATTCCGTAGTGAATTCTGAATTTGAAATATTCTCCGGTGTCAAATGCATCTTCTCTTTGTGTGTCGAAACTTAATGTAGAGAGAATTAATATTATAAAGAGTAGTTTTTTCATAGTACAAATTTTACATTATAGATAAAGGTAAATAAATGCAAATTCTATTCCAAATGTACCAAAACAAAAAAACTCAGTCAAGGAATGACTGAGTTTTTATGCTATTAACTAACCAAAAAACTATAAATTATGAAATTTATATCAATTCAGAAGGAAACCACCCCTTCTTGATTTGCGAGTGCAAAGATATACAGAAAGTTCAAAAAATAAATAGCAAAAGGCAAGTTTAACATAACATTTGCAAAAAAAGCATCGTTTTACAGAGAATTTTTCTGCATAATGCAAAAATAATGCGATTTTACAAAGTTCCTCTCAGTTCTTGCTCTCTCTCAATTGACTCAAAAAGTGCTTTAAAGTTTCCTGCACCAAACCCTTTTGCACCCATTCTTTGAATAATTTCAAAAAATAGCGTTGGTCTGTCTTGAACAGGCTTCGTAAATATTTGTAATAAGTAACCATCTTCATCGGCATCGACCATGATAGCTAATTTTTCAATTTCGTTAATGTCTTCTTTCATCATATCCATATGAACTCCTAATCTTTCAGGAATGGCTTGGTAGTAGGTGTGAGGAGGAGCAGACAAAAATTCAACGCCACGTGCTCTTAGTTGCGATACGGTTTTAATAATATCATCTGTAGCAATAGCGATATGCTGAATTCCGGGTCCACCATAGAAATCTAAATACTCTTCGATTTGTGATTTTTTCTTTCCTTCAGCTGGTTCGTTAATTGGAAATTTGATTCTTCCGTTTCCGTTAGACATTACTTTACTCATCAATGCAGAATATTCTGTAGTAATTTGTTTGTCGTCGAATGATAAGAAATTCACGAACCCCATAACGTCTTCGTAGAATTTAACCCAAGTATTCATTTCGTTCCAACCTACATTTCCAACCATGTGATCGATATACTTTAATCCTGTTGGTTCCGGATTGTAGTCAGATTTCCACTCTTTGTAACCTGGTAAGAAAACACCATTGTAGTTTTTTCTTTCTACAAAAATATGAACAGTTTCTCCATATGTGTAAATTCCAGAACGTACCACTTCTCCAAATTCGTCTTTTTCAACAGTTGGTTCCATAAACGAACGTGCGCCGCGTTTCATAGTTTCTTCATAAGCACTTGTGGCATCTTCAACCCAAAGAGCTGCAACTTTTACCCCGTCTCCATGTTTTTGTAGATGTGCATGAATAGGTGAATCTTGTGTTAAAGGCGTTGTTAGAACAATTCTAATTTTGTCTTGTTTTAAAACATAAGATGCTTTGTCTTTTACTCCGGTTTCTAATCCGGCGTAAGCCAATGATTGATATCCGAAAGCAGTTTTGTAATAATGTGCAGATTGTTTTGCGTTCCCTACATAAAATTCTACATAATCTGTTCCTAATAACGGAAGGAAGTCTTGTGCTCCTTCAAAGATTTTTTCTAATCCGTATTCTACTGATTTTACTTCTTTACTCATTGTGTTTATTTGTTTAATCGATAAATCGTTTATTTGATTTGCCGAAATGTTATTTTAAGTTTTTTTTTTAACCGCAAAGTGCGCAAAGGCAATCGCAAGGTTCGCAAAGTTTTGATTGCGATCTTTGCGTAAAATCCTTGCGAACTTTGCGGTTAGATCGAAAGTGAAATTACTCCGTCCAAGATTTATAATATTGACCATCATCAAGACCCATCGCTTCTTCTGTAACCATTAATGGACGGAAAGTATCAACCATAACGGCTAATTCGTGGGTTTCTTTGTGGCCAATGCTTCGTTCCATTGCGCCTGGTGCCGGACCATGTGGAATTCCTTTTGGATGTAAAGTGATATGTCCTTGCTCAATATTATTACGGCTCATAAAATCGCCATCAACATAATAAAGTACTTCGTCAGAATCTATATTGCTGTGATTGTATGGCGCCGGAATTGCTTTTGGATGATAATCGTAAAGTCTTGGGCAGAATGAACAAACGACAAAAGTTGCCGTTTCGAAAGTTTGATGCACCGGAGGCGGTTGGTGAACACGTCCCGTTATAGGTTCAAAGTTGTGAATCGAGAATCCGTATGGAAAGTTATAGCCGTCCCAACCCACAACATCAAAAGGATGGGTAGCATAAACTACTTCGTGAATCATGCCTTCTTTTTTAATTTTAATTAAAAAATCGCCTTTTTCGTCATGCGTTTCCAATTCGTTTGGTAAAATAAAATCACGTTCGCAAAATGGCGAATGTTCTAAATGTTGACCAGATTGGTTTTTATAGCGTTTAGGAGTATAAAAAGGAGAATAAGACTCAACATAAAACAATCTGTTCTCTTCTGTTTCAAATTCTATTTGGTAAATAATGCCTCTTGGAATAATTAAGTAATCACCATATTCAAAAGGAATATTTCCTAACATGGTTCTTAATTTTCCTTTTCCTTTATGAATGAAAAGCATTTCGTCGGCATCGGCATTTTTATAGAAATAATTTCTAAGCGATTCTTTCGGTGCTGCCAAACCAATAATACAGTCTTTGTTGACTAACATTGCTTTTCGACTGTCTAAAAAGTCGTTTTCAGGTTTTAATTCAAAACCTTTAAAAAGTAATGATTTTATGTTTTTTCCGATTGCAATTTTTGGTTCAACCGAATATGAGTTTAAAATTTCTTTAACCTGTGTTGGTCTGTGAACATGATAAGATAATGAGGAATGTCCGTGAAAACCTTCGGTACCAAACAATTGTTCGTAGTAAAAACCTCCATTTGGTTTTTCGAATTGGGTGTGTCTTTTTTGTGGAAAATCTCCAAGTTTATGATATAATGGCATGGCTTTTCTATTAGATAATTTGTAAATTAGATAATTCGAAAAATTTGAATTGTGTGAACAGATAATTAAATCAATCTAAAATTGATCAATCATCTCAATTCGGTAGTTTTATTCAGGATTTCTCTTGATAAGGAATTGAAGATACTCTAATAAACCTGTCCATTTTGTTTTCATTATAACAAATGTCGTAATTTTTATGAAGTAAAATTATAAATTATATTATTTATAAACGTGAAATATTTCAGTTTTTTTTGATATAAATTTTGGAGAGCACAAAAAATAGTTGATTTTATTGAGTTATTATTTAATTCTATATTAAAATGAGAACCCAATACTAAACCATGTAAAACTTTTCCCCGTTTCTGGCGACCAAGATTGTTTAACTTCAATTGGGCCAATAATTGTTTCTAAACCATAACCAACGGCATATCCGGAATATTTAGGCATTGAAATCCAATCTACAGTTGTAAAGATATCATCGCCTAAGTTTGCAAAATTGGCCGTAAAGTTAACGTGATTCTTTTTAAAAAGTTCGTAGTCTAAAGTGATCTGCGATTTTATAAAACTATTTCCGGCAATACTCAAAAAGTCATATCCGTAGAAATAATTAAAATTATTGATTTTGTTGTAGCCGTAACCACCCAATATAAAGTCGAAAAACGGAACACTGTCGCTGCCAATGTTAAATCCTGCATCGGCACCAATTTTAATAGTAGCCCTTTTGAATAAAGTTTTTGCAAAAGCAATTTCGGCCTTTGCAATCGAGAAAGGTTTGAAATTTTTAGTGTAATCTGATGAAGCTAAATAAGTTTGTAAATCTGATGAAAAATACAATCCCGAATGTGGAAAGCTTTTATTATCGAAAGAGTCATATTTTAAATATCCAAAAAGGCTGAAATAATTACTTTTATCAATAATGTTTTCTGCGTTAGCTAGCGTAGGCGAGTTTATTTTTAAATATTTGTACTCAAGACCTCCACCCATTAAAAATTTTTGTACAAAAATGGTCTGAAAATAGGCTTGATTGGAAATGTCCATAAAATCTACATTTATCAGATTTACATTAGGATTTTGTAACGTTAAATTGCTAATGCTCGTGGTTACATTTCGGTTGAACTGATTTAGTCTGGATCGAAATCCAAAACTAATATTGAAACCATTTTCGACATAATAGTTAAAGTCATATCTAAAATTATCACCTAAAATAATATCCAATGAGGTAATGTCATTTTTTAGTAAAGTCTTTTTATGAGTAAGATTCAATAATACGGCACTTTTGTATAGGCCATCGTAATGTAACCCAAGCTTTAAATAAGTTTGAGTTGGGTTTTCTTGCAGCACAAGATTAAGGTCGTCTCCTTTTTCATCAGGTTCCAGACAATATGAAATGGCACTAAAGTTTTGAGTAGCATTTAAGTTGTTTATTCCGGCCTTTAGATCATCGTACGTTATTGTACTTCCAGGTTTAAATCGAAGCTTACCTCTAATATATTCTTTGGTGTAATTATCAAGTTTGTCGTTATTGATTTTTTGTATTTCAAGAGTATCTGTGCTGATTTTTAATTTTGGTTTTTTATAATAGTTGTCTTCCTTGGCCAAGGTTTTAATTTTTTCATAAACGGCAAAAGCTGCTTCTTCACCTTTTCTGATTATTTCTTCGCCTTTGTCAAACGAAATAACGCCGTAATCTCGAATGTCTGGCTTGATATAAATATCAGTGTCTTTTATTTTGCTTTTCATTTTATCAATCGATTGTAGATTGGTAATTTGAACTAAAATTCTTGTGGCATTTTTTAGGCTTTTTCGATTCAATAAATCGTCCTGAACGTCAACTCCAATAATAATATCAGCGCCAAGATTTCGAACTTCTTTTATAGGATAATTGTTAACGACTCCACCGTCGACCAAAAGTTTTCCGTCAATTTCTACAGGAGTAAATAAAGATGGGAACGCAGCACTTGCCATCATAGCCTGAACTAGATTTCCTTTGTTTAAAAGTACTTCTTCGCCAGTTTCGATATTCGTACCAATACATAAAAATGGTGTTGGCAATTGGTTAAAATCACGAACGTGACGAACATTTCGAGTTAAACTGCTCAATAAATTATAATTGTACATTCCTTTCGAAAGTGCCTCAGGAATTCCAACTTTAAAATTACTGAAAGGTAAAACCAAAGCATATAATTCGTCATTTTTTTTGCCGTAAAAGTTTTTTGATGAACGCGGAATGTAATCGTTTATTAATTCATCGAAATTGGTTCTTTTAAAAATCGAATCAATTTGCGAAGCATTATATCCAGAAGCATAAAGACCGCCAATAATTGATCCCATACTTGTACCGCCAATAAAGTCAATTTTGATTCCTGCTTCTTCCAGAACTTTTAAAACGCCAATATGCGCAAATCCTTTTGCACCACCACCACTTAAAACCAAACCAATTTTTGGTCTTTTAATGCTGTCTTGTTTTTTGTCTTGCGAAAAAGATTTTTCAGGAAAAAGTAATAAAAGCGCGAATAGCACAAATGCCAAACCCCAGAGAGAATTAGGTAGAAATCCTTTTGACAGAGTATTTGAAATGGACAGCTGGTTGAGGCGCATAAAAATTAACTAATTGGTTTTGTAAAAGTCGGCAATTTTTTTGGCTTTATAATAGATTATCTTAATATGATTCTGTTTTTAAAAGTATTAACTTTTTGTTTTGATCATATTTCCAAATGTCTGTGTGATTTCGTGCGCCGCCTCTACAGCTAGATGATAATGTCTTCTTTGTTTTATTGATTTTTACATCGCAGAACATATCACATTTAGGATTGTAATTTGATGGAAATTTTAAGCTGTCAAACTTTTTTGTCTTGGGGTTGTAAATGAAAATCTGATAAATTGTATAAACTCCCATTCCGTCATCAGTATGAAAAGAAGCAAAGTCTGTATAACCATCAAAATTATAATCGTTTATTTCTAAAGTCGATTGTTTTCCGGTTATTGAAGTTTCGACATTATTTATAATTTGAGTATGTCCGGTTTGAGAATTTCTTATTTCTAATTTTTGCTCTTCTTCTTCGTTATTTTTAGAAACAAAACTTACTTTGATTTTACTATTGTCTTTTTGCAGAAAAGAAAGCGTATTTTGACTATATGAAATAGAAAAAACGAACAGTAAAAAAAGAGGTAAAATGTACTTTTTCAAAATCAATTAGTTTTCTTTAGGATGATAAAATTCAACAATTTTTTTGGCTCTAGATACTCCAATTACGGCTGCTATTTCACTTTCTGGTGCTAATTTCAATCTCTTAACACTTTTAAAATGCTGTATTAATGCAAGCATAGTTTTTTCGCCAATTCCGGGAATACTTTCTACAGAAGAATTAAGAGCAGCTTTGCTTCGTTTGTCACGGTGAAAAGTGATTCCAAAACGGTGCGCTTCGTTTCGTAGTTGTTGAATTACTTTTAAGGTTTCAGATTTTTTATCTAAATATAACGGAATCGAATCTCCTGGATAAAACAATTCTTCTAGTCGCTTTGCGATTCCTATTATGGCAATTTTACCACGTAAACCAAGTTCGTCAATACTTTTTAATGCGGCAGACAATTGTCCTTTTCCTCCATCAATAATAATTAATTGTGGCAAAGGCTCATTTTCATCCAGTAATCTTTTGTAGCGTCGATACACAATTTCGGTCATCGAAGCAAAATCGTCAGGACCTTCGACTGTTTTTACATTAAAATGGCGATAATCTTTTTTGCTCGGTTTTCCATCTTTAAAAACAACGCAAGCTGCAACCGGATTTGTACCCTGAATATTAGAGTTATCAAAACATTCAATATGTCGGGGTTCAACGTGTAACCTTAAATCTTTTTGCATTTGCGCCATGATTCGATTGGTGTGTCGATCCGGATCTACAATTTGCAATTGTTTGAGTTGTTCAATTCTATAAAACTTAGCATTTCGAATAGATAAATCTAGAATCTGTTTTTTATCTCCGAGTTGAGGAACAGTTGTTTTAATATTTTCGCCCAAATCCATTTCAAACGGAACTATGATTTCTTTTGATAATAATTGAAAACGTTCCCGAAGTTCAATAATGGCAAGTTCCAGTAATTCTTCATCAGATTCGTCCAGTTTTTTCTTCATTTCTAAAGTATGCGAACGAATGATTGAGCCGTGAGAAATTTGAAGGAAGTTGACATAAGCCGCACTTTCATCAGAAACAATGGAGAAAACATCAACGTTAGTGATCTTAGGATTTACAATAGTAGATCGTGACTGATAATTTTCGAGAACTTCTATTTTTTCTTTTATTTTTTGCGCTTCTTCAAAACGCAAATCCTGTGCATATTGCGTCATCAGGCGTTTAAAGTCTTTCATGCTTTCTTTAAAATTTCCTTTCAGAATTTCGCGAATCGCATCAACTTGTTTTTGGTAATTTTCTAAAGATTCTAAACCTTCGCACGGACCTTTGCAATTTCCAATATGGTACTCTAAACAAACTTTAAACTTGCCTGAATCAATATTAGATTTGCTTAAATCGTAATTACAAGTTCTTAATGGATACAATTCTTTAATTAAATCCAAAATTGTATGCACGGTTTTGAAACTGGTATACGGACCAAAATACTCAGAACCATCTTTGACCATTCTTCGGGTCGAAAAAATTCTCGAAAAAGGTTCTTTTTTAATACAAATCCACGGGTAACTTTTGTCATCACGAAGTAAAACATTATAGCGTGGCTGTAATGTTTTAATTAAATTATTCTCTAGTAAAAGTGCATCCGTTTCCGTAGGAACTACGATGTGTTTTATGGTTACAATTTTCTTAACCAAAACATTAGTTTTGGCCGTATCGTGAATTTTATTGAAATAGGAAGAGACCCTTTTTTTTAGATTTTTGGCTTTTCCAACATATAAAATTTTCCCGTCTTTATCGTAATATTGATATACACCAGGATTGTCTGGCAAGGTTTGGATTTGAAGATCTAAGGACGGTTTTTGCATTCTGTTTTTTTTCTGAAGATATCTGAAAAGCTTCTTTAAAAATCATTCCGATTTTGGTAAAAAAGCTTAACATTGATTTAGTTTCAAATTTACGAAATCAAAAGAATAATTTCTATATTTAGATTTTATAATTTCATATGAAAAATAATACACCCTTGGTTATTTTTGGCGAATCGATTTTGCCGGGAGAAAACAAAACAATAAACGTCGAAATTGCGAGACTACACACTACCACAAAACTAAATATTCCGGTTATTGTAAGACGTTCTAAAATTGAAGGTCCAGTGGTTTTGTTTTCGGCAGGAATTCATGGTGACGAAATTAATGGAGTAGAGGTCGTTCGACAGATTATCAGCAAGAAAATTAATCGTCCTTCAAGAGGAACTATTATTTGTATTCCAATTATTAATATGTACGGTTTTGTAAACAAGTCGCGTGAGTTTCCTGACGGACGAGATTTAAATCGGGTTTTTCCGGGAAGTAAAAAAGGTTCTCTTGCAAGCCGTTTTGCCTATCATATTGTTGCCGAAGTTTTGCCGATTATAGATTATGCAGTCGATTTTCATGCCGGTGGAGCAAGCCGATTTAATGCACCACAAATTAGAATCACGGAGAATAATCCGGAACTAAAACTTTTGGCAGATGTTTTTAATGCTCCTTTTACTTTATATTCTAAAAATATTAATGGCTCTTTTAGAAATACATCTGAAAAAGCCAATGTAAAAATGTTGCTTTTTGAAGGTGGGAAATCGCTGGATATAAATAATGATATTGCAAATGAAGGCGTGATGGGAGTAAAGCGTTTGTTGCATTATTTAAAAATGCTTGATCCTAAACAAGTGGTTGAACATGCCGAAGATCCATCCATTTATATTAAACATTCTGTTTGGATGCGTGCTAAATGTTCTGGATTACTGCACGATTTTAATATGATTGGAAGGTTTGTAACCAAAGGAACTATTTTGGCCATTATTACAGATCCGTTTGGTAAATTTGAGCAAAAAGTAAAAGCGCCTCACGATGGCTTTGTAATCAATGCCAATCATTCGCCAATTGTTTACGAAGGTGATGCGATTTATCATATGTCAAAAAATAGTCCCCCCGATCATGCCGACGAATAAAAAAGAATTACGTTTAAAATATAAAAATCTTCGAAAAGAACTTTCAGAAGATGAAATTGAAGAAAAGAGTTTAGCGATTGCTAATCAATTAATCAATTTGTCTATTTGGGACAAAAGTTATTATCATGTTTTTCTCCCTATCGAAGAACAAAAAGAAGTAAATACTGAATTTGTTTTGCATTTACTTTCCGGAAAAGATAAAGAAATTGTGATTTCTAAAAGTGATTTTGAAACTCGTGGAATGTCACATTTCTTACTAACCGATAATACCAGAATAAAGAAAAACGAATATAATATTCCAGAACCAGTAAACGGTTTACCAGTTCCATCAGAAACTATTGATGTGGTTTTTGTACCGCTTTTAGCTTTTGATACTTTAGGAAATCGAGTGGGTTACGGAAAAGGCTTTTACGATAAATTTCTATCAGAATGTAAACCCGAAACGATCAAAATTGGTCTTTCTTTTTTTGAAGCCGAAAACCAAATTGAAGATGTTTTTGAATCTGACATGAAGTTAGATTATTGCGTTACGCCAGAGAAAGTTTACGATTTTACATAAATTCTACAACATAACATTTTTTGATATGCTGGACGCAGATGCACTATAGTACGCTTCTACAATATGCGTTGGCAAAACAATTTGTGATATAAATATATATTCAACAAATTCCAGTATGAATGTATATTTACTTATATGGTTAAAAAACGCAATTCCAAAAAAATAGTGTGATGTTAATCCTTAAAAAAATAGGGATCTTTTAATTTTAAGAGTTTTATTTTTTTCATTAATCAAATAATTTGTAAGATTTTTGGCACGAAATTTGATTTTTTGAAATCTCAAATAATATTAACTGGTACATCCGGAATGCTGGTCATTATTTGAAGAAATATTTACCAATTCTTAAAATTTATTTGAAATGAAAAATAAACATTTTTATTTAATGGCATTCCTCGTTTTTGTTTTATTTAGTTGTAAAAAAGAGTCTTCAGTAGACGATATTAAGATAGGATCAGCAAAACCTGGATCTAAACCTGAAGAAATTTATGAAGTTAATAGTTTAGATCCTAATACTGAAAGTTATGCTGGATTTGAAGAAAATCCTTTTGAATCACCGCAACAATCTCCTCTTTCTACTTTTTCTATAGATGTTGATAATGCATCATATACCAATATCAGACGTTTTATAAACGAAGGTCAAAAAGTTCCTAAAGACGCCATTCGTGTTGAAGAAATGATGAACTTCTTTAAATACAATTATCCACAGCCAGAGGGACAGCATCCGTTTTCGATTAATACAGAAGTAAGTGATTGTCCGTGGAATAAAAACACTCAATTAGTGAAAATTGGCCTACAGGGGAAAAATGTTCCAGTGACAAATCTTCCTGCGTCTAATCTTGTTTTCTTAATTGACGTTTCCGGTTCGATGGATGAGCCTAATAAACTGCCATTGTTAAAAGAATCCATGAAAATTTTAGTAAAAGAACTGCGTGCAAAGGATAAAGTTTCAATTGTTGTTTACGCTGGTTCGGCGGGCGTTGTTTTGTCTCCAACATCAGGAGATAATAAAGACGAAATTTTAGAAGCTTTTGACGATTTAAGCGCGGGCGGAAGTACAGCTGGTGGCGAAGGAATTGAGTTGGCTTATAAATTGGCGCAGGAAAATTTTATCAAAGAAGGAAATAATAGAATTGTAATTGCAACAGATGGTGATTTTAATGTTGGTGCTTCTACAGATGATGACATGTTAAAACTAATTGAAGAGAAAAGAAAATCTGGTGTGTTTTTAACCGTTTTGGGTTTTGGAATGGGAAATTACAAAGACAGTAAAATGGAAATTCTTGCCGATAAAGGAAACGGAAATTACGCTTACATTGATAATATTCAGGAGGCAAATCGTTTTTTAGGAAAAGAATTTAGAGGTTCTATGTTTGCGATTGCAAAAGATGTCAAAATACAGGTAGAATTCAATCCAAAACATGTTCAGGCTTATCGATTGATTGGTTACGAAAACCGCAAATTAAAAGATGAAGATTTTAAAAATGATAAGATTGACGCTGGTGAATTAGGAAGTGGACACACTGTTACGGCGCTTTATGAAATTATTCCAACAGGAGTTGAAAGCGATTACGTTCCCTCTGGCTTGAAATACACAAAAGTAAAAACAGATGAATCTAATCAAACTGATGAATTAGCTACAATTAAATTTCGTTACAAAAAGCCGGATGGTGATAAAAGTATTGAAATCGTAAATACAGTTCAAAACAGAAAAGTTTCTTTAGATAGAAGTTCTTCAGATTTTAAATTCACAACAGCTGTTGCCTGGTTTGGTTTAAAATTAAAAGATTCAAAATACATTACCAATTCAGACTCTGGAGCTATAAAAAAATTAGCAAAAGAAGGATTAGCAAATGATGACGAGGGTTACAGAGCAGAGTTTGTACGATTGGTTGATGCTGTACACTAAAGAAAATTCAAGAAATTGAAAATCCCAAACTCCAGTATATAAAATTGGAGTTTGGGATTTTTTTTATTTTGAAATTTAAATAAGCGTTACTTCACTTCTTTAATTGTTGTACCATCAATCCAGCCTTCAGTTCCATCTGTCAATTCAATTTTCTTCCATTGACCTACAGTTTCCTTAACATAAACTTTAGCGCCTTCATGCAACAATAAAATGGCTGATCCAGCTTTTCGTGGTTCGCTGTGTACTTCGCTTAATTCGGCAAAAACAATTGCCGGGCGATCATTATCGAAATGACTTTTTTCAGACATTCCGGCTGAAACACTCAAAAGTAAAGCAACCAAAAGAACAAACATTATAATGAAATAGATTCTTTTTGAAAGTGTAAGCTGCGAAAAGTAATATCCGATAAATGCCAATAAAAAGGCAAATGCAATTCCTACTGAGATTTTTGCCCAAGTGTTATAATTAAAAATGCCTGTAAAATTCTGAATCAGTTTAGCGAAACCAACTTTTGGTACTTCTTTGATTTCATCAATAGTCAGTTTTTTGGCAAACTTTAAGTTGTTTAAAACATCTGGATCGTGAGGTTTTAAAACCAATGCTTTCTCGTAATTATAGATAGAAGGCGCTACTTTGTTAAGCTTGTAATAACTATTGGCTAAGTTAAAATACAATTCAGCCGATTGTTGTTTGTCTTCTTTAATAATGCTTTCGTACACATCAACGGCTTGTTGATATTGTCCCTTTTGATACAAAGCATTTCCTTTTTCAAAGCTGCTTTGAGCAAAGAAAACCTGAGAGATTAATAAAAAGAGATATACTATATTTTTCATTTTCTAGAGGTGTAATAACATTTTCAACTTTGCGAACTTAAATTTAAACGCAATCTAAATCAATTTACTTCGCGAACTTTGCGGTTAAAAAAATTAAACGATTTGTTTTTCTAATGCTGAAATAATCAAAACAGCTTTGTCGTAATCTTGTTGAATCGACGCACTCGATGCCGGAGCATAACGTGCAAATTCGCAGTTTTCAGTCAAATCAATAAAACTTTGAACCTGTTCTGGATTTGCATTTCTTGATAGCAATAATTCCTGAATATTGTCTTTGCTCATCTCCGAAGTTTCAATGTGTAATTTCGCTTTTAAGAAATTATGCATCGCTTTCTCCAAAGCAATATAAAAGGCTTCTTTATTATTGATTTGTTTCTTGGCCTGAGATAAATATTTCTTCGCCAATTTATTATTCATTCTAATTCGGTTACCGGTAATATCGCCATCGATAGCTTCTTTTTTCTTTTTAGCCAGAATAATAATTGGTATTATTATAAAAGGTAAGAATAGTAAAGTATAATACAAATTAGACCCGTAAAAAACATTTTTAGCTATCGAAACCAAAGTTGTTTTTGGTTTGATATATTTAAATTGCTCTGTTTTCGAAATTACATTTTTAGATACAGTTGCATTTGTTTCTGCTTGTACAGGACCATCTAAAACGTCAATCATAATTTCCTGAGAAGTGATCGTTTTATAAGAACCTGAATTCAAATCAAAATAAGAAAACTGCATAGGTTTTATAGCATATTTCCCTTTGTATTGTGGAATTATAGTGTACTTATCCGTAATTTTTCCTGACATTCCAGCAAGCGAAGTCGTCACCTTTTCATCATGAACAGGATCGTACATTTCTAATGCATTTGGTACAACAGGTTTTGGTAACGTGAATAGTTTCATGTTTCCAGTTCCCGATGCAGTTACAATTAAATCCAGACTTTCTCCGTTTTTAAGAGTTGTTTTTGAAGGCGTAACCGTAAAATCAAATTTACCAACAGCACCACTAAAATCTACAGGTTTGTTAGATTCTGGCAACGGTCTTACATTGATTGTTTTGGCTCCGGCAGAAACTACCTTGTTGTCATCTGTAATAATCATTTGGCCAAACATATCGCGACGATTAGTTGGCAATTGTACACCAATGTCTAATGAAAGCGGTTCAATCGTTAATCTTCCTGATTTTTGAGGATATAAAATGGTCTTTTTTAAGATCACAAAATAACATCTTTGACCTTGATAACTTCCTTCTTCAACAGCTAATTGCTTAATGTCGATGTTCTGATTCCAGAAATCATTGTATTTAGGTTTAGCGAGTTCTTTAAAACCGGTTACGTTAATATTATTGAAGTATAGTTTATATACAACCGTAATTGGTTCATTTAGATAAGGTGTAGTTTTTGAAATTTCCGCAACAAGATTCAACATCTCATTTCCGGATCCTTGCGGTCTGTCATTAGGATCTCTTTCTTGTGCAACAGCATTGGTAACAACGATTTTTATAGGCGCTGTTTTATAAACCTGACCGTTGTATTCAATTGCTGCTTGTTTAATATTTATAATTCCCTTTTTGTCAGGTTGTAAAATATAAGAGTAAATTTTTTGAAAAGAACTTCTTCCGTTTACCCAGGACTGGCTTATTTGCTGACTTGGGCCTGCTACTATTTTGAAACCTTCAAATGCAGGTTGGTCAAAGTTGTCTCCATCAACATTCATGATAAAGTCAATACGGAGTCTTTCGTTTACTCCAAGCGTATTTTTGCTAACTCTGGCTTCAAATTGAACTTGAGCCATAAGTCCTTGAAAAGTGAATAGTAATAGAATTAAATATCTTTTCATTAAATTGTTTAATCGTTTTTTTAGTTTAACTGTTTAATCGTTTTTTTTATTGTTTAATTTTTGTGCAAATAAACAAATTAACAATTAAACAATTTGACTTTATTTTACCAGTCTTTTTCTGTTTTTCTAGGATTTCCTTTTACTTTTTGGGCGTTTACTTTATCCTGAATTTTCTTTTCTTCGTTGTTTACAGCATCCAATAAATTCTGAACTCGTTCTTTTGAGATTCCGCCGGGCTGTGGTTTTGGTTCCCCTTTGTTATCAGACTTGTCATCTTTTTTAGGATCATTTTTACCATCTTTTTTATCCTTGTCTTTATCGCCCTTGTCGTCTTTTTTGTCCTTATCCTTGTCCTTATCCTTGTCTTTATCTTTATTTTTATCCTTGTCCTTATCTTTGTCTTTATTTTTGTCCTTGTCCTTATTCTTTTTATCCTTGTCTTTATTTTGATCGTTTTTAGGAGGATTTTCTTTTAGTTTTTGTTTTGCTAAAGCATAGTTGTAACGAGTTTCGTCGTCAGTAGGATCGTTACGCAAAGCTTCTTTGTAAGCTTCAACAGCTTGCGTATAGTTTTTCTCTTTCATAAAAACATTTCCTAAATTGTGAAATGCTTTATGTTTTTCAGGTCTTGTTTTAGCATTTTTTATCGCTTTCGCGTAAGCGTATTTAGCTTCAGAAGTCTGATTTTGTTTGTAAATTGTGTTTCCTAAATTGTAAGGAGCAGTTGCGCGTTTTGGAAATTTTGATTCCGAAATTCTATAATTAGCTTCAGCATCAGCAAATTTATTCTGCTTATATTCTTCATTGGCATCAGGCAATGTTTTGTCCTTTTCCTGAGCAGAAACTGCCAAAGAAAACGTTAGTAAAATATAAAGAAGTAAATTTTTCATTCTAATTTTTTTAATTTTTTGTTCTGAATTTAATCAGAGCAATTATTTCTTTTCGTTGAATAAATTCAACTCTTTTATCCAATTTGTTTTTCTTTCTAATAGGAAAATATCAATAAACAATAACAAGAAAGCAAAGCCAATAAACCATTGGTATTGCGATTGAAAGTCTGCCATTTGAGTAGCTTCAAATTCAGTTTTCTGAATGTTGTTTAAGGCATTTTTTATATATTCTAAAACTTCCTTGGTACTTCCGCCATAAACATAACCACCTTTTGTAGCTTTTGCAATCGTTTTTAAGCCTTCCTGATTAAGCTTTGTGATAACTGTTTCTCCGTTTTGATCTTTTTGATAGCCTTTTACAACGCCATTTTCTTTTAACGGAATTGTACCTCCTTTTTCTGTTCCAACACCAATGGTTATGATTTTCATTCCCATTTTATTAGCCTCTTCCGCTGCTGCTGAAGCTCCTTCAGAATGATCTTCTCCATCAGAAATTAAAATCAGTAATTTGCTGGTTTTACTTTTTTCGTTGAAATATGTTGATGACAATCTGATAGCTTCGTCAAGAGAAGTTCCTTGAGATGAAACCATATCCGGAGTCATGCTTTGCAAGAACATTTTTGCAACGCTATAATCAGAAGTAATTGGTAAAACCGGGAATGCACTTCCGGCATAAGCTACAATTCCTATTCTGTCGCTTCCTAAGTTATTGATGATTTGCGAAACCAGTTGCTTACTTTTTTCTAAACGACTTGGTGCAATATCTTCGGCAAGCATACTTTTAGAAACGTCTACTGCAAAAACAATATCAATACCTTCGCGTTTTACGGTTTCCATTTTTGTTCCAATCTTCGGATTCACTAATCCGATAATTAAGCAGGCAAGTGCCAAAAGAAACACAGATATTTTTAATACAGGTTTAAAAACAGAGCGCTCCGGGCTTAGTTTTTTTACCATTTCCAGATCACCAAATTCAAGCTGTTTTTTTCTTTTCCAATACATATTGAAAAGAAAAACACACACCACAATTGGTAGTAAGAATAAAAGGTATAAATATTTTTTTTCGTCTAATTCCATAAATGTTTTTAAATTCCAATTTTGAAAATTCCAAATTCCAATTTGCTATTTGGAATTTTATTTTTGGAATTTTTTAATTTTTTCAAAATTAAATAAAGCTTCTGTAAACCGTATTTCGTAAACCTACTTCTAACAATAATAAAAAGGCTGCAAGTAAAACAAAACCTCTGTATTTTTCGTCGTAATCATAGAATTTTAATTCTTGAATTTCAGTAGTTTCTAATTTATTAATGGCTTTATATATTTCCGCCAATCTATCATTACTCGTTGCTCTAAAATAAGTTCCATCTGTTTTACGTGCAATTGTTTTCATTAATTGCTCGTCGATTTCTACTTTTTGCATTTTAAATAAAAATCCGCCATTTGGTGCATAAGCATACGGAGATGGCGCCATTCCGTTGGTTCCAATACCAATAGTGTAAACTTTTATTCCGTATTGTTTTGCAATATCGGCTGCCGTTTCAGGTTCAATAAAACCGGCATTATTAACACCATCTGTCATCAGGATAATTACTTTGCTTTTGGCTTTACTATCTTTAAGACGGTTTACAGCAGTTGCTAGACCCATTCCAATTCCAGTTCCGTCTTGTAAAGCAGTATCGTATTTAATATCTTTAATCGCTTCTAGAATAATCGCTTTATCACTAGTTACCGGTGTTTTTGTATAAGCTTCGGAAGCATATAAAACCAATCCAACTCTGTCATTTGGTCTTTCTCCCACAAATTCGGCTGCAACTTTCTTTAAAGCTTCCATACGGTTCGGCTTTAAATCTTTGGCAAGCATACTTCCCGAAACGTCAATTGCCATCACAATATCAATTCCTTTCGTAGTTTTGGTTTGATTGCTTATATCTACAGTTCTTGGTCTAGCAAGAGCAATAATTAACGAACTCAAAGCAATAACTCTAAAAACATACAAAGCAGGTTTTAGCTTTGTTAACCATGATTCGCTGTTTTTAAAGCCTTGAGTTGAACTCATCTTTAAAGTAGCCGATTGCTGATTGCGTTTCCAGAAGAACCAAGCAATAGCAATTGGAATCAAGAGAAACAACCAAAAGAATTCTGGATTTAAAAAAGTTATTTTATTCATTAGTTGCTTGCTTTTCTAAGTTCAACAGAATTTAAAATTCGAGTTGTAATATCATTCGAATACGTATCGCCTTCTTCGTGTAAAATCATGATTTGTTGTAATCCCTGATCCTGTTTGAAAAGTAAAATTTCATAATATGCCTTTTCACTTGTTTTATCAACAGGATTTAAAACCGTCATTGTTCCATATCCTTTTAATCCTTGAATACCTTGTCCAGTTTGGAAATCTTCTTGTTTTACGATAATATTTTGACCTCCTTGAGCTTCAATTATTTTTAAAGTTCCTTCTAACGCTTTTGCTAAATCAATATCTGTCGGATTTTTAAATTTACTGGTTGACACCGTAACGTAGAAGTTGTCAATCATACTTCCGTATGTAAAAAGTTGCATTTCCTTAATCAAAGCCATTGCTTCTTTAGGTAATACTTTTTGAGTATCCATTCGCTTTAAAACTTTTGGAGTTTCAATTAGAACGCCTGGATTACCATATTCACTTTTTACCCATTGCCCTTCTAATAATTCTTTAGTAGGGTGTCCAATAACATTATCTTTCACATACTTGAAACCCTTCGTAACGATAAAGAATGCAGTTGTAGCGATCAATAAAAACAAAACTGTTCCAACTGCTATAGCAATACGTTTGTTTCGCTTTTTTAGTAATTGAAGCTTAATTTGTTTTTGTTTTTGAGCCTCATTCAATAATTGATCTTCTTCTTCAGGAACTTCTGTTGGGATCGCATTATCAAGTGTCAAAATTACTTTCTGAATTTTATTTCGATCTTCGGTAATTTCAAATTCAAGAGGTTTCGATTTTGCAAATTTTACTAAATCGGCCTGACGTAAAACGCGTTCTAAATTTTCAACGGTTTCTGGCGTTAACGTCATTTTCTTTTTAGTCGAAGCAGTTCTGATTGCTTGAATCAATTCAGAAGTTGTGCTTTCCATTGCTGGAATATGAATCGCTTCTTCAATATAATTACGCGCAATATCAGTAAGTTCGCTATAGTATTCTTTAATTTCACCTTTTTGAACAAGTTCTTTTTGTTCTAAGTTATTCAATAAACTTGTCGCTTTTTCGATAGGTGTTTTATAAACTTCCTCGGTGATTTTTTTCTGTTGACGTTTTTTAACAAACCAATATACAAAAGCACCAATTCCGATAATAACAAGTATAATTAAAAGATAAATTAGCCAGTCGTTATTGCTTTCAGGTCCAGTAATATCCTTGATGTCGTACATTTTTTGTTGTAGTGTATCAACTTTTACATTGGCAACTTCAACACGAATAGAATCTGATAAATAAGGTTTTTTATCTATTAAAATTTTAATACTCGGAATGGTATATTTCCCAGAATCAAATTGAGTCAATCCGTATTTTTTGATTAGTTCGTAATTGCCATCTTTTTTTACGGTGTCAATTGGATAGGATTGAATAACTTCTAGCGGACCAATCGTTTTTAGTTTAGGAAAAACAACTTTCGATTTTGAACTCACGACAGTTTTAAGCGTTAACTTAAACTCAGCTCCAATTTTATTTTTTGTAGTATCAATGCTTGTCTCTACTTGTTTTTGCTGGGCAAAAATAGATGAGGAAAGTAAAAATAAAAATATGTAAAATTTTAATTTCATTATGATTAACGATTGAAGATTAACGATTTTTGATTTCAGATTTATTGCGAAACGTAAATATTAATCTTTGTTCTTTTTTATGAATTATTTTTTGATGTTTTAATACTTGAGACAAAAATTGAGACTAATTGATTGGCTTCTGTTTTTGCTTGTATTAAACTTTCCTGATCTTTTGAAAGGTTTGCTTTTTCTATTATTTTTAAACAAACAAATGTTTCTCTTAAATTCTTTCAAGCAAATTCCCATTTTATGGATAAAATCCTTCTTAATTTCTGCACTTTGCGCTTCGCCATAATTTAAGGCGGGTGATGTACTGGAACGGGTTATCTGACCTAATAAATGATTCCCAGCGTAATTTTTTTCAAATGTAATTGTTAGTAATATTATACTCGCAGCAAAATCAATCAATCTATTTTCTAATTCTTGTTTAGTCATTTTTTAATTTTTCCTTTTAACCACAAATCATACACATCATAAATCAAAAATCGTTAATCAAATATCAAAAATCTTTATCTTGACTTGAAGTAACCCAACAATTTAGTTACGTAATTTTCGTCGACTCTTGTGTTTACAACTCCGGCACCTGATTTACTAAAAATATCTTTGAAATAATTGACTCTTTCGTGATAGTGTTTTTCATAATTCATTCTCACAGTTTTTGATCCGGTATCGACTAGCTGAATTTTTCCAGTCTCAGCATCAAGCATAGTTACCATTCCTAAATTCGGGATTTTTTCTTCGCGAATGTCATAAACTCGAACACCAGTAATATCGTGTTTCTTAGAAGCGATTTTTAATGTTTGCTCATAATTGTCAGACATAAAATCTGAAATCATAAAAACAATAGCTTTCTTTTTCTGAGTTCCTGATAAAAATTTTAAGGCAGCTCCAACGTCTGTTTTTTGACTTTTTGGTTCAAATTCGATTAGTTCACGAATGATTCTTAAAACGTGCGAACGACCTTTTTTTGGAGGAATATACAATTCGACATTATCCGAAAATAATATTAATCCAATTTTGTCATTATTTTGTGTAGCCGAAAAAGCCATCGTTGCCGCAATCTCGGTGACGATGTCTTTTTTAAATTGTGATTTTGAACCAAACCCTTCAGAACCAGAAATGTCAACCATTAAAACCATGGTTAATTCGCGTTCTTCTTCAAAAACTTTTACGTGGGCTTCATTATAGCGCGCAGTTACATTCCAATCAATATTACGAATATCATCGCCATATTGGTATTGACGCACTTCGCTAAAAGTCATCCCTCGCCCTTTAAATGATGAGTGGTATTCTCCCGAAAAGATATGATTGCTCAGTCTTTTGGTTTTGATTTCTATCTTTCGTACTTTTTTTAAAAGCTCTTTTGTATCCATTTGATTGTTGATTGTTGATTAACGATTATTGATTTTAGATCTGAAATCTAAAATCTACAATCTAAAATCTAAAATCTTTTTAAGGTACTTCAATCTCGTTTACGATTTTGTTGATAATGTCTACAGAAGTAATGTTTTCGGCTTCAGCCTCATAAGTTATTCCAACTCTGTGACGTAAAACATCGTGTACAACTGCGCGAACATCTTCTGGAATTACATATCCACGACGTTTGATGAAAGCGTAACATTTTGCTGCATTAGCTAAATTGATACTTCCACGTGGAGATGCTCCAAAGCTAATAAGAGGTTTTAAATCGGCTAGTTTGTATTTCTCTGGATAACGAGTAGCAAAGATGATATCTAAAATGTATTTTTCGATTTTTTCATCCATATAGACTTCACGAACTGCTTCCTGCGCACGCAAAATTTGCTCTACAGAAACTACTGGATTTACTTTTTCGTAACTTCCTTTTAAATTTTGACGAATTACTAAACGCTCTTCATCCATTTTTGGATAATCAATTACGGTTTTAAGCATAAAACGGTCAACTTGCGCTTCAGGAAGTTGATATGTTCCTTCTTGCTCAACAGGGTTTTGAGTTGCAAGCACTAAAAACGGACGATCAAGTTTAAAAGTGGTGTCGCCAATAGTAACTTGTTTTTCCTGCATGGCCTCCAAAAGTGCTGATTGAACCTTAGCAGGAGCACGGTTAATCTCATCGGCAAGTACGAAATTGGCAAAAATTGGTCCTTTTTTAATAGAGAACTCATTTGCTTTAATATTATAAATCATCGTCCCAACAACATCGGCAGGTAATAAGTCTGGTGTAAACTGGATACGGCTAAACGAACCTTGCACTGCTTGCGACAAAGTATTTATCGCCAAAGTTTTGGCCAAACCAGGAACACCTTCAAGCAAAATATGCCCTTGTCCTAAAAGTCCAATCAATAAACGCTCGACCATATGTTTCTGGCCCACAATAACTTTGTTCATTTCCATTGTAAGAAGGTCTATAAAAGCACTTTCTCTTTCAATTTTTTCATTTATCGCTCTAATGTCTAAAGTTGTTGTATTTTCTTCCATATAAATATTTTTAATGCCTTTTTAATACCTTGATTTTAATGCCCTTCTTTTGAGTAGTGCAAATTGAATATTTTTTGAGAAGTAAGATGTTAAAGAATGGTTAAAACTTCGACCAAAGACCTAATTTTAAGGACTAATTGTGAATCTATTTTTATATTTTTAAGAACTTTGATGATTATGCTTTAGAAAAGCATATTTATTACCAAAAATAACGCAATAAAACCATGAGTAAAACAGCATTATCGCCTATAATTTCGGGCACTATGAATTGGGGTGTTTGGGACAAAAACTTAACGCCAAAAGAAATGGAAAACATGATACAAATTTGTATCGAAAATAAAATTACCACTTTTGATCACGCTGATATATACGGGTCTTACACGACAGAAGCTGATTTTGGAAAAGCATTTCATGCCAGTAAAATTTCGAGAGAAAAATTTCAATTAATTACCAAATGTGGGATTCAGATGATTGCTGAAAGTCGCAAGAACACAGTCAAACATTATGACTATTCTAAAGAATACATCATTTGGTCTGTAGAACAATCATTAAAAAAATTGAAAACAGATTTTGTTGATGTTTTTTTATTACACAGACCAAGTCCGTTAATGCAAGCTGATGAAATTGCCGAAGCAGTTGAAAAATTAAAATCTGAAGGGAAAATTATTGATTTTGGGCTTTCGAACTTTACAAGTTCTCAAACCGAATTAATTCGTCAGAAAACCGAAGTTAGTTACAATCAGGTGCAATTTTCGGCAACGAATTTTGAGCCAATGGTTGACGGAAGTTTCGATTACATGCAAACACACGGCATTCGACCATTGTCATGGAATCCACTTGGAACCGTTTTTAGAGAAGATACCAGAAAAACACGCCGTTTGAAAAAATTGCTGGCTGATTTGGTTAAAAAATATGGTTTTGGTTCAGATACACTTTTACTTGCCTGGATTTTGAAACATCCTGCAAAAGTAATTCCGATAGCAGGAACAGTAAATATTGCCAGAATTCAATCGTTAGGAAAAGCTGTTGAATTAGAAATGGACAAAGAAGACTGGTTTGCGATCTGGACAGAAAGTATGGGAGAAGAAGTGCTTTAAATTTTAGTGTTCAGTTTACAGTTTTTGGTATTCAGCTAAAGATCGTTAAAAAAATATTTGCCACAGATTAAAAAATCATTTAAATCCTTTTAATCTGTGGCTAAAAAAATAAAAATATAGAATGAAAAAAACAGCCCTAATTACTGGTGCAACTAGCGGAATTGGAAAAGCAACCGCACAAATTTTGGCAAAAAACAACTATAAAATTGTCCTTTGCGGAAGAAGAATAGATCGTTTACAGGAACTGGAGAAAGAGCTTTCGGCTTTTACAGAGGTTCATTCTTTGTCTTTTGATGTTCGTGATAAAAATGCAGCTTTTGATAGTATTCACAATTTACCAGAAGAGTTTTCGGTAATTGACGTTTTAATCAATAATGCTGGAAATGCACATGGTTTGGATCCAATTCAAACAGGAAATGTGGACGATTGGGATGCTATGATTGACATCAACGTAAAAGGACTTTTATACGTTTCGAAAGCTATAATTCCGCAGATGGTCGAAAGAAAATCGGGACATATCATCAATATTGGTTCAATTGCGGCAAAAGAAGTTTATCCGAACGGAAATGTATATTGCGCTTCAAAACATGCTGTTGATGCAATTAGTAATGGAATGCGAATGGATTTGAATCCGTTTGGAATTAGAGTTGGAGCAATTCATCCCGGAATGGTAGAAACAGAGTTTAGCGAAGTGCGCTTTAAAGGTGATGCCGAAAAAGCTTCGACTGTATATAAAGGTTTAGATGCATTACAGGCCGAAGATATTGCAGATATTATTCATTTTGTAGTTTCAAGAAAATATCACGTAAATATTTCTGATTTAATTGTTCTGCCAACTGCTCAGGCTTCGGCAACAATTGTTAAAAGGGACTAACTTAGATTTTTAGACTAACTTAGACTTCTTAGAGTGAATGTCTAAGAAGTCTAATGTCTAAAGAGTCTAATAATCTAAAATTTAAGAAGTCGAAAACAAATGATTAACAAGCGCCTTTTAATAAAAAATCTACTTGCTCATAACGACGAAAGCAGTTTTTATGACAAAAAAAGGCAATTGAATCTGCATTCGCGGGAAGGAAAGGGAAAATTCCTGAAGCATATTTGCGCACTTTCAAATTCTAATCCAACCAATAATTCTTATATAGTGGTTGGGGTCGAAGATCATGATAATGAAATTGTAGGCGACGACTTTTTTGACGATAGCCGAATCCAGAATCTTGTAAATGCTTTTCTGGAAAACCCTCCTAAAATTCAATATGAAAATGTACCGTTTCCAAATCTTCCAAAAGACAAGGTAATAGGATTGGTTACGATTAAGCCCAAAAGCAAAATCTCTTATTTTAAAAAAGGAATTCATACCATAGTTGCTAACAGCGTTTTTGTGCGACGCGGTAGTAATTCAGTTCCGGTTGAAGGCGAAATCGAAAAAAATTATCAAAATACAGAAACGGTTATCGGAATCGAAAATAGCTCCCGAAACAGTATTCAATATACTTTAGATGGTGTTATTGATTTTATGAATTTTCGTCACAAAGACATGTCACCAAAATATTATGTTTTTAAAGAGCTGTTTGTAATTTGTTGGGCAGGAGTTCCTAAAAAATCTCGTGACAAAACCTTCTTGTCCCGTGTAGATATTGAATTGATTAATGAGCAAATTAAGCTTTTTTACTCAGCTCAGGATGTTGTTACAATTGTTTTTGATGATGATAGTTTTACGATTACAGAATATGTTCCGTTGGGATTAAATGATAAAACGAGTTATTATCCTTTAGAGAAGCAAACCATTCATTTTTTCGACAACGGATACTATAAAATTGATCGCGAAATGCTGTTTCAGCCACCAGAATTTAATCGGAAGATGTTGTACCATATTTATAATGCGAATATGGCATTGCTTCAAAAACTTCAAAAAGGAATTACTTTGTCAGAACGAGAACTAAAAGATTTGGAGAATCTTCCTTCGACCTTTATGATTTGTCATTTAAATGGTTTTGACGATGCGAAGCAAAAATTAATTGATGCAAAAGCACTTCTAAAACCTTTCGGAAGTATTTATTTGTCTTTTAAAGAAGCATTGCGAATTTTACGTAAAATGAAATATGATTTTCAGGAGGGGGCTAAATAGAGGGACAAAGGTTAAGAGTCGCAAAGGTTCAAAGGTTTTCTGTAGAGACGCACAGTAGTGCGTCTAACTTAAAGGTTCATTTTTTTTGAATAGCGTCAAACTTTAGCTGGAGATTAACACGAAGCCTTTTTTATTTGCTTTAGCCAAATTATTCCTCCTTCAAATGAAATAATGCTTATTTAAATTTCAAAAATTTGTTAACTCTGTCATATGGGAAAAAGATCTCTTTAGGACCATCGGCATACGAAGCGGCTTCATATGAATTGTAATATAACAGTAATCCTTCCGGAGTGAAAAAAATATTTTGTGGTAACTGAAACTTATCATTTTCAAACATTAATCCGGTAGCATTTATATTTGATTTGGCCGGAATATGATACTTTGCACGGAATTCTTTTTCGGCGAAAGCCTTAAACTCATTTTCATTTTTGAATAATTGATTGTTAAAAATGGTTTTTCCTGTTTTTGGATCAAATAATAAGGAACGAAAACCCTGATATCCATGAGCTCCACCGGTAAAAGTATAATGATCGAGTTTTATATTGATAATTTGATCTGATTCGTATTCGACATTTCCCTTAATTTTTCCCTCCCAACCAAAAGTGTCATCAGGAAATTTTTTATGCATTTCTTCGTACGAAGCAATAAAAGCTGCAGTTAAAGTCTTGTAATCGGTGGCTTTTAATGGATCTTCGTCAAAATAGACAATCTCGCGAATTACGGTAAAAACTTTTTTGTTAATACTGTCTGCTACGACAGCAATATTTTTTGCAATTGGAACTTCGATTGTAATTTTAGGACAATCTTTTTTGCAAGGTAGATTAGATTCTTTTTCAAACGTCTCATTTTCAAAAGACAGCTCTTTGTTACAACTCGTAAATATCACAAACAAAAAGACTAAGTAAGTATAATGTTTCATATCAAAAAGTGTTAATTATATACAAAGGTAAGGAGATGTATCAGGATTAGAATAAATTAAAAGGTAAATTTGTACAAGAATTAAGGAATTAAAATTTGTAACTATATGAAATTCAATACTAAAGTAATACATGGTGGTCAACATCATGATCCAAGTACAGGAGCAGTTATGCCTCCGGTTTATCAAACTTCGACATTTATTCAGACGAGTCCAGGGAAACCTTTGGCGGATTATGAGTATAGCCGAGCGTCGAATCCAACACGTTCTGCATTAGAAAACGCTTTGGCTAGTATAGAAAATGGTACTCGAGGATTGGCATTTTCATCTGGCTTGGCGGCGACAGATTGTGTTTTAAGATCATTTAAAGCGGGTGATGAAATTATCGCTATGGATGATTTATACGGAGGAACTTACAGAATGTTCTCTCGAATTTATAAAGATTCTGGAATTAAGTTTCATTTTGTTGATATGACTGATATTGAAAAATTGAAATCATTAATTAACGAAAATACAAAGCTAATTTGGGTTGAAACTCCAACAAATCCGTTAATGAAATTAGCAGATATTGCCGAAGTAGCAAAAATCACTAAAGCACATAAAATTTTGTTTGCGGTCGATAATACTTTTGCAACACCATATTTGCAAAAACCACTTGATTTAGGAGCTGATATTGTAATGCATTCTGCAACAAAATATCTTGGAGGACATTCTGATGTTATTGCCGGTGCTTTAATTGTAAAAGATGAAGCTTTAGGGGAGCAATTGCATTTTCAGCAATTTGCAACAGGAGGGACACTTGGACCAATGGATAGTTTCTTGGTTTTAAGAGGAATTAAAACACTTTCGTTAAGAGTACAAAGACATTGCGAAAATGGAGAAAAAGTAGTTGAATATTTAAGCAATCATCCAAAAATTAATACTGTTTATTATCCGGGATTAAAAACTCATCCGTTTCATGAAATTGCTAAAAAGCAAATGAAAGCTTTTGGCGGAATGGTTTCTTTTACTTTTAAATCTGGAAAAAAAGAAGATTCTATTGCGTTTTTAGAGAAACTTAAAGTTTTTACTTTGGCTGAATCTTTAGGAGGAGTAGAATCATTGGCAAATCATCCGGCATTAATGACACATGCTTCTATACCTGCAGATAAAAGAGCCGAAGTTGGTATCACTGATGATTTAGTTCGATTGAGCGTTGGTATTGAAGATGCCGAAGATTTAATCGCGGATCTGGAACAAGCATTAGCATAAAAATAGAAAACCCCAACTCGAAAGAATTGGGGTTTTTATTTATATTTTAGATACTTAAAAATTTAAGTAAAAAATGTATCCTAGATTAAACCAAATTTGTGAATCATTCGATTTGTTTTCTTTATACAAAGCTTTATTTGGGTTTAAACCATCTACCCAATCCGAGCTGAAAGCTTGGTAACGACATTCGAACATTAAATCGCTCATTTCGCTCAATTTATAATGTACTCCAACTCCTGCTACAGCAGATACGACTACACCTGTTTCACTTGAATAACCGTGTGAACGACCATCAGAAGGAGTTAAATATTTTGGAAAAGTTGTAGCTGGAGTTCCCAACGGACCAAGTGAAGATGTTACGTTTGTAGAATAATAACTCGCCTGAAATCCTAAACTTCCATACGGACTAAAACTACCAATTGTATTCTCGTAATCGTGAATCTTCATAAAAGGGGAAAATTCTAATTGAAAACCAAGATTTAACAAAGTAGTACTTCCTTTCATGGCTTGAAGTTGTAAAACGCCCAATGTTGCCGGTTTTTTATCAACCCATTCACCGTAGTTTTTTAAAGTAGTTTTGCTAAAAGATAACTCTGATCTCACTTTAAAGTGTTCCGTAAAAAAGCTTTCTGTATTGTTGTTGGAAGAGAAGTTTATAAAATGTACCACTCCAATACCAAATCCAGTATTGCCAATATTAGTGTCAAAATTATTTCTTTCCCCAAAATCAGATTGAAATGTTACGGGGCCGAATATTATTCCTACTTCTTGTGCTAAACGAGATTGTGCATTAGAAATTGAAGTAATACCAAAAAAGGCGAATATCGTGAGTATTATGGGTTTAAGCATGGTTTTGGGCTTTCAAATCTTGGCAAATATATAAAAATGACATTAACTAAAAACTTTAATAGGTTCTATTGATGAATATTTGTTAAAAATATTAAAATACTAAATATTTGAGTAGTAATTTACTGTAAAACGCAAAAGTTGAAATGTGTTTTCTTAAGAATAACAGTAAATTAGATAAAAGTTTTAATGCACTAATAAAAAAATATTTAAGAAATATCAAATTAGATTACCTTTGTCTTGAATAACGAAAACGTTTTCTTAAATGTTAATAATCTAATAATCATGTCACAAAGTATTACCGCTTTTATGGATTCGGTTAGCGCAAAAAACCCGAATGAATCAGAGTTTTTACAAGCAGTTTTAGAAGTTGCCGAAACGGTAATTCCTTTTATTGAAGAAAATAAAAAATATCACAACAAAATGCTTTTAGAGCGCATGGTTGAACCTGAACGTGTTATTATGTTTAGAGTAAACTGGTTAAACGATAAAGGCGAAATACAAGTAAACAGAGGATATCGTATTCAGATGAACTCAGCGATTGGGCCATACAAAGGTGGTTTGCGTTTTCACCCTTCTGTTAATTTAAGTATTTTAAAATTTTTGGCTTTCGAACAAACATTCAAAAATAGTTTAACGACATTGCCAATGGGTGGTGGAAAAGGTGGTTCTGATTTTGATCCTAAAGGAAAATCAGATAACGAAATTATGAAGTTTTGCCAAAGCTATATGACAGAACTTTCTAAACATATTGGTGCAGATACAGATGTACCTGCAGGAGATATTGGTGTTGGAGGAAGAGAAGTTGGTTATATGTTTGGTCAATATAAAAGATTAAGAAATGAATTTACTGGAGTTTTAACCGGAAAAGGAATTTCTTTTGGAGGATCATTAATTCGTCCGGAAGCTACAGGCTACGGAACTGTTTATTTTGCTCAAAGTATGCTAGAGACAAGAGGCGATAGTTTTAAAGGTAAAACAGTTGTCGTTTCTGGTTCAGGAAACGTATCACAATATGCAGTAGAAAAAGCAAATCAATTAGGCGCTAAAGTTGTTACTTTATCAGATTCTAATGGATATATTTATGATGCAGACGGGATCGATGCTGAAAAATTAGCTTTTGTAATGGAGTTAAAAAATGAGTTAAGAGGCAGAATAAGTGAATATGTAGACAAATATCCAAATGCTAAGTACGTAGCAGGAAAACGTCCTTGGGAAGTAAAATGTGATGTAGCTTTACCATGTGCAACTCAAAACGAGTTAGATGGTGAAGAAGCTAAAGTTTTAGTGTCAAATGGATGTATTGCTGTTGCAGAAGGAGCTAATATGCCATCTACGCCAGAAGCAGTTACCGCTTTTTTAAATGCTAAAATATTATTTGCTCCAGGAAAAGCTTCTAATGCTGGTGGAGTTGCAACTTCGGGTCTTGAAATGTCGCAAAACTCATTGCGTTTAAGCTGGACTGCTGAAGAAGTTGATGAGAAATTAAAAGGAATCATGTTAGCAATTCATGCTTCATGTGTACAATACGGTTCAGATAAATCAGGTTTTGTTGACTACGTGAAAGGAGCTAACATTGCTGGATTTGTTAAAGTTGCTGATGCTATGCTCGCTCAAGGTGTAGTGTAGTTTTAACTTACAATTTTAAAATGCCTTCATTTATCTTTAAAAGATGAATCGAAGGCATTTTTTTATTTGCATAAGAAGGAAAATCAAATACTTTCGTTTGTAGTATATTTGTCTATCCGAATACGTTAAATAATGAAAAGAAGGTTTCTGTATATATTGTTTTTAGTGTTGTTTCAATTTAGTTTTGCGCAAAATAAATTGTCGTGGCAAGGTTATTTTTCGTTCAACGAAATAAAAGATATTTCACAATCTTCAACAACAGTATATGCAGGGTCAGAAAATGCACTGTTTACAAAAAATACGCAAACAAACGTAGTTAAAACAGTTACAACAATAGATGGGCTTTCAGGACAAACTATTTCATCTCTTTATTATAGCGAGGGATTTAAGAAAACGATAATTGGTTATGAAAATGGATTAATGATCGTGGTTAACGAAACAGACGGAAGCATCCTAAAAGTTGTCGATATAATCAACAAACAACTACCAGCCAATCTAAAAAAGATCAATCATTTTATGGAACATAACGGTTTTGTTTATGTTTCGTGTGATTTTGGAATTGTTGTATTTAATTTAAAGACGTTGCAATTTGGCGATACTTATTTTATTGGAGATAATGGAGCCGAAATTAGCGTAAAGCAAACCACTTATTTTAACGGATTTATTTTTGCAGCAACATCAAACGGAATTAGAAAAGTAGATAGTACAAATGCAAATCTAATTGATTTTAACCAATGGATTTTAGTAAATTCCGGAGATTGGTCCGGAGTAGAAAGTTTAGATACAGAACTTATTGCAGTAAAGTCCGGTGGATATCTGCATCGTTACAACTCCACTGCATTTGTTGGGTTTTCGCAACTTTCGCAACCCGCTACAGATTTGCGAGCTGTAAATCATAATTTGTTTGTAACCACTTCAAATACCGTTTTTGTATATAATAATCAAATGACATTAAATCGTCAAATTGCAAATACGCAGGTTTTAGATAATATCTTAAACTTTACATGCGCCACCGCGATTGGAGATTTTTTATATATTGGAACAAAAGAAAACGGAGTATTTTCGTCTTCGCTTTCAAGCGCTTCAGTTTTTGTAAACAATACACCAAGCGGACCATTGCGAAATAGTGTATTTGCACTTCAGGCAACAGATAGTTCATTATGGACCGTTTTTGGAGATTATTCAGGAGTCTATAATCCGTATCCAAAAGACAGCTACGGTATAAGTAAGTTTAATAAAAACGAATGGTTGAATATTCCATACAAAGATGTTTTAGGAGCCAAATCATTAATTAGAATTGCTGTTGATCCTAAAAATGAAAATAAAGTCTACATAGGATCTTTTGATGCAGGATTATTAAAAGTAGAAAATGATGTTCCAACTTATTTATACGGAACCGGAAATAGTTCATTAGAAGCAATTCCTAATACGCCCGATGTTTGGGTAAATGGTCCCACGTTTGATAAATCAGGAAATCTGTGGGTAAATAATAGTTTAGTCGATAACGGATTAAAAATGTTGAAGCCAAATGGAGATTGGCAGGTTTATTCAACAAAATCAGTAATTACAAATGTTTCGAGTTGTCCGTTTGGGAGAATTTCTATCGATAAAAATGGAACAAAATGGATTGCAACTTTCAACAACGGAATTATTGGGTTTAATGAAAAAGGAAATGTCTTTAAAAAGATAACGCAAGGAGTCGATGCCGGAAATCTTCCTTTTATAGACGCCCGAGTTGCGACGCCGGATAATAATAACCAACTTTGGATAGGAACTACAAAAGGATTAAGAGTTTTAGCTAATGTAAATAGTTTTCAGACAGAAAACCAATTAGCAACAAAACCAATTATTATTGTTGAAGACGGTCTTGCGCAAGAATTATTATACGAACAATTTATAACAGATATTGTTGTTGATGGATCTAATAATAAATGGATCGCAACAGCAGATTCAGGAGTTTTTATGGTTTCGCCAAATGGTCAGGAAACCAAATATCATTTTACAATAAACAACTCACCATTGCCAAGTAATGTTATAAACGACATTGATATAAATAGTGTAACCGGTGAAGTTTTTATTGCAACAGATAAAGGATTAGTTTCTTTTAAAGGAGTTTCGACAGGAGCAAACGATGATTTAAATAATGTTTACGTATATCCAAATCCCGTTCGTCCAAATTTTGCAGGAACCGTAAAAGTGGCAGGATTAATTGATAAAGCCAATATTAAAATTACAGATATAGAAGGGAATTTGGTTTTTGAAACGACTTCGCAAGGTGGAACAATAGAATGGGATACTACAGCTTTTGGAAAATACAAAGTTGCTTCAGGAGTTTATATGATCTTTATTTCGGCTCAGGATGGAGGCGAAACAAAAGTCAAAAAAGTAATGATTATTCGATAAGTTTAGCTCAAATCAATTATGAATAATAAAAATTGCTTTGATTTTTTAAGATTTTTCTTTGCAGCAAATGTATTGTTAGCACATCTTTCGGAGCTTTCGCAAAATAATGAGCTCCATTTTTTATCTCAAATCTCAAATGCAGTTATTGGTATAAAAGGTTTTTTTGTAATAAGCGGTTTTTTAGTTGCAAAAAGTTATGTCAATACACCTTCGATAAAAGATTATTTTATCAAACGAGCTAAGAGAATTTTACCGGCATATGTTGTTGTAATTTTTTTTTCAGTCTTCATTCTTTCGTTTTTTAGTACTGAGGCATTTTTAGATTATTTTAAAAATATAGATACCTATAAATATGTTGTTTGGAATTTACTTTTTCTAAATTTTATACATCCTTGTTTGCCCGGACTTTTTGAGAGTAATTTACTTTGTGCTGTAAATGGTGCTTTGTGGACGCTGAAAATTGAAATAGGATTTTATTTGGTTTTACCGCTGATTTTTTACGGAATTAAAAAGACAAAAAAAGCTTCTTTAATACTCGCAATACTTTATATTTTGTCAATATCCTATTGGGTTTTTATGGATTCCTATCTTAATAAACCATTATTGGCAAAACAATTACCCGGGTATTTGTCTTATTTTGCAACAGGAATTTTTCTCTTTTTGAATTTTGATTTTCTGATGTATCATAAAAAAAGAATATTCGTGTTTTCAATTTTAGCATTAATGAGTTATTATTTTTTAAGCGAACAAACAGTAGTGCTTTATCCTTTAGCATTTGGAAGTCTTGTAATAATTGCGGCATATAATATTCCTTATTTGAACAATTTTGGGAAGTATGGCGATTTTACATATGGATTTTATATTTATCATTTTCCCGTAATACAGCTATTTAGACAATATAATTTATTCGAAAAATACAATCCGTACGCAATGTCAATTGTTGTAATTTTGATTACTCTATTTCTGGCAATTCTATCGTGGTTTCTGGTAGAAAAGAGATTTTTGTATAGAACAAATCGAAACCATCAAAAGCAAAACCCGACTTTATGTTAGTCAAGACCAAAGCCATAGTAATTTCGGCATTAAAATTTCAGGAAAAAAGTTTAATCGTAAAATGTTTTACGCTTTCAAACGGTCTGAAATCTTATTTTGTGCGCGATGCATTTTCAAGCCGAAAAGCAAGTCAGAAAATAGCTTACTTTCAGCCATTGTCGATTTTAGAAATTGAGGCAGTACATAAAAATAAAGGAACATTAGAAAACTTCAAAGAAATAAAAACAGCAGTTCCGTTTCAAAGTATTCATACAGATTTGGTAAAAAGTACAATGGTTATGTTTCTGTCCGAAATGCTGCATTACTCAATTCAGGAAGAAGAAAAAAACGAATCACTTTTTATATTCTTAGAAACAGCTCTGACTTGGTTGGATCATCATGACGAAGTTTCTAATTTTCACCTGATTTTACTTTTAGAAAGTACCAAATATTTGGGTTTTTATCCTGATACTTCAGAAATCGATTTGCCTTATTTTGAAATGAATGAAGGAGTTTTTACACTTTTTCATGAAGCAAGTGCGCTAACCGAACACGAAACAAATCTGTTGAAAAAACTAATTGATTTAAAGTTTGAAAATGATCAGAAGATTTTTCATGTCATTGAACGACAAATTTTACTGAAAATTCTTATAGATTATTATAGTTTTCATTTAGACGGATTTAAAAAGCCTAAATCTTTAGAAGTTTTAAAGGAGATTTTCTCTTAAATTTTTAAAAAGAGGATTTTTTTTTGCGGAATATACTTGAAATTTCGTGATATCGCTCTTTTTTCTGTCATCTTTTCTCTATTTTACTCAAAATTCCTTACTTTCGCACCTCGTTTAAGAAAAGGATAAAATGAGCACAAAATTTACTGAATACAAAGGACTTGACTTACCAACGGTAGCGTCTGAAGTACTTGATTTTTGGAAGAAAGAAAATATATTTGAAAAGAGTGTAACAACTCGCGAAGGCGCTGAGCCTTACGTATTTTTTGAAGGTCCGCCTTCAGCAAACGGATTACCTGGAATTCACCACGTGATGGCGCGTGCGATTAAAGATATTTTTTGTCGTTACAAAACTCAAAAAGGTTTTCAGGTAAAAAGAAAAGCCGGTTGGGATACACACGGATTACCTGTAGAATTAGGTACCGAAAAAGAACTTGGAATTACAAAAGAAGATATTGGTAAAACAATTTCTATCGAAGAATATAACGAAGCGTGTAAAAAAACCGTAATGCGTTATACTGACGTATGGAATGATTTGACCGAAAAAATGGGATATTGGGTAGATATGGAAGATCCATACGTAACCTATAAGCCAAAATATATGGAGTCTGTTTGGTGGCTTTTAAAGCAAATCTACGATAAAGGTTTGTTGTACAAAGGATACACAATTCAGCCTTATTCTCCAAAAGCAGGAACAGGATTGTCTTCTCACGAAGTAAATCAGCCGGGAGCTTATAGAGATGTTACAGATACTACGATTGTAGCGCAATTCAAGACTTTGCCAGAAACACTTCCAAGCTTTTTACAAGGTTTTGGAGATATTCACATCTTGGCATGGACGACAACTCCTTGGACATTGCCATCAAATACAGCCTTAACAGTTGGGCCAAAAATCGATTACGTTTTAGTAAAAACATTCAATCAATATACTTTTGAGCCAGTTAATGTTGTTTTGGCTAAAAATTTAGTTGGAAAACAATTTGCAAAAGGATTTTTCTTAAGCGAAGATGATGCTGATTTTGATAATGTAAAAGAAGGCGATAAAAAACTTCCGTATAAAATTTTAGCGGAAGCTAAAGGAGCAGATTTAGTAGAAATCAGATACGAGCAATTATTGCCTTACGTATTACCATACCAAAATGCCGAAAATGCATTTAGGGTAATTGCCGGAGATTTTGTGACTACCGAAGATGGAACAGGAGTTGTGCATACAGCACCAACTTTTGGAGCAGATGATGCTAAAGTAGCAAAAGAAGCAAAGCCAGAAGTACCGCCAATGTTGGTTTTAGACGAAAATGGAACTGCAGTTCCATTAGTCGATTTACAAGGAAAATTTACTTCTCACATGGGTGAGTTTGCTGGTAAATATGTAAAAAACGAATATTATGATGCAGGGCAGGCGCCAGAGCGTTCTGTAGATGTTGAGATAGCTATTCGATTAAAAGAAGAAAATAAAGCCTTTAAGGTCGAAAAATACGTACATAGTTATCCACACAGCTGGAGAACTGATGAGCCGTTATTATATTATCCGCTAGACTCTTGGTTCATTAAAGTAACCGATGTAAAAGATAGAATGTTCGATCTGAACGAAACTATCAATTGGAAGCCTAAGTCTACTGGTGAAGGACGTTTTGGAAATTGGCTTAAAAATGCTAATGACTGGAACTTATCTCGTTCTAGATATTGGGGTATTCCGTTGCCAATTTGGAGAACTGAAGACAAAAAAGAAGAAGTTCTTATTGGTTCTGTAGAAGAATTATATAATGCGATCGAGAAATCTATAGAAGCTGGTTTTCAAAAAGAGAACCCATTCAAAGGTTTTGAAATCGGGAATATGACTGAGTCAAACTACGATTTAATCGATTTGCATAAAAATGTGGTCGATCAAATTACTTTAGTTTCGGCTTCAGGACAACCAATGAAACGCGAAAGTGATTTAATTGATGTTTGGTTCGATTCAGGAGCAATGCCGTATGCACAATGGCATTATCCTTTTGAAAACAAAGATAAAATTGACGAAAACAAAGATTTTCCTGCCAATTTTATTGCCGAAGGTGTCGATCAGACTCGTGGATGGTTTTATACACTTCACGCAATTGGAACATTAGTATTTGATAAAGTAGCGTATAAAAATGTAGTTTCGAATGGTTTGGTTTTGGATAAAAACGGACAAAAGATGTCGAAACGTTTAGGGAATGCAACAGATCCCTTTGAAACAATTGCAGAATATGGGCCAGATGCTACGCGTTGGTACATGATTTCAAATGCAAATCCTTGGGACAACTTAAAATTTGATATTGAAGGAATTGCTGAGGTTCGTCGTAAATTCTTTGGAACTTTATATAATACATATTCATTCTTCTCTCTATATGCGAATATAGATGGATTTAAATATGCTGAAGCAGAAATTCCGTTAAACGAAAGACCGGAAATTGATCAATGGATTATTTCTGAATTGCATACATTAATAAAATTTGTTGATGAATGTTACGAAGATTATGAACCAACAAAAGCTGCAAGAGCTATTTCTGACTTTGTTCAGGAAAACTTAAGTAACTGGTATGTCCGTTTATGTCGTCGTCGTTTCTGGAAAGGAGAATATGCTCATGATAAAATTGCTGCCTATCAAACGCTTTATACTTGCTTATTAACGATAAGTAAATTAAGCGCTCCGATCGCTCCTTTTTTCATGGATAAATTATACAGAGATTTAACAAGTTCAACAGGATCTGAGCAATATAGCAGTGTTCACTTGGCTGAGTTCCCAAAATTTGTCGAAAACTTTGTTAATAAAACGTTAGAAAGCAAAATGCAGAAAGCGCAAACCATCTCATCATTGGTTTTGTCGCTGCGTAAAAAGGAAATGATAAAAGTGCGTCAACCTTTACAAAAGGTAATGATTCCGGTACTTGACGAGAATCAGAGAGCTGAAATTTTGGCTATTTCTGAGCTGGTAAAAGCTGAGGTAAACGTTAAAGAAATCACGCTTTTAGACGACGATTCAGGTATTTTGGTAAAACAAATTAAACCTAATTTTAAAGCTTTAGGGCCACGTTTCGGGAAAGATATGGGATTGATTTCCAAAGAGATACAGTCTTTTTCGGCTGATCAAATTAATCAATTAGACAAGCAAGGGGCCCTAGATATTGTTATTGCTGGAAATAATGTAACTTTATCATTAGAAGACGTCGAAATAACATCGCAAGATATTGAAGGTTGGTTGGTTGCAAATTCAAACGGAATTACAGTTGCGCTTGATATTACAATCTCTGACGAATTGAAAAACGAAGGAATCTCAAGAGAGTTAGTAAACAGAATTCAAAATATCCGTAAAGATTCTGGATTTGAAGTTACTGATAAGATTAAGGTTCAAATAAAAAGAAGCGGTCTTTTAGAAGATGCAATTCTTAAAAATGAAGACTATATTAAGTCTGAGACATTAACAGATGATTTGGCTTTTGTGGATGCTTTAGAAAGCGGCATAGAAATTGAGTTTGATGATATTAAAACGATGATATTAATTTCAAAATAATATAAATACCATGATAGATGAAATTACAAGATACTCTGACGCTGATTTAGCGGAGTTCAAAGAAATAATACAAAATAAAATACAAAAAGCACAAGCCGATCTGGATTTAATAAAAAGTGCTTACATGAATGATTTAAATAACGGAACAGATGATACTTCTCCTACTTTTAAAGCATTTGAAGAAGGAAGTGAAACAATGTCTAAAGAAGCAAACTCACAGTTAGCTATCAGACAAGAAAAGTTTATACGCGATCTAAAAAATGCTTTATTCCGTGTTGAAAATAAAACATACGGAATTTGTAAAGTAACAGGTAAGTTAATTGGCAAAGAAAGACTAAAAATCGTTCCTCATGCAACAATGAGTATCGAAGCGAAGAACTTGCAACGATAAGATAATATTTGTTTAAATAAGCGCTCCTTTTAGGGGCGTTTTTTTTGTTTAATGTTTTGTTGGAATGTAGTTGAGCTGTTGAATAATCTTTTGAAAGAATTCGATTATATTTTTTGAAGATAAGCTCAGAATAAAGGTTTTACTTTTTGTAAGAATGAGAAAGGGCCAGATTTGGGGCAGTGAAAATTATATTTTAATTAGAACTGTCTTGATTAGGGACAGTTCTAATTGAATGAAATTTGAGATTAAGCTAAGTTTTTTTCTAGCTCTAATTTGTGTTTTCTTAAAATAGCTCTTGTCATTCCTAAATTTGCCTTACTAGCATCTGCTGCAAGATAAATCATGAATTTTTTGTTTGGTGAAATATCAATAATGTGAATTTGATTAGATAGCGTAATCAAAATATCTTCGATATCCTGTTTTAAGTTTAAAGCTTTTACTGCGCTTAATTTTGCTTTTACAACTTCAAGGTTGTAAGCGGCTGCAAGTTCGGGGTCGAATCCTGGGTCTACAGTTATATTTCCGTAACTTAATCCTGATTCAATTTCGGTTACAGCAACTGCAATAAAGCCGTTTACGTTGGTTTTCATTTCGTTAAGAAATACGTTTAAAAAGTCATTACTCATAGTTTGTGGGGTTTTGTGTTAATAGATTTATGTTATTTTAATAGTGAATTCTTGCTTAGCTCTGACGAAACTTCGTCTGTCGTGCGCATTAATAATCCCAGATTGCTGCCGTCTTTTGAGAAGGCAATTAAAAAATTAGAACCGCTAATTTTGTTTCCAATAACAACACCTTCTGAGGTTTTTAAGAAAAGTTGTTTTAGGGAGCCTTTGTCTAAGTCTGATAAGAATTTTTCGCTCATTGACAAAATTGCAGCACTCATTGCGGCAACACTATCTCCATAGTCTAAGTGTAATGATGTAATTAATTTTCCTTTTCCATTTAGAATTAATGCTGCGGAAGATTTGGTGTTAAGTAGAAAATCGTTTAGAGTAGTTGTGATTTCGTTCATATTTTGTAGGATTTAATGAAATTGTTAAAATCGTTTCACTTTAATGTTGTATTGGCAGGAAATCTAGGTTTTTTGTCTAAACAAGTGTTAATTTTTATTAACAAATATAAATTAATTTATGTATCATTGTAATACGAAAACGTTAATAATTTTATTTATTTACTATAAAAAACTTACAGAATGGCTAAAGTATTGAAATTCAAAGAAGTAAACTCAGATGTTGAGAGTAGAATGAAAGATTTTGAAAAAATTCGTATTAAATTGAAGGCAGAAGTAAAAAAGAATGAGGTAAAAACGGCAAATCCGGCTAAAGAAGGAAAAGGTTTGCTTAAATCGATCTCGGAGTTTTTTAGTGATCCTCCTAAAAACACTGCAAAGCCAGTTGTAAAAAAATAGGTTTTGTTTAGGTTTTGATTAAATTATGATCGGTTTGGTTTTATTACAATACAATTAACGCTCCATAGGGAGCGTTTTTTTTGATTAAATTACTATTTTTGCCATCAAAATTTAATAAAATGTCATTACGAAAAGCGTATTTCCTTATATTTTTAGTTTTAATTGTTGATCAGCTTTCAAAAATCTATGTAAAAACAAATTTTACATTGGATTACGGAAGTAATGAAGTTTTGATTTTTGACTGGTTCAGAATTCATTTTATAGAAAATGAAGGAATGGCTTGGGGAACAAAAATACCAGGTGAATACGGAAAATTGATTTTGACTGTTTTTAGGATTTTTGCTGTAGTAGGAATTGGATTTTGGTTGGCAGACTCAGTTAAGAAGCGTCATTCGACTTATTTAATTGTGGCAATTGCATTAATTTTTGCTGGAGCAGCAGGAAATATAATTGATTCTGTTTTTTACGGAGTAATATTCGATGACAGCCATGGTAAATTGGCTACACTTTTTTCTCCTGAGCCTTATGGAACTTGGTTTCATGGTTTGGTAGTTGATATGTTTTATTTCCCAATTTGGAAAGGAACCTTGCCAGCTTGGTTTCCAATTTGGGGAGGAGAAGAAGTTTCTTTTTTTAATGCTATTTTCAACGTTGCCGATATGGCAATATCTACAGGAGTTGGGATTTTGCTTGTATTTAATAAACGAGCATTTCCTAAGACCGCATAATTATTTTAAAAATTTCAATCCCGATCCTTTATCTCGGGATAGATAAATTCCAAATACCAATATTCTATGCGATAAAAAGCATCAAACATTGGTATTTGGAATTTTTATTTTTAGAATTAGAAAAACTTCCATTATTGGGATTTAATATTTAAAGTACTATTTTTACCATACAAAAGAACCAAATTTATGCAAAGTCCGTCTTTTTCCATTTATGATGCGTCTGCAGGTTCAGGAAAAACCTATACTTTAGTAAAAGAATATCTTAAAATTATTCTTTCGTCTCCTAAAAACGATGCTTACCGAAATATTCTGGCTATAACTTTTACCAACAAAGCAGTTCATGAAATGAAAAGCCGTATTGTGGGAAGTTTGTCTGAATTTGCAAAAGATGAGCCTTCTGCGAAAGCATTTGATTTGATGACAGATTTGTCTCAGGAAACTGGGCTTTCGGTTATTAAAATAAAAACCAAATCTCAAAACATTATCAAGCATCTTATTCATAATTATGCTGCTTTTGATATTTCTACGATTGATAAGTTTACACATAAAGTGATACGTGCTTTTGCGCATGATTTAAATTTACCGATGACTTTTGAGGTGACTTTAGATACCGAGAATTTATTGATAGAAGCCGTTGATGCTATTATCGCGCAAGCAGGACAAGACGAAACGCTAACGAAATTATTGATTGACTTTACGATGGAAAAGACCGACGATGACAAGAGTTGGGATGTTTCGCGTGAAATTCTTGAAACGGGAAGATTAGTTTTGAATGAGAATAATCGAAATGAGATTTTGCATTTTCAGGATAAATCTATTGAAGAGTTTGTAGAAATAAAAAAGAAAATGTTGGCTCTTTGTAAAGAGCTTGAATCCGAAAATGAAAAGTTGGCTACTGAATTGCTTGAGCTAATTGAAAAAAATGGGATTGATTTAAAGTCGTTTTCGAGAGGAACTTTTCCAAATCATTTAGAAAGTATTCGTGATGGGAAGTTTAATCCGCGTAACAAAACTTTTCATGAATTTTATGATATTGCGATTAATAAAACAGCTAAAGACCGTGCATTAATTGAAAATTTAATTCCAGACTTGCTTAAAGCTCTGGAAAAGATTTATAAAAATTTCGAAAAAAGAGATTTCTATAAAGCATTTCTAAAAAATATCACACCACTTTCTTTATTGAATACCGTTAGTAACGAATTGGCTAAAATTCAATCAGAGCAAAATGTTTTGTCTATTTCTGAGTTTAATGCAATTATACATCGCGAAATTCAAAATCAGCCTGCGCCTTTTATTTATGAACGATTAGGAGAGCGATATCGTCACTTTTTTATAGATGAGTTTCAGGATACGTCAGAGATGCAGTGGCAAAACTTAATTCCTTTAATCGATAATTCCCTTTCTGGTTTAGATGATTTTGGAAATAAAGGAACCTTGATGATTGTAGGTGATCCTAAACAATCTATTTATCGTTGGCGAGGTGGAAAAGCAGAGCAATTTATAGAGTTAAGTAAAGATGTGAATCCATTTAATAATCCGGATAAACAAATTAAACATCTAAATACAAATTATAGAAGTTATAGTGAAGTAATTGATTTTAATAATGCTTTTTTTAAGTTGATTTCGACAGAGTTTTCAAATGAAGATTATAAAGATTTATACGAAAATCATAGTTTCCAAAATTCAAATTCTAAGAAAGGTGGTTATGTTAATATTTCTTTTCTTCCAATAATTGAAAAATCGGATTTTGCAGATGACGAAGATGTTGTTGAAAAGTCGGATTTGTATGTTTTAGCAACTTTAAATACAATTCAGAAAGTGGTTCGGGAAGGTTTTGAATATAAAGATATTGTAATTTTGACTCGCAAGCGAGATCAGGGAATTGCGATTGCGAATTATTTAACCGAACAAAATATTCCGCTTTTGTCATCAGAAACCCTAATGATTCAAAATGCAACAGAAGTTCGTTTGATTGTTCACTTGCTTAAATATTTAAACAATAGCGCCGATTTAGAGTCGAAAGCTAATTTCCTGCATTTTTTGGCTACAAATATGGCAATTGAGATACCGATTCATGATTTCATCGCGCAAGGAATGGCGCAAAAACTTGAAATTGATTTCGAAAAATGGCTATTAACTTTTGATGTCTCACTTTCTTTTGAAGACGTTCGTAAAAAGTCATTGTATGAGGCGGTAGAAATTATTATAGCAAAATTTGTTCTTCCTTCAGAAGGCAATGCTTATGTGCAGTTTTTTCTGGATATCGTTTTAGAAAGAGATATCAGAAATCAAGCAGGAATTGCAGATTTTTTGAGTTATTGGGATAAAAATGGAGAGAAATTCAGTATTCCGTCTCCCGAAGGAAATAATGCGGTTCGTATAATGACCATTCATAAATCAAAAGGATTAGAATTTCCTGTAGTGATAATGCCTTTTGCTGAAGAAGATTATAATCGAAAGCCAAAAGATAAATTATGGCTTGATGCTGAAGATGTTGATTTAGGTGTGCCAAAAGTATTAGTTGATAATAGTAGTGCGGTTGAGGGTTTTGGGGAAAGTGCTTCGGCGGTTTTTAATCTGAAAAAACAAGAAGAGTTGCTCGATAATGTAAATGTTTTGTATGTGGCGCTAACGCGTGCGGAGGAACAATTGTATGTTATTTCGCAATCTTTAAAAGAGAGAAAAGATGGAGAGCTCCCGAGTAATATGGCATCTTTTTTTATTAAGTATTTAATACATGCAGGTGTTTATGATTCAGAAAAATTTGAATATGAATTTGGGAATAGTACAAGGCTTTCAAAAATAACAAAATCCATAAACTTGGTAAAAACAATACCGGTAGTAGCAGAAGTTTTAAAACCTAAAAATATAAGAATTGCACAGCGAGAAGCTTTAATGTGGGGCACGCATCAACAAGAGGCAATTGCTTACGGGAATATTGTTCATGAAATTTTGGCCTTTGTAAAAGATAAATCTGATGTGGATTTGGCGATAACAAAAGCGATTGAAAATGGTTTGATCAAGATTGATCAGGTAGATTTGGTTTTAAAATCACTACAAGAAATTGTGAATCATCCTGAGTTGAGTATTTGTTTTAACGGAGATTATAATATTTTGAATGAGCAAACGATTGTTCAAAAAGAGGGGCGTATACTAAAACCGGATAGAGTTGTTCTTACTCAGAATAAAGAAGCTTATCTTCTGGATTATAAAACTGGAGCGATAAATTCGAAATATGCAAATCAAATTCAGGAATACCAAGATGCGATTGAAGATTTAGGTTATAAAGTGTTAAAAAAGGCATTGGTGTATATAGGAACAGAAATCGATGTAGTAAATTTGTGAAAAAATTAATCAGATGTTAAAGGGGGATTTAGGTCTTAACAGGTTTAAGTTGTTAATTTTTAACGTTTTAAATAAATAAAAATGTACGGTAAAATAAAAGAACATTTGCAAAGTGAGTTGCAGACTATTGAAGAAAACGGAATTTTTAAAAAGGAACGTATTATAACTTCGGCACAAGATGCAGAAATTACAATTTCGACAGGAGAAAAGGTTTTGAACTTTTGTGCCAATAATTATTTAGGGCTTTCGTCTCATCCTGAAGTAGTTCAGGCTGCGAAAGATGCTATGGATACTCATGGTTTTGGAATGTCGTCTGTTCGCTTTATTTGTGGAACACAGGATATTCATAAAACTTTGGAGCAAAAAATAGCTGATTTTTATGGTACAGAAGATACTATTCTTTACGCGGCAGCTTTTGATGCAAATGGTGGTGTTTTTGAGCCTTTGTTGGGTGAAAATGATGCTATTATTTCAGATAGTTTAAATCATGCTTCTATTATAGATGGTGTTCGTTTGTGTAAAGCGGCACGTTATCGTTATGAGAATAGTAATATGGAAGATTTGGAGCAGCAATTAATTAAAGCAAATGAAGCGGGAGCTCGTTTTAAATTAATTGTTACGGATGGTGTTTTCTCTATGGATGGTTTAGTTGCTCCTTTAGATAAGATCTGTGATTTGGCTGATAAATATGATGCAATGGTCATGGTGGATGAGTGTCATGCTGCCGGATTTATTGGTGTGACTGGTAAGGGTACGCTTGAAGCAAAAGGAGTTATGGGTAGAGTTGATATTATTACTGGAACATTGGGTAAGGCTTTAGGAGGTGCAATGGGAGGTTATACAACTGCCAAAAAAGAAATAATAGAATTGTTGCGTCAACGTTCAAGACCATATTTGTTTTCAAATTCATTAGCGCCGGCTATTGTAGGGGCGTCTATTAAGGTTTTTGAATTATTAGAGAAAGATACTTCTTTGAGAGATAAATTAGAATGGAATACAAATTATTTTAAAGAAGGAATGAAAAAAGCAGGTTTTGACATTATTGATGGCGATTCAGCAATTGTACCTGTTATGTTGTATGATGCAAAATTATCTCAAACAATGGCTAACGAGCTTTTGAAACAAGGGATTTATGTAATCGGATTCTTCTTTCCAGTTGTGCCAAAGGAAAAAGCTAGAATAAGAGTTCAATTATCGGCTGCGCATACAAAAGAGCACTTAGATACAGCGATAGAGGCGTTTATATCAGTTGGAAAAATGTTAAAAGTTATATAATTCCCACTTTGGTAAAATTTTTGTAGGTTTTTTTTAACATTTCATTTTGTATTTAAAAAATTTGGTGTTACTTTTGCTTGTAATTAACTAAATTGTAATTAAAAAAATTAAGTATGAAACATCTTAACAAACTTTTAGTTGCTGTGATGATGGTGTTGGGTTTAACTTCTCACGCACAAGACAGTAACAATCCATGGGCTATCTCTTTTGGAGTTAATGCCGTTGACACTAGGACTAGTTCTGGTGCAGGAAGTGGTTTCTTTGATCAACATTTTTCTCAGCCATTCGCTGCAAAAGACAACTGGAATATCCTTCCTTCTTTATCTTACATTGGTGTGTCTAGATACGTAGGTAGTGGTTTCTCAGTTGGTTTACAAGGTTCTGTAAACAAAATTGACAAATTTGTTAGTTTTGCTCCAACTGCTCCTGGGCATGATTCAAGAGGTAACATTGTTACTAATCCTGGTGATTTGATGTATTATGGAATTGATGCTACTATTAAATATAGCTTCCAAGAATTAATCAAATCTAAAGTAATCGATCCTTCGTTATCTGTTGGTGGAGGTTATACTTTCTTTGGTGATAGTAGCTATGGAACAGTTAATCCAGGTGCTGGAGTAACTTTCTGGTTTACAGATGCAATTGGTCTTGAGCTTGCTACAAGATACAAATGGTCAGTTAGTGGAGATAGAGTAGATGCTGCTGGTGTTCCAGACGCTCCATCTCACTTTCAACACACTGCTGGTCTAGTTTTCAAATTCGGAGGTAAAGATACTGACGGAGACGGAATCTACGATAAAGATGATGCTTGTCCAGATGTTGCTGGTTTAAAACAATTCAACGGATGTCCTGATACTGACGGAGACGGAATCGTTGACGCTAGTGATGCTTGTCCAACTGAATTTGGTTTAGCTGCATTAAACGGATGTCCTGATAGAGACGGAGACGGAATCGCTGATAAAGATGATGCTTGTCCAGATACTCCAGGATTGAAACAATTCAACGGATGTCCTGATACAGACGGAGATGGTGTTCCAGACAAAGATGACAAATGTCCTACAGTTGCTGGTCCTAAAGAAAATGGTGGTTGTCCTTTCTTAGACGCTGACAAAGATGGTGTAGCTGATAAAGATGATGATTGTCCTACAGTTTACGGTCCTGCTAGTAATAGAGGTTGTCCTGAAGTAACTAACGAAGCTTTAGAAGATCTTAAAGTTCAAGCAAGAGCAGTTTACTTTAACTCAGGTAAAGCTACTTTCAAAACTGGTGACAAAGAAACTCCAGCTAGATTAGATGCAATTAAAGAGATCCTTAAAAACTATCCAAACGCGAAATTCTCTATTGAAGGACACACAGATAGTACAGGTTCTGCTAAATTGAATCAAAAACTTTCTGAAGAAAGAGCAAAAGCTGTATTAGATGCTTTAGTTCAAAGAGGTGTTAATCCAGAAAACTTAGAGTCTAAAGGATTCGGAGCTTCTCAACCAGTTGCAAGTAACAAAACTGCTGCAGGTAAAGCACAAAACAGAAGAACAGAAATTAGACACATTGGTTCTAAATACCAAGGTAAAATCTAATTTACTTTCTAAATAAATACTAAAAGCCATTCTTAATTGAATGGCTTTTTTTATTTTTATCAAATGATAAATACTTCTTTTCTCGAAAAAATTGCAACGGTTATAATTCAGGATTATTCTGCCAGACTTGCTGAAACTACTATTATCTTACCTAATAAAAGGGCCAAAGTTTTTTTGATAGAAGCTTTAAAGAATGAAACAAAAGAAACAATTCTTTGTCCGGAAATTATTAGTATTGAAGATTTTGTGCAAGATGTAGCCTCAATTAGATCTATCGATTCTATTGAGCTTTTGTTTGAGTTCTATGAAGTCTATTTATCAGTCACAGAAAAGCAAAATCAACAGTCGTTTGAATTGTTTGCTAACTGGGCAAAGACACTTTTGCAGGATTTTAATGAAATTGATCGCTATCTTTTAGATCCGCTGCATGTATTGTCATACCTGAAAGATATTGAAGACATTAAAAAGTGGGGAATTGAAGTCGAGAATAAAACAAAACTTTTAGAAAATTATATTGATTTTTGGAAGCTTTTGCCATTATATTATGATGCCTTGTATAATCACTTGCTAAATAATTCTATTGGCTATCAAGGATTAATATATAGAGAAGCTGTAAACAACTTGAATCATTTTTCTAATACAATTTCTAACAAGACTTTTGTTTTTGCAGGATTTAATGCTTTAAATGCTGCTGAAGAGAAAATTGTACAACATCTGTTGGCATTAGATCAAGCTAAAATTTATTGGGATGTAGATCAAACTTTTTTAAATGATCCATATCACGATGCAGGGCTTTTTGTACGACGTTTCAAGGAAAATTGGAAATATTATAAATCAAACTCTTTCGAATGGATTGTAGATGACTTTTCGCAATCAAAAAATATTCAGGTTATTGGAACTCCCAAAACGATTGGGCAGGCAAAATTGGCTGGTAGTATTATTGAAAATATAATTTCAGAAAATCCAAATACAGCTCTTGATAAAGTTGCCATTGTACTTGGTGAGGAAAATTTACTAATGCCGGTTTTGTATTCTCTGCCATCTTCTGTAGGGAGTTTAAATATTACAATGGGATATTCCGGAAAGAACAATCCGTCACAAATATTGATTGCTAAATTATTTAAGATGCATACTAACGCGCTTTCGCGAAAAGGCGATAGTTATGTTTTTTATTATAAAGATGTTTTGGATATATTGACTCATCCGTTAGTAGAGCCATACGCAAATGCAAATAAACTGGTTAGGATTATTAAAGAGAATAATTATACTTTTATTACCCATAATCGAATTAATGAACTAAACTCAAGTCCGTCACAATTATTTCAAATGCTGTTTCAGAAATGGGAGAACGGATCGATTGCTGTTCTTGAAAATGTTTCGGCGCTTTTGCTTTTGATAAAAGGGAATTTCAGTAATGATAATGAAGATGAGAAAATTGCTAAAGCTTTTGTTTATGCAGTTTTTAAAGTCATTAATAAGCTTATTAATTATTATACACAACACAGTCATATTGATAATATTGACACTTTGCATGCTATCTATAAGCAGATTATAGATGTAGCAGAAGTCTCCTTTGAAGGAGAGCCTTTGCGCGGCTTGCAGATTATGGGAGTTCTCGAGAGTCGTGTTTTGGATTTCGATACAGTAATAGTAACTTCTATGAATGAAGGAAAATTTCCAGCAGGAAAATCTCAGAATTCCTTTATTCCTTATGATGTTAAAAGAGAATTAGGTTTGCCAACTTTTAAAGAAAAGGATGCTATTTATACCTACCACTTCTATCATTTATTGCAAAGAGCAAAAAATATTTATCTAATATATAATACAGAAAATGATGGTTTAGATGCTGGCGAACGTAGTCGTTTTATCACTCAGTTGGAAGTTGAAAAACAAAGAAAACACAATTTGACTTTTGATATTTATAATCCGGTTCTGCCAACAACTGCTTATCAGCATATGATTGTACCAAAATCTCAAGCTGTTATGGAGCGTTTAAAAGAGATTGCTTCTGTTGGTTTTTCTCCGTCGGCGTTGACGAGTTATATTAGGAACCCGATAGATTTTTATTTTCAGAAGATACTTCGAATTCGCGAAGTGGAAGAAGTCGAAGAGAATATTGCTTTAAATACTTTGGGAACTATAATTCACGAAACTTTAAAAGCTTTGTATGAGCCTTTTATTGGTAAATTTATTTCGGAAACTGATCTCGAAAATTGTTTTAAATTGCTGGACAACGAAGTTTTAAAACAATTTGAGGTCGTTTATAAAGAAGGTGAAATTAAGAAAGGACGTAATCTTTTGGCTTTTGAGGTGGCAAAACGAAACGTTTCTAATTTTTTGAAAATGGAATTGGAATTAATTAAATATGGCGACGCTGTTAAAATTATTGCTTTAGAAGAAACTTATGAGCGCGAATTGAATCATCCGGGTTTGCCATTTCCTGTTTTGATAAAAGGAAATGTCGATCGAATTGAATTGCGTAACGGGAAGATAAGAATTATCGATTATAAGACGGGTAAAGTCGAAAAGACTAATGTTGTGCTTAAATCCTGGAATGGTTTAACACAAGAGCTTAAAAACGATAAAATCATTCAGGTATTGGCGTATGCTTTTATGTTTGAAAAAATAGCAGGCGATATTCCTATCGAGGTTGGAATTATTTCATTTAAGAATCTAAAGTCCGGATTTTTGCCTTTTGGTTTGAAAGAGGATAAAGAATTAAATAGTACAGTTACCAATGAGATTTTGCGAAGTTATCTGGAGGAAATTGTACAGTTGTTAAAAGAGATCTTTGATGTGAATATTCCTTTTGAAGAAAAAATAAATGATTAGAAAGCTATTTAATATTTTCGAATTTTTTAAAACAACATTGGTTGTTAATCTGGCAGTTTGTGCAATTGCTGTCATGTTTGGCGGTTTTGATTATTTCTTTATATTGTTCTTAAGTTTTGGTTTTTTGATGAGTATTGGATTTAAAGAATTGTATCGAAAAAACGATTATTTGTTTTACTCGAACAACGGAATTTCAAAACTTTGGCTCTTAATTTTAAGTTACCTTATCACTTTTTGCACTACAGTTTTAATTGGCTTAATGATTTTTTTAATAAAGAAAATATTTTGAAAAAGCATATTTTAGAAATTGATGGAATTCAGAAAAAATATAATAATAGAGTAATACTTTCAGATGTTTATTTAAAATGTGAAACAGCTCAAATTGTTGGTTTGTTAGGAAGAAATGGTTCGGGTAAATCAACTTTGCTGAAAATTGTTTCCGGAATTGTTTCGGCTCCAAATAAATGTATTCGCATAGATTCTATCTCTAAAAACAATGAAAATAATTTATTGAACGAGGTTAGTTATTTATCGCAAGAGCAAATTATTCCCAATCATTTGTCTGTAAAAAGGGCGGTGTCATTATCGATCGATAAACAAAAAATCGCTTTTTTTAACAATGATCAGTTTATTGAGCCTATTTTGGATAAACAAATTAGGCATTTGTCTAGCGGAGAATTGCGATATCTGGAAATTAAAATTGTTCTTTCCAACCCTTCAAAATTCGTTTTGTTAGATGAACCTTATAATGGATTGTCTCCTTTGATGGTGGATATAGTCAATGAAATGATTAAAACAAATTCAGAAAAAAAAGGAATTATTATTACAGATCATAACTATAAAAATGTAATCAAAATTTCGTCTCAGATTATTTTGATTAAAGATGGTAAAACGCATTATATCAGGAATAATGCAGAACTTGTAGAAAAAGGCTATTTGGTAGATTTGGGATCTTTGTAAGAGCTTTTTAACTGAATATCTTTTTGAAGAATCCTTTCTTTGCGCGCTCTTCTAAGTTTGGATTATTTATACTTCCGTTTTCAAAACGGAATCTTCTAAATTTCATCAACTTTACATTTAAGTCGAAACGTAATTCGTCAACAGTTTTTGGTTCCATAATTTTTTTTTGCAAAGCTATAAAAAACTTTGTGTAAACTGAATTTGTTGTAAATGTTAAAATAATATTTAAGATATCTGAAATAGAATTTAATTTTTTCGAGTATATCTTCTTTTTTTGTTAAAATTTTTTACAAAGTCTGTCTTAAAAATAACGAAATACTATAATATAAATAAAAGTGTTTCAGGTGATTACGTGTGTCTTTTTTTTTAACAAGTGTTTATCGGACAATTCTCTTTATTAAAATATCTTTGATCCTCTTAAAAAATGAAATAACAACGATATGATTGATTTAAACACACTCGTAGAAGAAACTGGAGCTGAATCTGGATTAAGTTTTAATATAGATGGCATTTTGCTGGAATCGGTTAATTTAGAGTATGACGGCAACGTCGCGGCAATGATTGGGATGATATTAAAGATGTGTTTAGAGATGTCTGAAGATGTAAATAACGGTGATCTTAAACAAGTCATGATTAAGAACAAAGATGGTATTGTGGTGGCGAATAAAGACGAACAAGATAATTGTGTTGCGCTGCTTTCTAAAGATATAAGTAAAATGGGACTTTTGCTTCGCAAAATGGATACCGTTTTTAATAATTAATTTAAATACAATTTAAAACATGTCAGATTTTTTACAGAATTTTCAAAACGATTTAAAAGAAAATATTAACGGATTTATTGCTGTTTCGGTAACTGAAGTTGAAACAGGAATGTCTTATTGTTCACTTTCTTTAAATCCAAATTTTGACCCAGAATTAGCATCTGCTTATAATCTAGAAGTTGTAAAAGCAAAATTGAGCGCTATTAAAGCTTTAGGATTAGATCAAAAAATCAATGATATTTTAATTACACTTACAGATCAAATACATATTATTGATGTATCTGAAGATGGAAAATATTTTATTTATTTAGCAGTCGATTCAAAAAAGGCGAATCTTGGTTTAACAAGAGCGACTTTGGCTAAATTTAAAAAAGACATTATATCAAAATTATAGTTTGCCCCAATAATGAAAAAAAGGCTGTTCGAACAATTTGAACAGCCTTTTTTGGTTTTATATTCGTTTCTAATTATTCGAAAAAATTCAGTAGAATGGTTTTTAGTTCCTCGCTGTTTTCGATATGGCTCATATGTCCATCTTCAAACGAAACCAATTCTCCGGTTGTGTCTTCGATTTGAGAAATGCTATCTTCGTAGTTTAAAACAGGATCTTTTTTACCTAAAATTAATAATACCGGAAATAGATTTTGCTGTAAAAGCGATTCGCGATCTTTTCTAATTTTCATTCCTTCAAGAGAAGCTATAATTCCTTGTAAAGGCGTTTTTAAAGCTTCTTTTTTTACAATTTCTATTTTATCAGCCAGTCTTGTTCTGTTGTTTTCGCTGAATAAATTTGCAATTGCCAAACTCACAAAGCCAACATAATTTTGTTTTACAGCCTTTATCGCGCGTGTTCGATTTGATTTTTTCTCGGCGCTGTCTTCTCTGGAAGTCGAATTTAGTAAAACTAATTTTTGAATGCTTTTTGGGAATAATTCGGCGAAAGCCAAACCAACATAACCGCCCATAGAATGCCCGAGAATTGTTGCTTTTTCGATTTTTAAATGTTCTAACACTTCGTGAACAACATTTGCATTTTCTTCCATAGAATGCACATATCCCAAAGGTTCAGATTTGCCATGACCTAATAAATCGATTGTAATAATGCGATGTTTCTCTGAGAATAAAGTAACATAATCCTGCCACATTTTTTTGTTTTCCAGAAAGCCATGAAGTAATACAATTGCAGATCCTGCGCCCGAATCAGTAAAAGAGATTTTGGTGTTTTTATAGAGAATATTTTTCAAAATTTTGTTTTAAATTTAAAGTGCAAAGATAAGGAGGTTAAACCATATAAGATATATAAGTTCATTTTAGACAAGATTGTGGAGGAAGCTTAAACTTAAATTTTCTTAAATATCTTATATGGTTGAAACAAAAACGGCCTCCATTTCTGAAAGCCGTTTAGTTTTATGATTTTAAAAAGGAATTTACTTCCGAGAAATATTTTTCTTTAGCATCAAGCCAACCGTAATGTCTGCAATTTTCGAGCAGAATTAGTTTTGAATTTGGAAATGTTTTATGAGCCAATTCTCCAATTTCATTGCTAATAACATCTTGTTTTCCCTGAATGATTAAAACCGGATTTTTAAAAGACTTCAATTTGGGTTTACAATCAAAATTAATCTTTTGCATATCATCCCAAAGTAATCCGTTTATTTTTGAGTTTCCCTGAGTTAATCTCTCGGCAATTATTGGAACATATTTTTGATCGTAAACATACGCAGGCGCCAATGCTCGACCGCGACCTAAGCGCGTTTCGTGCGAAGTGTCGCCTTTTTCGATTTTGGCATTCCAATAATTCAATGAATCTTTCTCTGCTTTAGTTAGATTTCTTTCAATAAGATTCTCTGTTTTTAACAAAGTCAAATCGACTCCGCCAGACGATGATAGAACCAATTTATTAATGCTATTTGGGTAAACCGTAGCATAATAAGAACCTAACATTCCGCCAAAAGAATGACCCAGAATACTCCATTTCTGTATTTTTAGATGTTTTCGTAATGACTCAATATCATCGGCCATTATTTTCATGGAAATAGTTTTAGAATTCAAGTCCTTCAACTTCGATTTTCCAGTTCCTCTTTGATCGTAAATAATTGTTTCTTGGCTTTCGGCTAGAGTTTTGGCCATATCTTCAAAACCATTACTATTCATTCCGGGACCACCGTTAATAATTAAAAGAGGCTCGCCTTTTCCGAATGTTTTATAATACGTTTTGCTTCCATCGCTGTTTGTTGAATAACCTTCGGTTTGAGCGAAGGTATTTCCTAAAACCATCAAAAAGAACAGTAGAAAAATCTTTTTCATCTCAAAATTATGAGTTCATTAAACTTTCGATTTCGTCAACTTCAACCGGAATATTGCGCATTAAGTTAAAAGGTTCTCCTTTTTCCTGAACCACAACATTATCTTCTAAACGAATTCCGAATTTTTCTGCCGGAATATAAATTCCTGGTTCAACTGTAAAAACCATATTAGCTTTCATTGGTTCGTGAAGTAAACCGTAATCATGCGTGTCAAGTCCCATGTGGTGAGAAGTTCCATGCATGAAATATTTTTTGTAAGCAGGCCATTCTGGATTTTCATTCTGAACATCGGCTTTGTCTAGTAAACCTAAACCAAGTAATTCTGATGTCATTATTTTACCCACTTCAATATGATATTGTTTCCAAAGAGTTCCTGGAGTCAACATTTTTGTAGCTTCGTTTTTAACTTTTAAAACCGCATTGTAAACTGCTTTTTGACGATCTGAGAATTTTCCCGAAACGGGAATTGTTCTCGTCATATCGCTGGAATAATTAGCATATTCGGCCGCAACGTCAAGCAAGATTAAATCTCCGGCTTTACATTGTTGGTTGTTTTCGATATAATGTAAAACGTTTGCATTGTTTCCAGAAGCAATAATTGGAGTGTAAGCAAAACCTTTAGAACGGTTACGGATGAATTCGTGAGCCAATTCGGCTTCGATTTCATATTCGGTAACATTTGGCTTAACAAACGACAATAATCTACGGAAACCTTTCTCTGTAATATCGCAAGCTTGCTGAATCAAATCGATCTCTTCGCTTTCTTTTACAGAGCGAATGCGTTGCAAAATTGGGTTGCTTTTTGCTACATTGTGTGCAGGATAACGCTCTTTCCACCATTTTACAAAACGAGCTTCACGAGTTTCAGTTTCAACAGTTGCGCGGTAATGTTCGTTGGTGTTAATATACATGGTATCTGCATACGTCATCATTTCGTTCAAAACTTTATGAAAATCCTGTAACCAATAAACTGTTCTAATTCCAGAAACCTGAAAAGCACGTTCTTTAGTTAGTTTTTCACCTTCCCAAACCGCAATATGATCGTTAGTTTCTTTCAGGAAAAGCATTTCTTTTTGGTTCTCGTAAGGAGCATCAGGAAACAAAAGCAAAATACTTTCTTCCTGATCAACACCACTTAGATAAAAAATATCTCTATGTTGTGCAAACGGCAAAGTACTATCTGCACTAACAGGGTAAATGTCATTTGAGTTGAAAACGGCAACAGAATTAGGTTTCATTTCTGCCGTGAATTTTTTGCGATTTTTTACAAAAAGAGCGCTGTTTATTTGATGATATTTCATAATAATGTGAGTTTTGAACTTCGAATTTCAAAATTACTAATTTTTAGAGAAGTAACGCAAAATTGAATTATTAAAGTTTTCTTATTTCGATAAGATTTTTTCTCTCGCAGATTTGGCAGATTAAGCAGGTTTTTTCTTTACAATGTATGTCATTCTGAGGAACGATGAATCACACAAGAAATTCGACAAAGATTTGAAAAAAAGACTTTTTAGAGTCTTAGCAACTTAGAGCCTCAAAGCCTTAGAATCTTAGTAATGGCGTGTCCCTTCGGGTCGGGCTTTCGGCTATATCTTTTGCTCCGTTTCACTTCACAAAAGGATACCGCCTCTATCTCTCACGCAAAGTAGATTGTTTGATATTTTTTAGTTTTAATAAACCTGACAGGTTTTTAAAACCTGTCGGGTTTGTGGACGTTAAATTATAGACGCAAAAAAACCGAAGTTGTAAAACTTCGGTTTTTTTCTATAAATATATCTTTGTGAAAAATTATTTTTTCTCACTCAATAACTTCTCTAAAAGAGCCACTTTTTCTTTTTCAGCTTGAACTAATCTTTCATAGAGTTTTTTATTCTCTTCAAAAGCTTCCAAAAGTTTATCTAATGGATTAAAAGTACAGTTGTTATTTTTTATTGAAGCAGAATCATTATGATAAGTATTCCCAATAATATTAAAAACCGCTTCTTCAGAAAAGTTTCTAATTACTTCGGCAGGCACGCCCAAAGCATCGGCAATTGCTTTAAGTTTTTCGTCGTCAACACTTTCGCTTCCTTCAATAATCGAGATAGATTGCTGTGTAGTACCAATTGCTTGCGCAAGAGCTTCTTGTTTCATATCTCTTAGCTCTCTAATTCGGCTTATGTTTCGGCCTATATGTCTTGGTTTTATTTCTGTGCTCATAGATCAAAGATATTTAAAATTCTTTTACCTTTTTGGTTTTGGTAGAAAACAAGTCTTTGTTTGTGAGATACATTTTGCAAATTGTTTTCATTGTATAAAAATACAACTTTTCTTACTGTAGTGGAAATAAGAAGATTGTGAATTAATGACAATATTGTGTAATATTGTTTTTAGAAATAACCAAAAGTTATGATAATAGAAAAAGCAAGTACAAAAGATCACGAAATACTTACCGAAATAACCAAAAAGTCAAAAGCATATTGGGGATATTCTGAAGAGCAAATTTTAAAATGGAGTAATAATCTAACAATTACCCAAGATTACTTAAAAGATAATGACGTTTTTAAACTAATAAATGACAATAAAATCGTTGGTTACTATTCTTATATGATTGAAAAAGAAAAGAATGTAATACTTGATAACTTATTTGTATTGCCGGAATATATTGGAAATGGATTAGGGAAATATTTAATGACTGATTTTTTGAACAGAATGAAAGAAAATCAAATCAGAAAAATAACCCTGGATTCAGAACCCAATGCGGAGCTTTTTTATTCAAAAATGGGATTTGTAAAAATTGGCGAATTCGAAACCTCAATAAAAAATAGGTTTATGCCAATTATGGAGTTGAATCTTATTTAAGGTTAAATTTGAAAGTGTAAAATTTATGAAATCAAAAGTTCAAATAAGAAAAGTAGCAAAACAAGACCTAGATTTTGTTTACAAATCAATTTGCGAACTCGAAAATGAAATTTTAAACTTCGAAGTTTTTAAAGAAATATTCAATGAAAATATTTCGAACTCAAGAAATGTTTATCTAATTGCTGAAAACGAAAATGAAGGTTTAGGCTTTATTAGTTTTCATACCCAAAATCTTCTTCATCATTGCGGATTAGTGGGTGAAATTCAGGAGTTTTTTATCCATCAAAATCATAGGGGAAAAGGCATAGGAAGACAATTAATCGAAAAGATAAAGCAATATGCAGATCAGAATAACCTAAAAAGTATTGAAGTTACTACAAATAAAAGGCGAGTAGAAAATGTTGCGATTTACGAAAATCTTGGTTTTGTTTTAACGCATAATAAGTTTACGATTTATAAGTAATAATAAGGAAATTGGTTTGATTTGTCATTTCGACCGAAGGGAGAAATCACAAGAAATTACGATTAATAAAATCCGATCAAATGGCACAACTAAACACATCTATAAAACAGAATCTAATAGTAGGTTTGCTTCTTGGTTTATGGATTTTTATTTTTGCTTTTTTAATAAGGCCTTTTGATGACGGAACTGTAAATTTTCGATCTTGGTTTTTAATTAGCGTTGGTTTTAGTCTATTGGCATTTTTGTGTTATGCAATTCTTGCTGTGATTCAAAAAAGAGTCTATGAAAAAACATCAAAATGGAATGTCGGATTAGAAATAGGAAGTATTGTTTTCTTTCATTTTATCTATTTAATTAGTGTTTACGCCTATTATAAAAGTCCAATTTTAAATGGAGGTTACAGTTTTGGAGATTTTTTCGTTAATATATTTATCAAAGTCGGTTTTGTTTTAGCTCCCGTAATTATTCTTGCAAGAAGATATTTGATTAAATTGATTCCCATAAAAGACGATGTTTTAGATATTAGAGGAGAAAATAAATTAGATGTTTTGAGAGTCAATAAATCTGATTTGGTCTGTGTTTCAAACGCTCAAAATTATGTAGAGATTTTTTATACTGAAAACGGAAAACTCACTTCAAAGTTAATTCGGACTTCACTAAAAAAAGTTCAGGAAGATTTTGATTTTTTAATACAAATACATCGTTCACATTTAATAAATCCAGTACATTTTAAGTCTTGGAGAAGTCAAAACACAATTATTTTAACTCAAATTGAACTTCCGGTTTCTAAGAATTATAAAGCAACTTTGCTGGCGCTTTAATTTCGTACCTAAAAACGATGGTTTTGTACCAAAGCTTACAAAATAGGGATTTACGAAGGTTTTTCATTTTAGTTTTGTCTCATCAATTTTAAATGAATTATGAAAACAAAACACATTTGTCTCCTCGGATTATTATTTTTCCTGATCAGTTATTTATTCTTTTCTAAAGTTTTGCCCAGCTTTCAAAAACCAATCGATTTTGCGCATTGGTTTAACTTATTTGGAGCATGTTTATTATTGTCATTTAATCGCGTATTTCCTGAAAATAAATTAAATTCTGTTGCTTCTTTCGTTACTGCTTTAGGAGTTATTGCTCATATTGGGCTTTGTGCAATCGACTTAATAATGTCGAGTTTTGGGAATAATGATTTTGCTAAAGTTGAATTGAGTAATCAGATTCGTAATACGGCATCTATTTTTTATCCGTTTATTGTGGTTGGTCCGTCATTACTTTTTATTGGTTTGGCAATGCATGCTTTAAACTTTATAAAAACTAATTTGGTAAGTGCTTTAATGGTTATTCTTGCTGCGCCTGCGATTGGTCTTTCTTTTTTTGTACTGAAAGACGGAATTTATATGTTGCTATTTTGTCTGATTTTTGTCGCAGGATTAGGTTTGTTACTTTATAGGAAAGAAAGTGAACAAGTATTGATTAATGAAGAAGTTTGTAAATAGTATTGTGCTAGAATCTAAACTCTTTAATTTAATTTGTATTTTCGTCAGGCTGAAAAACACTAGTTCAAAGTAGACAAATTGAATAAATATCTAAAATATCTCCTTTCGCTCTTTCTGGTTTTTGCCATGATTGCGAACGATGGTACGCTAGATTCTCCATCAAAATCAGCCGATTATTATCAGTCTTCATATGTAATTGCGAAGAGAGAATTAGATTTTAAAACTTCTCGTTTATACAAATTCAGTCAATCAACTTCTAGTGTAAAAACAATATTCTCAATTGTTTTAAATTATCTTAAGGTTGAAGATGTTTTTAGTTTTCAAATTGCAATAGTTCTAAAATGGCAGAAAGTACTACGTCAAAATATAAAGCCATTTATAAATCAGTCTGTTTTTGTAAATGAAATAATCACTTCAAATAATTTCTATAAAAGTTTATACACGGCTTGGAGCTTTTCTTTTCTAAGCATTTATGCTATTTAAAGCATAAGATGATAAAATAATGTCTAATCATTTATCATTTTCAAAATGTATAAACACAAAAATAAAACACGTTTAGAGCAATCTAGGCGACCACTTCATTGGTTCAAAAGAAAAATAATTTTAATTATGACGGCCTTTATGTTAGGTATGGCAAACGGAATGCATACCGAAGATCGATCAATTAATGGAAGTTTTGTTCAGACTGAACAACAGGATAAGAAGGATTGATTTTTCTAATTAGAAAATAAGTCAATGAGGTAATTAGAAAATTCTTTTGACTATTACACTTTGGATAAAAAAAAACCGAAGCAATTTGCTTCGGTTTTCAATTAATTTAATCGATCCATTTGTAATAGCGCGCACCAATTAAATTAGGAATTTCTTTTTCTATTCGATCTAAAATCCATTCGTTTTTAGGAGTTCGAATGCTTTGTTTCTGTTCTTTTTTATGAAGGCTTTCGTAAGCTTCAAAACCAATTTCGGTGCTTTCCTCAAGATTTTCAAAAAGTTTGGTTTTGGCTAAAGCCGATTGCCATTCAGGTTGAATCGTTCCTTCAAAAACTTTTGATTTCGATCCGCTTCCGTAAGCAAGGAATCCAAATTTAGTTCCGGCAACTTCTTGTTTTGTATCGTAATAATGAGCCAAAGTCGATAATAATCCCATGAAAATAGAACCCGTATATAGATTCCCAATTAGCGATGAAGCTAATTCTGCAGGCTGTAATTTCTCGGTTACAAACTTTTTATATTCATCAGATTTTCCAACTTCTTTGATTTTAGTTTGATAATCTGCCGGCTCGATATTTTCTGCAATAATTTTATCGGCATGATCTAAAGCATAAATTTCAGATAACATTCTGCGTCCCTGAAAAGAATACGGAAGATGCATAATAATGCTGTTCCAGGAATTGTATAAAGTTTCGGTAGTGTTCTTTAGTTTCTTGAATGAGAAGTAAGCATTACGCGTACGATCCATATAGCATTGATTCGAATATTGACCATCAAAAACAGGTTGGTCTTTATGAATCTCGATTTCGGCTTCTAAATTGTCAAACCAAGGATCGTTGTTTTCATTTTCTGCAATCGCTACCTTAGATATAGTTCTGTAAGGTTTAAAGAAATCAAAAACACCTTTTGTAGATGTTGCCCAATTTTCATCAAAAGCAATAATTCTAGGATTCGAAGTTACAAGCATTGCAATCGCTCCGGCACCTTGAGTATATTCTCCTGTAGAGTTTAAATCATATTTTGCAAAATCTGTAGTAACTACAATTGCTTTTTTGGCTGGATTTAGTTTTACAAAATCTACACAGTTTTGTAGCGCATCTACGCCGCCAATACAAGCAAAAGTAAAATCGACAACATCACATTCGGCCAAAGAATCTTCGCCAAATTTTTGTTCCATTAAACTAATTAAGAACGAGCTGATAGGTTTAGAACTGTCGATTCCGCTTTCGGTACCAACATAAATTCGACTAATATCGCTTAAGTTTATTTTGTTCTCAAGAATAAGTTTAGTCAAAGCATTTGCTCCAAACACAACTGCATCCTGATGTACATCCGGCAAAGTCATTTTAATTAATCCGAGACCTTTTTCTAGTTTTTCGGGTTCAATATTTCTGGCAATTGCCAAAGTTTTTATGGGTAAATGTATGTTGGCTACATCAAAAGAAATAGCATCAATTCCTGTTTTCATTCTCATTTTTTTTGAAGCCGATAAAGGTAAAATTATGCTATCAAAATTCACTTGTTTTAGCGCATTAAAATTCATCATGACTTTATTTTTGAGGAAAAGAAGTCAAAAAGGAGTAAAAAATAACAATTTGGTAATTATATTAAAACCAAGATTCTGTTAAAATGACTTTGGAATAAAACCTATTTTATTGTTTTTAAATAATTTGTAGAATTATCGGCGAAAGCTCTTTAAAATCATTATAAATAACAACGAAATGGTTGTAGTTCATGTCTAATTGCTTTATTTTTGTATAATTTTTTAAAACAAACTACTTAAACAATTATGGCACAATCTGCACTATTGAATGCTTCCATCTTAAAGAAAGTGGCTATGGCTCTTTCGGGAATATTCTTAATCACGTTTTTAGCGCTACATGTTTCCTTAAATTTTATTTCTATTATTAGTGAAAATGTTTTTAACGAAGCATCTCACTTTATGGGATACAATCCGCTGATTCAATATGTAATGCAACCAGTTTTGGCAATCGGGGTAATTTTCCATTTCGTTATGGGATTTGTATTGACTGCACAAAACAGCGCTGCAAGACCAATTGCTTATGCAAAATACAATGGAGCAGCTAATGCTTCTTGGAGCTCAAGAAATATGATTATTTCTGGGTTGGTTATTTTGGCTTTCTTAGGATTGCATTTCTATGATTTTTGGTTTCCTGAAGTTACCTATAAATACATTGCAGGTACAGCGCCAGATGCTACAAGATATTATGGAGAGTTAGTTCACAAGTTTCATGATCCAATTCGTACAGGTATTTATTGTATATCATTTGTGTTATTAGGGTTTCACCTTTGGCACGGATTCAGTTCTTCTCTTCAATCAGTAGGAATGAACAATAAGTATTCTCGATTTTTAAGTAAAATCGGTTATGGATTTGCGGTAGTAGTACCAGCACTTTTCATCATAATCGCATTATTTCATCATTTCAATAATTAATATAAATTATAATGGCATTAGATTCAAAAATTCCACACGGCCCAATATCGGACAAATGGACAGATTATAAAGATCATATTAATTTAGTAAACCCTGCTAACAAACGTAATTTAGATATTATCATTGTTGGTACAGGTTTGGCTGGAGGTTCAGCTGCGGCTACTTTGGCAGAGCAGGGATATAACGTAAAAGCATTCTGTTTTCAAGATTCACCTCGTCGTGCGCACTCTATTGCAGCACAAGGTGGTATCAATGCAGCAAAAAATTATAAAGGTGACGGTGACTCAGTTTATAGATTATTTTATGATACTGTAAAAGGAGGAGATTACCGTGCACGTGAGGCAAACGTTCACCGTTTGGCTGAAGTTTCGACTAATATTATTGACCAATGTGTGGCTCAAGGTGTGCCATTGGCTCGTGAATATGGTGGATTATTAGATAACCGTTCTTTTGGAGGAACTTTGGTTTCTCGTACTTTTTACGCACAAGGACAAACAGGACAACAGTTATTGTTAGGAGCTTACTCTGCAATGAACCGCCAGATTGGTCGTGGAAAAGTAAAAATGTACAACCGTCACGAAATGCTTGACATTGTTATCGTGAACGGAAAAGCAAGAGGTATTATCGCTCGTAACTTAGTTACAGGAGAAATAGAAAGACATTCTGCTCACGCAGTAGTAGTTGGTTCTGGAGGATATGGAAACGTATTTTTCCTTTCAACAAATGCTATGGGAAGTAACGCAACAGCAGCTTGGAAAATACATAAAAAAGGAGCATTTTTCGCAAATCCTTGTTACACACAAATTCACCCAACTTGTATTCCGGTTTCAGGAGATCACCAGTCAAAACTGACTTTGATGTCTGAATCATTACGTAATGATGGTCGTATTTGGGTTCCTGCAAAACAAGAAGATGCAAAAGCGATTCGTGAAGGAAAGAAAAAAGCAACTGATTTATCTGAAGCTGAGAGAGATTATTTCTTAGAAAGAAGATATCCTGCTTTTGGTAACTTAGTACCTCGTGACGTTGCGTCTCGTGCTGCAAAAGAAAGATGTGATGCTGGTTTTGGTGTTAACAAAACTGGAGAAGCTGTTTACTTAGATTTTGCTGCGGCGATTAAACGTTATGGAACTGAAGAAGCTTTTGTAAAAGGTCTAGATGACAAAGATGCTGCTTTAGTAACTAAATTAGGAGCTGAAATCGTGAAAAGTAAATACGGAAACTTATTCCAGATGTACTACAAAATCGTTGACGAAGATCCTTATACTACACCAATGATGATTTACCCAGCGGTTCACTACACAATGGGTGGAACTTGGGTTGATTATAACTTAATGACTACAATTCCGGGATGTTTCTCAATTGGAGAATCTAACTTCTCTGATCACGGAGCAAACAGATTAGGAGCTTCTGCTTTAATGCAAGGTTTGGCTGATGGATATTTCGTATTACCTTATACTATTGGAGATTATTTAGCTCCGGATATTAAAATGGGAGAAATTTCTACAGATTTACCAGAATTCGTAGCAGCAGAAAAAGAAGTAAAAGATCAAATCGATAGATTTATCAATAATAAAGGAACTCATTCTGTAGATTATTTCCATAAGAAATTAGGAAAAATCATGTGGGATAAAGTAGGTATGGCTCGTAATGCTAAAGGTTTAACTGAGGCTATCGAAGAAATTGCTGCTTTACGTGAGGAGTTTTATAAAGATGTAAAAGTGCCAGGAAGCGCTAACGAATTTAATCAGGAATTAGAGAAAGCGACACGTGTTGCCGATTTCTTAGAGTTAGGAGAATTGTTCGCGAAAGATGCATTACACCGTAATGAGTCTTGTGGAGGTCACTTCCGTGAAGAATACCAAACAGAAGAAGGAGAAGCACTTCGTGACGATGAAAACTTTGCATATGTTGCAGCTTGGGAATATAAAGGAAAACCAAGTGATGCAGTATTACACAAAGAACCTCTGGTTTACGAAAACATTAAATTAGTTCAAAGAAGCTACAAATAGTATTTAAAAAGTTGTTATACTTTTTGATACTTAAAACTTATACAAAATGAAACTTACATTAAAAATATGGCGTCAGAAAAACGCCCAAGATAAAGGGGGAATTGTTGATTACCCAATCGACGGAATCGAACCAGATATGTCTTTCCTTGAAATGCTTGATGTTCTTAACGAACAATTAATCAACAAAGGAGAAGAGCCAGTTGCATTTGACCACGATTGTCGTGAAGGAATTTGCGGAATGTGTTCATTATTCATCAACGGAGAAGCACACGGACCAGATAGAGGAGTAACTACTTGTCAGTTACACATGCGTATGTTTAAAGATGGTGATACTATTTTTATCGAACCATTTAGAGCAAAAGCTTTCCCTGTAATTAAAGATTTAGTTGTTGACAGAAGTTCTTTTGACAGAATTCAACATGCAGGAGGATTTATCTCTGTAAATACGTCAGGAAATACAATTGATGCAAATACAATTCCGATAAACAAACACGATGCAGATAAATCATTTGATGCTGCTGCTTGTATTGGTTGTGGAGCTTGCGTTGCAACTTGTAAAAACTCATCGGCAATGTTATTCGTTGCTGCAAAAGTATCTCAATATGCTTTGTTACCACAAGGTAAAGTAGAAGCAGTTGATCGTGTTTTAAACATGGTACACCACATGGATCTTGAAGGTTTTGGTAACTGTACTAACACTGGAGCTTGTGAGGTTGAATGTCCTAAAGGAATTTCTCTTGAAAATATTGCACGTATGAACCGTGAGTATTTATCTGCAAGTTTAAAAGGATAATAAAATACATTTAGTTAAATAGAAAAACGCATTCATTAATTTGAATGCGTTTTTTGCTTTTCTATTCATAGTATAATTGCGAAGCACTAATTTCCTGTTTTTCTTTTCCTTCCTGTTGAATGAAACAATTTAAAGTAGTTCCTCCAACCTGATCAAAATAGCTAATATTGAATTTGTGAAACCCTTTTTCAAGTTTTACAGCTCCATATGCTTCATTTAACCAATGAATGCCATCGTTGTCGACAATTAATTCATTATCGATAAAAAGCTTCGATCCATCATCTGACAGCGTCGAAAAAGTGTAGTTTGCAGTTTCTGGAATAAAGATGTATCCGTCAAATTTTAAGCCGATATAGCGCTCTAATTTCGTTTTCCATTTTTCGCTGCTTATCGCGCCTTCAAAAATTCCTGAATTAACAGGTTTTGCTAAATCTAAATCTTGTACCTGCTGAAATGTTCCAGTATAATAATTAAATTTTAAACCTTTCTTAGTTGGTTTTATGACTATTGCCGATTTTAGATCAGGATTTTTAACGATTATTTTATTAACTGAACTTCTTCTTCCGCTCGGGCTTATTTGAACTGTTTTAATGATTCTGAATTCTCCTTTTGGAATATTTACAGTTACGGGTTTTGTGTAAAGTTCAGCCGTTTCATCTGGATTATATCCGTCAATTGTATAAAAGATTTGTCCGTTTTTGATCGTTGGTTTTAAATCTAAAATATATTTTGATGCAATAGATGCCGTTTCTTCTGCGCCAACAGGGCTCGGAACTTTGTACAATCTTTTTTGTGCTTCTAATTTTTCTAGATGATACGGAATTTGGTTTAGAATAAAACTGTTGTAGTTTTTGTTTTTAGGTTCTGTCCAGGCAATTTCGGCTAAAGCAAATACTCGAGGATAAATCATATAATTTAATTTGGCAGGACTTGTTAAATATTCTGACCAAAGATTCGACTGAACACCCATAATGTATTTTTGTTCTTCGACAGTTAAGCTGTCTACAGGAGTTGGGTTGTAGTTGTATATTTTTTCTACAGTCGTTAATCTTCCAATTGTTAAAGGTTCTTGCAGAGAATATCCTTGGTTGTAATCCAGATAAAGTACTTGTTCCGGATTCATAATCACAAAATGTTTTTGTTTTGCTGCGCTAATTCCTCCAGACTCTCCTCTCCATGACATTACAGCAGCGTTTGGTGCAAGTCCTCCTTCAAGCATTTCATCCCAGCCTAAAATTTGTCTTCCGTTTGCATTCAGGAATTTTTCGATGCGCGTTGTTAGGTAACTTTGTAATTCGTGTTCATTTTTTAAACCCAAATCCTTAATTCGTTTTTGACACTTTGGACATTCTTTCCATCTGGTTTTTGGGCATTCGTCTCCACCAATATGAATATATTTGCTTGGGAATAAAGCCATAACTTCAGTTAGGACATCTTCAAGAAAAGTAAAAGTTTCTTCTTTTCCGGCGCAGAAAATATCTTCAAAAACACCCCAAGATTCTACAACTTTGTACGATCGATCAGGAAAGCATGATAAATTAGGATAAGCGGTAACGGCAGCAGTTGCGTGACCCGGCATTTCGATTTCCGGAATAATATTTACATAATGGTCTTCGGCAAATTTGACAACGTCTTTGATTTCTTCCTGAGTGTAAAATCCTCCGTAAGGATTTCCATCAAAAAAATAGGGAAATCTTTCGAATTTATTTCCCACTAAAGTTTGTGCCCTTTTGGAACCCACTTCGGTTAGTTTTGGATATTTTTTTATCTCAATTCTCCATCCTTGATCATCCGTTAAATGCCAATGAAAGTTATTCAGCTTATAGCTGGACATTTGTGCGATAAAATCTTTTATAACATCGACTGAGAAAAAATGACGGCAAACATCGAGGTGAAGCCCGCGATAATTGTATCTAGGCTCATCTTCTATGGTTACGCAAGGCAATTTTATTTCCTGATTTTTTGGTTTATTTGGTAAAAGCTGTAATAAGCTCTGAACGGCATAAAATAATCCTTCTTCACTTCCGGTAACGGTGATTTTTTTTGGAGTTATATTGATTTTGTATGCTTCTTTTTTTAAAGATTCGGCTGGGGTTTTAGCAATAAACAAAATTTCGATATTGCTTTTTTTACTTGGTGTATTTGTGTTTATGGCCGATTCGAAAATTTGTGCAGTTTTAAGTTCTCTTGCACTGAATTTATTTTTTTCGAAAGAAATTTTGATCTGTCCATTCAGGCTAACACTGTCTCCAGATGTTTTGAATGAATTTGGAGCAGGAATTATCGTTGTATTTTGTGCATTTCCGAAGGAATAACAGAATAGTAAAAGAAGAATAAAACTTTTTTGCATGGTTGTTTCTTTAGTTTGTTAAACAAATTTAAGGTTTGTCTGTTGTGGTTGCATTTTTTTTGCAAATGGGTTTGTGTTTAAATGTCTTTAAAATAGGTAAATTAACTTTTTTATTACGTACTGTTATAATTTGTTTCGCAATAATATTGCATTTATTGTTTACATTTGTCAATAACAAAAAAGAATTTGCATGAGTAATGATAATGAAGTGGTTAATTACACTAAGGAAGAACGTAAAAATCTTATTTTAAAGGAGATTAACTTGCATACTCGTGTAAGTTTTGAAACGCTTTCGGCCAAATTATTTGTTTCAGAAGATACTGTGAGACGTGATATTAATGAACTTGAATCAGAATCTTTATTGATTAAAGTAAAAGGCGGTGCTATGACCAAGGCTTATCACCATTCTTCGGCAAATAATCAAACTTATGCAGGCGAGGCAAAACAAACTATTGCACAAAAAACTTTAGGTTTACTTCGTGACGGAATGGTTTTGCTAATTGGTGGCGGAACTACAATTAGAGAATTTATCCGATTGATTCCTGATACTTTAAATTTGACCATTTTTACCGTTACTGTTTTATCTGCTGTTGAACTTTTGGACAAACCCAATGTTAAAATTATAATGATTGGCGGTAGTATTTCCTCTTACAGCCAAATGTGTGTTAGTGGTGATGTTTACAATCAATTGGCTAATATTAAAGTTGATTTATTAATACTAGGAACTAATGCTTTGGATATCGAAGGTGGTTTCTCAGACTCTGATTGGGAAACTGTTCAGGTAAAAAAAGCAATGATTCAGGCTTCTGAAAAAACAGCGATTTTGACTATTTCTGAAAAACTGGATACAGTTCTAAAAATGAAAATTGCCAACTTATCTGAGGTTAATTATGTGGTTACAGAAGTTGATCCAAACGACGAAAAATTACAGTCGTACAAGAAGGCAGTTCCAAGTTTAGTTTTTATTTAATCCCAATTTTTTAGCAAGAAGTTAATCCAGTTTTGGTGAAAGATTTTATCTAAATCTTCATCGGAATATCCGTTGTTTTCAAAAATCAAAACCAATTTTTGTAAATCGGCAATGGTATCTAAATCATAAGGACCTTGTTCTGTACCAAAAGCTCCATCCAAATCTGATCCTACACCAATATGATTGGCATTTCCGGCCAATTGACAAATGTGATCCATGTGTTTGAAAACACTTTCAAGATTGCAATTCGTGCCTTTTGGTGTCGAAACGCCTCTTTCCCAATTTGGCACTAACATCCAAGCGTCTAAAGCGCCACCAATAACAGCTCCTCTAGAAATTAATGCTTTTATCATTTCGTCACTATATTGACGATTATGATTTACTAAAGTTCTGCAATTGTTGTGGCTTGCCCAAACTGGCCCATTGTAATGATCTAAAGCTTGCCAAAAAGCATCGTCGCATAAATGGGTTGCATCCAGAATAATGTTCAATCGTTCCATTTCTTTTAATAAATCAAGACCGTTTTGGTTCATTTTACCCGTTGCGTCCGTTCCGTTTGCGTAACGTCCAGGTCCGTAATGTGCGGGACCAATGGCGCGCAATCCGTAATTGTATGCTTTTTCTAAATACGAAACATCAATAATAGAATCTGCGCCTTCCAAACTCAAAATATAACCAATAGGTTTTTTGTCATTTGGAGTTCCGTCATTCCATAAATCAATTTGCTTCAATAATGATTTTTTATCTGTAATGGCTGTGATTTCGCCTGCTTCTTCCATTGCTTTGTACCACGCAAGCTGTCCTTGAGTTTGAGCCCAGGCTTGTTCAGGAGAGTTCCAACCCGGAATAATGCTATCCGGTTTTACAAAACGTGCAATTTGAGTGGCAACCACAATACCAATATTACCACGTCGTAAATCAGGGAATGAAACCGTTGCGCGTTCACGATCTGGTTTATCTGTCATTCCTTTTTCGAGCTGGCGCAAAGTTGGTACGTCATTTCTTAAATCTCGATTCCATTCCATCGCATTCATGCTCAGGTCTAAATGGGCGTCTATTATAAACATAGTATTTTTTTTAAGGCACAAAGGTCCAAAGGCTCAGAGGTTCTCTAGACCAATATTATTATGAGGTCTATTCTCTTTGTTCTTCGCTCTATTTTATATTCTTTTTTATTTATTCTACTTATTCTTCTGCTAGATATTAATTTTTCTGCTACGAGCAACGACCAGCCATTGATCGCAAATTTGATGCGCAGCATTTACAACCTGAACCGAATCATAAAGTGCACATGTTGGGCAAACATGATAAGGTTGAGCATAAATGGTATCACCTATAGCATACTCATTTTTTCCTCTGTTTTCTATAATTAAATGTTCTTCTGAATGTGCTGTTGGGATTAGGTTTTCATCATTTAAAATCATTAATCTTTTATCGATTGGATTTTCAGAAGCTACGGCTTTGTATCCTATATCAATGCAAAATGTAGAACTCGTTGGTTTTGAAATAATCGTTCCAACAATTACTAAAGCAGGTTCAAAGTTTTGTTCTTGTAAATGGATCTGATAATTTGAATCCCAAAAAACAAAAGTTCCCGGACTGCATTCTACATTTTCCTGAGTCGCATAAAAAGGAAATGTATTTGATCCACCGGCAACAATTTTTAGTTCGTAGCCAAGCTTTTTATTGATTGATTCTATTTCTTCGTTTATACTAAAAAATAGGTTTGACGCTGTAGAAACGCGTTGCTCAACATCGCCTTTTAAATGACCATCGTAAATATGAATTCCCGCAAAATGAAGGTTTTGTAGTTTGACGATTTCATAAATTAAAGCTTCCCAATTTTTAGAGATTGAAATTCCGGTTCTGTTCATTCCCGTATTTAAATCCAAATAAACGGTAAGTTTTAAATTGTTTTTCTGTGCAATTTGATCTAAGGCTTTCGCTGAATCTAAATTGTCGACTATAGTCGAAAAAGTAATATTTGGATATTTTTTGAGTAATGAAATCCATCTTTCTTTTTTGGCACCAACAGGCTGATAGGCGAGAAGCACATCTGGAATTTCATGTATTGCAGCCAATTCTGCTTCTGCAATCGTAGCGCATTTTACTTTGTTGATGTTGTAAGTTTTAAATAAATCCAGAATCTCACCAATTTTATGCGTTTTAATGTGGGGTCTTAATTTTTGAGTTTCACCATTCACTGCCTTTATCAATTGCTTGATGTTAGACTGAATACGATCTTCGTAAACAGCCAGAAATGGGGTATCGATACGGATTTCGGAATTAATTTTCCACCAATTGTTTTGCATAACTTTAGTTTCTGATTTTTTCTACAACTTCAATTAAACTTTCAAAAGCTTGTAATGATTGCTCGTAACTTAAGTTCGAAAGCATTTCTTTCGAAAATAAATTAGAGCCAATTCCTACGCAAACTACTCCAGATTTAAACCAAGATTTTAAATTACTTTCTTCGAGTGTTACACCTCCGGTTGGCATTAA
>Ga0302173_10000007_pt1 | contig 101903 bp, 102 predicted proteins | sample I_Fen_N3_1_FD_198785 | JGI IMG/M metagenome (GOLD analysis project Ga0302173, IMG submission 198785) | Peat permafrost microbial communities from Stordalen Mire near Abisko, Sweden - I_Fen_N3_1 | ecosystem: Environmental > Terrestrial > Soil > Wetlands > Permafrost | place: Sweden: Abisko... | reverse complement strand
CGGAGAGCCATTTACGTCTTCTAACAAATATAAAATCTACAAATCTGGAGAGTACAAAGTAATAGTTAGAGATAAAAACGGATGTACTTTTGAAAGAATAGTACCAGCAATTTACGTTGATGTTTGTCTGGATAATTACTTTACTCCATCTGGTGCAACAAATACATCATGGGGTCCTGGTTGTACAAATATTTACAACAACCTTGAGTTCTCTATTTTTGATAGATACGGTCGTGTAATCGCTAAGTACCACTACGGTCAGAAATGGGATGGTAGGTACAATGGTGCCGAATTGCCTTCAGGAGATTACTGGTATGTTCTTAAATTGAATGATGCGAAAGATGACAGAGAGTTTGTAGGACATTTCACTTTATACAGATAACAAAATATAGCCCCATATGATGTTGTCTAAAAAAATTATCACAATGAAAAAGTTTATTTTATCTTTAGTACTTATGGCTGTAACAACAAGTTACAGCCAGGAGTTAAACCTACCAGTATTTACACAATATTTGGCAGACAACCCGTTTGTTATTTCACCAGCCTTTGCCGGTATTGGAGATAATCTTAGAATTAGAGCCAACGGACTTACACAATGGGTTGGTATTAGAGATGCGCCCGAAAATCAGTCGCTTTATGCAGATTTCAGGGTTTTAGATCGTTCAGGAGTTGGTATATCGCTTTATAACGATAAAAACGGTTATACGCGCCAAACGGGAGCAAAAGTTTCCTTTGCGCATCACATCATTTTGGATTATTATTCAAAGCAATATTTATCATTTGGTATTTCTTATAATTTTAATACATTTAAAATAGATACCAACGAATTCGATACTACAATAGAACATCCTGTTATAGATCCTTCTGTAACAGATAATCGCTATAATGCCAATAATAACTTTGACATAAGCGCATTATATCGAAACAAAGGTTTCTATGTAAGTTTTAATGCCAACAACGTTTTAAAGAAAAATACAGACAAGTACAGAGGAGTAGAGCCTAACTTGCTTTCTAATTATCAAGTTTATACAGGATATACTTTTAGAGACGGAGAAAACAGTCGTATCGAGTACGAACCATCACTTTATTACCAATATTTTGCAAGTGATAAGCGTTCAACTACCGATTTTAACTTTAAGTACAGACGTTACAATCGTTACGAAGATTATTATTGGATAGGAGTTTCATATCGTTTCCTAAACGATCAATTTCCAAAACCATTATCAGTTGGACCAATGGTTGGTTTCATGAAATCTAAATTCTATTTTGGATATTCATATCAGGTAATGTTCAACAATTTAGGAAATTATAATACAGGAACACACTCCATAACAATTGGATTCGATTTCCTACAATCAATTAGTAACTGTCCTTGTACTCAAGGTCCTGTTCATGATTAAGTAAGCTTTTTTAGCGTTTTTAATAGTTAATTTGTTTTTTTTTATAGTTTACATCGTTTTCGTAGTTTTAGCTCATTTATTTTTACATTTTTCAAATTTATTACTACTGTAAAAGTTCTATATTTGTTTTTCTTTCAAAAAAAACTAAAAAACTATCAAATGAAAACTTTAAACGATTTCGACTTTAAAAATAAAAAAGCAATTATCCGTGTTGACTTTAATGTACCATTGGATGAAAATTTTAATGTAACAGATGCTACACGTATAGAAGCTGCAAAACCTACAATTGATGCTATTTTAGCTCAAGGAGGAAGCGTAATTTTAATGTCGCATTTAGGAAGACCAAAAGGTGTTGAAGAAAAATATTCATTAAAGCATATTTTAAAAACAGCTTCTGAAATTTTAGGAGTTCAAGTTAAATTTGCTGAAAATTGTGTTGGAGAAGTAGCTCAAACTGCTGCTAAAAATTTACAACCAGGAGAAGTACTATTACTTGAAAATTTACGTTTTCATGCTGAAGAAGAAGCTGGAGATGTTGCTTTTGCAAAAGAATTAGCTTCGTTAGGAGATATTTATGTAAATGATGCTTTTGGAACAGCACACAGAGCACACGCTTCGACAACTATCATTGCACAATTTTTTCCAACCGAAAAATGTTTTGGAACACTATTGGCAAAAGAAATAGAAAGTTTAAACAAAGTATTAAAAAATAGCGAGAAACCAGTTACAGCAGTTCTTGGAGGTTCAAAAGTATCTTCAAAAATTACGGTTATCGAAAATATTCTGGACAAAGTAGATCACATGATCATTGGTGGTGGAATGACTTTTACGTTCATTAAAGCACAAGGTGGTAAAATTGGAGATTCTATTTGCGAAGATGATAAACAAGAATTAGCTCTTGAAATTTTGAGATTAGCTAAAGAAAAAGGAGTACAAATTCACATTCCGGTTGATGTAATTGCAGCAGATGATTTCTCAAATACAGCAAATACACAAGTGGTAGATGTAACAGCAATTCCTGATGGATGGCAAGGTCTTGATGCAGGTCCTAAGTCTTTAGAAAACTTCAAAAAAGTAATTTTAGAGTCAAAAACTATTTTATGGAACGGTCCATTAGGAGTTTTTGAAATGGAAACATTCTCAAAAGGAACTATCGCTTTAGGTGATTATATTGCCGAAGCTACAGAAAATGGAGCATTTTCATTAGTAGGTGGAGGAGATTCTGTTGCAGCAGTAAAACAGTTCGGTTTTGAAGACAAAATGAGCTATGTTTCTACTGGTGGAGGAGCAATGTTAGAAATGTTAGAAGGTAAAGTTTTGCCTGGAATCGCTGCGATTTTGGACTAATAAATCACAATTAACATTTTTTTACATAGTTTTTATCGGTAATCTATTTAAGTTTGCAAAAATAGAGGTCGTATAATTATTTGAATTATAGACTGTTAAAATAAATGTTATATGATTGTAAAAAAAATATCATTAGTAGTTTCAGTCTTTTTTTCTATGTCGATGTTCGCGCAAGAAGTTGCAAAAACAAATGTAGAAATTAAGCCAGAAGTAAAGATATCCTATTTAGATTCTGTTAAAAGCACATTCAAAAGAGACGAAGCTGCAACACGCGTTGACAGTCTATGGATGAAAGAACTAACAAGTTTAGATATCTATGATGATCTAACAAAAGATATTCAAACCATCAATACAGATGTTACTGTTGATGAAGAGTTACCTACAGAATTGCTAAAACAGCGTTTGCAGGCAATGAATGAGAAATCGCCTTTTGATATAGAATACAATCAAGGATTAGAAAATATAATAAAGTCATTTCTTAAGAATCGTAAAAAATCGTTTTCTCGATTAATGGCTTTATCAGAATATTATTTCCCAATTTTTGAGGACGCCTTTGCCAAACAAAACGTTCCATTGGAAATTAAGTATTTAGCCGTTGTAGAATCTGCTTTAAACCCTAAAGCAGTTTCTAAAATGGGCGCAACAGGTCTTTGGCAATTTATGTACGGAACAGGAAAACAATATGCACTCAAAATAGATTCGTATATTGATGAACGTAGCGATCCACTAAAAGCTACAGCCGCTGCATCAGAGTATATGACCAAAATGTATAATATTTTTGGTGATTGGGAGTTAGTTTTAGCTTCATACAATTCAGGACCAGGAAATGTAACAAAAGCAATTCGTCGTTCTGGCGGAAAAAGTAAATATTGGGATATTCGCAGTTACCTTCCAAAAGAAACACAAGGTTATGTTCCCGCTTTTTTAGCAACAATGTACCTTTTTGAATATCATAAAGAACACGGAATAAACCCTGAAAGAGCAGTCGTTAAAAACTTCGAAACAGATACAATAAATGTGAAGAATGAAGTAACATTTAAGCAACTTGCAGATTTGTTAGACATGCCACAAGCACAAATTCAGCTTTTAAATCCTTCATACAAATTAAACGTAGTGCCGCATTATCAGGGAGAACAGCATTTCTTGCGTTTACCAAAAGATAAAATTGCCACATTTGTTTCAAACGAAGACAAAATTTACAATTACGTAGCCTATCAATCAAAAACAAAATCATTGCCGGCACAGTTGGCGATGAAAGTTGCTCCAAAGGCAAAACCTATTGTAAGAGAAAAGTTAGAATTGTCTAAAGATCTTCAGCTTTATAAAGTTCAAAAAGGAGATAATTTAGGGGCGATTGCAGACAAGTACAATGTAAACGTTTCTGATATAAAGAAATGGAATAATCTTAAATCAAATGCTGTTGCACTTGGAAGAACATTAAAGATTAAATCAGATTTTGATCCATCAGTAAAAACAGCTAAAGACATTAAATCAACACTAGCAGTTGAGAAGAAAACAGAAGAGGCAATTGCTTCTACAGATGATAAAGACAAAAACAATACACAGTCACAAGAGTATGTTGTAGCTGTAGGAGATAATTTAGGAAGCATTGCAAAGAAATTCGGTACGACTATTGCGGAGTTAAAAGAACTAAATAGTCTGAATTCAAACAATATTGGTTTAGGAAAAACATTAATAGTTTCTAAAGCAGTAACTGAAATCATTGATGAAAGTGCGGTAACAACCGCTATAGCTTCAAACTCTTCGATCGATTCGTTCAAGAAAAAAGCTACTTCACCTAAAAGTCTTGGAGAAGATTATTTCGTAAAAAAAGGAGATTCGTTGTATAGTATATCTAAAAAATATCCTGGTGTAACCATTTCGGATATTAAAAAATGGAACAATATTAAAGACGGAGACATTAAACCCGGAATGAAACTCAAAATAAACGGATAATAAAAAATCTTACCTAAATTTGGGTTTTATTTCATAAATTAATAAAATGAATAAAACCCATTTTTTATTTCTACTACTTCCGTTTTTATTAATTTCTTGTTTAAAGAATGATAAACAGCCACAGCCAGTATCAGGTAAAACAAACTCGATTTCTATTATTATAGACGATCAGTTGTGGTATGGTGAAGTAGGAGACAGCATCCGAAATAAATTTGCGTCGCCCGTTTTAGGACTCACGCAAGAAGAACCTTTATTTACCATAAACCAATATCCTGCACGTTTGCTAGAGGGCTTTGTTACCGACAGCAGAAGTATTATAGTGGTTAAAAAAGCTGCGGTAGACAAGTTCGAAATCACTCATAGCAAATCATTACCACACAATACATTTAGAATTTACGGAAAATCAGTAGATGATATTATTTGCAGTATCGAACTCAATTCGGCACAAATCATAAAAACGATCCGTGACGCCGAAATCAAGAAAATACAAGAAGACAACAGCAAATCCTTATTAAATCCCGCTGTAATAAAAAACAAGTTCCATATTGATCTTCAAATTCCAACAGGTTATGAATACATGTTGCACAAAAAGAATTTCATTTGGCTCAAAAAAAATATCATAAGTGGCAATACAAGTCTGCTTATTTATCAAATTCCAATTCGTAGTTTTGAAAAAAGTTCAGATGTAGTCGGGAATATTATCCGAATGCGCGATTCTATAGGCAGTTATATCCAAGGCAGCGAACCCAATACCAGAATGATTACCGGAGAAGCATATGCTCCTTATTTTTCGACTATAACCTTAGACGATAAAAAAGCCTATGAAACCAAAGGTACCTGGGAATTAAAAAATGATTTTATGGCGGGACCATTTATCAACTACGCAATTGTAGACAAAACCTACAACAGAGTTTTAGTGATTGAAGGATTCTGTTACTCGCCGTCCAATCAGGAACGTGATTTGATGTTAGAACTAGAAGCGATTATAAAATCAGTTAAAGTAGATAGAAGATAAATTTTAAGAATAGAATATTGTAGAATGGAATTAAAATGGAAAATAAAGCCGTTTGAGGCACTAACAGTTCATGAGTTATATGATTTGCTTAAACTAAGAAGTGAGATCTTTGTATTAGAGCAAAACTGCGTTTATTTGGATCTTGATGGTAAAGACAAGAAAGCATTACACCTAATTGGCGAATATGATAATAAAATTGTAGCCTATGTTCGTTTATTTGATGCCGGAATTAGTTTTGATAATGCTTCGATAGGACGAGTAGTAGTCGATGCAAATTATCGTGATAGAAAATGGGGACATGATTTAATGCGAGAAGCTATTGCAGCCATAAAAGCAAATTTTGATAAAGATGCAATTACAATTGGAGCTCAATTATATTTGAAAAAATTCTACGAAAGCCACGGATTTGTTCAGTCGAGCGAAATGTATCTGGAAGATGATATTCCGCATATTGAGATGATTAGAGAATAATAAAATAGTATTTCAATTATAGATTGTAAGATACAAATGCTAAAAGCATAATATAAAAAAAGCCTTTATTGACATTATCAATAAAGGCTTTTTTGTATTTAAATTTGAACTACATTTTTAAAATCGTTTTGTACTCCGTTTGATTATTTAAAACATTAACAGCTTTCTTAATTTCGGAATTGTTTTTAAGGTAATATTGATATAAACCTTCCTGATATTGATACCTTTTAATCAATTCTTCCTGAATCAGACCTTTTATCTCTTTTTGATTTTTATCTAATAAAGTACTTTCACTTTTTTCAAGTGCAGCCAATAATTGTTGATATTCAGGAGCAATGGTTTCATCGATTTTTTCGTTTTTAGCAGCGGCCAAAGTGTTTCTTAAAGCAATTTCAGTTTCAGTATCAAAACTAATTTTGTTTGCTTTTAAATACTGTTTAAAACTACTATAATCTGCGTCACTAATAGTTGGAATTTTATCTCCTAAATTTGGATTTTTGTAATAGTAAGTTGTTGCATAATCAAAGATTCCATCGTTTTTCATTAAAGCAGTTGTAATTGGACTCATTTTAGTTTCATCCAATTCAATGTCTGGTAAAACACCACCACCGTCATAAACAGTTCTTCCTTTTCTGGTTTTAAAAGCATTAAAATTCTTAGCATCGGTTTTTTGAGCAACACCATTTTTATCTTTGTGCGCATAATCTAAAGCCTGAATACAACGACCAGAAGGCGTATAATATCTCGAAATCGTAACTTTTAATTGCGTACCGTAAGTTAAATCAACAGAACGTTGTACCAAACCTTTTCCAAAACTACGACTTCCTAAAATCACCGCACGATCTAGATCCTGCAAAGCGCCAGAAACAATTTCAGATGCAGAAGCGCTTCGTCCGTTTACTAAAATTGCCAAAGGAATTTCAGTATCAACAGGTTCTTTATTCGTTTTATAAGTATTATTATGTTTTTCTATTCTGGATTTCGTAGTTACAATAACTTCGTTTTTTGGAACAAACAAATTACAAATATCAATAGCTTCGTTAAGCAAACCACCCGGATTTCCTCTTAGATCAAGAACAATTTGTTTTGCTCCATCCGCTTTTAATTTCTCAAGCGCATCTTTTACTTCGATGGCAGCCTTTCTGCTAAAGTGAGCAAGAACAATATAACCCGTTTTGTCATCAATTTTTCCATAAAAAGGTACCGACTTAATATCGACTTCATCTAAAATCAAATCTGTTGTAAAAGTTTTACCCTGACGAACATATTTTATAGTGATCTTAGTGTTTTTTGTCCCTTTTAATAATTGCGAAGCATCATCTTTAAAATCGGCGATCATAACATCACCAATCTGAATAATTTCATCTCCCGCTTTTAATCCCGCTTTATCTGCAGGATAATTTTTATAAGGCTCACGAACAATTAAGCGATCTTTTTTTCTCGAGATCAAAGCACCAATTCCGGTATATTCCCCCGTATTATTAATTTTAAAATTAACAACATCTTGTTCGTTAAAGTAAACCGTATAAGGATCTAAACTTCCCAACATGCTTTTAATGGCTTTGTCCATCAAATCACCCGGATTCGTTTCGTCGACATAATTTGTATTAACAGCTTTAAATAAAGTCGTAAAAATTTCTATTTGCTTGGCAATCTCAAAAAAGTCGTCTTTGAAACTGGTTCCAATAAATAAAAATCCTGCCGCAACAGTTGGTATGATAAATTTCTTTTTGAAATAAGGATACATGATTATATTTTTTTTCTTTTAAATCTTTTTCTAATAAAATAGGCGAGTACGCAAAATAGTATAATAAATGGCCAAACGCTAAGAGTCCAGAGTAAAAACCCCGAAAGACTATAAAATCCAGATTCAATTGAACTCCAGATTTTTGAGCCATAAGATGTTTTTACACCTTCCTTTTGAGCTATGGTTTTGTAAAATTCGATTGAAATAGTGCTTTCGGCAACACGGCTTTCCAAATATTTTAGCTGACCTTGTTTTGCTTCGATTTCTTCCCGAATGGCCGAAATTTGTTTTTCGATCTCTAGAATCTCACTTACTTTAGTGGCTTTTTGTAATATTTCTATATAACGAGCTTCAAGCTTTTGTTTTGTACTTAATCTTGAAGTCAAGTCAATATATTGTTCGGTAACATTTGCCGAAGAAATGTCTTTTTGATCAAAATAAGAAACCCCTTTTGAAATTGATTGTAAGAAAGAATCAAAATTCTGACTTGGAATGCGAACCACAATATTTCGACTTATATTTTTGGAGCCTTTTTGTTGAGAATCATTTTGTATATTTCCTTTGTTGGCTTTAATCGCATTTTGAATTTGATTAAAAGTTTCTTTCAGGTCATCTGTTTCAAACTTAAGATAAGCTTCTCGGATTATTTTTTGAGGAATAACAATGTTTTTATCTTCGTTTGGCTGACTTGGTGCTGAAAGCGTTACTGCCGAAATAGCCGTGTCATAAACAGGTTCATTTTCAGCATGCTTACTACAACCCAAAAAAGAGAAAGCAGCAAAGAATAAAAAGAAAATATATTTCATAATTATTTCAAATTAAATCTAAAACTACAATTTTTTTATAATTTTTCGTATAATTTGATCGACAAACTTGTTTTTGGAGATTTAAGCTTCTGTTTTATTTTCAGAATCATCAATTTTATTCACTTGAGACAAGAATTTCTCAAACAATTGAATTGTTTTGGTATTGATTTCTTCGTAAGATAATTTGTCTTTGCTTTGGTAAAAAAACATCAAAGAATAAGGGTGTTGAATGTTATCTAAAAGCAAATGCTTATTTAGTCGATACGTTTCTCTTAAGACTCGTTTGAAATAATTGCGATCAACGGCTCTTTTAAAGTATTTTTTGGATACCGAAACACCAATTTTAATTTTTTCTGCAGCATCAACTTCCGCTTGACGGTAAACCAAACGCAACGGATATTTAGATACCGATTTCCCTTCAGAAAATAGTAAACCTATTGTCGTTTTGCTCTTTAGACGTTCATTTTTGGGGTAAGTAAAGTTCATTTAATTCAGAAAAAAATTGCAATTTAAGGCAAAGGTACAATTGTATTGCAAATGCAAACTATTATTTAGACAATTACTTTTGTATTCCGAGTAATTGGGACGAGTTTTCAATCTTTTAAAATTCAAATTCCAATCATAAAGATGATTGGATTACATTCATGTGTTTTCTATAAATTAAAGAGGAGTTTCTATAAGAGACAAGGCTAGTTTCATCCTTACATTTGTAAAATTCAAGTTATTAATCAATAATAATTGGTGTAAATTTGTACGATTTATAATAAAATTATTTCGGCAATGGCCATATTTATTGGTAGTTATATAATTTTTATAGAGCTAAAAATTTATTTATTACTTTTGGGCATTAATTTTTCAAGCATGCAAAAAATAATTTCCTATCCAATTTCGGTAATATACTATCTAGTTTTTAGTTTGTGTTTGTTAGTATTTCATCCAATACAATGGATTTGCCTAAATGTTTTTGGTTATCAGGCTCATAAAAAAAGTGTTGATTATTTGAATTTTTTCCTGCTAAAGTGTACAAACTTGGTAGGAACAACATATAAAATCGAAAACAGAGAAACTATTCCAACTGGAGTTCCAATTATTTTTGTTTCTAATCACCAAAGTATGTATGATATCATTGCAATGATTTGGTACTTTAGACGTTTTCATTGTAAATTTGTAAGTAAGAAAGAGTTAGGTAGCGGAATCCCGAGTGTGTCGTACAATTTACGTCATGGAGGTTCAGTGCTAATTGACCGTAAAGATCCAAAACAGGCTATACCAACAATCAAAGGCTTGTCTGAATATATCGAAAAAAACACAAGAGCTGCTGTTATTTTTCCGGAAGGAACAAGAAGTAAAACAGGAAAACCAAAAGAATTTGCTCAAAATGGTTTAAAAATCTTATGCAAATATGCGCCATCGGCATATGTTGTACCAGTGAGTATCAATAATTCATGGAAGATGGTAAGATATGGTTTTTTTCCGGTTGGTTTAGGAAATCGCCTTACCTTTACCGTTCATAAAGCGATGGCAGTAAAAGACTATAACTTTGCAGACTTGATGGAAATGACGGAGAAAGCAGTTGTAGAAGGAGTAAACGAGTATAAATAGATTTTTGTTTTTAGTGAAGAACTAGAACTTAAATCCCAATCTTAAATAAGTAATGTCTATAAAAAACATTAGATTAGAAGTAATGCAGTTTTTGGAAAAAAACGTGGATAGCTTCGTTGAACAGTATTTAATCCCAGTAGAAAAAATTTGGCAGCCGTCAGATTTTCTGCCTAATTCTGAAGGAGATAACTTCTTTGAGGAGGTTAGAGAATTACGTGAAATTGCTAAAGAATTACCATACGATTTTTGGGTTACGCTTGTTGGTGATACAATTACCGAAGAAGCTTTGCCAACTTACGAATCTTGGTTGATGGATGTTGAAGGCATAAACCAAATAGAAAATGGTGGTAATGGCTGGTCAAAATGGATCAGGCAGTGGACTGGAGAAGAAAACCGTCATGGTGATCTTTTAAATAAATACTTGTATTTGTCTGGTCGTGTTAATATGCGTGAGATCGAAATGACAACACAGCATTTAATCAACGACGGTTTTGATATTGGAACTGGATCTGACCCATACAAAAACTTTGTATACACTAGTTTTCAGGAATTAGCAACTTATGTGTCACACAATAGAGTAGCTCAAATGGCTAAGAAATTTGGTGATAATAAATTGTCTAAAATGTGTAAAATGATTGCAGGTGACGAAATGCGTCATCACCATGCATATAGCGAATTTGTTACACGTATTTTTGCAGTTGACCCAAGCGAAATGATGTTAGCGTTTCAATACATGATGAAACAAAAAATCGTCATGCCTGCTCACTTCTTGAGAGAATCTGGTCAAAAAATAAGTTCAGCATTTGAACAATTTTCAGATTCAGCGCAACGTATTGGAGTTTACACAGCAAACGATTATGTTGATATCATGCAAAAATTAATCGACAAATGGGAAATTGATAAAATTTCGAATTTGACAGATGAAGCAGAAAAAGCACGTGATTACTTAATGAAATTACCAGCTCGTATGGCAAGAATATCTGAGAGAATGGTAATTCCACAAGAATCTCATATCTTTAAATGGGTAGAACCAGCAAGATTGTAAATAATTTTAGATTGCAGATTTTAGATTTTAGATTGATATTGTAATTGCAATTGATTTTTGATATTTAACATTGAAAAACATATTGTTGATTGTTGAGGTTTTTAAAACTTTGACAATCAACATTTTTTATTCAATAAAGGTTTCAGAAAAGAGAAATTAAAAAAAATGGGTGTAAAGCCATTTAATCCGTTAAATCTGTGTGCCATCCCTAACACAAGAAAATACCAGCTATAACTATGAATAATTCTGATTTAATAAACAAAACAATCACTTTTGTAAAAGAAAAACTAAGCGACGCCGAAGGCGGACACGATTGGTTTCATATTGAACGTGTGTATAAAAACGCACTTTTAATTGCAAAAGGAACAAATTGCGATTTAACAGTTGTAGAGTTAGGTGCTTTGCTTCATGATATTGCCGATAGTAAATTTCATAACGGAGACGAAACAATTGGACCAAAAACAGCACGTTTATTCCTGGAATCTCAGAATGTTTCAGAAGAAATTATTCAGCATGTTGTAAATATCATCGAAAACATCTCATACAAAGGCGGAAATTTTGAAAAGAAGTTCAAGTCTGTAGAATTGGATATCGTTCAAGACGCTGATCGTTTAGATGCAATTGGAGCAATTGGAGTGGCAAGAGCGTTTAATTACGGAGGTTTTAAAAATAGAACCTTACATGATCCGGAAATTGCGCCAATAACCAATATGAGTAAAGAAGAATATAAAAAGAATAATGCACCAACGATAAATCATTTTTACGAAAAACTTTTACTTTTAAAAGATAAAATGAATACCGAAACCGGTAAACAAATCGCAGCCGAAAGACACCGCTTTATGGAAGTTTTTCTAGCACAGTTTTATGCAGAATGGGAAGGGGAGAAATAAGTTTTCAGTCTCAGTCTCAGTTTTCAGTAAATAAAAAATGGCTTCAAATTTTGAAGCCATTTTTTTATGTGTTTATATTTATTTTAGTTCATGTAAATTAGAATGTCAAGCTGAATGACATCCTTACAATATATATCGAGCAGAAAGCTCTTTACCAAAAGTTCCGAAGGAACGATTTATGTTGTAGCAACGGATTTTAATCTGTTGTATATCGAAAAACCTTTGTCCCTATAAACCTCTGCAACTTTGAACCTTATTTCTAAGAACACCCGCAATTTCCATCGCCGCAGTCTTTTTTCTTTTTAGATTTCCAAAAGAATTTTTTAACCAAATAACCAACAGCGATAAGTAATATTCCAAAAGCAATAATTTCTTGTAACATGATTGTTTATTTTAAAAGTTGATACGCCAAAAGCGCTACAAAATAAGCTAATCCGCTCATTAAAACGAGTTGCATAGCAGGCCATTTCCAAGAGTTAGTTTCTTTTTTGGTAATAGCCAAAGTACTGGCACATTGCATTGCAAAAGCATAAAATAATAATAAAGAAATTCCCGAAGCAAAATTAAAGATCTTCTGACCTGTTTGCGGATTTATTTCTTCCTGCATTTTACTTTTTATAGTAGACTCGTTATCAGTATCTCCAACACTATAAATAGTGGCAAGTGTTCCAACGAAAACTTCACGTGCAGCAAATGAACTAATTAATGCAATTCCAATTTTCCAATCGTAACCCAAAGGAGAAATAACAGGCTCAATAGCCCTACCCATAAGTCCAATGTAAGAATTTTCTAATTTTTGCGAAGCCACTTCATTTTCAAATTGAACTTCATCAATAGGTGTGTCAACAAATCTTTCCTTCACGATAGTTTCAGCCTCATTAAAATCCTTTCCAGGTCCGTACGAAGCCAAAAACCATAAAATTACAGATATTGCCAGGATAATTTTACCTGCACCAACAACAAAAGCTTTTGTTTTTTCGACCACATTAATACCAACATTTTTGAAAAGAGGTAATTTATAACTCGGCATTTCGACTACGAAATACGTTTTGGCACTTATTTTTAATATTTTGTTTAAGATATAAGCCGAAAAAATAGCTGTTACAAAACCTAGTAAATACAATAACATCAGCGCTAATCCTTGCATATTAAGAATTCCAAAAATTCGCTCATTTGGTATCACTAACGAAATGATAATGGTATAAACTGGCAATCTTGCAGAACAAGTGGTGAAAGGCGTTACTAAAATCGTAATAAGGCGTTCTTTCCAGTTTTCAATATTTCTTGTTGCCATAATCGCCGGAATCGCACAAGCAGTTCCCGAAATTAAAGGCACAACACTTTTTCCGGAAAGACCAAACTTGCGCATGATTTTATCCATCAAAAAGACCACACGACTCATATAACCACTTTCTTCAAGAATAGATATAAACAAAAACAAAAAGGCAATTTGCGGAATAAATATAATTACACCACCAATTCCGGGTACAATTCCCTGTGAAAGTAAATCCGTTAGAATTCCGCTTGGTAATTCCTGAGCAACCCAAGTACTTAAAGAAGCAAAAGTACTGTCGATGAAGTCCATTGGAATAGTTGACCAACTAAAAATTGATTGGAAAATCAAAAATAAAATCGCTAAGAAAATCACATATCCCCAAACCTTATGCGTTAAAACGCGATCTAGTTTGGCTCTGAAATCTGTAGCTACAGTTTCATCAACTTTTAAACCTTCTTTTAAAACATCATTTATAAATTGATATCTTTTGATCGTTTCTTTTTGTTGCAAACGCTTTAACTCTGAATGCGATTTGGTAAAAGTACTTCTGATTTCATTTCGATCTAAATTCGAAAAATTCACATCTTGCGTAATCACCAACCATAATTTATACAATAATTGATTAGGGAAAGCATGTTGTAATTTCTTAAAATACTCTTCATCAATTACCGAAGCATTTAAGCAAGGTTCGTGCGGAATGGTTTTGTATGAAACAATGAGTTCTTTTAATTGTTCGATTCCTAAACCTTTTCGAGAACTTACCAAAGCAATTTTGGTCTTTAGTTTCTGTTCAAGATAAGGAATATCAAGAGTTATTCCTTTACTTTCCATACGATCAGACATATTGATAACAAGAATCGTTGGAATCTCAAGGTCTTTTATTTGGGTGTAAATCAGTAAGTTTCGTTTTAGATTTTCAACATCTGTAACCACGACCGCTACATCAGGATATAATTTGTCATTTTTGTTCAACAAAAGCTCGATAACCACACTTTCGTCCATAGAACTGGCGTTCAGACTGTAAGTTCCTGGTAAATCCAGAATGTTTGCTTTTATGTTATGAGGTAATTTACAAAATCCGATTTTTTTCTCAACCGTAATTCCGGGATAATTACCAACTTGTTGATTTAAACCCGTAAGCTGATTGAAAACTGAAGTTTTTCCGGTATTTGGATTTCCGATAAGGGCAACATTGATATTTTGAATGCTCATTACAAATTGGTTTTGATAAGTTCAACTTCAATTTCACGAGCAGTTTCAACACGAATGGCTACGTGTGAACCATTAATGTCTAAATATAATGGGTCTCCAAAAGGAGCAATTTGAAGTAATTCGACTAAGTTGCCCGGCAAACATCCCATCTCTAATAATTTTAAAGGAATCAAATCGATATCAAAATCTTTGATAATGGCTTTTTCGCCTTTTTTTAGGGTATGAATTGTATTTTGCAAAGCTTATTTAGATTGAATTTAGATTGCAAAAATAGACAATTATTCTTTATTTCAAGGTATTTAACAGTTTTCTAAATGCTAAATCTTTCTAAAAATAAGGGATTTTACTCCTGAGATAAGAAATTAATGTCTTCTAACAGACGTTTGATTTCTTCTTTATTCGTTCCGTCATAAAAACCACGAACTCGACGTTTTTGATCTACTAAAACAAAATTCTCAGTATGAACCATATCATATAATTGGTCAGGACGCCCAAGTTTTACCGCCAGATACGATTTTCTGGCCATAGTGTAAATTTCTTTTTTGTCGCCCGTAACCAAGTTCCATTTACTATCTACAACATGATGTTTTATGGCATATTCTTTAAGAACAGGAATACTGTCAACCTCTGGAAAAACAGTGTGCGAAAGCAACATTACTTTTGGATTGTTTAAAACTGCTTTTTGAACTTCTTCGAGATTTGTTGTCATTTTTGGACAAATAGAACCACAAGTAGTGAAGAAGAAATCAGCAACATAAATTTTTCCTTCGTAATTTTTTTGAGTTATCGTATCTCCGTTTTGATTGACAAACGAAAAATCGGCAATGGTGTGATACTTACTTTTATATTGAACCGTACTATCCACTAATTCAGGATTTACATCAGCCGGATTGTAGATTGGTAACGTTTTTTGTGGCTTTAAAGCCGAATAAAATAAAGATATAGTTACAGCCGAAAATATAAATAAGACAATAAAGAATTTTCGGTATTTGTATAGAAGCGATTTCATAAAAACAATTTGGCGCAAAAATACGAAAAGAGCATTTTAAAAGCCATAATTATAATGCTTTTTAACAAAGTGTATTTAATTTTTACCGCAAGGAATTTCACGAATTTTCGCGAATTAGAACAGTTGTTTTATTGTTATCGTGAATCAAGGAAAATGTAATTCGCGAAAATTTGTGCAATTCGTGGCAAAATGAAAGGATAAATTTTGAAAATCCGGCAATTAATCGATGCGTTTTTCTAAGACAAGTCATGAATTATTTACATCGATACAACGTCCTTAATTATTCCTATAATTTTAACATAAAGTTCCAAATATTAACAATACGTTTGTATATACACAAAAACACACTCGAAAATGAATAAAAAGCTTACTAAACCCTTATTTTGTGTCTTTTCTGTAATGTTTTCACTAACTGCAGTTAAAGCTCAAAATGCAACAACAAAAGAACCAGGTATTAATGTTTCGTACATGAATACAAAAGTAAGTCCGGGTCAGGACTTTTTTCAGTACGTAAACGGAACGTGGTTAAGTAAAACCGAAATCCCTAGTGATCGTACAACTTGGGGAAGTTTTAATGAGTTAATCAAAAAAACAGACAAAGATGCAATGTCTATCCTGAAAGAAGCATCTAAAAATCCAAAGTATAAATCGAATACAGATCAAGGAAAAGCAGTTAATTTATTCTCAACTATTTTAGATACAGTTGGAAGAAATAAAGCTGGGATAAAACCATTACTTCCTTACTTTAAAAAGATTGATGCAATTAAAAATGTTGCCGATCTTCAAAAGTTTCTAGTTGAAATGGAGCCGGAAGGTAGTTCTGGTTTTTTTGGAATTTATGTTGGAGCTGACGAAAAAAACAGTTCTAAAAACTCTGTAAGTCTTGGTGTAAGTTCATTAGGATTGCCAGACCAAGATTATTATATCTCTCAAGACAAAGATTCTAAAGAAAAACGTGCAAAATACGAACTTCATGTAGCAAAGATGTTACAGTTTATTGGCGAATCTCCAGAGAAAGCAAAGCAAAATGCAGCTGGAATTTTAGCTTTAGAAACAGAATTGTCTAAACCACGATTAAATCGTGTTGAAAGTAGAGACAGTCGTTTAATGTATAATCCAATGACAGTTGCTGAGCTTCAAAAACTAACACCGGCAATTAAGTGGGATGCTTATTTTACAGGTATTGGGTTAGCAAAGTTAGATACTGTTGTAGTAATGGAGCCTAAATACATGAAAGCTATACAAACTGTTTTTACTGAAAACAAAGTAGCACAATGGAAAGAATATTTGAAATGGGATTTGTTAAACTCAGCTGCATCAAAATTATCGACAGATATCGAAACAGCTAATTTTGACTTTTACAGTAAAACATTAAGAGGTGCAGTAAAACAATTACCACGTGAAGAAAAAGCGTTGCAAGTTGTTAATAATACCGTTGGTGAAGCACTTGGTAAATTATATGTAGAAAAAGTATTTCCTGCTGAAGCAAAAACAAAAGCAGTAGATATGATTCAGAACGTTATTTTGGCGTACAAAAATCGTATTAATAATTTAACTTGGATGTCTGCCGCTACAAAAGTAAAAGCGATTGAAAAATTAGATAAAATCACGATAAAAGTTGGATATCCTGATAAATGGAAAGACTACTCGGCACTTGAAATTAAAAGTATCGCTGAAGGAGGAAGTTATTTTGAAAACTCACGCAATCTTGCAAAATGGAATTTCAAAAAAGGAATTGAAAAATTAAACAAACCAGTGGATAAAACAGAGTGGGGAATGTCTCCACAAACTGTAAATGCATATTACAACCCATCTTATAACGAGATTGTTTTTCCTGCTGCAATTTTACAACCTCCTTTCTACAATTACCAAGCTGACGAAGCTGTAAATTATGGTGGAATTGGTGCTGTTATTGGACACGAGATTTCTCATGGATTTGATGATTCAGGAGCACGATACAACGCAGATGGAAATCTTGTTGATTGGTGGACTGCCGAAGATTTAAAACAATTTACGGCACTTGGTACAGCATTAGCAGATCAATACAGTGCTTTAGAGCCTTTACCTGGAATTCACGTAGATGGTAAATTTACTTTAGGTGAAAACATTGGAGATTTAGGAGGAATTAATGCTGCATACGATGGTTTACAATTGTATTTGAAAAAGAATGGAAATCCAGGTTTAATCGACGGATTTACACCAGAGCAACGTTTCTTTATATCTTGGGCTACAGTTTGGAGAACAAAATCAAGAGACGAAGCAATTAAAAACCAAGTAAAAACTGATCCGCATTCTCCGGGAATGTACAGAGCAGTAGTTCCAATTCAGAATGTAGATGCTTTTTATCAAGCTTTTGGAATTAAAAAAGGAGATAAAATGTATATTGAACCAGAAAAGAGAGTTAAAATCTGGTAATAACAAAATAATAAGAACGGCGCTAATTTTAGCGCCGTTTTTGATTTGGATAAAATCGTATGTTATTTCAAGATAAAAACACATTCAATAATTATGTTGTAATCCTTAGGTTAATTATTGATAAAATTTAACATATAATTCAAAATAATAGCAATATGTTTGTATATATACTAAAACCATAAATTAAAATGATTAAACAGCTAAGAAAACCTGTGTTTTGTGTTGTTTCTGCAATGTTCACAATTACTGCAGCTCAAGCCCAAGATGCAAAGCCAAAAGAACCAGGTATCAATCTTTCATACATGGATACTAAAGTTAGTCCGGGTCAGGACTTTTTTCGTTACGTAAACGGAACTTGGTTAGACAAAACAGAAATCCCGAGTGATAGAAACTCATGGGGAAGTTTTAACGAATTGCGTCAAAAGACAGATAATAATTCGCTTGCGATCTTAAAAGAAGCATCAAAAAATCCAAAATACAAATCAAATACAGATCAAGGTAAAGCAGTAGCTTTATTCAATACTATATTAGATACTGTTGGAAGAAATAAAAGAGGAATTACACCGCTTCAGCCTACTTTGAAAAAAATTGAGGCAATAAAAAACGTTGCCGATTTGCAAAACTTCCTAACAGAAATGGAAACTCAGGGAGGAGGTGGTTTCTTTGGTGTTTATATTGGAGCCGATGCTAAAAACAGTAACGCATATGCTGTAAATTTAGGACCGGGACGTTTAGGATTGTCTGATAAAGATTATTATAACGCAGACGACAAAGATTCTAAAGAAAAACGCGAAAAATATCAAGTTCACGTAGCGAGAATGTTGCAGTTTATTGGAGAATCTCCAGCAAAAGCAAAAGAAAGCGCTGCTCAAATCGTGGCACTAGAGATAGAAATGTCAGCGCCAAGATTAGACCGTGTTGAACGTAGAGATCGCAGAAAACAATACAACCCAACTGCTATTGCCGATTTAAAGAAAACGACTCCATCAATTCAATGGGAGAAATATTTCGCAGGAATTGGAATCACAAAAATAGATTCAGTAAATGTAACGCAACCACGTTATATGGCTGCATTAGAAAAAACTTTTACAGAAAAGAAAGTAGGAGCGTGGAAAGAATATTTGAAATGGTGTGCGTTGAATGGATCAACATCTTCATTGACAACTCAAATAGAAGCTGCTAATTTTGATTTCTACGGAAAAACATTAACAGGAGCTTTAAAACAACGTCCTCGTGAAGAAATGGCTTTGCAAGTAATTAACAATGCAACAGGTGAAGCTTTAGGAAAATTGTATGTAGAAAAATTATTTCCTGCTGAAGCAAAAGATAAAGCAAAAAACATGATTCAAAATGTAATTTTGGCTTATGAAAACAGAATCAATGCTTTGCCTTGGATGTCTGCAACTACAAAAGTAAAAGCAATCGAGAAGTTAAAGAAACTTACCATAAAAATTGGATATCCTGATAAGTGGAAAGATTATTCGGCTTTACAAATTAAAGATGTTGCCGAAGGCGGAACGTATTTTGACAACTCTGTAAATTTATCAAAATGGGATTTCAAAGAAGATTTAGCCAAATTAGGTAAACCGGTAGATAAAACAGAATGGGGAATGTCTCCACAAACTGTAAATGCATATTTCAATCCATCTTACAATGAGATTGTTTTCCCTGCTGCAATCCTACAGCCACCTTTCTACAATTATCAAGCTGACGAAGCTGTAAATTATGGTGGAATTGGAGCTGTTATTGGACACGAGATTTCGCATGGATTTGATGATTCTGGTGCACGCTACAACGCAGATGGTAATCTTGTTGATTGGTGGACTGCCGAAGATTTAAAACAATTTACAGCACTTGGTGCTAAACTCGCTGATCAATACAGCGCTTTAGAGCCTTTACCGGGAATTCACGTAGACGGTAAATTTACTTTAGGTGAGAATATTGGAGATTTAGGTGGAATAAACGCAGCTTACGACGGATTACAATTGTATTTAAAAGCAAATGGAAATCCAGGTTTAATTGACGGATTTACACCAGAGCAACGTTTCTTTATTTCTTGGGCAACAGTTTGGAGAACAAAATCGAGAGATGAAGCAATTAAGAGTCAAGTAAAAACTGATCCGCATTCTCCAGGAATGTACAGAGCAGTAGTTCCTATCCAAAACGTAGATGCTTTTTATCAAGCTTTTGGAATTAAAAAAGGAGATAAAATGTATATAGAACCAGAAAAGAGAGTTAAAATCTGGTAATATGAAACCATAAAAAACGGCGCTAATTTTAGCGCCGTTTTTGTTTTATCTATTTATTGCGATGAAAATATCGACTTCTGCATTTTCAGGATTCTGGGCTTTCTCTCCATAAATCTCAAAATCTGAAGTAAAACTTCTGTCCAAATCTGAGTTCCAAATTTTTATCCATTCGTTGATAACGATACCATCGTTTAGATTTCCTTTGGCAATGAATTTTTCATAAGATCCTGTTTCAATAGTTATGCCCACCATTTCGTCCGGAATAAAATCTAAACTTTCTACCACACATCCCAAAATCGTTGTATAAGGCTTAGTATGATCTTTTTCATAATCTGTATAAACGGAATAAATCGAATGGTTTATTTTATTCGGAATTTTTTCAGCAATACCTTCTGATATAAATTTATCCCAAAGAGCAGGAATATCTTTTCCTGATTGCTCATTCTCATTTGTTGTTCTTATTGAAACCCCAATAATATTGAATTTCTGAATATCCATTTTGTTTAAATTTTATTGTTTACAGCAAATTTAAAATGGTGCCGTGACAACGGTATGTCAGTAGTAAATCACATTTTAACCTTATTTAAGGCATTATTTTGAGTTACTGTAGATGTAAGCTTCCAGAGCCTTTAATTCTTCGTCAGACATTGCCTGAGTTATCGGAATATTGGTTTTCATTACCGCAAACTGACTTGGGTCTACAATTGGGTCCGCATTTCCTTTCAGGAAAGTAACGATATCTCCTTTTTTGTCAATATATGTTTTTCCAATTTCTTTAATACTCGGTCCAATTACTTTTTGATCTACTTGATGACACGAAACACAATTTCCTTTTCCTTCAAAAATTTCTTTTCCAAGTGCTTCGGGAGTTGCTGCTTTTACAGTTTCTCCCTCTGTATAAGTTTCGGTTGTGCCTTCATTTGATTTTCCAAAAGGTTCCTGACTTTCTTTTTTACAAGATGCAAATGCTAAAACGGCAGATAAGAATAATACTTTTTTCATGTTATTTATTTAATAGTACAGCCGCCTCTTTTGCAAAATAAGTCGAGATTATACTTGCGCCTGCACGCTTAATGCAATATAGTTGCTCTATCATAATTTTGTCATGATCTAACCATCCTCTTTCGGCTGCGGCCTTTACCATTGCATACTCACCAGAAACTTGATAAACCGCAACAGGTACATGAACAGCATTTTTTACTTCGCGAACGATATCTAAATAAGCAATTCCCGGTTTTACCATAACAATATCTGCACCTTCTTCAACATCTAATAATGCTTCGCGAATTCCTTCAATTCTATTCGAATAATCCATTTGGTATGTCTTCTTATCCTTTGGAATATTTTGAGAATCCACAGGAGCAGAATCTAAAGCATCACGAAAAGGTCCGTAAAATGCCGAAGCATATTTTGCGCTGTAACTCATAATTCCAACATTATGATGTCCGTTTTCTTCCAATGCTTTTCTAATTGCCAAAACGCGTCCATCCATCATGTCGCTTGGTGCCACAAAATCGGCTCCGGCTTCGGCATGACTTAAACTCATTCTTGTTAAAGCATCAACAGTCGCATCATTTATCAATTGACCATTTTCGATAATTCCGTCATGACCGTAAATAGAATACGGATCTAAAGCCACATCTGGCATGACAATCATTTCAGGAACAGCATCTTTTATGGCGCGAATCGTTTGCTGCATTAAACCATCTTTATTCCAGGCTTCAACACCTTTATTATCCTTTAGACTGTCGCTTACTTTTACGTAAATATTCACCGCTTTGATTCCTAAATCCCAGGCTTCCTTTACTTCTTTAATAGTATTGTCAAGTGAATGACGGTATATTCCTGGCATTGATGGAATCGCAACTTTTACATCTTTTCCTTCAGCCACAAACATTGGTAGCATAAAATCTTGTGGACTTAAACTAGTTTCGCGAACTAAAGAACGAATAGATTCATTGGTTCTTAAACGGCGGTTTCTTTGTAATGGGAACATTGTTTTTTTGTTTAAAGTTTCATGTATCAGGTTTTAACCTGAAATTGTAAATTGTTTGTTGTTTTTTATGGAAAAATCTAAATTTTGGTTTGGCTAATTTTTTTTAAGTAATCGAAGCTTCATAAATTTCTTTGATTGTCTTCTCTAGTTTTGTATCAAACTCAGCATCAGATTGAGCAGCAAAAAGACCCTCAGATAAAGCACGTGAGAAACTAGCAATCAATCCGTGGTTTTGTGACAGTTTTTGATTGGCTTCGTCTTGGGCGTATCCGCCAGACAATGCCACAACACGCACAACATGCGGATCAGACATTAGTTCGCTGTAGAAATTATTCACCGTTGGAATGGAAAGCTTCAACATCACTTTTACATTTATGTCCAGAGAATTAAGTTGTTTTAAAATCTCTTCTTTCAAAATTTCTTCACACTTTTCTTTGTCGGCACTATATATATCAACTTCAGGTTCAATAATTGGGATAAGTCCTTTTTCGAAAATTTGTAAACCTACTTCAAATTGTTGCTTTACAATTTCTCGAATTCCATCAACATTAGCTTCTTTAATAACAGAACGCATTTTAGTACCAAAAACGTTTCGTTCTACAGCTCTTGTCAGCAATTCATCTAAATTAGAAATAGGTTTCATCAATTGCACACCATTTGCAAGGTCGGCAAGTCCTTTATCTACTTTTAAAAACGGAACAATATTTTTTTCCTCCCACAAATAATCAGCAGTCCATTTTTGATCAATTTTGCGATCCATGGTATTTTCAAACAAAATCGCGCCCAAAATATATTTATTGTCAAATGCAGAACTCTTAATAATTCGAGTTCTCATTTCATGAACAAGAGTGTACATTTCTTCATCAGTACTGAAACTGCTTTCTTCAACACCATATTGCGATAAGGCTTTTGGCGTACTTCCTCCACTCTGATCTAATGCAGCAATAAAACCTTTTCCAGAATGCATACGATTTAATTGTACGATGTATCGTTCTCTATTTTTCATAATAATATTTTTTATTTACTATAAATACTCGGTTGTTATGAACATTTGGCTTATGCCTGATATTTGCTAATTATAATTTTTTAAAGTCCTGTTTTCTCATTCACTTTTTCGTAAACTTCTTTTACCTTGTTGGGAGGATTAAATCGATATCCTATACTTAATTTTAAAGTTGATATATTATCGTTAAGTCGCGCCTCTGCAGCGTCATTCTGAAGAAAATTAAGTGTGTTTAAGCTTGCATAAGCAAAAAAACGATCTGTATTGTAGGCGAGCTTTAAATTAAGGTCTAATTGATATAATGCTGAAACATCTCCATCGACATCATTGATTCCGGCTCCAAAAGCAATTCCGGTTCCAATTAAAACGCGATCGCTTATCACAAAATTATAAAAATAAGAAGGAGCTAATGAAAAAACATAAATATCTCCATTGGATGAATCAGGCTCATTGTTCAGATTTAAATTTGTATAATAAAACGAAAAAGTTGGAATAAAACTTCCGGAACTCTTGGTTTGCCATTCGTTCTGATTCACCAGCGTCTTAAAGGAAAAATTATCATTGAAAATATAGGAAGTTGATCCACCAATTTTTGTGGTACGCATTTTAGGTAAAAATACATTTACATTATCATCACTAATATAAAAGCCTTTTTGATTGATAAAAGTGAAAGACTGCATCCATTTTTTATAATAAAAACGGGTATTGAAACTAAATAATTTAGAATCTGAGTTGTCTTTGTTTTCGCTAAAAAACTTTGGTGCAAAGCCTAAACTTATGTCAACAAATTTATAACTTAAACCTAAACCTAATTGTTCTCTTCGGTTTGGAATTAAATCTACATAATTTTTTTGCCCGTTAGTATCAAAAGCAATCTGAAAACTGTTTGAAGTGTCTAAATAGTAGGTATTGGCAGTTACTTTATCATTATAAGATTTAAAATAGGAATTTTGAAGCGAATCATTTTGGGCAAAACACCCAAAAACGCCTCCAAAAAACACTATGTAAATCAGTTTTAGATTCATTTTTGATTTGATTTTAACATGTAGAGCATAAGCTCTAGAGGATTTAGGCGTTCATTCAAAATAAAAAGATAGCTAGGCTAAATATGATTTCCTAAAATTACTTTTAAAAATACAATTTAAATCCATTCACGAGGATTTTCTAAAACGTTTACCAATTTCTCTTCTTCGCTTCCTGCTTCTGCATGATGATCATAAACCCATTGCACGTGCGGAGGTAAACTCATTAATATACTTTCAATTCTTCCGTTGGTTTTTAAACCAAATAAAGTTCCTTTGTCATGAACCAGATTAAACTCTACATAGCGACCACGACGTATTTCCTGCCAGTTTCTGTTTTCTGGAGTATATTCCAGGTTTTTTCTTTTTTCTACAATTGGTACATAAGCTTCAAGGAAACTATTACCAACTTCGGTTACAAAGTTGTACCAATCATCCATCGACATTGTTTCACTTGCTTTGCAATAATCGAAGAACAAACCGCCAATTCCACGGGCTTCGTTTCTGTGCGCATTCCAGAAATAAGCGTCGCATTGTTTTTTATATTTTGGATAAAATTCCGGATTATGTTTGTCGCAAGCCGTTTTACACGTTTGGTGAAAATGTTTTGCATCTTCTTCAAACAAATAATAAGGCGTTAAATCCTGTCCGCCACCAAACCATTGTTCAATTACTTTTCCAGATTCATCATACATTTCAAAGTAACGCCAATTGGCATGAACTGTTGGAGTCATTGGATTTTTGGGATGTAAAACCAAACTCAATCCACAGGCAAAAAAATCTGCTTCGCCAACGCCAAACATCTTTTGCATTGCTTCCGGTAATTTTCCGTGAACAGCTGAAATGTTTACACCGCCTTTTTCAAAAACAGCTCCATTTTCTATTACACGTGTTCTTCCTCCACCACCTTCAGGACGTTTCCAAAGATCCTCGCGGAATTTTGTAGTTCCGTCGACAGCTTCTAATCCAGCACAAATTTGGTCTTGTAACTTTTGTATGTATGCGTAAAATTTATCTTTCATGTTTTTATTTTTCTGGTAAAGAATCATGATATTTGAATGCACCATTCATATCTAATACTATTGTAGTATCTTTTTTAAAAATCTGCACAAATCTTGAACTTGCTTTTTTTGCTATTGAATCTCCTATTTCAGCTTTTTCCCAAAGTGTAGAATAACCATATACTTTGCTGGAGTCCTTTAGTTTAAAAGTGCGAGACATCTTGTTATCTTTATCCAAGTATTTTTTTGTGATTAATCCTGAAAATTTTTCATTAAACATGCTTCTATAAGAGTCTCTACTAATTTTAGCATCATTAGAAAAATAGGAACAAGTGCAAAAAAATATTGAAAAAAAGAGCATTACAATAAAGCCTTGATATATAGGGTTTAATTTTTCAAAGTTAAAATCAAGAACGTAAGTTGAAATTTTTTCAAAAGAAGACATATTTAATTTTATCTAAATTATTTCTTAGGACTTATATTCTGATTTAAGCAATCCAAAATAAACAACATCTTCTAGTGTTCCGTCGCTGCTTTTAAATTCCTCTCGTAATATTCCTTCTTGTTTAAAATGATGTTTCAGTGCAATTTGCTGACTCGCTTTGTTGATTTTTGAGGTACAAATAAAAACCTTGTTCATTTTTAAAGTATGAAAACAAAAATCTAAAGTTTCTGAAACTACTTTTGAGATTACTCCTTTTCCCTGATAATCTTCATCGATAAAATAGCCCAGTTCACATTTTGCTTTATCATTATCGATGCTTTTTATACATAAATAGCCAATTAAAGTATTAGTTTTTATATCTCTGGGATAAAAAAAATATCCTTCTTTATGAATTTCTTTATCTTGGTTAAAGGCAATGAAGTTTTTTGTCTTTTCTAAGTCTATACAATGAGATACAGTAAGAGGGAAAGTCTTTTCAATGTGAGTTTTATTCTTTTTGATGAGGTTGTAAAACTCCTCAGGAAGAATATCATTAATTGTTTCTGTTTTCCAATCTGTAAAACTCATCATTATTTACTTTTAAGAGATGCAATTTTAGTATTTATTCCAAAGGAGAAAACCTTGCTTTCTTGCTGGATATATTGATAAATAGACAGCGCTTTCCCTAAAAAATCAAATTGCTTTTCTTGAGATAAACCAATTAAAATATCAGCAAATTGTTCTTGTTGATTCCAATCCAGATGACATTGTTGCAGTAGAATAATCAATTCTTCTTCGGGAATTTCAATAGTTCTTTGTAAACTTAAACCAAAACTTTTTAGTTGTTCGTCTACAAGACTCGTGTCTTCTACATTCCAAAACTTAGGCACAAAAATCAAGGAATGCAAAGTTCTTAGAGTATTCTCTATTCTGATGCTTTCTTCGTCTCTAAGGCCTTTGTTGAGCATAATTTTTTAAGTTTGTGGTTGTTGATTTATGGTTGACAGTTATACCTAACAACTATCAACCATAAACGAATAACTATTTTGCTTCGTATTCCTTAACCGCGTCAATAAACGCTTTTGCGTGATCTACAGGGATGTTTGGTAAAATTCCGTGACCTAAATTTACAATATATTTATCTTTTCCGAACTCGTCGATCATTTCGTGAACCATCTTTTTAATAGTTGGAATTGGAGAAAGTAATCTTGACGGATCAAAATTTCCTTGTAAAGTAATGTTTCCACCAGACAAATAACGAGCATTTCTAGCCGAACAAGTCCAATCTACACCAAGTGCCGAAGCTCTACTTTTACCCATTTCGCCAAGCGCAAACCAACATCCTTTTCCAAAAACAATAACCGGCGCGTGATCAGCCAAAGCCTCAACGATTTGGTTGATGTATTTCCATGAAAATTCCTGATAATCAACAGGAGAAAGCATTCCTCCCCAAGAATCAAAAATCTGAACGGCATCGACTCCAGCTTTTACTTTTTCTTTTAAATATAAAATAGTGGTATCAGTGATTTTTTGTAATAATGTATGCGCTGCAGCTGGGTTTGAGAAACAGAATCCTTTTGCAGTATCAAAACTTTTAGAACCTTTTCCTTCAACAGCATAACAGAAAATTGTCCAAGGTGAACCTGCGAAACCAATTAAAGGTACTTCGTCGTTCAGCATTTCTTTAGTCAATTTAATGGCATCCATTACATAACCTAAACTTTCCTGAATATCCGGAACGTAAACTCTGTGAACATCTGCAAGTGAACGAATTGGGTTTGGTAAAAACGGACCAAAATTTTCTTTCATTAAAACTTCGATTCCCATTGCTTGAGGAACAACCAAAATATCTGAGAATAAAATGGCAGCATCCGGAGCAATTCTACGAATAGGTTGAACTGTGATTTCGGCAGCCAATTCTGGAGTTTGACAACGCGTAAAGAAATCATATTTATCACGTAAAGCGATAAATTCCGGCAAATATCTTCCGGCTTGACGCATCATCCATACTGGCGGACGTTGAACTGTTTCTCCTTTTAACGCTTTTAAAAATAGGTCGTTTTTTAACATGTTTTTTATTTTAGGTGCAAAGTCACAAAGCGACAAAGTTGCAAAGATTTTTATTTATATTCGTTAATTACATCTTCAATTACGTCTTCAATTGTTGGTTGATCTGCAATAATGATGTTTTTTGTAATTTTATTTAGAGCATCGGCAGTGGTTTCGCCAATGCAAAAGCAAGTTTCTTTCTTAATCGTATTGTCTTTCAAATAACTTTCAACGCCAGAAGGACTAAAAAATAAGATTCCGTCAACGGCAGTTTTTATTTTTTGAGGTGTTAGTGAAGTATCATAAACCTGAATTTCATTAAATTTTACGTCAGCATCTTTTAAAGCTTGTGGCAACGTTTCTCTACGCAGATTTCCGCTAAAAAAAGTATAGCTTTCGCTACGGTAAATCAAAGTTATGATTTCGGCTAAATCAGCAGCGTAACCAGTATAAGCCACAACATTAAATCCACTTTCAGATAAAAGAATCTTGGTTTTTAAACCCACACAAAAAACATTTTTACTTTTTAATTCTTCCCATTTTGGATCTGCCAAAACACTATGAACTGCATTTTGACTGGTGAAAATCAAATTTTCGTTAATGTCTTTTAGTTCGAAAGATTTATTTTGAGTTTGAATAAAATCAGCTTCGCTAACTTCAATATTGGCTTTCACCAATGCTTGTTTTTGTTCGCCCGATAGCTTTTTTGTAGATAATATTTGAATTGATTTTGCCATTATTTTTTTAGAGATTCTTTAATAGATGTCATCAATTCTGATCCTCCATTGTTCAGGATTTCCTGAGCAGCAAAGAATCCTAATTTTTTCCATTCCGAAATATCAACTTTTTTGTTGATTTCAAGTTTTTGTTTTCCATCAACCGAAAGTAAAACACCTTGAAAATGCAGCGTATCTTCATCTTCGTTGTAGTTTACCAAAGCTCCAATTGGTGCAGTACAACCACCTTCAAGCGTTCTTAAAAACTGACGTTCGATATACGTGCAAATTTCAGTTTCGATATGATTTAATTGCGAAAGTGCATCAAGAGTATAATTGTCATTTTCCATTGCAACAACCATCATTGCGCCTTGTGCCGGAGCAGGAATCATCCAGTCAAGATCAATGAAGTTTCCTGGTTTTAAGTTAATGCGCTCCAAACCTGCAGCAGCAAAAACGGCACCATCCCAGTTATTGTCTTGTAATTTTTGCATACGCGTGTTTACGTTTCCACGTAAATCAACTACAGTATGATTAGGGTATTTATTAAACCATTGTGCCTGACGACGTAAACTTCCGGTTGCAATCGTACTTGGATTTGTAAAATCTGGATTTCCTTTATGAACTAATATGTCTAAAACATTTGCTCTTTCCAGAACAGCTGCCTGAACAATACCTTTTGGTAAAGCCGTTGGGACATCTTTCATAGAGTGAACGGCAATGTCGATATCGCCATTAATCATGGCAATGTCTAGCGTTTTGGTAAAAATTCCTGTAATTCCAAGTTCGTAAAGCGGTTTATCAAGAATAATATCACCTTGAGATTTTACCGCTACAATTGTAGTTTTATATCCTAAATCGTTTAGTTTCTTCTCGACAGTGTGTGCTTGCCAAAGTGCTAATTCGCTATCGCGAGTTCCAATTCTGATTGTTTTTTCTGCCATGTTTTGTTTTTTGAACCATATAAGTTATATAAGTAAATTTAAGCAGTTTGGGTAAAACAGCAGTTTTTATTAAATGAACTTATATGGTTTAAAATTTTATTTAAGATGCTTTTATTTTAAAGACTTTTTCGATCCATTCGATGCTTTCATCCACCATAGTATCGTCGTCTTTTAAATGATTTGCAAAATGTGTAGTAATTTTTTGAATGATTCTATTGCTGATGATTTCAGCTTGTTCTTCGTTGAAATCGGCAATTTTTCTGCTTTGAAAATCTAATTCTGAAGCCTTAATCTGATTTAGCTTTTCTTTCAATGCATTGATCGTTGGAGCAAATTTTCTTCCTTTAGTCCAGGTAATAAATTCCTCTTTAACTTCTTCGATAATTGCTTCGGCAGCAGGAATATGTAGTTTTCTGTTTTCAAGAGTTTCATCTGTCAATTGCGACAAATAATCCATGTGAATCAAAGTTACACCTTCCAGATCTTCTACATTTTCATTAACATTTTTAGGAATCGACAAATCTAAAATCAATAAAGGTTTTTTTAGATTTAAAATTGCTTTGTCAACCGTTGGGTTTTGGGCTCCTGTAGCAACAACAACAACATCAGCTTTTTGAAGTTCCAAATGTAATTCAGAATAATCTTTAACAATCAAATTTAATTTTCCGGCCAATTTCTCTGCCTTATCCTTCGTTCTGTTTATTAAAGTGATATGTTCGTTTTTGGTATGTTTTACAAGATTTTCGCAAGTATTTCTACCAATTTTCCCTGTACCGAAAAGTAATATGTTTTTATTTCCAATATCTTCTACATTTTTAATAATGTATTGTACCGATGCAAAAGAAACCGAAGTTGCTCCAGAACTAATTTCTGTTTCGTTCTTGATTTTTTTACTAGCCTGAATGACTGCATTTACCAATCTTTCCAGAAAAGCATTCGCTAAACCGAAAGATTTTGAATGTGCAAAGCTGGTTTTAATTTGAGAAATAATCTCAAAATCGCCTAAAATCTGACTATCTAAACCAGTTCCTACGCGAAACATATGATTAATTGCTTCTTGATTTTTATATACGAATCCTACTTTTTGAAAAGCATCGACAGAACCGTTGCTATTATCGCATATTAATTTGATTAATTGAAAAGGGTGTTCAGCAAAACCGTAAATCTCGGTTCTATTACAAGTCGAAGTGACTATTAAACTTTCTATTCCCTCGCTTTTAGCTTGTTCCAGTAAACGCGTTTTGGCAACTGCATCCAAACTAAATTGACCTCTAACCTCAGCATCAGCTTTCTTATAACTCAGACCAACTGAATAAAAATATAGGTGTTTCGGTACGTTATTGTTTTCCATAAATTCACTTTCATAAAAGTGTCAACAAAATTATTACTATAGTGGTTATAAAAGTAACGCTCAAAGTACTTTTTGTATCGCTACATGTTTTTTTATTTCTAAACATCTGTTTTTATGCAAAAAGAAGTACTTTTGTAGCAAAATCAGCTCGTTAGAAATGGTTTGTTTAGAGCGATTCTAAATAAGACATTGTGATTGTCCTGATTTTTGTACTAAAAAAATATCGCTATGAGTTCTCAAGAAATTATAAAAATTGAAGACGACTTTACGCTTATCCGTTTTCAAAACGACAGTCCAGAACCTTTTTCTGCACAGAGAGAAGTAGGTAGTGGCCTGATACAGTTTCACTTTGGGATAAAAGGCAATGCTAAATTTTTATTCAATCAAGGAAATTATGCTCTTGAGTTGAAGGAAGAAAAATCGCTGCTTTTGTATAATCCACAAAAAGAATTACCGCTGAATTTAGAATTATCTCCAAATTCCTGGGTAATATCTGTAATTGTATCGATCAAAAAATTTCACGCGTTGTTTTCTGCAGAAGCAGATTATATAACTTTTTTAAGTCCTGATAATAAGGACAAAAAATATTATAACGAAGGAAACATCAGTCCTTCTATGGCTATTGTGTTAAGTCAATTGTTTCATTATAACTTACATCCGTCGATAAAAAACCTTTATTATAAAGGAAAAGGATACGAATTGTTGAGTTTATATTTTAATAGAACCGAAGATCCAAACGCAGAACAATGTCCGTTTTTAATAGATGAAGATAACGTTCTAAAAATTCGAAAAGCCAAAGAAATTATCATCGCCAATATGGCTGAACCACCTGGATTACAGGAATTGGCAGATGAAATAGGTTTGAATTTGAAGAAACTCAAAATGGGTTTCAAACAAATTTATGGCGATACCGTTTACGGTTTTCTTTTTGATTACAAAATGGATTTCGCCCGAAAACTTCTTGACAGCGGATCTTATAATGTAAACGAAGTTGGATTGAAAATTGGCTATAGCACCGGAAGTCATTTTATAGCAGCTTTCAAGAAAAAGTTTGCTACAACTCCGAAAAAGTATTTGATGTCGATTAACACGAATGTTTAGAATGAGAAAAAGGTATTCAATAATTTTATTGGTTTTCTTACTTATCTCTTGCAAATCAAATGACGAAAAAGCATTTTTTGATTTTGATAGTGTTGAGTATTATTCTTTGAATAAAAATAAAGAAGTGGAAATAATTGAAAATAATAGAAATGGTATTAAAGATTCTATTTTAAACAAGATTCTATATTCTGAATTTCCAGATGCATTAGATAATGATGTTTTTTATAAAAATGTTAATTCTAATAGTTTTTCTAAGTTTAAATTATCTCAAAAAGATATTGAGTATTTAAAAAATGATGTATTTCATGAAAAATTATCTTTTAAAATGTTTGAATTAAATAAAGCTTGTGCACCAGAATATAGAGATATTTTGGTTTTTAAGAAAAATAATAAAATTTCAGGTATAGCTAAAATTTGTTTTTCGTGTGGACAATTTTATATAATTAGTTCTAAAAGAGAAATTCAGACGGAAAACTTTGGAACAGAAAAAGAATATAAATCGTTAGAAAAACTATTCAACACATATAAAAAGGATAAAAACTAATTATATTGTAAAGCATCAATTTTATATATCAAAACATAAATAAAAAGTAATAATTATCATATTTCTAAAAAGCAGCAAGTTCTACTTTTGACGAAATTTTTTTAAAACAAATAAAATGCTTCAAGCCAAAAGCTTCAAGCCAAAAGCAAAAAACATAATGAAAGGCGTATTATTAGTAAATCTAGGATCTCCAGAAAGTCCAACAACAAAAGATGTAAAACCTTATTTAGACGAATTTTTAATGGATAAATACGTGATTGACGTTCCGTATTTATTGAGAGCTTTTTTAGTTCGTGGAATTATTTTAAGAAAAAGACCAGAAGAATCTGCACACGCATATGCAAAAATTTGGTGGGAAGAAGGTTCTCCATTAGTGGTGTTGTCTGAAAGAATGCAGAAAAAAGTACAGCCTTTAGTAAATGTTCCTGTTTCTTTAGCAATGCGTTACGGAAGTATGACCATCGAAAAAGGACTTCAGGAATTACATGATAAAGGAGTTACTGAGGTAATGCTTTTTCCATTATATCCGCAATATGCAATGGCTTCGACTTTGACCATTTTAGTAAAAGCCGAAGAAATTCGTAAGAAGAAATTTCCACACATGACTTTTACAGATGTTCCTGCGTTTTACAATAAACCAGATTACATCAAGAATTTGGCTGATTCTATTCAAAAACATTTAGTTGGATTTGATTATGATCATTTGCTGTTTTCGTATCACGGAATTCCGGAACGTCATATTCGCAAAACTGATGTAACAAAATCTCATTGCAAAATCGACGGTTCTTGTTGTAATACACCATCGCCGGCACACGATTTTTGTTACCGTCACCAATGTTATGAAACGACCAGGCAAGTCATTAAATTATTAGGACTTCCTGCAGATAAATACAGTCTAACTTTTCAATCGCGCTTGGCGGGAGATAAATGGTTAGAACCTTATACAGATGTTGAAATTGACAGAATGCCGGCAAAAGGTATCAAGAAATTGGCGGTTGTAACACCGGCTTTCGTTTCGGATTGTCTTGAAACTCTTGAAGAAATTGCAATGCGCGCCAAAGAAGATTTTGAAGCAAATGGAGGCGAAGAATTCCTGGCAATTCCATGTTTGAATGACGATGATGAATGGTGCCAGACAGTAGGAAATTGGATTAACGATTGGGCTAAATAGAAAATAGAAGAAAGAGTAAATAAGAAAGACTTTATAATGGACGCACATTGTGACCAAAATAATATTTGTTTCAAGTTTGAGGTTTTAAGTTAGAATCAACTTTAAAAAAAAACTTAAACTTGAAACTTGAAACAAAAAAATAATGGAATATTATAACTATCTAAAATCACTGCATTTAATATTTGTAATCACTTGGTTTGCAGGATTGTTTTATATCGTGCGTTTGTTTGTTTATCAAATTGAGGCCAACGAAAAACCATCGCCAGAAAAAGAAATTTTACAAGCGCAGTACAAAATAATGGCCTACCGTTTGTGGTACATTATTACATGGCCATCAGCAATTTTGGCGAGTATTTTTGCTTTTTCATTACTTTATCTAAATCCAGGTTTGATGTATTTGGATTTTATGCAGGTTAAGTTTGGGTTCGTATTTTTGTTGTATTTATATCATTTAAAATGCCATCAAATTTTTAAGCAATTGCAGAATGATGAGGTAAAATATTCCAATAATTTTATGCGTTTATGGAATGAAGGCGCAACGATTATTTTATTTGCAGTAGTTTTTTTAATCATTGTTAAAAGTGCCATAAACTGGATCTTCGGCGTGATTGGAATCTTTTTATTCTCGATTATTATTATGCTGGGCTTTAAATTTTATAAAAGAATACGCGAGAAGAAATAGTTTTTTTGGTTTCAGGTTTCAAGTTGTTGATCGCAACGAAACCTGAAACTTGAAACCTGAAACAAACAAAACAAAAACATATGCTGAACAACTTCAAAATGTCGATGCTTTCTCTTCGTGTCAGGATTTTCCTTTCGATGATTGTATTGATTGTTGTAGCATCAGTTTTATTAGCTTCAATTTCGATTATACAGTTTAAAACAGAGGCTAAAGAATACCATCAGGAACGTTTAGAACGAAAGGAAAATGCAGTAAAAGAACACATTAATTATGTGCTATCTACAACTACGTATCCTTTAAAAACGGGCAATTTGGATTTGATTTTTAAAGATAAAATCCACGAATTAGCTCAAATTCATAAAATTGAAATTAATATCTATAGTCTGGACGGGAAACTGCTTAAATCCTCAAAAGAATCGTTTGCAGTAGATAAAGCGCCACCACCAATTCCGGAGTATATTCTAAAATTAGTTCGTTCCTCGATTGAAAAGCGTTTTGTAGATATCAAAACGATCGACGGAGTCAAAAATCGATCCTCTTACAGTTTAATAAAAGACGAAAAGTTTAAGCCACTCGGTATTTTAAATCTCCCGTATTTAGAAGACGATGGCTATTATGATAACGAATTAAATACCTTCCTGATTCGATTAAGTCAAGTTTATTCCTTTATGTTGGTTGTGGCATTTGCATTGGCTTATTTCCTTTCAACTTACATTACAAAATCACTTAAAACGATTTCAGATAGACTAGAGGAAACCAATTTGGATCAGAAAAACGAGAAAATTGTTTTAGAGGCTAATAGTAAAGAAGTTAACTTCCTGATCAAGGCATATAACGGAATGGTCGAGAAACTCGAAACCAGTGCTGTAAAACTAGCGCAAAGCGAGCGTGAAGAAGCGTGGCGCGAAATGGCGAAACAGGTAGCACATGAAATAAAAAATCCGCTTACGCCGATGCGTTTGACAGTGCAGAGTTTTCAGCGTAAATTTGATCCTACAGCACCAGATGTAAAACAAAAACTAAATGATTATTCCGAAACTTTAATTCAGCAAATCGATACAATGACTGCGGTTGCTTCAGCATTTTCTAATTTTGCATCGATGCCGGCACAACAAAATGAAACCTTAAATGTAGTTGAAGTTGTAGAATTGGCTTTGGATATTTTCAATGAAGATTATATTGTTTTTGAAAGTGAAGAAGAGGAAATTATCTCCAAAATGGATCGTACACAATTGATTCGAGTAATTACCAATTTGGTTAAAAATGCAACACAAGCAATTCCGGAAAGTCAGTTTCATAAATCGATCTTAGTAACCGTTAAACGACAAGACAATAATGTTGAAATTGCGGTAAAAGACAACGGAATTGGAATTCAAAAATCGGATATTAGCCGAATCTTCGAACCGAAATTTACCACTAAAACCAGTGGAATGGGACTTGGTCTCGGAATTATAAAAAACATTATCGAAAATTACAAAGGAACAATTACCTTTGAATCAACTTACGGAAAAGGAACCACGTTTAAAGTTTCTTTACCTATCACAAACTCATAAAACTAGCGTCATGAACTACGAAAATCTTTTAATCTCAATTGAAGAAAAAATTGCAACCGTAACTATTAATCGACCTACAAAATTAAATGCTTTAAACAAAGCGACTATTAGCGACCTGAGTAAAGCAGTTAAATTATTGGGTAAAAATGATGATGTTCGTGTGATAATAATTACCGGAAGCGGCGAGAAAGCATTTGTTGCCGGAGCCGATATTTCTGAATTTGCAAATTATAATATTGTCGAAGGAGCGCAATTAGCTGCCGAAGGTCAGGAAAAGCTATTTGATTTTATCGAAAACTTAAAGAAACCAGTAATTGCTGCCGTAAATGGTTTTGCACTTGGTGGCGGATTAGAATTGGCAATGGCGTGTCATTTTAGAGTAGCTTCAGACAATGCAAAAATGGGATTGCCGGAAGTAACTTTAGGATTAATTCCTGGTTATGGAGGAACACAGCGTTTACCCCAATTAGTTGGTAAAGGTCGCGCCATGGAAATGATCATGACCGCAGCAATGATTTCTGCAGAAGAAGCCAAACAATATGGTTTAGTGAATCATGTTGTGCCTCAAGCAGAACTTTTGGCTTTTACTGAAGGAATTGCTCAAAAAATCATCAAAAATGCTCCATTTGCCATTAGTAAAGCAATTAAAGCAATCAATGCTAATTATACAGATGGTAAAAATGGTTTTGATACCGAAATAAAATCTTTCGGAAAATGCTTTGGAACAAAGGATTTTAAAGAAGGAACAACTGCATTCTTAGAAAAAAGAAAAGCTGAATTTACAGGGAAATAATTTTTTCTTATCGCAAAGTTCCCAAAGATTTACGCAAAGATTCGCAAAGCTTTGTTTAAATTTTTCCTTGTGTCCTTTGCGTAAATCTTTGCGAACTTTGCGGTTAATTTTTAAACACAATATAATGTCCTACGAACCAATATTTGCTCTTTTTTGCGAACGTGTCAAAGAAAGCATTCAAGCCGGAACTTTTGCTAAACTTACATTAGCAAAAACTATAGGCGATACCGAGATCAAAAACATCTATTTTCGTTTAGCGATAAACGAAGACAATACTTATTCGATCGCATTAACAACCCGTTACAAAACTGAAGAAATCGAAAGTACTCATGCTTTAGACGAAGCTTTATTGGTATTGGGAACATATATAAAAAATCCGTTTTTGACTGCCTTGTTGTTTACTACAGATAATGATGTAACTTTTAAAGTCAACAAAAAGAACGCAGGAAGTATTATTGAGCAAGAACCAACATTTAAAAATGCGTCGCCAGTAATGTTAGAAATGATCGAAAAAGGTATAGTTTAGAGAACCTTCATCAATTAAATAAAAATTTAAACCCGTAATTCTAAAATAGTTTTACGGGTTTTTTTTGGCTTTTTTTGTCACTTTTATACCTTTTTAGGGGATTCAAATAAGAAAAGCATCAATAGTTTTGCGAAAAATTATAAAGCTTTTTAAAATGAAAGAGTACAAAATATCAAATCGTTGGAAAAGGATAATAGATTCTTTGGCACTATTTGCAATATTAGTTTATGGAGGATTAGCGGTAATCTTTTTATTGAGAACAGAAACTGATGAAGATGAGCAAAACTTGATGAATCTGACTGCGGTCTTTTTTTTAATAGTGGTTTTAATAATGATATTGTTAATAATTAAAACTCACATAAAAAAAATCATCGTTACTGAGAATAGTATAAAGTCAGTTAACTTATTTAAAGACAGAGAGTTGTTTTTTGATGAGATAGAAGGATTTAATATTATTAAGAATTATAGGTTTCCAGCATTAAAACAAGTAATTCTTCAGCCTATCTCAAATGAAGCAAAATCTTTAGTTTTTAATTATTCTTTTTTAAATCATGCAGATGAGTTAGAATCAATTTTAAAATCCAGATTGAAATTAGATCATGAGATAATGTCTAACAGAATTGATGTTGATCAAGTTCTTGAAAATAAAATTTCTGGAGGATCAATTGAGGAAAAAACACAAAAATTAAAATTGGCTAAATTAACAGCGAAAGTTATTAATATTGCTGCTGGAATAGTTGGATTCTGGGCGTTTAATTATCCAGTGCCTTACGAATATGCTATCTTAGCTTGTATTGCCATTCCGATAATTTCTTTAATAGCGATTATATATTGGAATGGATTGATACGAGTTGACAAGATTAAAGATACTATTTATCCAAATGTAGCAATAGGAATATTCTTTCCTTCTTTAGTTCTATTTCTTAGAACTAGAGAAGATTATAATATCGATGATTATAGTAATATATGGATTCCTTGTGTTTTACTGACCGCTACCCTTTGTTTATTGCTAATTTTTAGAAATCAAAATATTTCTTTTAAAGATCCTCACAGGCGAGTTGTTTTAATATATACCTTTTTGTCGTTGTTTGCTTATGCATATAGCACAATAGTAAGCATAAATTGTACTTTTGATAAATCAGTTGCAAAGATTTACAAGACTAAATTAATAGACAAACAAAGTGGTTATAGAAGTTATAATTTGATTTTGTCACCTTGGGAGCAAAAAAATAAAAACCAGGAAATAAAAATTGACAAAGATTCTTATTACGAACTACAAAATGGCGATCGAATGACCGTTTATGTTTACAAAGGCTTTTTTGGAATTCCTTGGATTAACGTAGATAAAGTGCACTAAAATGAGATCCGCTAAATCAATATTGATTAGCGGATTTTTTTATTCATCTAATTTGGCCCTAAACCAACTTTACAAACAAATTAGAAGCAATTTTATTCGAAATAGATAATTCTCTGCCATCAACTTTGATTTTTACCGATAAATCGAAAGATTCTCTGGAGATAAATTCAATTCTTGACCCTAAAGCAATTTCTTGTTTGTCGAGATATTTCAGGAATTCAGAAGAAGTATCTTTTACACCTACACAAACTCCAATTTGATTTTCGTTTAATTCAGAGAGCAAGTGTTTCTCGATCTTAACAATTCTTCCATTTGCATCTGGAATCGGGTCACCATGAGGATCTTCTGTCGGATTTCCCAGAAAATCATCCAGACGATTGATTAATTGTTCAGATTTTATGTGTTCCAATTGTTCGGCAATATCATGAACCTCATCCCAAGAAAATTTTAGTTTCTCTACCAGAAAAACTTCCCATAAACGATGTTTACGAACAATCATTTTGGCGGCTAGTTTTCCGTTATCAGTCAATGAAACACCTTGGTATTTTTTATAATTTACTAAATCTTTATCTGCCAATTTTTTAAGCATATCCGTAACCGATGAAGCTTTAGTTTCCATCATTTCGGCAATAGCATTAGTACTAACTTCCGTTTCTAGAGAAGCAGTTAAGTGATATATCGATTTAAGATAGTTTTCTTCTGAAAAAGTCATTTTTTTTCTTTTTGAGGGACAAAGATTCAAAGGGACAGAGGTTTAAAGATTCTAAACCTTTGTGCCTTTGTAACTCTGTTGCTTTGAGCCTATTTTTTAACAATCAACAAAGGTATAGAAATTTTATGTCTCAGTTTGTCTACAGTTGTACCAAACAAAATATCTTTTAAACCAGTGTGCCCGTGGGTTCCCATTACTAAAATATCAAAATTACCAAGATTAATAATTGTTGGAATTACAGTGTTTGGTTTTCCAAAGCCAAGTTCCGTTTCGATCTTGAATCCCTTTTGCGAAAGCATTTCTTTATACTCTAATAATAGTTTTTCATCAATTGTAGTTTCATGATCGTCGATGTTTTCTCCATACATTAATGCCCCAACAGTTTCAACAATGTGAATTAAGGTGTATTGCGCGTCGATTCCGCCAAGTTCGAAGGCATTGTTTAAGGCAATCTCATCTGCTTTAGAAAAATCGACAGAAATGGCTATATTTTTTTTACTGTAAGTTTCTTTAGCGGCATAATGTAATTTTAAATGATGAGGTGAATGGTTTTCGATATTCGATTTTGCTTTTGCAATAAAAGGTTTTGCGATGATGTAAAGCAAGAGTGCCAGAAAAGCAAATGCAAGTGGGACAACAGTAATCCAGATAATCGTTGGGTGATTTGAGTTTTCAAGCCAAGAGGTAATTTCGTCGTAAACCAATTTTGCATTTAAGGAAACAATGATCAACGCTATAATCCAAGACACAATTTGAGTTGTTTTCGAAATATGAAAACCTTTCATCTTGGTTTTGTCGCTTACAAAATGTATCAACGGAATAATGGCAAAACCCAATTGTAAACTTAAAATAACCTGACTTAAGATTAAAAGTTTTCCGGTTACACTTTCGCCATAAATTAAGATCACAACAACGGCTGGAACAATGGCGATTAAGCGTGTAATGATACGTCTTACCCATGGCTGAATTCGTAAATTCAAATAACCTTCCATAACAATTTGTCCAGCTAAAGTTCCGGTAACAGTCGAACTTTGCCCTGCGGCGATCAAAGCAACGGCAAATAAAATGGGCGCCCATTTTGTTCCTAGTAAAGGTTCCAGAAACTGATGCGCATCTTGAATTTCGGCAACTTCAAACATTCCGTTTTTGTAAAATGTGGCTGCCGCCAAAATTAAAATCGCAGCATTTACAAAAAAGGCTAAGTTTAAGGCGATTGTCGAATCGATTAAATTGTATTTTAATGCTTGTTTGATACCTGCGGGAGTTCTATCAAATTTTCGCGTTTGTACTAAAGAGGAATGTAGGTACAAGTTATGAGGCATTACTGTGGCACCAATAATTCCAATTGCGATATACAAAGCCGCTGAATTTGGAATTGAGGGAATCAAGCCATAAATCACTTTATCTAATTCAGGTTCAGCAAAAATCATTTCAAAAATGAAAGAAAATCCAATGATAGCCACTAATACAATAATAAAAGCTTCCATTTTTCGAATGCCTTTATTGATAAGGAAAAGTAGTAAAAAAGTATCCAAAACAGTAATTAAAACGCCTTCAATCAATGGAATGTCAAAAAGAAGATTAATTCCAATGGCCATTCCTAAAACCTCGGCCAAATCGCAAGCTGCAATAGCAATTTCTGCCAGAAAATATAAAATGTAATTAATAAACTTAGAATAAGTTTCTCTCGAAGCCTGCGCCAAATCGCGTTGTGTTACAATTCCAAGACGCGCACTTAAACTTTGAAGCAATAAGGCCATCAAATTACTCATTAGTAAAACCCAAAGCAAAGAATATCCAAATTGGCTACCACCAGCAATATCTGTCGCCCAGTTTCCGGGATCCATATAACCTACACTTACTAAATAGGCAGGGCCTAAAAAGGCTAATATTTTTCGGAATCCGGTTTTTTTATGCTCTGTTGCAACTGATTGATGAACTTCTTCTAATGATTTGGTCATTTTAAAAATGTTGTTTTAACAAATATATAGAAAAATTATATTCGCTCAACAATATTTTTAGACGAGTCTAAATATTAAATGTTAGAATTTAAACAATTTGGACATAATCCTGATAATGTAAAGTTTATGTCGTTTACTTTATAATTGTGCGGAATGATGTAACTGGGCTTTACATTTTCGAGACAAGTTACCTCTAAACATTTCTCACAACTAAAATGTGCGTGATTATGAATGTGCACTCTTTGCGCATTGTGGTGGCATTTTGCATACTTAACTGTTCCGTCAAGATTAACAATTTTATGCACTATATCATCATTTACTAAACGATCTAATATTCTATAAATCGTTACGCGATCACATAAATCTTCGGTAAGTTTATGAATTTCTGCATGTGATAAAGCGGTTTTAGATTTTTCAAAAATCTCCAGAACTGCGGTCTTTGCTGTGGTGTTACGAGCTATCTTCATTGTGTATCAATTAAAAAGATTAAACGCAACAATGTTGCATTTGAGATAAATGTATATATTTGCAACAAAATTGCATTAAGCAAATATACAAGAAATGAAAAAAACAACCTCATCTTTTTACGATATTTTAGGAATTTCAAGCGCGACCGTTTGTTTGGTTCATTGTTTGATTTTTCCTCTTCTAACCATTCTTCCTTTAGGATTGAGTCATAATCCTTTTATCGATTTGCTTTTTGCTTCAATTGGGCTTTTTGCAATTTTTAAAATTATCAAAAAATCAAATTTATTGGTTTCTGGAATTCTTGTTGTTTCAATGGCATTAATCTGGATTAGTGTTTTAAGCGAATTAATTCTGGACATTCATTTAGATCTCATTTATTTTGGAGGATTCGGAATGATCGCAGGTCATTTTTTAAATTATAAATCTCATAAAAAATAGAAATTATGATAGAACAAAAACATTTTGACGTGATTATCGTGGGTGGGAGTTATAGCGGACTTTCGGCCGCAATGAGTTTAGGACGTTCGCTACGTGAGGTTTTGGTTATAGACAGTGGTTTGCCTTGCAATAGACAAACGCCGCATTCTCATAATTTCATAACACACGACGGTGAAAAACCTGCGGTTATATCGGCGAAAGCCAAAGTTCAGGTAGATTTTTATGATACTGTTCAGTTTTACAATGGTCTTGCAGTAAGTGCAATTAAAACTGAAAATGGATTTGAGATTAAAACTGAATCGGGTAAAGTTTTCACATCGAGAAAAATTTTATTCGCAACTGGTGTAAAAGATCTTTTTCCGGAAATTGAAGGATTCAGAGAATGTTGGGGAATTTCGGTTTTGCATTGTCCATATTGTCATGGTTATGAAGTAAAAAAAGAAAAAATAGCTATAATTTGCAATGGCGAAATGGGTTTTGAATTTGCTAAGCTAATCTCAAATTGGACTAAAGATTTAAGATTGTGTACTAACGGAAAATCGACATTGACTTTAGAACAAACTCAAGTACTTACAAAACACAATGTTCAGATTTTTGAAGAAGAAATCGATTCATTAGAACATAAAAATGGGGAAATTAAGAATATCATTTTCAAAAACCAGGAAAAAGTTACTGTGAAAGCGATCTATGCAAGACCACCATTTGAGCAGCATTGTCAATTACCAAAAAAATTGGGTTGTAATATAAATGAACAGGGTTTATTAAAAGTCGACACAATGCAAAAAACAAATATTGCTGGCATTTATGCTAGCGGAGATTGTACAACTCAAATGAGATCTGTTGCGATTGCAGTTTCGACAGGTTCTTTTGCCGGTGCAGTGATTAATAAAGAACTTATCGATGAGTCTTTTTGATGTGCTAAACCCGACAGGTTTTAAAACCTGTGGGGTTTGTCATTTACGTGTCTTGCATAGCCTCTAGCTTCAGCTAGGGGGAATAATATTGAATTAAAAAAGGGCTTTAGCCAAACTTATAAGATTTGGCTAATGCCCTTTTTTGTCCTTTTTTTTCTCATCCAGCTAAAGCTGGACGCTATTAAAAAACATTGAAGCCTTATTTCAATTTGCGTGAATATAAATATAACATATTGATGTGTCAATAGTTATAAAATTATAATTCTAAAATCAATATTTGTCAAATTTAATTTTTAGTTTTGTCTAAATTTAATTTTACAACGATGAAAAAACTATTTTTAATATTGATTATGTTTAGTTTACAATTTTCGTTTGCACAGGAAGCCAATTCTGTGTCTGGATTTATAACTGGTGGAGGCCATAAATTGCAGTTTGTAAATGTTCATTTAGTTGGAACAAAACATAAAACAGTGACGGATAGTTTAGGATGTTATAAATTAGAAAATGTAGTGCTAGGAAATTATACGATTCAGATTTCTCAAATGGGTTTTCAGACTTTAAAGAAGAAAATTGAAGTGGCAAAAGATTCCATTCAGACTTATAATTTTGAATTGACGGATAACGAAAATCAACTAAACGAAGTAGTGGTTTCAGGAACTTTAAAAGCGGTGAAACGTTTAGAAAGTGCCGTTCCGGTTGAGGTTTATTCGCCAGTTTTCTTCAAAAAGAATCCAACACCAAGCATTTACGAAGCTTTACAAAATATTAATGGCGTTCGACCGCAATTGAATTGTGGTGTTTGCAACACCGGAGATATTCATATAAACGGATTAGAAGGTCCTTATACATTGGTTTTAATTGATGGAATGCCTATTGTAAGCAGTCTTTCGACAGTATATGGTTTGTCTGGAATTCCAAATTCATTGGTCGAAAGAATAGAAATCGTAAAAGGTCCCGCTTCATCTTTGTACGGAAGTGAAGCCGTTGGTGGTTTAATCAATATTATTACTAAAAATCCAACGAACGCACCTTTGTTTTCGGCAGACGTTTTTACGACGTCGTATTTAGAAACCAATGTCGATTTGGGAATGAAATTTAATCCAACCAAAAAAGCAACTACACTTTTAGGAATCAATTATTTCGATTACAATCAGATTGTGGACAAGGACAAAGATGGTTTTACAGATGTTACGCTTTCTGAACGAATTTCGGTATTTAATAAATGGAGTTTTCAGCGCAACAGTAATCGTCTTTTCACTATCGCAGCGCGTGGAATGTACGAAGATCGTTGGGGTGGAGATATGCGTTGGGAGAAAAAATATCGTGGTGGTGACGAAATTTATGGCGAAAGTATTTATACCAAAAGAGGAGAATTAATAGGAAGTTACCAATTGCCGTTTCAAGAAAAACTAATGCTTTCGTTCTCTGGAAATGTACATTATCAAGACAGCCGTTACGGAACAACTTCTTACATAGCGAATCAGAAAATTGCATTTCTGCAATTGACTTGGGATAAAAAAATTGGCCGAAATGATTTCCTTGCCGGAATAGCCAATAGATATTCGTATTACGACGATAATACAACCGCAACAAAAGAAGCCGAAAGTACTTGGTTGCCAGGGATTTTTGTTCAGGACGAAATTACGCTTTCACCAAAAAGCCAAGTTTTACTGGGAATGCGTTACGATTACAACTCAATTCACGGTTCTATTTATACGCCAAGAGTAGCCTATCGATGGAAAAAGAATGAAAACACGATTTTTAGATTAAACGCCGGAACTGGATTTCGCGTAGTGAATTTATTTACCGAAGATCACGCTGCGCTTACAGGTTCGAGAGATGTTGTTATTAAAAGCGATTTAAAACCGGAACAATCTGTGAATGCAAATCTGAATTATATTCAGAAAATAAACTTTACAAATGGAACTTTTATCGGAATTGAAACTACAGCTTTCTACACCCGTTTTAGCAACAAAATTATATCTGATTATGAAACTGATCCGAATAAAATTATCTACGACAATATTAACGGATATGCTATAAGTCAAGGAATTAGTACTAATGTAGATGTGAACTTTACAAATGGATTAAAAATGATTTTGGGCGCGACGGTTTTGGATAACAAAAATGTCGAAAACGGAGTTTCGGAAAGACCTTTTTTAACCGAAAATTTCACCGCAACCTGGAGTGTTTCCTATAAAATAGAATCATTAAATTTATTGCTGGATTATACAGGAAATGTTTATAGTCCGATGAAGTTGCCTTTGTTAAGTGAATTAGATCCCAGAAGTCCAAAATCACCTTGGTATAGTATTCAAAATATTCAGTTTACTTATTTTGGATGGAAAAACTTTGAGCTTTATGGCGGAGTAAAAAATCTTTTGAACTTTACACCAAAACAAAATAATCCATTTTTGATTTCAAGAACAAACGATCCTTTTGATAAAAATGTGCAATACGATGGGGCTGGAAAAGTTGTGGTGACTCCAGATAATCCTTACGGTTTGACTTTTGATACAACTTACGTTTACGGACAGAATCAGACGATTCGCGGCTTTTTTGGATTGAGGTATACTTTGAGGTAAATTTTTTAATACCACAGATTTCACAGATTAAAAAGGATTTATGATCTGATTGTCGGACTGAGCGAAGTCGAATTTTCATATGCTGAATCTCTTTGCGGGACTTCGACTTCGCTCAGTCTTACAAACGTTAATCAAAATTTAGAAAAGATTGGAAAAATCAATTAAATCTTTTTAATCTGTGGCAAAAAATAAAACAAATGAAAAAGCTAATTCTAATAATTATCTTCTTCGGAATTTCTTCAACAGGATTTAGCCAATTAAAAAGCAGATCTTTTGAAGAAGTAGATACTTTGCAGCAAATTCAAAAGCGAAAAACAATCGTTTTTATTCATACCAATTGGTGTCAGTTCTGTCAAAGAATGAAAAGTACGACTTTTAAAAATCATGAAATCATTGAAAAACTAAACTTAGATTTTTATTTCGTTAATTTTAATGCCGAAGAGATAAGAGATATCATTTTTAATAATCGGGTTTTTAAATACAGACCATCAGGGAATAATCTAGGCATTCATGAATTAGCACTAGAATTAGGAACGATAAATAACCAAATTGTTTATCCCGTTTTGTGTGTTTTGAATGAGAAAAACGAAATCATTCTTCAATACAATAATTATCTTAGCCCAAAGGATTTTAAAGTTATTTTGGAAAAATTAGAAGAATAAAATTCCTTATTTTTGAAAATGACTTCTTCACAAATAAAACATTTCGACTACATTTTTACGGGAACAGGATTGGCGGCTTTGATGACCGTATACAAGATGATTGTATCCGGAAAATTCTCTGATAAATCGATTCTGCTTTTAGATCAGAATTTGAAGAAAACAAATGATAGAACATGGTGTTTTTGGGAAAAAGAAGATTCTATTTGGAGTTCGGTTGTTTCTAAGAAATGGGATTCGGCTTTGTTTTGCAATGAAGAATTTAAACGTGATTTGGCGTTAAAGCCTTATTTGTACAATAAAATTGATGGATTGGATTTTTATAATTTCGTTTTTGAAAAAATTTCAAATCGGTCAAATGTTACTTTTCTAAATGAAAAAGTAACGGACATTAACGAGCTCGAAACTCATGTTTTTGTTGGAACCGAAGAGAACAGATATACTTGCAATTATTTATTTAATAGTATTTATACAAAGGCTTTTGCCGAAAGTCAAACTAAGTATCCTGTTTTGCAACAACACTTTATAGGTTGGTTTGTAAAAACAGAATCAGAAGTTTTTAATCCGGAGCAAGCCACTTTTATGGATTTTTCGGTTGAACAAAAAGGAAATACACGTTTTATATATGTTTTGCCAAGTTCTAAAACGGAAGCTTTGGTCGAATATACATTGTTTTCGGAAAAACTTCTTCCGAAAGAAGAATACGATAATGAGATTAAAATCTATTTGGAAAAACTGGGAGCTGATCAATATGAAATCCTCGAAAAGGAGCAGGGCAGCATCCCAATGACAAGTTATCCGTTCTGGAAAAGAAACACAAAAAGGGTACTAAATATTGGTACTGCCGGAGGTTGGACGAAAGCCAGTACAGGTTATACTTTTAAAAACTCGGATAAAAAATCATCTAAACTGGTTGATTTTATTTGTGCTTCTTCGCCTGAAGTTTCAAGACCGCTCAGTATGACTGCTTTTCATAAAAAAAATAAATTTTGGTTTTATGATTTGCTGCTTTTAGATATTCTGTATCGCCACAATGAATTAGGGAGTTCTATATTTTCTTCTTTATTCAGAAAGGGAAATCCGGCTTTAATCTTTAAGTTTTTGGATGAAGAAACGAGTTTGTCAGAAGATGTTAAAGTTATTTTAAAATGTCCAAAGATTCCATTTATTAAGGCGTTATTTAGGGTGATTTTTCTTTCAAATAAACCTAACCAAAATCAATAGCTCTTGAAAAATATTACTCTGGGAATTAGTTTCTTTTTTACTTTCTTATCATTTGGGCAAGTTTCGACAAATAAAGCACACGACGCAATTGTAGAAGAGTTTTTGATTAATTGTGCACAGAAGCACAATTTTGTTTTTGAAATGACCGAATGGCAAAATTGCCTGGATCAAGGACTTAAAAAAGATAGTACAGTTGCTTATTTATGGCAGCAGAAAGCAATGCCTTATTTTAAATGTAAAAAATACGAAGTTGGAATGTCATTTTTAGACAAAGCTGTTTTGTATAACAAACAAGAATGGCTCCCTTACAGAGGTTTTATGAAATGTATTTTCTCAAAAAATTATAAGGAAGCAATCACAGATTTAGAAGAATGCATAAAACTTTATGGAAACGGATACAGAATGGATCATACCTATAGTTTTTATATAGGACTTTGTTACTTGCAATTGAATGAATACCAGAAAGCCGAAAACATTTTAGATGATTATGTAAACGATATTTATAAAAATAGAAAACAATTAGAACATCCTACGGCTTATTTTTACCAGGGAATTGCGAAATACGAACTTAAGAAGTGGGACGAAGCGATTGTAATTTTTGATAAAGCTTTAAAAATCTATCCGGAATTTTCGGATGCAAAAATTTATAAAGCGATTTGTTGGTTGAAACAAGGAAAATCAAAAGAAGAAGTTGTTGCTTTAATTAATACAGCAAAAGAAGATGTTAAAAAAGGGTTTTCTATTAATGAAGACAATACTATTTATGAGACCTATCCGTATCAGATAAAATTAAATAAATAGAAATTTTGAAGTAAAATAGAATCTTTGTTTTAATATTAAAATGTCTTATTCTTTTACTTTAATAATTTTTTGAGACAATAAGAAAGATGTGCTAAATCTAGATTTGCCTATTAAAATCGATCATTATCGATAATGAAAAAAAGGGCAGATTTATGGGAAGTACAAAACGTTTAAATTTTGATGAAGAAACCGAAATAATAGGCGGAATTTGCAAAGCACTCGGACATCCTACACGAGTACAGATTATGACACTTTTATGGAAAAGAGACAGTAGATCATGTGGTGAAATAGTTGAGTTAATTCCTTTAGCACAATCAACAATATCAAAACATTTGTTAGAATTAAAAAAAGCAAATTTGATAAGTATAAAAAATGAAGGGAAAAAGTCGGTTTACTCTGTTGAAGTTGAAAACATAAAAATTCTTAAAAAATATTTTAGTAACTATCTTTCGACTATCGCTATTTTGGAGCAAAATAAATCAACTGTTTTTGCAACTAAACATAAAAGGAAAGGCATAAAAAGCTATTTGAAACAATACAATTATGAGTTTTCTCATAAAAAATAGTGGAAGCGTTTTTTTTAAACGTCAAAGCATTGCAGTAATTTAGTATTTGTTTTAAAATTTAATATTCAACTATAACAAAACTTTATACTTCAAATTAAGTTCTTGCAACTAAACTTTGTAACTTTGCAGTTCAAAAGTAAAATTTAAAAATAAACAATATGTATCCAGAAGAAATGGTAAAACCAATGCAGGCTGAGCTTACAGCTGCAGGTTTTCAAGATTTACATAGTGCTGAAGCTGTAGATAATGCTATCAAAGCTGAAGGTACCACTCTAGTTGTTGTAAATTCTGTTTGTGGTTGTGCTGCAAGAAATGCACGTCCGGGAGCAAAAATGAGTTTAGAAGGAGCTAAAAAGCCAGATCACTTAATTACAGTTTTTGCAGGTGTTGACAAAGATGCTGTCGATGCTGCAAGACAACATATGTTTCCTTTTCCTCCATCATCGCCATCTATGGCTTTGTTCAAAAACGGAGAATTGGTTCACATGTTAGAGCGTCACCACATTGAAGGTCGCCCAGCTGAATTAATCGCTGAGAATCTGCAAGATGCATTTAATGAGTTCTGCTAATTCGTAAGGTTTAAAGAAACAAAGGTAAAAAAATTTAAAAGCACTATAGAAATATAGTGCTTTTTGTTTTTTAGATATGTTGAGGAATCTTTGAACCTTTGCGAATCTGAACCTTTGTATCTCTAAAGATTCCATCCGCCTCCAAGAGCCTTATATAATTGTACTGTTGAGCTTAACTGTCTTTCCGATAATTGAGAAAGGCTTAATTGCGCCTGAAACAAGTTGCTTTCGACATCTAAAACTTCCAGATAGGAAACATAACCGCTGTCATATCTTTCATAAGACAATTTATAATTTATAAAAGCCGCTTGAACTTGTCTATTGCGAGCTTCCCATTCTTCTTTGTAAGTTTTGATGTCCTGAATGGATTGCTCTACTTCAATCACAGCCGAAATGTATGTTTTTTGATAAGAGAATTTAAGCTCTTCAGCTTGTTGTCTGTAGATTTCGACTCTTCGTTTGTTTTTTCCAAAAGCAAATATTGGACCTGTAATTCCTGCAGAAGCATTTTGAGCATAGGAACCTCCTAAAAACATATTACTTAAATCGGCACTGGCAAATCCTGCAATTGCTGCAAGATTTAGAGAAGGAAAACGCATGGCTTGAGCAGTTCCAATTCTTTCGTTAGAAGCTTTATATTTTAATTCTGCCGCTTTTACATCTGGTCTGTTTTCTAATAAAGAAGATGGTATCGATAGCGGTATTTCGCTTACAATTCTCAATTCTGTGTTAGATTTTCCTCGTGGTATTTCACTCGGAAGCTGACCGGTAAGGAGAGAAATTATGTTTTCCTGATTGGTAATTTGTCTTTTGATATTAGGAATCGTTGCCTGTGCGATAGCAACCTGCTGTTCAATTTGAACTTTATCAACTTCAGAGATATAACCACTCTGAAATCTTTTATTTATAATGTCGTAATATTTCTCTCTGGTGGATAGCGTTTGTTTTGCGATTTCCAATTGATTATCAAAATTGCGCATCTGAAAATAAGCTGTTGCAATACTGCTAACAATATCAGAAAGGACCACTTTTCGGGCTTCTTCGGTAGCAAGAAGTTCATTTTGTACCGCATTATTTTCATGACGATATCGTCCCCAAAAATCGATTTCCCAAGACATACTGGCTCCAACATTCGAAGGTATTAGATTTTTTTCATTACTGTTTATCGTTGCTGCATATTGAAAGGAAGGCAATAAATTTGTTTTAGAGTATCCTAATTGTGCTCTAAGCTGATCAATTCTGGTTACCGCAATTTTTAAATCGTAATTGTTTTGAAGTCCTTTTGTTATGAGGTCTTTTAAAACATCATCATTAAATAGATCAAACCATTTTAAATTGGTGACCGAAGCCAAACTATCTAAATTTCGTTCGTTTTTATAAGAATCTGACTTTAGTTGTTCAGGTTTACTATACTTAGGTCCCACCATACAGCCCACCGGTAATAGTGAAAGTATAAGTATAACTACGATTATTTTGTATTTTTTAATCATGGTCTGTAGTATTTGAGTCCATATTTTTTTCAGTTGATACGATTTCATCATCTTTCTTTTTTCCGATGTTTTCAATCATAACAAATAAACCAGGCACAATTAATACGCCTAAAACTGTGGCGATTAACATACCGCTAAACACAGCCATTCCCATCACGATGCGCGCCTGCGAACCTGCGCCAGTGGCAGTTAATAATGGAACAACGCCTAATATAAAAGCAAAAGCCGTCATTAATATTGGCCGAAAACGAAGTTTCGCGGCGACCATCGCTGATTCGTAGAGCGGTTTTCCTTTTTCATATTCTTCTTTGGCAAACTCTACAATAAGAATAGCATTTTTAGCCACCAATCCAATTAACAATACTAATCCAATTTGCGCAAAAACGTTGTTGACGTAAGCATCACTTCCTATTCTGGCCAAGAAGAGTCCTAATAAGGCGCCAAAAACGGCAAATGGCGCGCCAAGTAATACACTAAAAGGCAATTTCCAGCTTTCGTACTGTGCTGCGAGAATTAGAAATACAAATACCAATGCCATTATAAAAACTGAGCCCCCGCCCGGTGAATGTTTTTCTTGGTACGAAAGGTTGATGTAATCGTAACCCATATCTGCCGGTAAGGTTTGCTTAGCAACTTCTTCTAACGCTTCGAGAGCCTGAGCACTACTGTAACCATCGTTAGGACTTCCCCCAATTTCGGCAGATCTAAAAAGATTTAAACGATTTGTGAAATCAGGTCCCATAACTTTTGTGGCCGTTACCAATGTTGATATTGGGAGCATGTCACCATCGTTATTTTTGATATATATTAAATTTAAGTCTTCTGGTTTTACTCTGTTTGCAGCTTCACCTTGTATGAAAACCTTGTACTGGCGCCCAAAACGGTTAAAATCATTTACATAACTTCCTCCTAAAAAGGCACCTAAAGCTTCGGTAACTTTCGACACAGGAACACCTAGTTTCATTGCTTTGTCATTATCAATGTCAAGTTTAATTTGTGGCGAACCTGCATTAAAAGTGGTATAAATACGTTTTATTTCCGGACGCTTCTGAGCGGCAGCTATAAAAGCCTGAGTTTGCTCTGCTAAATACTGCGGTGTGTTGCCGCCTTTATCCTGTAACATTAAACTAAAACCAGCAGATGCGCCCAAACCTTGAATTGCGGGAGGACCAAATCCAAAAACAGAGGCAGTAGTTATTTCAGTCGCAAATTTTTTGTTTATTCTGTCTACAAATTGTTTTGAGGTTTCGTCTCTTTCTTCCCATGGTTTTAAGGAGATGAAAACAAATGCACTATTAGGCTGATACGAATTAGTAAGCATACTAAAACCGTTTATTGTGGTATAAGACAATATAGATTTTTCATCTTTTAAAAAGCTGTCAACTTTTCTGGATACTTCATCCGTACGCTGTAATGAAGAGGCTGGTGGCAAAGACATATTTACTAGTACATAACCTTGATCCTCTTCGGGTATAAATCCTAACGGAATTTTTTTGCCTAATAATACAACTGCTGCCAGAATAACTCCTAGTAATACAACAATTCGCATTGATTTTTTGGCAAAGAAAGTGGCTCCAGATATGTATCTTCCGGTTACTTTTTCGAAAATTCTATTAAATCCGGCAAAAAATTTAGCCAACCAGCCACTTTGTTCCTCAATTGGTTTTGTCGGTTTTAACAACATGGCACACAAAGCGGGACTCAATGATAATGCGCTAAAAGCAGAGAATGCTACAGAAACTGCAATAGTTATGGCGAATTGTTGATAGAAACGTCCAGTAATTCCCGGAGTCATTGCAACAGGTACAAAAACAGCTATCAAAATTAAGGCAATAGCGATTACAGGACCTGATACTTCGCGCATTGCCTGAATTGTTGCTTCTCGCGGAGTTTTTCCTTTTTCGATATGATGAATTACAGCTTCTACAACAACAATGGCATCATCGACCACGATACCAATAGCAAGTACCAATCCTAAGAGAGAAAGCGTATTGATAGAAAATCCTAATAACGGGAAAACGGCGATTGTGCCTATTAATGAAACAGGAACTGTGATTAACGGAATTAAAGTGGCACGCCAATTTTGAAGAAAAATAAATACTACCAGAATTACCAGAATAATAGCTTCAAAAAGAGTATGAACAATATCGTCAACCCCAGCAGTAATAGCAAGTGTTGTGTCTAGTGATTCTTGATATTCTATATCTTTTGGGAATTTTTGAGACAATTCCTTCATTGCATTTTTGGCTAGTTTAGCTACTTCAAGAGCGTTACTTCCGGGCATTTGGTAAACGGCCATTACTGCACTTGGCGAGCTGTTACGACGAGCAGACGAACTATAATTTTCTGTTCCTAATTCAATTCTGGAAATATCGCTTAGTAAAACCTGTGCACCATCTTTTTTACTTCGTACAACGATTTCTCCAAATTGCTTTTCAGTTACCAAACGATCTTGAAGTGTAACTCCATAAGTAAACTCAGTACCTGGCGGCGCTGGCTCTGCACCAAATTTTCCTCCGGGACTAATCATGTTTTGAGCGTTCAAAGCACTTTTTACATCATCGACCGTAACGCCCAGTTTGCTCATTACATCGGCCTTTAGCCAGATACGCATTGAATAATCGCTTCCTCCAAAAAGAGAAACTTCTCCAACGCCTTTTATACGAGCCAATTGATCTACGATATTGATACTCGCATAATTATTTAAGAATTTGGCATCGTATTTTGGATTGTTAGACGTCACTGTAAATAACATCATTGGAAACGAAAGGGATTTTTTTACCACAACACCTTGCTGTTTCACACTTGCAGGCATAAAAGGCGAAGATTGATTTTGCCTGTTTTGAGTAAGCATATTGGCATTATCCAAATTAGTTCCAACATCAAAAGTTACTTCTATAGTACAAGCTCCGTCAGAAGTATTAGTAGATTTCATGTACAACATGTTTTCTACACCGTTAACTTTTTGTTCAATAGGTGTAGCAACAGCTTGTTCAACATTCAACGCATTTGCTCCAGTAAAACTTGTATTGATTTTTACAACAGGCGGATTGATGTCTGGATACTGTGAAATAGGCGTTTTTTGTAATGCCAGTAATCCAAGTATCACAATAATAATACTAATTACGATAGCAACGATTGGTCTTCGAACGAAAAATTCTCCCATAATACTATGTTGTATAAATTATTTAGTTGCTACAGTTTCAGTCTGACCTAATTGCCATTGGATTATTTTTGGCGTAATAACACTTCCATTCTTTAACAACGATGTACCTCCCAAGGCAATCTTATCTCCGGCTTTTAAGCCATCTTCAATAATATATCCATCCTTTACAGATGGGCCGGGTTTTACGATTTGCATATTAACTTTGTTGTCTTTTCCCAGAACATAAACTTGATAAATACCTTGTACTTCTATAACAGCTCGTTGGGGAATCACGATGGCATTTTTGCGTACATCTGTAAGTAGACCAATTTTTACATATTGGCCCGGACGAAGTAATTTATCAGGATTTGCAAATGATGCTTCAAAAGTTATTGCACCGGTAGAAGGATCGATTTGTCTGTCGGCAAAACTAACGTGACCTGTCTCGGGATAAGTAGATCCGTCGGATAGTTTTAAAGAAACTATTGCCCCGGATCCTTTTAGGGGAGAGTCAGGTTTGTTAAATTCTCTAAAAAGACGAAGAAATTCCTGCTCGCTCATTGTAAATCGAACCCTAACATCGCCCAGGTCAGAAATAGTATTTAAAACTGATACTGCGCCAGGTCTAACATAATCGCCCACTCTTACTTTAGAGATTCCTATTAAACCAGAAATTGGGGCTAGAATTCGACAATAACCCAGCTCAATTTTTGAGTTTTCTAAAGAAGCTTGTGATGCTTTAATTTGAGCCTGAGAAGCATTATATGCAGATTTTGCCGAAATTAATTCTCGTTGACTAACAGCATTTATTTTGGCTAATGGAGCAATCATATCTAAGTCTGCCTTGGTTTTTGCCAAACGCGCTTGCGATTCTGCTAATGTACCTTCAGCTTCATCAACTTTTGCTTTATAAGGCAATGGGTCGATGCTGTACAATAATTGTCCTTTCTTTACAAAACTACCTTCTTTAAAATTTAAACTTGTAATAATACCGTCGACTCGTGGATTAATTTGAATATCTGACTGACCATAAGTTTGTCCCGTATATTCAGATTCTACTTTTACATCCTGATTCAAAACTGTAAGGATCGAAATTTCTAGAGGCTTAGGTGGTGGCGGAGTTTCTTTTTTACAAGCTGAAAGAAAGAAAAGTAATAGAATTGCCGAAGTGTAAATTTTCTTCATTTTTAATTTATATTAAGATGCATTAATATTCAAATAATTAAAAACCAATTAAGTACATAGCTAAGTTAACATTTTTTTAATAAAAATGTAAAAAAAGGGCGTTCCATTTTAAATTGTTAAAAATGAAAGGATGTATTTGATTATTAGTGTTTTGACTTTGTTTGTAATGAAAAACGTACATTTAAGGATTCGAGTTTATTTAATCCTAAAAAACACATAAAATGTTAATAGAATTTTTAATCTGAAAATAAACCTTATTTTTGCACCAGATTTTTAAAAAATCAAAAATATTCTCAACTTAAATTAGTTTATAGCATGCAACTGTACAACACTTTAAGCGCAGAAGAAAGAGCCATCATGATCGATGATGCCGGTAAACAACGTCTTACGTTGTCTTTCTATGCGTATGCCAAAATTCAAGATCCCAAAAAATTTCGCGATGATTTATTTGTAGCCTGGAATGCACTCGATGCTTTAGGCCGAATATATGTTGCCAACGAAGGAATTAATGCTCAAATGAGTATTCCAGAAGAAAATTTGGAGGCTTTTAGAGCAACTCTTGAAGTTTATGATTTTATGAAAGGCATTCGATTGAATGAAGCCGTAGAACATGATGATCATTCCTTTTTAAAACTTACGATTAAAGTGCGTCATAAAATTGTCGCTGACGGTTTAAATGACGAAACTTTTGATGTGACAGATATAGGCGTTCACTTGAAAGCCAAAGAATTCAATGAAATTTTAGAAGATCCTAATACGATCGTTGTCGATTTTAGAAATCACTATGAAAGTGAAGTAGGACATTTTAAAAATGCGATTACTCCAGATGTAGAAACTTTTAGAGAGAGTTTGCCCATAATCAACGAGCAGCTTCAAAACCATAAAGAAGATAAGAATCTGGTAATGTATTGTACTGGTGGAATTCGTTGCGAAAAAGCAAGTGCCTATTTTAAACACCAAGGTTTTAAAAACGTTTTTCAATTAGAAGGTGGAATTATTAATTACGCCAAACAAATTGAAGCTGAAGGTATCGAAAGTAAATTCATTGGAAAAAACTTTGTGTTTGACAATCGTCTGGGCGAAAGAATTACCGAAGATATTATCTCTCAATGTCATCAATGTGGCAAGCCGTGTGACAATCATACCAATTGCGAAAACGACGGATGTCATTTGTTATTTATTCAATGTGATGAATGTAAAGCGGCAATGGAAAATTGCTGTTCTTCAGAATGTCTTGAAGTTATCCATATGCCACTAGTGGACCAAGTTCGTTTGAGAACCGGAAAACAAGTAGGAAATAAAGTTTTCAGAAAAGGAAAATCAGATAGTTTGAAATTCAAACATTCTGGTGAACTGCCAAATGCTGCTTTAGGTACAGCCGAAAAACCAGCAGATATTCGTCAAAAAATAAAAGTAAAGAAAGCATTACTTGGAAAAGCAGAGCATTATTATGTAAAAGCAAAAGTGGGTCAATTTACTGTAGAAAATCAAGAAGTTAATGTTGGTGATAAAATCTTAATTTCTGGTCCAACAACAGGGGAACAAGAATTGATTTTAGATAAAATGATTGTTGATGGAGCAGAAACTGCAACTGCAAAAATTGGAGATAAAGTTACTTTCGAAGTGCCTTTCAGAATTAGATTATCTGATAAAATTTATAAGATTTTAGGATAAATTAATTAAAAGAAATAATCTAAAAAGCCTATTTTGCGTTAAGCAGAATAGGCTTTTGTTATGTATAGTCATAAATAATCTTTTTTTGCGACGAATTTGCCGAATTAACACAAATTTTAAAATTTGGCTTGCAGAAAAATTTAGCTTTAATTTGATGAAATTTGTGGAATTCGGGGCGAAAGAATTTCCTGATAGTGTGAGTATATTGGTTGTTAATATCTTGTAAATCAGTTTCATAAAGCTTCTATCAAGAGCTTTAACTCGTTCAAGCCTAGGAACTAAACGGTTCTAGGGTCTATATTTCTTTAGTTTTGAAACATAAAAATGAGCCAAAAGAATATTTGGTATCCAACACACCCAAGAAGTTATTCGGTAAGCGATTATAAAATCTTTTAGAGTAAGTACTAACAACGGAAGCCAAATTCGTAATGTAATTGCAGCAGAGCAAGCTGCGTAGCTATAAATCATCATTTTATAATGAGCATTTATTTTGCCTTTTCGAATTGTTGTATAGGCTAATAATGTTGAAGTAAACCATATTAAAGAAAGCGCAATAAAGCCTACAGCTGCCCAAGCTCCTCCTGTCGCAAAAAGACCAATGTAAATACCAGCAATAGAACTTGCTAAAACAGAGATAACATATATTTTTCCGAGGTTGCGATGTAATCTCTTATTGTTAATCCTTACTTTAGGAACAAATTGAATCCATCCAATAAGTAAGGCAATTCCGCCCAGTATTATGTGCGTGTAAAAGGCTATATTCCAAGTTGAGTTTGACAGAATCTCATCCGATTTGGTTTGTAAAAGCCCAAATTTTCGGTCGATCAAAAAGTATATTATTGGATATAGGCCAATAACTAAAGCAAGTAAAACAAATAGTTTTTTGAGTGTTTTTTTATACATAAATTAAAACTTATCATTCCCCCACCAAGCGCCAAAAGTATTGGGACAAATTGCCTGAATACTTTCTTCATTATCCTCTTCCCATTTAAAATCGATGTCTGGTTCTTTGTTGTAATCGAAGTCATATTTGTGGGCTTCTTCATAAAAATCTTTTCCAAAAACATCTTCGATTATTTTAACGGGCAAATAAGATGCATTTTCCCATGATGGGAGGTCACCATCTTGTATTTTATTAAATTCGGCATTTAAGCTATCTGCATTCTCAAGAGCATTGTAAAAAACGTTTTTGCCTCTGGTAATTAGCCAGTTTCTAAAATCCATAAAGCCGTCATCACTACAGCCATACATGATAATAAAAGCAGAAGCCCATAAATCCTGTTTGTAAGCGATGTTCTTTAAATTACTAAAAATGCATTCGAAGGCAATAATTTCCTTTATCGTTAATTTTTGAAGTTCAGAATTTAATAACTCTTGTTGGTTATCAATTGATGGATAAAACTTGTGATCTGTTTTTAAAGAATTTTCTATTATACCCCAGAATTGATCTTCTGTCATACTATTTGTTGTGCGTAAGTTCATGTTTTATTTCTTAATTTACGCGGCAAAAATAATATCGGAATAAGTTGAAAATGACTCCTATAAGCCATAAAATAAATGAATTAAGGTATTTTTTAATATTCTTATTTAAAATTTGAAGTTTTGTGTTTTTAGGAATTAGAAAATTATTTAAAAAAAACTGTTTTGGTTTTTATAAATTGGCTTTTATTATTTAACAACGCTTTAGAATTAATCGATAAAAAGCAAACTAAAAAAAATACTATCTTTACCGATCAAACGTTTATGAACTTAAGTTGCTTTTATGCAACACTACATATATAATTATGGCATGTACAAGTTGTTCAACCTCAGATGGTGGCGCACCTAAGGGTTGTAAAAATAATGGGACTTGCGGCACCGATAGCTGCAATAAATTGACGGTTTTTGACTGGCTTTCGAACATGAGTCCAGCTAATGGAGAAGCGATTTTTGATTGCGTTGAGGTTCGTTTTAAGAACGGACGTAAGGAATTTTTTAGAAATTCAGAAAAATTAACTTTAAGTATTGGTGATATTGTAGCAACTGTTGCTTCACCAGGACATGATATTGGAATTGTTACTTTGACAGGAGAATTAGTTAAAATTCAAATGAAGAAAAAGGGTGTTAATCACGAAAGTAATGAAATCCCTAAAATTTACAGAAAAGCATCTCAAAAAGATATTGACATTTGGTCTGTAGCACGCGATCGTGAAGAACCGATGAAAGTTCGTGCACGTGAATTGGCAATCCAGCATAAGTTGGAAATGAAAATCTCTGATATTGAATTTCAAGGAGACGGATCAAAAGCTACATTTTACTACACCGCAAATGACAGAGTCGATTTTAGACTTTTAATCAAAGATTTTGCAAAAGAATTTAGTACAAGAGTCGAAATGAAACAAGTTGGTTTCCGTCAGGAAGCAGCGCGTTTGGGCGGAATTGGTTCTTGCGGAAGAGAACTTTGCTGTTCGACTTGGCTTACAGATTTTAGAAGTGTAAATACATCGGCAGCGCGTTACCAACAGCTTTCACTGAATCCGCAAAAATTAGCAGGACAATGTGGTAAATTAAAGTGTTGCTTAAATTATGAGCTTGATACGTATATGGATGCGTTGAAAGATTTTCCGGATTATGATACAAAATTGGTAACAGAAAAAGGAGACGCAATTTGCCAAAAACAAGATATTTTTAAAGGATTAATGTGGTTCGCTTATACCAATAATTTTGCTAACTGGCATGTTTTGAAAATTGATCAGGTAAAAGAAATTATTGCCGAGAACAAATTAAAAAATAAAGTTTCGTCGTTAGAAGATTTTGCTATTGAAGTCACTTCAGAGCCTGAAAAAGATTTTAATAATGCAATGGGACAAGAGAGCTTAACTCGTTTTGATCAACCCAAAAGAAAGAAGAAACCAAATCGCAAACGCAAACCAAATGCAGAAGCTGCGATTGTGGCTACACCAGAAAAACCGCAGGCTCAAACAAATCAGAAGCCTAATAAACCTGGAGGAGGAAATCCGAACAAGGGAAATAAGCCAAATAATAACAAGCCGAATCAATCGAATAAACCAAACAATTCGAATGAGAATAAACCGGCTGAACCTAGAAAACCTATAATTATTACTAAAAATGAGAATAAAAAGTAGCGGGATTCTTCTTTTGGTAGCAATACTTCTTTTTTCTTGTGATAAAAAAAGAGTATTTGATGAGTATAAATCTGTTGGGAGTGCATGGAACAAAGACAGTATTATTACTTTTGATCTGCCTGTTTTAGACTCGACCAAAAAATACAATTTATTTATAAATTTGAGGGATAATAACAATTATCCATTCAAAAATTTATTTTTAATTGTGGCTATTGAAACACCAAGTGGTTTCACCAAAGTAGATACTTTAGAATATGAAATGGCAAAACCTGATGGAACTCTGTTAGGAAACGGTTTTTCAGATATTAAAGAAAGTAAACTGTATTATAAAGAAGATGTGAAGTTTAGAGGTAAATACAAAGTCCACATCAAACAAGCCGTTAGAGAGTCAGGTAAAATTCCGGGAGTTCAGGCTTTAGAAGGTATTACAGACGTAGGTTTTAGAATAGAACAAAAAGATTAGAAAATAGTTATGGCTGCTAAAAAAAACAATCAAACAAATACCACAAAAGATATCAATTACTATAAAAAGAAATTCTGGAGAATTTTTGCTTATAGTTTGCTAGGGATATTAGCCTTCTTTTTATTCGCCTCATGGGGATTATTCGGTTCAATGCCTTCTTTTGAAGATCTAGAAAATCCGGATTCTAACCTTGCGACAGAAATTATTTCGTCAGATGGAGTAGTAATTGGTAAATATTTTAAAACCAATAGATCGCAACTTAAATATTCTGATTTACCAAAAAGTTTAGTAGAAGCTTTGGTTGCTACCGAAGATGCGCGTTTTTACGATCACTCAGGTATTGACGGACGCGGAACTTTAAGAGCCGTTTTTAGTTTAGGAACAAATGGTGGAGCAAGTACATTAACACAACAATTAGCAAAACAGTTATTTCACGGAGAAGGTTCTAAGTTTCTTCCGTTTAGGATTGTACAGAAAATAAAAGAATGGATTATTGCGATTCGCCTTGAAAGGCAATATACCAAAAATGAAATTTTGGCAATGTATTGCAACGTTTACGATTTCGGAAATTATTCAGTTGGAGTAAGTTCTGCAGCGCAAACGTATTTCTCAAAAGATCCAAAAGATTTAACAATGGACGAATCGGCTATTTTAGTCGGAATGTTCAAAAACTCAGGTTTATACAATCCGGTTCGTAATCCTGAAGGTGTAAAAAACCGTCGTAATGTGGTGCTTTCTCAAATGGAAAAAGCAAAAATGATTACTGAGGCTGAGAAATTGAGATTGCAAGCTTTACCAATTACATTAAAATTCAAGTTAGAAAGCCATCGCGAAGGAACAGCGACTTATTTTAGAGAGTATCTTCGTGATTACATGAAAAAATGGGTAGCTGAAAATAAAAAACCAGATGGCTCTGATTACGATATTTACAAAGATGGTTTAAAAATTTATACCACAATCGATTCAAGAATGCAGCTTCATGCAGAAGAAGCAGTTTCTGAGCATATGAAAAATCTTCAGGAGCAGTTTTTTATCGAAATGAAAACCAATAAAAATGCACCATTCGTAAACATTACTCAGGCAGAAACAGAGCGAATCATGATGCAGGCGATGAAAAATTCGACACGTTGGGCAATCATGAAAGATATGGATAAAAGCGAAGATGACATTATAGCTTCGTTTAAAGTAAAAACCAAAATGCGCATATTTACCTGGAAAGGTGAGCGCGATACGGTAATGACTCCAATGGATTCTATTCGTTATTTTAAACACTTTTTACAATCTGGTTTAATGGCGATGGAGCCACAAACCGGAAGTATTAAAGCATGGGTTGGTGGAATTAATTATAAATATTTCCAATACGATCACGTTGGGCAAGGAGCAAGACAAGTAGGTTCGACTTTTAAACCGTTTGTTTACGCAACGGCTATTGAGCAACTAAATATGTCTCCTTGCGATTCGATTTTAGATGGTCCATTTATGATTCATAAAGGACGACACAATGTTACTGCAGATTGGGAGCCAAGAAACTCTGATAACAGATACCGCGGAATGGTAACTTTAAAACAAGGTTTGGCAAACTCAATCAATACTATTTCGGCAAAATTAATTGATCGTGTAGGTCCGGAAGCAGTTGTTGAATTAACGCATAAATTAGGAGTAAAAACAGAAATCCCGGCGCAACCATCTATCGCTCTTGGAGCCGTAGATATTACTGTTGAAGATATGGTTGCTGCTTACAGTACGTTTGCGAATCAAGGAGTTTATGTAAAACCGCAATTTTTAACTCGTATTGAGAATAAAAGTGGAGAGGTTATTTACGAACCAATTCCAGAATCTCACGATGTATTAAATAAAGATATTGCATTTGCAGTAATCAAATTATTAGAAGGAGTTACAGAGACCGGTTCTGGTGCGCGTTTACGTACCGAAGGTGGTGGAAGTGGAGACAACCGTTGGACAGGATATCCGTATATGTTTAGAAATCCAATCGCTGGTAAAACAGGAACAACTCAAAACCAGTCAGATGGTTGGTTTATGGGGATGGTTCCAAACTTAGTAACAGGAGTTTGGGTTGGTTGCGAAGACCGTTCAGCACGTTTCAAGAGTTTAACTTACGGACAAGGAGCTACAGCAGCATTACCAATATGGGGTTATTTCATGAAACTTTGTTATGCAGATCCTGGACTTCAGGTTTCAAAATCTGAATTTGAAAGACCTGCAAATCTTTCCATAAAAGTAGATTGTTACAGCCGACCTGCCGTTGTAAAAGACACTACGCAAACAGAACAAAATACAGACGAATTTGAATTATAGTTTAAATTTGACTTTTTAATAAAATTATCCTTTTGTGATCTTCTGAAATTCAGAAGAAAACAAAAGGATTTTTTTTGGAATGAAGTGATTTTATTTTTTACGAAATCGTTATAATTTCATCTAAAAATCTTATTTTTATCAAAAATATACAGTAATAAAGACAGTTTGTTATGATAACAAAAAAAGTAAATAACGTTCAGGATGCAATTGAAGGAATCCAAAGTAACATGACAATCATGTTTGGAGGTTTTGGATTATGTGGAATTCCTGAAAATACTATTGCAGCTTTAGTAAATACTCCTATTTCTGATTTGACATGTATTTCAAATAATGCAGGTGTCGACGATTTTGGTTTAGGATTGCTTTTGCAAAAGAAACAAATCAAAAAAATGATTTCGTCTTATGTAGGCGAAAATGCAGAGTTTGAACGTCAGATGCTTTCGGGCGAATTAGATGTTGAGTTAACGCCACAAGGAACTTTGGCAGAACGCTGTCGTGCAGCTCAGGCTGGAATTCCTGCTTTCTTCACGCCTGCGGGTTACGGAACAGAAGTTGCCGAAGGAAAAGAGGTTCGTGAATTCAACGGAAAAATGCACATCATGGAGCAGGCTTTTAAAGCCGATTTTGCTATTGTAAAAGCATGGAAAGGTGATGAAGCCGGAAATCTTATTTTTAAAGGAACTGCCAGAAATTTTAATGCTTGTATGGCAGGTGCTGCAAAAGTTACTATTGCAGAGGTTGAGGAGCTTGTTCCTGTTGGAACTCTGGATCCAAATCAAATTCATATTCCGGGAATTATGGTACAACGGATCTTTCAAGGAGAAAAATTTGAAAAGAGAATCGAGCAACGTACCGTGAGAATTAGAAATTAGATAATTAGAAAATGTGATAATTAGATAATTAATTAGATTACGCATAGTAATGCATTATCTAATTATCAAATTGACCAATTGGCACATTGAAAAAATTGACACATTAGAAAATATGTTAACAAAAGAAGATATCGCAAAACGAATTGCGAAAGAAGTTAAAAACAGATATTTTGTGAATCTGGGTATTGGAATTCCGACTTTGGTTGCAAATTACGTAAGGGAAGATATTGCCGTTGAATTTCAAAGCGAAAATGGAGTTCTAGGCATGGGACCTTTTCCTTTTGCAGGAGAAGAAGATGCAGATATTATTAATGCAGGTAAACAAACTATTACGACACTTCCAGGAGCTAGTTTCTTTGATTCGGCTTTTAGTTTTGGAATGATCCGCAGTCAGAAAGTAGATTTAACTATTTTGGGCGCGATGGAAGTTTCTGAAAACGGAGATATCGCCAATTGGAAAATTCCTGGTAAAATGGTAAAAGGAATGGGTGGTGCAATGGATTTAGTGGCTTCGGCCGAGAATATCATTGTAGCTATGATGCATGTCAATAAAGCCGGTGAATCTAAAATCTTAAAAAAATGTACTTTGCCATTAACGGGCGTAGGATGCGTTAAAAAGGTTGTAACTGAGCTTGCGGTTCTCGAAGTAACAGAAAAAGGTTTTAAGCTCTTAGAACGCGCGCCAGGTATTTCAGTTGAACATATCATTGCTTCAACGGAAGCTAATTTGATAATTGAAGGCGAAATTCCAGAAATGGAGATTTAATTTTTAGGTTTAAAGATTCAGAGGTTCATAGACTCAAAGGTCCAAAGTTTAAAGCTTGAAGATTAATCTATATGTAAAAAGAAAAAACCGCCTTATGGCAGTTTTTTCTTTTTGATAACTTTGTTCCTTTGCCACTTTGAGCCTTTGGAACTTAAAAACTTAATCTAAACTAAATGAAGCTCCTAAGCTAAAAGTCGTTTGATTGTTTAGATTATCATATAGTTCGTGTTTGTTGCTATATTTTGCAATTGGAAATCCAATTTCTGTAAAAACTCCAAATCCATCAGTAAAAAAGTAACGACCACCAACATGTCCTCCAAAATTTCTTAAGCCTAAACTTAAACCAGGATAAATATCTAATTGATCAACCCCTATAACGCTTGATAAATTAGCATTAATTCTTGCTTTCGCATCAAAACGCTCGCTAAAATCGGGAGTTCTCATACCATTTAAATTGTTGTCATTTACACCTAATAAATAGTTGGAAACAAAACCAAAAGAGAAATTTTCTCCTAATCCAAAATCTACAGAACCCTGAATTCCTGAACCACCATCTTGAAGATTAGCACCCACGTTTACTTTGATATCGCCTTTTCCTTTAAAAGCCTGTTGTGCTTGTGTAAAACTAAATGTTACGAAGAACAAAAGTGTAATAATCTTTTTCATAAACTTAAATATTATTTTTTAAAGTGCAAAAATAGTTTTTTATGGATTAATTCCTACCTTTTTCGTCAGAATACAATTCATTTAGCGGATCACTTTGCCAAAATTCCTTTGTGTCGATGTCCATTATTGTCAAAGGACCTCTAAAGGCAGCGCCAGTATCTACATTCCAAACACAAGCTTTTTGTATGGGAACTGTTTTTCCAATTCGCGTAACGGGAGTGTGACCAATAAAAATTTCTTTATACAAGGTGAAACGTTTTGGATAAAGCATATCATCTGGTGTTAAATTCGGATCTAATGAAAGCGCAGTTTCCCAAAGTGTTCTGTCCCAGTAAAATAATTTAGGAAAATATTCATAAGTTACACCATTCAAATTGGTAAAGCCAGCGTGAACAAATAACCTGTTTTGGTCATCGAGATAATAATCTTCTAAAGATTCTAAAAAAGCAATATGAATTTGTTTTCTTTCTTCGGTTAGCTTTTTATAGGCTAAAACAGTTGCTTCGCCACCATGTTTAAACCACAAAGTTTCATCAACCTCTTCTTTCTTACCTTGAAACCAAGATAAAAGCAATTCGTCATGATTTCCTCGGATGCAAATACAATTTTGCTTACTTTTTAAATCTATCAAATAATCGATTACTTGTGGAGACTGACTCCAGCCATCAACATAATCCCCTAAAAAAATAAGAGTATCTTGGGTAGTAACCTGGGCTTTTTTCATCACTTGTTCAAGAGCGAGTAGTCCGCCGTGTATGTCGCCTATAACAAATGTTCGCATTTTATTTTGTTTCGTGTAGAAATACAAAAATAAAGAAAATGATTTGTTTGCGATCATTAAGTTGATAATCTTTAAAAGAGTATATTTTTATGATTATTTTGATGTCTTATTTCTGCTTTCCTATTTAAATTTGTAGCATGTCTGAAACGCCTACATATCGAAAAATTATTCATATTGACATGGATGCTTTTTATGCTTCAGTAGAGCAGATGGATAATCCTGCTTTACGCGGAAAACCTGTAGCTGTTGGTGGTTCAGAGAATCGTGGAGTTGTTTCGGCGGCAAGTTATGAAGCTAGGAAATTTGGTGTTCGTAGTGCTATAAGTGGTGTTTTGGCCAAAAAGTATTGTCCGGAAATTATTTTTGTTCGCCCAAGATTTGATCGATATAAGGAAATCTCGGCCAAAATTCATAAAATATTTTATGAGTACACAGATTTGGTTGAGCCGCTTTCTCTTGACGAAGCTTATCTTGATGTAACACAGAATAAAAAAGGGAATCCAAGTGCGGGATTATTAGCGCAGGAAATTAGATTAAGGATTTTAAACGAAGTTGGACTTACGGCATCTGCAGGAATTTCGGTCAATAAATTTGTAGCAAAAATAGCTTCTGATATTAATAAACCAAACGGACAGAAAACAGTAAATCCGGATGAAATTTTAGCTTTTTTAGAAGAATTGCCAATCAGGAAATTTTATGGCGTTGGAAAAGTAACTACTGAGAAAATGTATCAATTAGGTATTTTTACAGGATTAGATCTTAGAAATAAATCGGAAGAGTTTCTTGAGAAGCATTTTGGGAAATCTGGAAGTTTTTACTACAATGTAGTTCGTGGAATTCATAATAGTGAAGTAAAGTCAGATCGCATAACTAAGTCAGTTGCCGCAGAACACACTTTTGATGTTAATTTATCATCAGAAATTTTTATGTTGGAACAATTGGAAAAGATTGCAATTTCATTAGAGAAACGATTAAAAAAACATCAAATATCAGGAAAAACAGTCACGCTTAAAATTAAATATAGTGACTTCACCCAGCAAACACGAAGTAAAACGTTACCCTATTTTATTTCAGATAAAAGTCTGATTCTCGAAACAGTTGAAGAATTATTATATCAGGAACGTATGAAAGATTCGGTTCGATTGCTCGGAATTTCTTTAAGTAATTTAAATACGGAAGAAAAGAAAGCTGTTGTTGTACAATTAAAGTTTTCGTTTTAAGGTCAGTTAGTTATGATTATATCACAAGATTTATGTTTTTATGAAGAATTTTCTTTCTACCTTTGATAGAGAAGATTTACTAATTTTGAATTCATCATCATGAAAAATAACAAATCTGAGGAGTCTTTTTCTCGTAATTCAGTTCCTATCTTGGCATGGGATTTTCATTGTGAACATGTAAGAGAATTAAAAGCTGCTTTTGCCGACTTGCAAAAAGTTAAAAAAATTTCGACTCAGTTTACCTGGAATGATAAAAGTCTGAAAATTGAAGAACGAATAAAAGAAGAAGTTGTACTGATTACAGATTTAAATTTAAAAATAGTTTTTGCTTCAAACGGAATCAAAAAAATGACGGGTTACAAAGAAGAAGAAGTTCTTGGAAAAACACCAAAGATGTTTCAGGGGCCCACAACTTCTGAAGCTACTATTAAAGAAATAAACGAAGCAATAAAACAACAGATTCCTTTTGAAAAAACAATCGAAAACTATAAAAAAGATGGTAGAACTTATAAATGTAAAATTAATAGTAGTCCCGTTTTTAACTTAAAGGGCAAACTAACACATTTTATAGCTTTTGAAAAAGTAGTTTTAAGTGCTTAGAAACTGTTAGTGCACAAATAGTTTCAATAGATGAAATGAAAAAACCGCCCATTTGAGCGGTTTTAATCTTTTAAAAACTTGGAACCTTAGCTCCTTAGTATCTTAGTGCCTAAAAATTTATAAATTTTCAAAAAAGTCATTTCCTTTATCATCTGTGATGATGAAAGCCGGGAAATCTTTAACAGTAATTTTTCGAACAGCTTCCATTCCTAATTCTTCAAAATCAACAACTTCAACTTTTAAGATATTGTCTTGCGCTAAAATCGCAGCAGGTCCTCCAATAGATCCTAAATAGAATCCGCCATATTTATTACATGCATCGGTAACTTGTTTAGTACGGTTTCCTTTGGCCAACATTATCATGCTTCCGCCGTGTTTCTGGAATTCATCTACATAAACGTCCATACGACCCGCAGTTGTTGGTCCAAAACTTCCTGAGGCCATACCTTCTGGAGTTTTTGCCGGACCAGCATAATACACTGGGTGATTTTTGAAGTATTCTGGCATTGGTTTTCCAGCTTCCAGCATTTCCATGATTTTTGCGTGAGCAATATCACGAGCAACAATTACGGTTCCGTTTAATTTTAAACGTGTTTTTATTGGGTATTGAGTCAATTTAGCTAGAATATCAGCCATTGGCATATTCAAATCAATCTCAACAGGAGCTTCTAAATGTGGAGCTGTTTCTGGTAAAAATTGTTTTGGATTTACCTCTAGTTGCTCAACAAAAATTCCGTCTTTGGTAATTTTTCCTTTAATATTTCTATCAGCAGAACATGAAACACCTAATCCAACCGGACATGAAGCTGCATGACGTGGTAAACGAATCACGCGAACATCATGCGTGAAATATTTTCCGCCAAATTGAGCGCCAATGGCACTTTCCTGACATATTTTCTGAACTTTTTCTTCCCACTCTAAATCACGGAAAGCCTGACCAGCCATATTTCCGGTAGTTGGTAAATGGTCGTAATATCCCGCTGAAGCTTTTTTAACCGCACTTAAATTCGCTTCCGCAGAAGTTCCGCCAATTACTAAAGCTAAGTGATATGGAGGACATGCAGAAGTTCCTAAATCTTTAATTTTTGCGCGAATGAATGCATCCATAGATTTATCATTCAATAAAGATTTTGTTTGTTGATATAAGTAGGTTTTATTGGCAGATCCACCACCTTTTGCCATAAACAAAAACTCGTAAGAAGTTCCTTTTTTAGCATAAATATCGATTTGTGCAGGAAGATTAGAACCTGAGTTTTTTTCTTCAAACATCGAAATTGGAACAATCTGAGAATAACGTAAGTTACGTTTTTGATATGTGTTGAAAATTCCTCTGCTCAACCATTCTGCATCATCAACACCTGTGAAAATACTCTCACCTTTTTTTGCCATTACAATGGCAGTTCCCGTATCCTGACAACTTGGTAATTGCCCTTCGGCAGCTACAGAGGCATTTTGAAGCAAATTGTAAGCCACAAAACGATCATTATCTGTTGCTTCGGGATCGTCAAGAATTTTTCTTAGTTTTTGTAAATGAGTCGTTCTCAACATGAACGAAACATCTGTTAAAGCTTCTTCAGCTAATAATTCTAAACCTTTTGGATCAACAGTTAAAACTTCACGTTCTCCAAATTGTTCTACTTTCACAAAATCAGAAGTAATTTTGCGGTACTGTGTATCATCCTTTAAAATAGGATAAGGGTCTTGGTATATAAAATCAATCATTGCTTTGTTTTTTACAAAGTTAGAAATTATTTACCTAAGAAAGAATTTGAATTAGGGGTGTTTTATTTGTTTTAATCTATTGTAATAATTACGAATTAACTCTTTTAAACTGGACTGAAGTCCAGCTCTACAAAATAATATGTTCCTTCGGAACTCAGAAAGAGCAGAAAGCTCGAAACATATTGTAGAGCTGGACTTCAGTCCAGTTTACATAAAAGATTAAATTAAATTTTCAAAAAGATGTTTTTTATCTGATGTAATATTGAATTTATTCAGGAAAGAGGAATATTCAGTTATGAAATTTTGTTTTTTATGATGTTCTTCCTGATTTGCAATGTATTTATAAACAGCGTCAATATGAGATTGACTATAAGAGAAAGCACCATAGCCTTCTTGCCATTCAAATTTATGATTTGTTAATTGGTGATCATTAATATATTTTGATGATTTTCCTTTTACACTTTTCATTAAATCTGAAACAGAAACGGTTGGCTTTAATCCAAAAAAGCAATGTACATGATCTTCAGTTCCATTTACAATTATAGTTTTACATCCCGTTTCATTAATTAAATTTCCAATGAGACTTAATATTATTGATTTATTTTCACTCGTAATAAGCGCTTCGCGGTATTTTACCGCAAAAACTGCTTGAATATAAATTTGATGATATGTATTTGCCATTTTATTTATCTTAAAAACAACAATAATACAAAATATTCTTACATTTTATTTAAGCTTTACTTTTTAAACGAATTAAAATCCTTTTCTAACATATTAATCCGCTCCACAAGAATTCAGGAAGAGCCAAAGGTCGAAACATATTGTAGAGCTGGACTTCAGTCCAGTTTTAAGTAAACAAAAGGAAGAAAAATGTTTTATATTTCTTTTATAGTAAATAGTATTTGATTGGGAGGATTCGTAAATCTTTTCCACATTTGAAATAATAAAAAACAAACGATTGCACCGCCAATAAGTAAAATTCCTTTGTCTCCAAGGGTACCAACAATGCGATCAAATAGCTTAGCTCTACCCGTGGTAGATTTTGTTGCAGTTCCATTGGCAATTGCTAAAGCTTCATAGTAAGAAAATGCGGTTATAGCAATAGTTATGACTAACTTTAAAAGGTGATTGGATATTGCTTTGAAAGGTTCCAATGTTTCATGCTCTTTTTCTAAACCAAGTTCATTTTCCAGAGTATTAAAAAATCGTTGATAATCATTTGGATTGGCAAATGAAAATTTACAATGGGTTGTAGTTCCAAAAGAAGCTTTATACGAAATGGTAACATTGTCGTCGTTCTCTTCTTTTTTTATTCCCTCGATCAAACCATATCGTATTTCGCTTTTTGTGGCTAAAGTGAATGTTTTATCCCAAGAATTTTCGAAATCTTCTGCCGAATTTAAATTGAGGCTTGAAAATTTGAAAGATTCATCATCAAAATATAAAGTAGACATTTTGTGTCCATTTATAGAAAAAATTTCATTTGCCATAAAAAAGAGCTTTACTATTTTTTAATTAAAATATTGGGTATGATTTTATTAAAAAAACCAAGTTGCTACAAAAATCGCTGTAATAACACAAATAAGATCCACTAAAAGCATTGTTCCTAAAGCATAACGGGTATTTTTTATATTAACAGAACCAAAATAAACCGCAATAACATAAAAAGTACTTTCGGCACTACACTGAAAAATACTGCTCAATCTTGCTGTTAAAGAATCTGCCCCAAAAGTATTCATTGAATCAATCAAAAATCCGCGCGATCCCGCAGAACTAAAAGGACGAAGCATTGCTACCGGTAATGCATTTGTAATTTCTTTGCTTACTCCCATATTCGAAAAAACAAACGCAATTGCGTCACTGATAATTTCAAATAAACCACTGTTTCTGAATAGAGAAATAGCGACTAACATTCCCAGGACATAAGGAAAAATAGTAACACCTGTTTTTACTCCATTATTGGCACCCACTACAAATGTCTCAAAAACAGTTGTATTGGCGTCAGCAAATTTCTTTTCATGTTTGAATGAAAAAATAAGAGTAAAAGCAATAATTCCAATTAATATTAAACCTGAAAGGTTAGAAGTAAAGTAGTTTTTTCCAATTAGATCCAAATGGTTTACATACATCAGCAAGCCAACAATGGCAGCGATTAATCCCATTAAGACGATGACAAGAGAAGCACTTTTAAAATTGATTTTTTGTTTGATTCCCACAATTAAAAAAGCCGCAATAGTACCAATGAAAGACGTAATAATACAAGGCAGCATAACATCGGCTGGATTAGTTGCATTTGCAGCAGCGCGATATCCAATAATCGAAGTCGCAATTAATGTCAAACCAGAAGCGTGCAAACACATAAACATGATTTGAGCATCACTGGCTTTGTCTTTGTCGGGATTTATTTCCTGTAAACTCTCCATGGCTTTAAGTCCAAATGGAGTTGCGGCCGAATCTAATCCCAAGAAATTGGCAGCAAAATTTAAAGTCATGTAGGATATAGAGGGGTGATTTTTAGGAATACTTGGAAAAACTTTTACAAATACCGGGCTCAAAACCTTAGCTAATTTTCCGGAAGCTCCTGAAATGATGAGAAGCTCCATTAATCCGCAGAAAAAAGCCAGATAGGCAATAAGTGGTAAGATCAAGTCGACCAGGGTACTTTTGCAAGTAGGTAATAATCCATCAGATTTTTGAAGTCCACTGAAAATTTTTACTGTTTTATTTTTATAAACGTAAGTGCTGTCAGCATTAAGCGTATCACGATTGATAATCATAGTTTGATCCGGAGCTTTTTTGATGCTATCTTTAATAAAAGCGGGAAGTTCGTGTAGGTACTTTTCAGAGACCAAAATAGGATCGTCTTTTTTTCCATTTATTACCGAATCAATAGTATAAGTGTTGGCAGTAAATAAACTGACTACAATAAAAACAATTGAAGAAATAAAAATGACCAACCAAAATCGACTTAATACCATAACTATGTTTTTTTTGTAAATGTAATTATTTAAGCATAAAATGCACAAAGATTTTAGTGGCGAAACAAGAAGAATTTATTATAAATGATACTGTTTTAGTAAAAAATCAATTTATTCGATAATAATTTTGGTTTCCAAATAATTTTCAAAACTTCTAATACCCTCAAACAGAATTGCTTTTTTGTGATTTTCAGTTTCGTGGAAAAACTGAGTTTCTATTTTGGCGTGATCTTTTTTGATCGTTCTTTTCCAGGTTCCGATAACTTTACTGTTCTCGAGAATAATTGGTTTAAAGATGCCATTATTGGTAAAAGCTTTCGATTGATGTTCTTGTAAAATTGAAGCTTCACGGGTTTTGTACGAAATTAAAATTTCATCAAAAGCAGGAAGAAAGTGTACGCTTTCGCGAAAGTTAGATTCCGTAGAAATTTCATTTCCAAACCAAAAAGTTTGAGTGTCAATTTCGACAGAGTTCAATTGCAATTCAATTGCATTAATTGCCAATTTGCAGGTAGTTGGCGAAAAACCAGACCACCACGAAAAGTCAAGAAGTGTTGCCGGGCCGTGACTTTCAAAGTATCTTTGAGCTAGTTTAGCAAGAGCTTCTTCTCTAGTTAACTTGCTATTTGGCTTGGAAACTCTTTCTTCAAGTAAAGCATAAGTTATTTGTTTGCCTTTCATTATTCCGTTACAAACCAATCTATCTAATTCTGCATTCATCATAATGGCCGCACTTAAAAAATCAGCACTGGAGCTTTTTTTAATATCCAGTTCCTGCATGATTTCATCACGAGTTAAATGATTATTTCCAGCTAACAGTTTCTCGATTTTAGAATTTGTCTCATTGAGTTTTTTATCGTCGTAACCATACTTTTTTGCCGCCGAAGTCGTAAATCGTTTGACTTGCGGTGCTGAAACATCTAACATCCAATAAATATCTTTTGAAGAAACAAAATGCCAGGTTGGTCGCAAAATATGTGTTCTAATGATTTGTGCCGAATTTAGAGCTTCTTCAATCGCTTTTTCAGAATAATCACAACGAGAACCAATCGCCCATTTTGCCATTGCATAATCCTGAGCCTGCATGGCGCCAAGATGATTTACAATTTCTTGTGGAGAATTTTGGCTTGTTTTATATAGTTTTTGAGAAACAAGACGATGATGTGATATTTCCTGATGTGTCATTCTTTAAAATATTTAAACCATATAAGTTCATTTAATTCTTTGTACCTGTAAATCTTTGCACCATTGTCCCTTACCCCTAAACATGAATAATCTCCTCGTCAATTAATAAATCTTCACGACGTAAACGCAAGAAAACCTGAGCGACAGCGATTGTATCTTTTTCGCAATATGTTACAATTCTATCAATGTCTTTTTCTACATAAAAAACGTGTCCAACCTGACTTCCGTCAATATCGCCTTTTGGAGATGGAATCCCAAGAATTTTGGTTAGTAATTTTAAGGAGGTAAAGTGCTTGTAATCGCCAAATTTCCACAATTCGAGTGTGTCTAAATGTGCGATTTCCCAAGGTTTTTTACCAAATAAATTCAGCTTGTCGGGAATTGCGATTTGGTTGATAATCATTCTTCTTGCCATAAACGGAATATCAAATTCTTTTGCGTTATGTCCGCACAAAAGATGTTGTGGCTGATTAAAATGATTATTTAGTAAATTGTTAAAGTCTCGGAGAATCTTCTTTTCATCACCAAAGAACGATGTTACACGAAAATTTCGAATATCACTTTTGATTGTAAAATAACCAACCGAAATGCATACAATTTTTCCAAACTCTGCCCAAATTCCGGCACGATCGTAAAATTCTTCGGGAGTAAAATCATCCTTTCGCTGATATTGGGTTTTATGATCCCAAAGTGATTGCATTTCTGCGTCAAGCGAATTAAAGTTCTCTTCTTCTGGAACAGTTTCTATATCAAGAAACAAAATGTTGTTGAGATTTATTTTTTCAATCATTTTTGAGACGTCTTAGATTATGGGACTTCTTAGATTTTTAGATTATTATAAATAACAATAATTAATTGTATGTAATTACTTATAAATGCAATTTATGAAACTAAAATCTTAATGGATGTAAATTAGTGAAATTAGTGGTGAAAAACTAAAACAAACTTTGTTGAGTAGATGGGTTTTCGTGTTCGAGTAACCATTTTTTGCGAGACAAGCCGCCGGCATAACCGGTTAATGAGCCATTTGTACCAATAACACGATGGCAGGGAACTACAATCCATAACGGATTTTTTCCATTTGCAGATGCCACAGCGCGAATTGCTTTTACATCGCCCAATTTTTTGGTTTGATCCATGTAACTCACCGTTTTTCCGTATGGAATTTCGAGTAAAGATTTCCAAACTTTTTGTTGAAATTCTGTCCCTTTTGGATTGAGCTTTAAATCGAAATCAGTTCTTTTTCCTTCAAAATATTGTTGTAGCTGTAAAACCACTTCTTTTAAAACTTCCGGAATTATCTTCGAAACTTCATTTGTACCAACATCTGAAACAGAAATTACCGAAATACCATTTTCATCGCCAAGGATTTTAGTGATTCCTAATGGAGAATTTATGTATACAGTTTCCATAGTTTTGGTTTTAAAGCTAGTGAGGTTTTTTAAACCATATAAATGATATCAGTGATTTAAGTTTTTTTTGTGCCGTTTGGCAATTGTCACCCTGAGCGAAGTCGAAGGCTTATGAAAACGGAAAGGGTTTCGACTTCGCTCAACCTGACATTAAAATTTAATAATTTTCTAGCTTAAATCGATAGTTTAAAATGCTTTGGACTTTTTCGTTCGAAATTACTTTTTTAATATTTGATTTTTCAGAGCTAAAGCTCGGCAAAACCAATTTTTGTTCAATTGCTTTTTGAGTATAATAATCCTCTCTTGTTGGATGAAAAGGCGCAACGGCATTAAAAACTTCGTTCCATTTTGATTGATCGATGATCTCTGTGATGATCTTGATACAGTCAATTTGATGAATTAAATTTACTGGTGCATCAGGGTTTTCTAAGTTTTCTTTTCCTGCAAGAAATTTTACCGGATGACGTTCTTGGCCAATTAATCCGCCAAAGCGCAAAATTGTAGTTTCGAAGTTTTTGTTTTTTTGTAAAACAGCTTCTGCCAAAAGCAATTGTTTACCACTTTCGGTTTCTGGATTTGGAATAGTATCTTCGGTAATGAGATCATTTTCATTTCCATAAACTGCAGTTGAACTGATAAAGAGGACTTTTTTTACTATTGATTTCTCAATTGATGGAATTAAAGTTTTGATTTTCTCCACAAAAATCTTTCTGGAAGAATTGCCTGAATCAGAATTGCTTCCTCGCAATTTGGGCGGAATATCGATGATTAGAATTTCGCTTTTATCTAGAAAATCATTTATACTTTCTGAAACGCTTTCGCTTTCAAGTGTTACCAAAAATGGATTTATCTCGGCATTTTCTAAAATCGAAATCTTACTTTCAGAAGTTGTCGATCCGTTTACTAGATATCCGTTTTTAATTAGATCTTTTGCCAAAGGAAAACCCAGCCAACCACATCCTAAAATACTAATTTGTTTCATTCTTGTTTTATGGCGTTTTAATAACTGGCGTCAGACTATCTTTTACAATGACAGTGCTATCTTTTACTACTTTTGTAGGCGCAATAGTAGTTACTGGTGCGGTGTATCTTTTTATTTTTTGTTGAATTACTACAGCATCATTTAAAACAAAAGGAGTTGGCATCATCCAATCACTTCTAGGTTTTACTTTTAGTAACGGATTTGTCATTAAATCGAATGAGCTTTCTAATAAATCCATGTCAAAAACAGATGATTTGTTGATGTAGAATTCCATTACGAGCGGTTCGTTTCCAACAACATAATAGCGTAATACGTTCATTCCTTCTCGGTCTAAACGGTTTCCTTTTTGTCCTGAAGTCGAAACTCCATTAGCTTTGAAATTGAAGAAAGTCATTTTTGGATTAGCATATATGTCGTAGCGATTTACTTTTCTGTTTGGCGTGATTTTTATTTTTAAATATCTATTGTTGCCTACAACACTATCTTTTAAAAAAGCTATTGTTGGTTTAGGAACATCTACAACAGGTGCAATTGCGCTATATGTAAACCCAGAGTTGTATTTGCTGGACATTGGTAACGCATTTAAACCTACTGCTTTTTGATTTTTTTCGCCCAGATACGATTTAGTCCAATCGTCTAAATTTACGTCATAAGTAGTCCAAACAGCTGAGTTTGTGTTGGCGTTGTAAATATATAACAAACTGTTTGATTTTGCTTTTCCATGTTCGTATCCTGAGTGATAGCCAGCGTATACAAAAAAGCCAATTGAAATGGCAAAAAAGACCATTGTCCAAACTCCTTTTTTAATAAAGGAACCAAATATTGGCAATAACAACCCGAAAAGTAAAACAGTTAGAATTGCACTTCCAAAAAGAATTTTCAAACCAAGGCCAATAGGGAACATTACTATAAAAGGAGCAACAATTACAAGTGCCGGAATGCTAAATAGAAGGTTTACACCTAAACTATAATGTTGAGTAAGAACAAATATCCCAAACAATAGTATTCCAAAATAAACAGGGATTATTAAGAATCCTGCTCCAGTTAAACTATTTGCCAGGAATGCGTTAATGATTATCCAAAGTAATAATGGCGCCACAAAATGGTTCATTGTTGTTTTTCCTTCTGAGAAATGATGGTAGAAGGCAAAACAAATCGCAATACTTAAGGTCACAAAAGCGCCAATATAAGCATGACCATTATAAGTAAATCCGTTTAATAGATCAGAATACTGAGGATAAGCTTGTAAAAGAATTTTCCATCCTAAAAAGGTTACTAATCCTGAAATTACAAGAGATCCTAATAACGGAACAAATCCTTTAAAAATCTCTCTGAAGGTGATAACGCGTTTGGCTTTACCTATAAAAATAAAAAGAATCAAAAGCCCTAAAGCAATTACTGTCATTGGTATTACCCATGAAAAAGGATAATTAATAAATGTGAAAGGAGCAGTAAAATAAACATTATCTTCAGTTGAATTTGTGGCATTCAAATCTGTATTTGATAAATATTTTAAAAGCGGCATCAAATAAGTTCCCTGATGCGCAAGGGTAGTTTTATTTAAATGCTGAACATCGTCTTGCTGTGTATGATAATTGTAATGCCCATCTATAAAAGCAAAATTGTATGCCTGAATGTTTCCTTGCTGTCTAAAAACGGTTAAATCTGTATCGTTTGGAAGCATTTTATAAATGCTATACATTAATGAATTTGAAACAGGATATGTTGCTTTGGCATTTGCAAATTCTTTTACCAGCGCTTCGTTTCCTTTGTTGGTTTCCATCAACATATAACTTGGTCCTGATGAGCCTCTTGCTTCAAAATTTAAAACCAAACCTACGTCTTTTGCCCAAGGATGTTGATTTACAAAAAGTGCAGCACCATTTAGACCTAATTCTTCGGCATCAGAGAAAAGAATAATAATATCGTTTTTATGAGGTTGCTTGGCATATAAAAAAGCACGGACTCCCTCTAGAATTGTTGCTACTCCAGAAGCATCGTCGCTGGCACCTTTAGAAAAAGAGTGTGGTGCACTGTCGTAATGAGAAAGCAATAAAAGTGCTTTTGTATTATTGGAGCCTTTTATACGGGCTAAAATGTTTTTAGATTTTACCAAAAGACCTTTGTCATTAAGCGTGAAACCTTCTTGAACAGTAGCATCAAGCCCAATTCTATTAAGTTCAAGTTTTAGATAATTTGCTACTAACTCATGATTCATTGAACCAACATAATGTGGTTTTTGAGCAATAATTTCTACTTGATTTAAGGCTCTTTCTGTTGAAAAATCGGCAAGAGCTTCATCATTTTTCGAAATTATTTGTGGCATCATAGTGGCATAGATAATACCCAGAATGGCTAATATACATACAACGGCTAGAATCGAGGTCTGGTTTTTTTTCATGGCAATTAAATACTAAATTTCTTTTTTAACAAGCATAAAATAATCGTTGTCCAAAGATCGATATCCTTGATCGTACAAGAAATAATAGGTATTTCCTGTTTTGGTTTGTAAAACATTGGTAAAGAAATCGAAATCAAAACCTTTGTTGATCATTTTATCCCGTGTTGCTTTTGATTTTCCATCGGAATTTAGTTCGGTCAAAATTCGGTAATTTTTTCGTAATTTGTTGTTTACATTACGCATGAAATTGGTACTATCTTTATTTATTTTGTTATTGTAGGCATTTCGACAACTATCCGAACAAAATTTCTTGTCTTCTCTTCCAACAATTTTCTCTGAGCATTCGAGGCATGTTTTCATAAAACAGGTTTAATTTATAGTAAATCAGTTTTTTTTGCTTTTTAGTAGGAGTTGATTGATTTCGTAAATTAGAATTTCAACTATTTTAATATTACAGTTAGTCAATACAATATCCTTAAAACCATTCTCTGTATTAATTCTTAGTTCACAAGAGTTTGAAGGAACATTTAAGCCAAAAGTAAACTCAATAACTTTGTTTAAAAAAGATAAATGGCGTATTAATTCTACATGAACAATACTTTCAATTTCAAATCTTCCATTATCTATTTTGTAGTCAGTATTGTTAACTATTAAATAGTTGTTTTCAATATAGATTTCAAATAAAGGATTTTTTCTAATTACTGGCATTATTGATTTTCAGATGATTTTTATTGATCCGTTTTTTTTATTTCATATAAATCATGTCGTCTGTCTTTTAGAATTCTAACACTTCCATGTTCATGAAGTTGTTTTAGTAAATTTAAATCAACGTCGACAATCAACGTCATTTCAGTATTTGGCGTCGCTTCGGCTTTTATACCATTACTCGGAAAAGCAAAATCTGATGGTGTAAATACTGATGCCTGAGCATACTGAATATCCATATTATTTACTTTTGGTAAATTTCCAACACAACCCGCAATGGCTACATAACATTCGTTCTCGATTGCACGAGCTTGCGAACAATGTTTTACCCTTGTATAAGCATTTTGTGTATCGGTTAAAAAGGGCACAAATAAAATATTCATTCCTTCATTGGCTAAAATTCTGGAAAGCTCTGGGAACTCTACATCATAACAAATCAAAATTCCAATTTTACCACAATCAGTATCAAAAGTTTTAAATTGAGATCCGCCTTTCATTCCCCAATGTTGTACTTCGTTTGGTGTTACGTGAATTTTAGTATACATTTCTGAGGTTCCGTCTCTTTTGCATAAAAAACCAACGTTGTACAAATTGCCATTATCTAAATAAGGCATACTTCCGGTAATAATATTGATGTTGTATGAAATCGAAAACTCTTGAAAACGTTTTCTAATTGGGTCAGAATAACGGGCAAGTTCACGTATTGCTTCGGCTTCAGAAAGATGATTATAATCTGCCATAAGCGGAGCGATAAAAAGTTCCGGAAATAGTGCAAAATCACATCCGTAACCAGAAACAACATCAATAAAAAATTCGGCTTGCTCAAAAAACTCTTCCAAATTGTTCAATGGACGCATTTGCCATTGAACGAGACCTAACCGGATAACACTTTTTTCGAGATTAATAAGTTTTGGACTTTCGTCGTAGTAAACATTATTCCATTCTAGTAGAACAGCAAATTCTTTAGATTCTTCGTCGCCTTCTAAGTAATTTTTGATGATTCTTAGCACGTGAAAATCATTGCTTAGCTGAAAAGAAAGTACAGGATCGTGTAATTCTTTATGTTTTACTTTTTCGATATAATTTTTGGGAGTCATCTTTTTAGAATACTGACCATAATTTGGAATTCTGCCGGCAAAAACAATTGCTTTTAAGTTCAATTGTTCGCAAAGTTCTTTTCGGGCATCATATAAACGGCGGCCTAAACGTAAACCACGATAATTTGGATGGATAAAAACATCAATTCCGTATAAAATTTCAGCATCTTTATTATGGGTAGAAAAAGTATAATCGCCAACGATCTGCTTGTAATTATGTCGTTTGTCAACTAATTTTTCGTCGACAATCAACGATAGGGCAGAACCTACAACTTTTCCATCTGCCAAAATAACCAGTTGGCCTTCGGGAAAAATAGAAAGTAATCTTTTGATATCTTCAGGTTTCCAATAGGAATTTGCCATTTCCGGGTAAGATTCGACCATTGAATCTTTTAACTGCTTGTAGTCGTCAAATTCCAAATTTCGTAATTCAACTTTATTGATTTTCGTTTGCATATCGTAAGATTTATCTCAAATATACAAATTTAAAATCCATTTACAAACGTTTACAAATAATTACAACCGATAGTAAATAGTTGACAACCGAATAATTATTGATGTTCGTGAGATCTTTGCCTCGTTGAATTCGAATAATGAATTCTTTTATGTGAACATTAAAATATTATACGCCATGAATGCAATGAAAAACAGAGTACAATTAATTGGAAACGTAGGACAAGATCCTGAAATTAAAATTTTAGAAAACGGAAACAAACTTGCACATTTATCGATCGCAACAAACGATTTTTACAAGAATGACAAAGGCGAGAAAGTGGAGCAAACAGAATGGCATCGATTAACAGCCTGGGGAAAAACGGCTGAAATTATCGAGAAATTTGTAGTAAAAGGAAAAGAAATTGCCATTGACGGAAAATTGACTCACAGAAGTTATGACGATAAAAATGGTGAGAGAAGGTTTATTACCGAAGTTGTAGTTAATGAGATTCTATTGTTGAAGTAGATATCCAAACCCGACAGGTTTTAAAAACCTGTCGGGTTTAACTTTTTTGTGAAAAATTATAAAACAGAAGCGCCATTAATATCTGTTGTAAGGATTTCGCTCATATAGTCAAAAAAAGGTCTCATGTTCTTGAATGCATCTAAAGCTAGTTCTAAAAAATGAGGACTTAATACTTCCTGGTCCGTAAAACGTTTTATAACCAAATACTGTTTGTAACGAAGCAAATCTATCGCTTCATGGTTTACATCAAAACCTTTTGGAGCTGTTTTAAGTTGTTCACCTTGCAAAGTTCCAAAGTTAGAGACAAAGGATTTCGAGCTTAATATTTTTTGCATTGGTTGAGCATCATGTGCAAATTCGCTTCTTATACGTTTTAAGTCTGCTGCGTTTGGGCCCCAAAATCCGCCAGCAAAAAAACTGTTTCCTTTTTCCAGATGAAAATAATAGCCGCCACGTCTTTCCTTTGTTGCGCGCGTATAGCTGCCTCCCCAAAAAGTTTTAAAGGGAGTCTTGTCTTTAGAAAACCGAATGTCACGATAAATTCGGTAAACACTTTTTTTGCCCGAAGCCGTTTCCAAAACATCTGTTTTGGAAAGTTCATGAAGCAAAGCGCCAGCAAAATTTTCAATATGATTAAGTTCTATTAAGTATTTTGGTTTATTGGTTTCAAACCACGGTTTGTTATTGTTTTCTTTGAGTTGAGTCAAAAAATCAAGACTCGATTTAGGTATGATAATGTTATTTTCCATAATTAATTTTTGAGGCTTTTAAAAAAATGAAAGCTGACTGCAATTTAAACAAAAAACCCACCAAATTTCTTGGTGGGTTTTGTATATTTAGTTAAGCAGTTTTTTTGAATAAATCGAACATAGGACAACGCGAGCAACGTTTCTTTTCGCTTTTTTTATATTTCTCACAGCAAGAAGATTTACAGTTTTCCAACTTCTTAATGTTCTCAAGGATAGCTTTATTCTTTTTCTTTTTTTTATCCTTTTTCTTGTCCTTGTCTTTTTCTTTCTTGCCCAATTTTCCTCAGTATTATAAAACAGAGGCAAATATAATTGAAAAATGTTATTTTTATGTATTCTAAATAAACTTTAACTTTTTTTATTTTGGGTTGATTGCGATAGAACTAGTAACCGTTAATTGCTGAATATCACGGTCAAACAAGTAAAGTCCGCCTTTATCGTCTCCAATCAAGTTGATCTTATCTAAAATAGATTTAGCTGTAGCCTCTTCTTCAATTTGTTCTGATACGTACCATTGTAAGAAATTATGTGTTGCATAGTCTTTTTCTAAAAAAGTAATATGTACCAATTCATTAATCGATTCTGAAACAAAAATTTCGTGGTTATAAAGCGCTTCAAACATCTCTTTAAAAGTAGAATATGATGTTTTAGGCGATTTTAGATCGGTAATCTGAGCATGACCTCCGCGTTCGTTTACATACTTTACTAATTTAAGCATGTGTGCACGCTCTTCATCTGACTGTGTGTACATGAATTGTGCAATTCCTTCTAATCCGTGTACTTCAGCCCAACAAGCCATAGAAAGGTAAGTTTGCGAAGATTCTGCCTCTATACGGATTTGCTTGTTTAAAGCTGCTTCAATATTTTTTGATAACATAATGTGTGTCTTTTTTGTAAAGTTAGAAAAAATATTTCAGAACATTTTTTACAAAACCCTAAAACATATGACATTTGGATTAATTCTCAATAAATTTAAGCTTTTCAAATTTCGCAGGTTTTGAGAATTGAGACTTATTCATGATCGGATTTCCATTGTCTTCTCGCATATATCCATCATTAAATTTACGCATAATATATTGCTTAGAATCAGTGTCATAATAGCTCAAAATGTAGTAATCTTTTAATTTAAGAATGTTTTGCAGTGACACATTTTTACTTGTACTTATAAAATAGTAAATGTTATCAATTGCCAACGGTTCTTGTTGTTGCTTGCTTACAAATTCATAATTAGAATCTAATGTGGCATCAAAAGAAACCATTTTGCTTTGAGAATATTGACCGTTTATTGAGTTCTCAAAATTGAATATAGCGTTATAATCATGGGGAATTGGAGCGAAATCAGTAAATATTTGTTCCATAAATCCGCCAAAAGTTATCAAATTGCTCTTTTTATTTTTGAAAACAGAAACGCCAACACTTAAACCAGATAATTGTTTCAGGAACTTGCTTGTAGTTTTTATTTCCTGTGGTTTTTCATTGTTTACTTGAATGAAGAAAGGGGAGTTTTTAAATTTAATGGTATCTGTTTTTGAGATAGAAACACTTTTAATTGACTTTTCGGAATCATAATCTTTTATATCAAATAGAAACTCGTCTTTGTTTGCTTTAACCTGAAATAGTTTGTTTTGGCTATAAAACGAATTCGAAGTTCTGGATAATTTTTTAGAAATGGGCTGTTCAAAACTTTTCTCAGTAACATTTGAGTTTTCCATGTTTAGATCAAAAACCTGTGTTTTCTTTAAATTATAATCGAAGGTTAAAATAATATGGTCATCCAAAACATACATTTTATTAATGCTTGTGGCTTTGTCTAAAGGATTAAAAGCATCAGAATCCATTTTTTGAATAGGTAAATATCGAAGTAATGCGTTAAGCGTGAGATTTTGTCCACTTTCATTTTGAAATTTGAAAGGCGAAAAGTCAAACATTTTTATTTCGCACTTCCCATCATTAAATTGATAAAGAAGAAGATGCGCGCTCTTTTTTTCTTTTCCAAGAATGTAAAAACTATTATTCTTCTGAAACGTAGTAATAATATATTCGTTCTCTTCAGGAAAGTTAAAATTTAAAGCTTTCGAAGTTTTGCTTTCCACAAAGTATTTTACAATTTTTATATTTCTATAATTTAGTGAGCTCCAATACAATAATGGATTTCCATCTTCGCTGATGCTATATCCGGATAAAATCCTTTTTTCCTGACTTTCTATAGTATCAGTAAATTGATTGGTTAGAAATAAAGATTTGTTGTATTTTAAAATATTGATCTTTTTGTCATCAGCGGCAAAAACATAGATTTCATGAGTTTTGGCGTCTTCAATGTTTAAAATCTGTCCGTTTTCTAAAGGATTAGTTAGGTTAACAGGATAAGTATTCAATACTGTTTGGCTTAATAGTATTGAATTAGAAGTTAAAAGAAAGAAAAATAGAAGTCTTTTCATAAGTTACGGTGCACAAATATTATTCCAAATTTAATGAAATAAACCGTATTTAAGTAGATTAGTAACTTAGAGGATTGAAAGGATTTATTTTGCTTGAGAATAAAGATAAAAAAAAGCCTTAAATTATTTTAAGGCTTTTAGTTTTTACTTTTTTAAAGAATTTATTTTACTCTAAAAGTTACTCTTCTTGCTAATCTTCTAGCTTCTTCAGAATCTTTTTGGATTGAAGTATCTGCGCCGTTAGGAACTACATTTAGTCTTGAAGATGAAATTCCGGCTTTTTCTAAAATTGTCTTAACGTTATTTGCTCTTAGATTAGATAATTTTTCATTGTATTCTGAACTACCAACCTGATCAGCATAACCAAGAATATCAAGAGAGGCAGAAGGATTTTTTCTTAAATAATTTAAAACAACATCAATTGCCGCAGTAGAATTTTCTATTGGAGTCGATTTGTTAAAGTCAAAATAAACACTGTAATACTGTGCATTGATCATTTCTTTGATAAGATCTTTATCCACTACTACTGCAGCTGCTACTTGTTTTTCTACAATAACTTGTTTTTCCGGGGCTTTATTTACCAACGCTTGAAGTTCTGCAATTTTATTTTCTAATGCAGAAAGGTCATTTTCTTGTGAAAGAACAACCCAGTCAGCATGTTTTGTGTTTTTACCTAAGTAAACTTGTAAACCAATAGTTCCGTTAAAAATAAGCCCTGAAAAACCTCTGTTTTCACCAACATAAGCACCATCAAAAGTATAGTCTTGTGATGCGTTCAAAATACTAGAGAAATCTCCAGTTAAAGCAATTCTGTCTGATAATCTTATTTGTCCGGTTACACCTGCAATAAAATTGCCAACTCTGTCTTTTACGTGTAAATCTTGATTCTCGATTTGTCCTACTCCAAAACCAGCGTGTCCTAATAATCCAATTCTATTAGTCCAAGTTTCAAAATTCATGATTCTTCCTAAGTTTGCCACACCTTGTAAATCTAATCTGTAGTATTTAGAATCAAAATTCATAGAGTTTTTTTCATTGATAAAACTGTTGAATCCAAAGTCTGCCTTCAAACCAAATTTGTTGTTAAGCATATAACGTACGCCTAAATCACCTACAACAGGGCTTGGTGTTGTAGTAGAATACCCACTAGACAGAGGTCGTTGAGGTTTGGTAAAACCATAATCTAATTCTAAGGACCATTTATTGTAGTTTGTTGCGCTTTTTTCTGTTTGCGCATTTGCACAAGTTAAAGACAAAGCAAACGCCAAAGTCATAACAATTTTTTTCATTGTAATTTGAGTTTTAAATTTTACTCAAACAAACGATTAATTGTAAGAATTATTCTCCATAATAAGCTTTAATTATAACACAATAAGGTATTTTTTTTGTCCAACTATTTCATTATTTCTTGAAAATAATCTACAAACTTTCCCACGTGCATTCCATCCATTAAGCCATGGTGAACATGTACAGACATTGCAATAGTTCGTTTTCCGGTTTCTGAAGTAATCATTTTACCAAATGATATCTTTGGGCAACTGTCCGGAAAAGTATAACTTCTTGCATGCGAGAGTGATGTGAAATTCAACCATGGAATTGCCGAAAAGTGAATGACATTATCATCATCAAAAGATCTTGTAAAAAGCCCGGTTGTATTCTGAATACGTTCGATTTCTGCCAAAGCCGTTTGCTCGAATATTTTCAAATCTGGATTGTATTCAATTAATGAAAATCCAAAAGTGCCATCTTCTCGACCAATTGTTGCCGAAGCATCAACACGATCATTAATATATATCTTGTCCTCGGAAATTCTATATTTAAAATTCTCAATTGCATTAACGGCCACTAATGTTTTGTGTAAATAATAAATAAAGAAAGAGACTTTAAGGCTTTTTGCAGTTTGATACGCTTTTGTACAATCGATCTCAACGGTGGCGCCAAAAAAAGGTTCATCCATTTGTTTAAAAAACAAAAAATGCTCTTTTCTATTCCAGTTTTCTAAATCTAAAAGTGTTTTCATTATGATAAGTTCTGAAGTACTTCAGTAATTTTTTCGAAAGAACTAAAATGTTCATGTTCTATTTTGTGATTGATTTTTTCGTGTTCCCAGGTTGTATGAAACGGAATATGTACGGCATAACCACCAATTCCTAAAACAGGTAGAACATCAGATTTTAATGAATTTCCGATCATTAAAAATTCGTGAGCTTTGATGTCTAATCGACCCAATAATTTTTCGTAATCGATTTCCTGTTTGTCTGACATTACTTCGATATGATGAAAATAATGACCCAAACCGGAGCGATGCAATTTACTATGCTGATCTTTTAAATCGCCTTTTGTAGCAACAACCAATTTGTATTTTCCGTGCAATGCTTGCAAAGTATCTTCGACACCATCCAGAAGTTCGATTGGTTTTTCGAGTAATTCTTTTCCGTATTGAATAATCTTTTCGATAACTTCAATCGGAATTGTATTGTTCGAGATATTCATTGCAGCTTCGATCATCGAAAGAATATATCCTTTAATTCCGTATCCGTATAAAGGCAGATTTGCAATTTCGATTTTAAATAATTCTTGCGAAATTCCTTGGTGCGAAAGATAATCTTCCATCAAAGCGCAAAATTTATGTTCAGTTTCCTGAAAGTATGGTTCGTTTACAAACAAAGTATCATCGGCATCAAATGCGATTACTTTTAAATTTGGTATTTTGCTTTTATGTAACATAATAAAGATGTTGTTTTTTGTTTCAGGTTTTCTTTGTTTCAGGTTTTTGTAATGAATTCTAATAAATTTTAATGACCAAAAGAAACCTGTGTAAATCCGTTTAAATTTGTTTTATCCGTGTACTCTCTGTTATTTTAATTCTTAGCAAAAATGTTTTTCAGAGAAATTGTTTTATCGTAAAAGGTAATTCTAATTCCGAAAAGTAGAACGATACCGCCAATAATCATTTGTAAAGTTATTTGTTCTTCCAAAAACAACCAAGCCAATATAGATGTTATTATAGCCTGACTCAATAAACTAAGCGAAACTCTGGTTGCGCGCATATGTTGTGTTGCATAACTAATCGAAAGCCATGCACACAATTGGCATATTACCGCCTGAAGTACCAAAACAAACCAACCAGTATCTGTAAATCCTGTAAAAGGTTGGTTTAAAGCATAACATAGAATTCCTAAATAAATACTCGATGCAAATAAACTGATGGTCATAAAAGATAAAACATCGATTTCTGACAATACATTTTTGCTGACCAAAAGATAAATAGAATATAGAATTCCGGATAAAACGGCAAACAGAAATGCTTGATTGAAATTTAAATCTATAAAAAATTCAAATCCTACTAAAGTGACCATCCCAAATAAAGAAACTACAGTTCCAATCCAGAAGTTGGTTGCAGGTTTTGATTTTAAAAATAAGAACGAACCAATTCCAACCCAAACTGGAGATAAGTTGGTAAGCAACGAAGCCTGAGTCGCGCTTGAATCCTGAATAGCGATATTCCAAACGGCAACATCTGACGAAAATAATATACCACAAAGCACCGCCAAAAGCAAGAATTTTGTCTTTGGGAGTTTAAAGTTTTTTGTAATTAGTACATAAGGTAATAGAAATACCAAAGCAAAAAACATTCTATAAAAAGCCGAGATTAATCCTGGCGCTAATTTAAGTTTAACCAATATGGGGAATATCGAAATGCAAAGTATTCCGCAGATTAAGGCTAATCTTGGTTTGGTAATTTTCATTATTTGTGCGTTTTCTAATCTATGGTATTTAATCGAAAGTTGATTTTTGCGAAGATCTCAATTTTTTCTTGAATAAGAATCAAGTTGAGGATTTTTGTACAGTTTGTAAAAGTAAAACGCGAGAATTGATTACCAATTTCGCGCGTTTCAAAAGTTTGTTTAAACTAAAATGACTTTACTGCAAGCTTTTTGGATTTGTTTATCCGAAAACGGTTCAAGCGCTTTTGCCAGCATTTTACTGGTTTTTATACAGCCAATCATTTTTGTTCGAAGACTGAGATCATTTCCCATTTCGGTTTCTAAGAGAGCCTCGAAAATTTCATTTAAATATTCTGGCTGATATTTAAATTCGCCTTCCATCCAAAGGAATGAAAGAAAGTTTGCCACAGCTGGCATTACATCATGATGTGATGTTTTTTGATTTTCTTTTGTCATAATCGAAAATATTAAACGCACGAAACCCTCGCTTTAGGTGTGACAAAATATCCGAAGGATAGATTAAGGGCAGTTTCCTGCTCCAGCACCATAACGAGGGCTCGCTTATGTTAACTTTGAATAAGTTACTATTTAAAGTCTTCTGATATTTTGTCAAGACAAACCTACAACTATAAATTTGGACAAACCGTTAAAAATTAAGAATAATCTTATATTTTAACATTTAGCAAAAATGCTGTTTATTTTACTTTTCTGTTTTTAATATCCTGACGGTTATCCCAAAATGAGACTATTTCGATTTGATTTTTGTTTATTTCATAGAATATTAAATAAACTTTCATAGAAATAACACGGGTAATTTTATTTGAAGTAAGTCTTCCAATCAGTTCTGAATTTGAAAGTGTTTTTAATAAATCTTCGACCTCGTTTAGCAGTTTTAAGCTGTAAGTTGGACTCTCGTTTCTAATAAAATAATATTCAAGAACATTTTGTAGTTGAAGTTTAGCCAAAGAAGACCAGACTATTTCTTTTTTAGCCATTCTCTCATTTCAGAAATTACTTCTTCATTTTTATGAAAATTTCCATTTTCAATTTCTATGCGACTACTCTCAATTGTCGTTTTTTGTTCATTTGACAATTCATAAAGTTCTTGTTCAGAGGCATCAAAAATAGTTTGAAGTGCATTAAGAAAATTCAAATCCTTAGAATCTTTGATTCTGGATATTAAATTCTTTTTTATTTGTGCAGTCAAGTTCATGATATTTCTTTATTTACTCAAAATTAAAGATTTATTCTCAGATTGTGTAAGTTGAGTATGATTATTTATATAAACGTATTTAAATAAAGAAAGTTATCTGCCAGATATTTTAGGCTGATAACTTTCTCTTATTTATTATTTTATAAAAAATATTAATTTACCGTTTCACCATTTGGAGCATCAGCATCTGGATTGATAAAAACTAATTTGCCTTCGGCATTTGTAGTCATTAAAATCATTCCCTGACTTTCAACTCCACGTAAAGCTCTTGGAGCTAAGTTTGCTAAAACAGATACACGTTTTCCGATGATTTCTTCTGGTGTAAAGCTTTCGGCAATTCCCGAAACGATTGTACGAACATCAATTCCTGTATCTACTTTAAGCACCAAAAGTTTGTTGGCTTTAGGCATTTTTTCAGCTTCCAAAATAGTTCCTACACGAATGTCCATTTTTGCGAAATCTTCAAACTGAATTAAATCTTTTTGAGGTTCCGGTTGTTTGCTTTCGGCAAGATTAGCAGTTTTTGTAGCTTCCAATTTATCTATTTGTTTTTGTATTTCTTCGTCTTCGATTTTAGCGAAAAGCAATTCTGCTTCACCAATTTTATGTCCAGCCGGAATTAAATCTGAGTTTTCAGAAATATCATTCCAACCTAATGTTTTATCAAGAAAAATGTCTTTTGCATCACGGTCTTTCTCTTTCAAGAATTTGCTGAATCCAGCAAAATGCTCTTTAAGATCACCTAAATTCAAAATTTTTGAAAGTTTAGTAGAAGTGAATGGTAAAAATGGCTCTGCCAAAACGCTCAACACTGCCGCGATTTGCAACGCCACATACATTTGAGTTTTTACACGCTCTGGATTGTCTTTCATTACTTTCCAAGGCTCTTCGTCGGCAAGATATTTATTTCCTAAACGGGCAACATTCATTAATTCGCCCAAAGCTTCACGGAATCTGTAACGTTCTACCGAACTAGAAATCACAGCTGGATATGCTTTTAATTCGGCTAAAGTTGCTTCATCAACTTCTGAAAATTCGTTTGGAGTTGGAATAATTCCATCGTAATATTTGTTGGTTAAAACCACCACACGATTAATAAAGTTTCCGAAAATAGCAACCAATTCATTGTTGTTTCTCGCTTGGAAATCTTTCCATGTAAAATCGTTATCCTTAGTTTCTGGAGCGTTTGAGGTTAATGCATAACGCAAAACATCTTGTTTCTCCGGAAATTCTTCCAGGTATTCGTGCAACCAAACTGCCCAGTTTTTAGAAGTCGAAAGTTTATTTCCTTCCAAATTCAAGAACTCATTTGCAGGAACATTGTCCGGCAAAATATAGCTTCCTTCGGCTTTAAGCATTGCAGGGAAAATAATACAGTGAAAAACAATATTGTCTTTCCCAATAAAATGAACCAGTTTCGTGTCTTCGTCTTTCCAATAAGGTTCCCAGTCTTTTCCTTCGCGGGCAGCCCATTCTTTAGTAGATGAAATATAACCAATTGGTGCATCAAACCAAACATATAATTTTTTTCCTTCGGCACCTTCAACCGGAACATCGATTCCCCAATCAAGGTCACGCGTTACAGCACGAGGTTCCAATCCACCGTCAACCCACGATTTTACTTGTCCGTAAACATTAGGTTTCCAGTCGTTTTTATGTCCAACCAAAACCCATTCAGTCAGGAATTCAGTATATCGGTCAAGCGGTAAAAACCAGTGCTTTGTTGCTTTCAAAACAGGAGTTTCTCCAGTAATTGTCGATTTTGGGTTTATTAAATCTGTAGCATTTAGAGTCGATCCACAATTTTCGCATTGATCGCCATAAGCTCCGTCATTACCACATTTTGGGCAAGTTCCTACTACAAAACGATCAGCCAAAAACTGATTTGCTTTTGCATCGTATAATTGCTCTGTTACTTCTTCAATAAAATCGCCATTATCATACAATGTTCTAAAGAATTCCTGAGCAGTATCATGATGAATTTTAGCCGAAGTTCGAGAATAATTATCAAACGAAATCCCAAAATCAGAGAATGATTTTCTAATAATTCCGTCATATTTATCAATAACTTCTTGTGGTGTAATTCCTTCTTTTTTTGCTTTCATCGAAATTGCAACACCATGTTCATCGCTTCCGCAAATAAATGCAACGTCTTTTCCTTGCAAACGTAAATATCTCGAATAAATATCTGCAGGCACGTAAACCCCCGCCAAATGCCCAATATGTATAGGTCCGTTGGTGTAAGGCAATGCCGCCGTAATAGTATATCTCTTAGGATTCTGTATCATAACTCAATTTTATTGAGTGCAAAAATAAGCAATAGAATTGAGAATTCTAAGTTTCACAGAGATTCCGGATGAAAAGCATTTTAGCTTGTCATTTCGAGGAACGAGAAATCTCCGCAAGAAACTCGGCAAAGATTTGATTTTTCTTAGTAGTTTTTTTAGGAGCTAATCCCGCTATCCGTTACAATCTTTTACTTTTTAAAGAAAAAAGTAAAAGGATTTCCACTTCTATCGGGGCTAAAAAACACTCCAATTGTCAGGCTGAGCGAAGTCGAAGCTTCGTGCGCTGAAGCACTTTGCGGGCTTCGACTTCGCTCAGCCTGACAGTACAGATAAAAATAAAACTTTGCGCCTCTGCGCCTTTGCGAGATTATTTTCAACTCAATAAATAAAAAATCTTTGTGAATCTCTGTGAAAAACCTTCGTGCAACTTTATGGTAAAATCTCCATAAAATAGAACCAGTTTAAACTAGCCTTACAATCAAAATCTTCAGAATATATTTTGCAATCTTTGCCCAGAAAAAAAAACAAAAACAAGTTATGAGCAAGACAAAATTAATCATCAATAAAAATGGTTCTATAAAAATAGAGGGTGAATTTGAAATCATGGATTCTGAAGGAACTGTTTACGGACTACAAGGAAGATCTGCATTAGGACTTTGCCGTTGCGGATTATCTGCAAACAAACCTTTTTGCGATGGAGGACATAGAAATAATTTCGAACATGATTCTGTTGCGTTCGATTTACCACCAATGAAAACAAACTAAGATTTTTTTGGTTTAGATATTAAAAAAGCTGCATTATTTAATGCAGCTTTTTCGTTTTATATATAAAGTTCTCCACGCATCGTTATCGCCGAAGAACCTCCAACCAAAATATCATTTTGTCGACTCATTACTTCAATTAACGAAGGCTGATTTAGTTTTACGCCTTGCAGAATTTTATATTCTTTATTGAGTTGCGTATATCTGTTTTTGGTTAAAAAGCCAATTAAAGGTCCAGCCGCCGTTCCAGTTGCAGGATCTTCTTCGATTCCGATTATTGGATTGAAAAAACGTGCTTCGACAACATGATCTTGGTTTTCATCTGAAATCGAGAAACAATAAAATCCTTCGAATTGATGCTCTTTCGAAATTTCGATCAAAAGTTTGCTGTCAGGAACACAATCGTTTAGTAATTGTGTGTTTCTGATGGGAACCATTGTATGCGCAACTTCGGTTTGTACCACAGTTGGAACAAGCATATTAACTTCCAGATCTTCTATTTTTAAACCAAGTGCAATTGCGATTTTATAGGTAGGAATTTGATGTTTAATAACGGCTTGCTTTTGATGCATTTGTACAATAGGATATTGTGTTTCTGGATCAAAACTTACCGTTAAAGGTATTGGAGCATTTTTCATGATTACAAAACGATTGTTTTGGTCTTGCTCTTCGAATATGGGTAGTTTTTTTAGCAAAGCACCGCAAACTGCGCCTAATAAGTTGTGTCCGGCGCCATCGATTTCAAAACCTATTGGCGTAAACGAACGAACGTTAAGTGCTTTTTGTGCTTTAGAATAATAAACAAATGAAGTTTCAGAATAGCCAAATTCTTTAGAGATATTTTGATACGTTTCAAGATCCAAATTGCCATCGGTAAAAACCACAGAAAGCGGATTTCCTTTGTAACTTTCGTTTGAGAATACGTCTAAAACGTAATATTCTAATGCTGTTCTTTCTCTCATTCCTTTTTCTTTTGCGTTTAACGGAATAAAGTTACAGTTTATAAAATATCAAAGCAACAACCTTTACAACATTCGTTTTCCTTCGGCGCTAAACTTTATTGCTTTTTCCAATCTCGCAATTCTGGTTTTTTCTTGTTTGGCACTCATAATTACGTGAATTATTACTTTTTTGTACGATGGTGCCTGATTGTTGAAATATTCCCAAGCAGGTTTATTGGCTTTAAATTGCTTTTCGAGCTCAGGATCGAGAACATATGCTTCGTTTTCATGCGAGTAAATTTTAGATCTTTCTTCAGATCTGAATTCGAAAGCTTTTATTCCAGCTTCTTTTATGAGTCCCGCTTTTGTGAGTGTTTCAATTTTTTTAATGTTTATCGCACTCCAAATACTCGATTTTTTTCGGGGTGTAAACCTGATCGTGTAACTTTCGTTGTCAATCGATTTTCGAATGCCATCGATCCAACCAAAACAAAGCGCCTGATCTACAGATTCTGACCAGGACATTGATGGTTTTTTGCTGTTTACTTTATAGAAACCTACCAAAAGTTCGGTTTCTTTTTGGTGATGCTTTTCTAACCATTCTCTAAATTTTTCTTGGGTTGGAAAGAAGGTTGGGTTCATTTGTTTATTTAGTTTTTAAGGGAGGCGGAGGTAGAGGCAAAATATATTTTGAACTATAAAAATCTAACTTTTTCTTCGTCTCGATTAATTTTACTTTCTTTTTCCATTGATAAATCCATTTTGCTAGAGAATCCAGATCTTTTGGGACATCTTTTTTATAACTATGTATTGCAATCGATTTTTTGATCGAATCTTTATCAATATAAAAAACGTAATATTCTCCATCGGTATAATCTTCGCTGTATTCTGGCTTGTATTTTTTTAATTGTGTTTTAGATATTAGCTCAATTAATGTTTTTTTATCTTCTTTATTTATTAAAGCAATATAATTTGTTTTGATTCTAGGAATATTTGCGCTGTCATAGGCATTGTTACCATTCCAATGTTCTCTAATATAAACACTGTCGTTTGGCGTGAATTTTACAGAAAAACATGTTTCGAAAGTATTGTTAAAAGAAAAATCAAAATATTTAAATTTTGCTAAGGCTTCTTCTTTTTTACAACCAAGTAAAATTGTGGTAATTGTAATTAGTAAAGCTATTTTTTTCATGATTTTGAAATTTATAAATCCACAATCGTTCTTAAAACCAATAAAAATAGAATAAATCCTAGAAAGTAAAATTGCACTTTGTTGACTTTTTGATTTCCAAACTTCTTGACCAAAAAACGATCAATTAAGATAACGACTAAAACCGGAATCAAACAAAATAAAACATAAATTCCCATTAATTTATCTGGTGCCGAATATCCATTTATTAAAATAATGGCGTAAATTATTCCTCCTATAATAGATAGAATTCCAAAAACAAAAAACAATGTCCAATTTTTTAGAAGGTTATTCATTAGGATAAATATTTACTTGTTTTGAAAGTTTCCTGATTAGCAATAAGGAGATTATAGATATGATCAGGATTAAACCCAATTCGTAAAAAGCGTCTAATCCAGTTATTTTTAAAGACATAACTGTGATGAGTAAAATAGACAAAAAGACATTGATCCAGGCGATTAGAACTAGCAAAAACATTTTAAATTTAATTTTTATGCTTTTTATAAAGGAAATCAAAATTACAATTATGCCTAAAACTATTGATGTCCAACAAGTTTTAATAAAAAATATTATGGTTTCTAAACCATGAAGCCAACCGGGAGATTCAAAAAAGTAAATAAAGAACATTACAACACTCCAGATGTTGGTTAGAAACAAGGAAAGAATAAGACTTTTATATATTGTTTCTTTCATAGCTTTATTTTTGCTTTTTATTGGTTGTTACAATTAAAACTCCGGCCTCGCCAAAAGAGCCAAAAATGTTAATTCCTTTTTGTTTATCGATTGGAATAATCGAGATTATTTCATTTTTTGATAATGGAAGTTTTTCTTTCTCTAAGTCCTGAAAACGAAATGGTATGCCATCAATAACTACAATGGGTTGATTTGTCGCTATTTTATTTACAGTTGCCAATTTTGTAATTGTGTCTGAAAGGTAGATTTTTTCTGTTCCATCGTCTTTTAATTCGTAGCGGTTTTGCGAATACATTGAGAAGGAGATGAGAGAAATAATTGTGATAAAAAAGGTTTTCATAAAGTTTGGTTTTTGGAAGGATTACTGTGCTAAAATAATCTTTTTATTCTCAAAATAAGCTCATAAATCTCTGCTATTGGGACGAAAAAAGCATACTGAACGAATTGATTTTGTTTAAAATCGCGCTACTGAAACTAGTTATTTTCTTTCGCTAATATCACTATTGTAGATTTTTAAAAGACGTTTTCCTAAATCTGAATTTGAACAATAAGCTGAAATTGTTGTAATCAATTCTATTTGTGTCGGATAATTGAAAGAGGTTTTGATTTCAAAAAAAAGATTATTTTCATTAACACCACTTATACTAAAACGAATGTAGTTTTTCTCAAATCCAACTATCGTTTTTTCTTTACTTGCTTTGAATGCTGGCCAATCTGATTTTTTTCCTGAAACTGTTTGCCTTTTCTTTAAGTCAAACTTATTGAAATTTTTCTTAAAAGTTTCTCCAATGATCTCAGGAGAATCATTAAGACCAATTACTTCGCAAGTCTCTTGTTCGAAAGTGTAGCCCGCATTTGTTTCTTTGTAAACGGGAGCGAAAATTATTTCAGAATGTTTTTCAGAAATATATATTGACAAATTTTTTTTTATCTTCAATTTAGGTTCTGGTGCTTTAAAAAACAAGCTCTTTATTTTCATTGGAATATGTTTTAGAGTTGTGCGCTATTGAGCAAAAGTAGTAATTAAAAAATTACAAAATAATCTCACAAAACTAAATCTTAGCCGATAGCGCGGATTTGCAATCCGTGCCGACAAAGTAAGTCAAGTTTTTGTTTTTATCGTTGTGGGCACGGATTGCAAATCCGCGCTATCGGGTTAATGTTCAAGAATTTCTTCTTTTTTTAATTTTGAAACTTTTACGATTTGTTCGCAAAGATTCACAAATTCAGACAAACCTCTTTGTGGTGTATTTGATCCAGGTGCCCAAAAACGATAGCTTTTATTTTTTCCTTTTGAGCCGAACTGTATTTCCCAAGTGCTTCCGTCGTTGCCATTTAGATAAGCTTTGTCAATGTCAATTTTGTCCAGAGAGATTGCTACATCTGCAAGTTTTTTAAAAGTTTTAAGATCAATAGTTGTAAAATCTTCTATTTTGCTATAGCTCCATTGAGGATCATTATTTGAAGGTCTACTTTGTATAAAAACTAATGCACTATCATTATTAGGCATTCTTGAAATGTTGATTTTTACTTCATTATAAGGAATTCGAAGACTATTTAAATAGATAAATTCAATTTCATCAATTTTAGATTCAATTTTGGGCTCTTTTTTTTGGCAACTTAAAAAAGTTAATGATATTAAGATGAATAAAATATTTTTTTTGATCATGATGTAGGTCTTATTTCGAGCTAAAATAATGTTTTTTACTTCATAATAATCTCACAAAACTAAATCTTATCATGTAAATTGGTGTGTATTAGGAATAGCAGCGATCCCAAAACTTCGGGACTACCTAGAGGGAAACGCCCAAAATAATTTGAATTAAACTTGATTGCAGAAATTTGTAACTTTTACTAAGAATCAGTTTTTTATCTTTGTAGAGAAATTAAAAAGTTGAAATCATGGCAAAAGGACCCGAAAAAAACACCAAGAATAAGGCTTTGCATACTAAGTTGCTTAATAGAAAAAAGGCAAAACTTCAGGCAGAGAAAAAAGCTCAGGCATTACGTCTGAAAGCTTTGGTTGCCAAAATGAACGAAAAAAAGAATAGCGAAGGATTAGATACTCCTTAAATAAAATTGAAAAACCGAGAAAGAATCTCGGTTTATGAATTAAGCCTTTTATATATAAAATTTGAATTATAGAAAAATTACTTTTTTTGATGATTTCGCTATTTTAACAATATGGTAAGGTTGTGTAAGTACCGTTGCTATGTTTCCTGTGTGTAGTTTTTCGACTTTTACGTAAATCTTATTTTTATTCTCGGCTATTTTAGTAATGTCTATTGTGTGTCCGCCATTTAAATACTTTTGATCTATTACGGCAATAATTTGGAATTTTGTAAAATCAATATTCGTGTCGATAAAATATTTACTTTCCTCGTTAACTACACTTATTTTAGTGATGAAAGCATTCCAGGCTTGGCTGTCTGTGATTACAACTTTTGTTTCGGCAATTGGTTTTTGATCAGATGGACTCAGATCTTTTTGAACAACTGTTGAAAAACTAACGTCAGATTGATTTGAATTACTGTCGTTGCTGCAACTCGTGAGCAAAAATAGAAAACTAAATAGGGTAATAATCTGTTTCATGGTTTTTGGTTTTTAAGTGATGAGAATTGTGGTTTGTATAATTCTCTTTTTTAACAGATGTCACTTTTGGTAAAAGGTTGCGTTAATTTGTTGTAAATCTTATTGTTGTAATGTTTAAAAATCAAGTATTGATCATGATTAAATCTTGTGTAAAGCTAAAATACTCTTTTTTTGTTTTAAAATAATGCCGTAAAATTATTATTAGAATGCTCGAGGTTCTATAGCGAATAGTGATTTGTCGTGCTGGAAAATGCCAGGAAAAAAATATCCCAATCCTATTATTATTTCTCCGAAATTTGCAAAACAATCTCAAAACAAAACAAAATGGAGGAATTTGGTAGAATAATAGTTTCTGAAACGGCAAAGAATAGTGAAAATCTTCATGATATCATTCATTCCAATATTTCGGTAATCAATTTAATGCGTGAGGAAGGTGTCGATGACGAATTTATTCACGAAGATGCTCTAATGAGTTATTATCTTGATTATTACTATTCGCAATATGCCGAAGGAAATTTTGCTCAGTTTGTATACAAATCAGGTTGGAATAAGGAATTGAATGAACTTATCGAAGAAGGTTTGGCTTTAATTGGTGCCGAAAAGCATTTGGAATTGTTTCAGCAACAAAGCAAAAAAGTAAAATTGATGAGCAGCGTTAAGCTCAATAAATTTGTAAGCGGTAAACTCGAAGGTGTAAATCCGGTTAGAGATTCTTTAAACAATGATACTTTTTACGAATTAGAAGAAAACTTAATTACGCTAAATGCTGATTTTTTAAAGAATCATCCAGATTTCGAAGCGCTTTCGGTAGATGATATGTTTGCGACTTTGGAGGAATATGTTGGTCACGAAATTAAGCGAGCTTAGTTTTTTATTAAGTTCAGAGAGGCAAAGGTTCAAAGGTTTGTTTTATTGTCTATAAAAGTTTTACGCAAAGTCGCAGAGTGACAAAGAAAATAAAACTTTGCGTTTTCGCGACTTTGCGAGATTAATTGAGGTTTCTTTAAACAAAACTTAGTAAATCTTTGTGAAGTCTTCTTGTAGCTTTGTGAAAAAACTTTATTAATTTAGTTTGCAGTGGTTTACCATATTAAAAAAGCTTAAAATGAGATATAAATATTGCCAAATATTGTTTTTCCTTTTTCTAAAAATAGGATTTTCTCAAAACAAAATCAGTCTTTTTTCCGAAATTAATTACAACTCAATTCCTGCTGTATCATTAAATGATTATAAATCAGTTCAGGATCGTGATATTAAATGTCAGAATCCCAATATTGCTTTAGGAATCGGAATTTCGGGCGGAGGTTCGAGAGCGCAGTTTTTTAGTATGGGCGTACTTTTAGGATTAGAAGAAATTGAGGAGAATACATATCAACGTAATTTTTTAAATGAAATCGATTATTTTTCTACCGTTTCCGGAGGTTGTTTTTCGGCAGGATATTACTTAACGATTCTCAAGAATAAACTACAAAATGACAACTGTTCGTTTAACGAATTTTATTTTTCTAAGGCCGATGCGTATAAAGATTATGTCGATAAATCTGTCAATATCTTGTCGTTACTCAACAACAGCCGAAACGAAAAAGGCGATAAAATACCAATGACGCAACGAATAGATGCCGATATTTTGCAATACGATGCTGGAAATCCTGAAAGCACAGATAAGTTTGGAACTCAAATGCTGATGTCGGATTTTTTTATTCCTAAAGAAAGTAAAACGGCACCATCTTTACCCATGTTTGTGGCCAACGGAACAGCTTTTAATAATGGAGAACGTATACCCTTTATGCCGCATATCATTAGAGGCTTAAATATAAACTCGTCTTTGGCGCCCAATAAAGCTTCGATTGCATTAAACGAAAACAAAATTAATGACGGATATAATTTTCCCGTTACATATGCTATAACCGCGAGTTCTGCTTTTCCCGGAGTTCTACCAAAAGTAAAGTTTGGTGTAAAAAATCAGGAAAAAATATTGTGTATTGTCGATGGCGGAGCATCAGATAATATGGGATATAAAACATTGGTCGAATTACTGCATAATGACACTAGAGTAAGCGATAAAAATAAAAAAGCGCTGTTTATAGATTGTTTGGGACAAGGCAAAAAAACGCCTTATATAACCGATGCGAAAATTAGATTGATTTCGCTTTTTGAAACTGCTTCTTTATACACTGTTCAAACCCGTTATATGACTTTTGATAAAGATGTCGAAAATACTTTTGAACGCTATAAAATACCAGTTTCAAATTATCAAGTTATTGGTTTTACTACAATTAGGGAGCATTTGCTTAAAATGGAAAAAGATCAGGATTATGAAGATTTAGTATCTGAATTAAAAAATACAAACGATGATTCTGGCAATTGGGTGCGACTTTTTGGTGATTTTAAAGCAGGTTTAATCGCTAAGTTTGGAGAAGATTCCTTTAAAAAAGACAAAGATGGTGAGATTATAATTGCAACGCTTAGCAAAGAAAAATTCCAAAATTTATCTGCTAAACAAGTTTTGCTTCTCTATGAATATGCTTCTCATGTTGAAACCAAATTAAGAATTACTCCAGAAGAAAGAGAGATTTTGCTATTGTCCGGACGTTTTGCAGTGTATTTAAAAACCAATGAATTGAAAGATTTGTTGGTAGAAAATAAGTAAATTAAGAAGTTCGATTTCATTTGTTTTATTTTTTGATAAGTTTTGTAAGATAATTATATATTTGAATGGAATTTTAACGTTAAGAATAATTGAGTTTCTAAAAACAAAATCAAACCAATGAAAAAGTACTTTTTGATGAGCGGAATAGTATTGCTTTTATTTTCCTGCAAGAAAAATGAAAGCATTTCTGTAGAAGATAAAAAACTAAACGACACAATAGTTACGAAAAAACAACCGGAATCAACCAGCATGAAAAATGCGATCGATGGCGTGATTTTTACAAGTACTGATAGTATTAAAGAATCGAAAGAACTTGATGTGCAATTACTTCAGAAAATAGCTCCTCAGCTAAAAGTTAAATACTCAGATATAAAAGTCGATAAAACAAGTTCAATAAGCTATAACGATCAAATTGTCTTTTTTATAATTACGTATGCCGAAGCATTTGACAATAAAGAGAAAGATGTTTCGCTGGAAAGAAAATATGTTTTTGCCAATAAAAGTGACGGTAAAATTCTTGCCTCAGAGTCTGATGCAGAATTAAGCCATCTTGAAGACGAAGTTATACAAGCTTCAAAATCTATTATAGTAAAAGATTTAATTAAACTAAATGAAGAAACTCCTGGAATAGCATTTTACACAGATTTGGGTGCGGGTGCAGTAGCGCAATATTGGCAACGAAAATTTACCATTATTACTTTTGCAGATTCGAACATTAAAAAAGTATTGAATAATTACACTATCGGGCGAGGAAATAGTGAAGTGAAAAATGATACTACAGATAAAATCGAAACATTAGAAGCAGGACTTGAGGTTTCGAAAAACAAAACAAATGGTTTTTATGATTTAATCGTTTCAAAAAGTTTTGTGTATGAAGAATGGAATCGTAATGGAGATGTAGATACACAAGGCAAAACAAAAGTTAAAAAAGAAACTGAAGTGCTAAAATATAACGGTAAAAATTATACGTTTGATACTAAAGACAAAATGAGGTTTCTAAGAAACGTGAATGAATAAAAATATAATGTATAGAATAGTAGTTTTTGCTTTTTTAATTTTTCCCATTTTTCTATTTGCGCAGGCAAAAAAAGTAGAGAAAACAGATAGTGTTACCAGATATTTTTATGACGATCATGTAGTTTCTGTCGAAATCTGGTACAGTGCAGATAAAAAACCAGACAGCACCAAAACATATTATTCCAACGGAAGTCTAAATGAAGTTTTTTATTTTGATAAAGATGGATTGAAAGATTCTAACTGTTTTCAATACAACAAACAAGGTGAAAAATTAGTAACCTGGAATTTCTTCCACGGAAAATTAGTCAGCAGAACAGATCATAAATT
>Ga0302173_10000002_pt1 | contig 165724 bp, 234 predicted proteins | sample I_Fen_N3_1_FD_198785 | JGI IMG/M metagenome (GOLD analysis project Ga0302173, IMG submission 198785) | Peat permafrost microbial communities from Stordalen Mire near Abisko, Sweden - I_Fen_N3_1 | ecosystem: Environmental > Terrestrial > Soil > Wetlands > Permafrost | place: Sweden: Abisko... | reverse complement strand
CCGGTTACAAATTGGAGTATAAAGCTTTGGAACAGAATCAGGTTACAACTTACGACAATTATTATCTTGCATTTAAGGAAAAAACCACAATCACAAACTTAAATAAAGAAACATTTCTTACTGTTACCAGTATTATAATGTCAGCAAGAACTGATGGTCCTAATGTTGCCTGGAAATGGTCTCATGAAAATCAGAATATTCCATATGAGGAATTTACTGTATTTTATAAAGAGCTTAGTACATTCATAACTGCCCGGTTTGCCGAAAATAGTGCCATAGAAAATAAAAAACAAGATATAGCAAAAAATCATAATTTGCTCTTGACTACATTTCCTGGCGTTATCTATAATCATTTCCTGCATCTTCCACTATTGGAATATAAGGAAGGATTTGTGTCTGCTGACACGAAATTGTTATTTAATAAATAAGAATTGCTAAGTTTAAAATTTGATTCTGTAGTAATACTGTAAAGAACCAAAGACCTTGTTGGTGAGGTTGGTATTAATATATTAATTCCATAAATCAAATCTTAGAGTTATGTATGCCAATTTCTAAATGCTGGCTGGTGACCTTATAAGCCTTCGGGTGGTTAAGGAGTCATGCCCATATAATAACTTTAACACCTTTGGAAAGTGTTAACAATTTTTAAACAATAAAGGCACAGACTCAGAAATCTGTAAAGGTGCTTAGGAGCATTAAAGCTTTTTAATATAAATCATTAACAAAGAAGTTCTCATGACTAAAAAGAATGGAGTTAATCACTCGTTGCTTATAGCAACAAAATCTCGTCGTAAGGGTGTTATCGAAAGATTAAATGCCCAATTAAAATCCGAAGTAAAAAATCCATCTAAAAAGATGGGTGTTAATACTACAAAACCAATTTCGTTAACTGATTCAGATCGTGTGCGCATTCAACGTGAACTTGATATTCTGAAAACCCGGATTTAATAGGATACAAAATTAGATGTTGGTAAATTGATTTACTGAATTCTTACCTATTAAAATATAAATCTACTGCAATTCTCCTCTTGAGCAAACAGGATTGTGTATTGCCTATAAGATGCATTGAGTAAAAATCAGTCTTTAGTAGATTTAATAAACCGTTAACTCATACGGTATATAAAAAAGGCAGTCGTCACGTGTATAAACGTTGTCGTTAGATAAAATAAATTATACAAAATAAAAAACTTAATAACTTCACAAGTAATTGAGCAATGAGGTTTCTTAGAAATAAGTTTTACTCATTATTTTTTAAATTAATATGATAGAAGAATATAAAGCATTATTAAATTAAAAAAATATATGGAAATTAAATTTTATTCATTTGAAGGGGGTATAGATTATCCAGTTGCTGAGCATATTTCAGATAATTTAGTTACTATTAATAATATGGCTATTAAATTATCAAAACTTTATTCAAAAAAAATAAGAATTAATCTTTGGTGTCGTGGTTCTTCTGGTGCTATTATTGCTGCTATTATTGCTAGTAAATTAATTAAAAAACAATATAACACTACAATTTGCCATGTTAAAAAAGATGGTGAAGAAAATCATCATGGTTCTTATATTTATTATATTTCTGATGGAATAAATATTATAGTAGATGATTTTATTTGTTCAGGTAAAACTATTAATATAATTTCAAAAGTAATAAAAGAAAAAGAATTAAATTTTGATTGTTTATTAGTAACTGAAAATGTGCCATTATATACTTTAATAAGAATACCTTCAATTATTATAAGTGATTCTCTTCAACTATATAAAGGTAATGTAGAATCTAAAATTACAAAAAATCAAACTTTTACAATATGATATATCATTGTAATTATAAATATTAATTTAAAAAATAACTCAAATAACTTTCCAAGTTAGCGAGATTCTATATATATTTTAAGATGATATTTTTTATAAATTGATTCTTAAAGTATATATTTTTGTATTCTTTTCACGTTATTATTTATTTTTGAGAAGTTTTACTTTTCATACTTTTCAATAAGAATTTTTTATTACCTTTGTGTAGTAAAAAAAATTATATGGAAAAGAAAAAAATAACAAAAGAATTATTAGAAGAATTATTAAATCAAGGATTTAGTACAAATGAAGTTGGTAAACAATTAGGATATACTGGTGCAGGTATTAGATATCATATGAATAAATATGATTTACATTCTGATCATAAAAGTATACAAAATAAACCTAAAACTCCAATTATTGCCGGAACAAAAGAGTGTGGTAAATGTCATAATATATTACCAGTAGAGGATTTTTATATCAGAAAGAATGAGGCATTAACATCTTATTGTAAAAAATGCAATTATAAAGAACAACATTCTTTACTAAAACGTCGTAAAATAGAAATATTAAGTAAATTTGGAAATAAATGTTCTATTTGTGGTTACAATAAATGTATAGCCGCTTTAGAATTTCATCATATAGATCCTAAAGAAAAAGAATTTTCATTAGGTAATGCTAAAACTACGAATTTAGATAGATTATTATTAGAAATGAATAAATGTATTCTTGTGTGTTCAAATTGCCATAAAGAAATACATTATCCAAATGATACTAATTGATTTAATATATAAACTACAAATAAAAACATTTAAAAAAACTCAAAACATTATGGAATTAATTAAAAAAACTCCCGCTCAAAATTTAGATTTAACAGTTATAAGTAACTCTAAATCAGTATCATTTGAAAAAAAAGGAATTATTGTATCTTCAACTAATACAACTAATAAAACAGTTGGTGGTGTGAAAACACAATCTCGGAATCAAACCTGTTTCAATCTCAATATTAGTCCTAATGCTAATCATGAAATTGTTAACGCATTTTTAAAATAATATATATGATTGTTTGTATGGAAAAAACTGCTGATCTATTAATAACTCAAGATTCTGAAAAGGCTCAAGAGTTATTAATAGGTGCAGAAGTTAATGAAACTCAGTATGGTGATCGTTATTTAATACTTAAAGAAAATGAAGAATCTCTTTTCTCGGAATAATATAATTTATGCTTTAATAATATTGCATATTATGATGTGTTCAATAGCAATAGGCTTTGATGTAAATCCAAATCCTTTTTGTTTAATAGAATTTATTGGATTTTGTATAATTATTTGTTTAATATTAATATTTTATCCAAAATCTAGTTCTTATGAAATGAAAGTACTTAAAAGTGTTTTAAAATTTTTAATAAAAAAAGAATATAATGGTTTATGTATATGTTTTTTTAAAAATTTAGTACAAGAAATACGACATAATTCAGTAACTCTTTATTATACTGTTAATAAAATTTTTCCTTTATTTAATAAAGATTATATTGAAGAAATTTGTGAAAGAAAAATGCTTCTTACACCAGATTTTGAAAGAGCTTATTGGTGGGACAGAAATGATTTTAATACTAGAATAATAATTATTAAAACTATGATTGAAGATCTTAAAATATCAGAAAAAAATGCAGAGAAATAGAATTGAGAGAATAAAAATCCCAATTCTTTCATCAACAAATGGAAAAATTGTTTCTCACGAATCACAAGAAATTGTTAAACATAATATAAATATTGTAACAAAAGCAAAAGCATATGAAAAACGTCATAATGATTTTATTACTTGTGGTGGTACAAAAATATTAAATACATTTAGTAACAATGTAGCTTCTCAAATTGCAGAATTTAAACAAAATCGTCAAATTCAATTTTGTTAAAATGGCTAAATTATTTAATGTTCAAAACCTTGAAAAAAATGTTTCTCTTATTGAGGAAGTTTCTGGAATAAGAATGTATTATGTACTTGCTTGTCCTAAAGATTTTCCCAATAAAACATTTTTTTCAAATAAGAAATGGTGGTATAAAAAAACTATGTTAATTCCTTATGGAAATCATATGTCTTGTCGTCTTAATTATGCTTATATGAAATTAAAATATTCAACTATGGTTGATTTAGCTTTATTTCATCAACAATTAGCTAATAAAAAAGTCAATGCATTGTTATTACAACAACAAAATTATTTAACATTTAAATGAAAATTTATTTAAAAATTATTATTTTATTGCTAATTTATTTAGCTACAATTTTCTTACTTCTCCCAGTTTTAATTAGTTCTGATAGTGATTTTCTTGTCTTTTTAGGACTTTGTGTTATCATTGTTTTAGGTGCAGCTCTTTTTAAAATACCTTTCTTATTTATAAACAAAACAAAAACAAAAAAATGAAAAAAAGTTTTATCTTTTCTTTGCTTCTATTTATAGTAGTAGCTCTTTCTTCTTGTTCCCGTGTTGATGCTGGCTATGTTGGTGTCAAAGTTGATCTTTTAGGTAGTTCTAAAGGAGTTCAATCTCAAGTTTTAGGTGTTGGTCGTTATTTCATTGGCCCTAATGAAAATTTGTATTTATATCCTACCTACCAGGTAAATTATATATATACAAAAGAAAATAATGAAGGTAGTAAAGATAATGAAGAATTTAGTTTTCAAACTAATGAAGGTATGATTTGTTATGCTGATCTTGGATTATCTATGCATTTTGAAGTTGATAAAATATCTGAAATGTTTCAAAAATATCATAAAGGTGAAGAAGAAATCCGTGGTGTAATTGTCCGAAAAGAAATAAGAGATGCTTTGAATCGTGTTGCCGGATCTATGGTTATTGAATCTGTATATGGGGCTGGTAAAGGTAAATTAATTGATTCTGTTAAAATGATAATTAAAAATAAATTAGCACCAACTGGTATAATTATTGATGATTTAAATTTAATTGGAGCTATTAGAATACCACCTTCGATTGAAAAATCATTGAATGATAAAGTAAAAATGACTCAGAAAGCATTAGAAACACAAAATCAGGTAGCAGATGAAATCGCTAAAGCCAATATAAAAAGAGCTAAAGCAGATGGAGAAGCATATTATAATCGTACTGTTTCTGCTTCATTAACTCTTCAATTGGTTGAACTTCGTAAAATTGAAAAATGGAATGGAGTAAATTCTGCCACTGTTTTAGGTAATGCCGGTACTATGGTAAATATGCGATAGTAAAAAATAAAAAACTCAAATAACTTTTCAAGTTCTTGAGAACAGCTAGTTATTTAAATCTAGAAAAATGACAGTAGCATTTAAAAATGCAAGAATGAGGTTAAGTACTCTCTGTCGATTAAAGTTTAAGCTGTAAAAGACAATCAATTAAATTCAAAAAAAAATATGAAAAAATATGTATATTTAATATTCCTAGCTTTACTTTTTTTATTTTTTAGTAATAATCTTATATTTTATTTGTTAGTTTTTGCTTTTGTAATATTTTACATATATGATGATTTTAAAACAAATCCAAAACATCAAATTACAATAACTCTTGATTCTTATGGTAGTATTCAAATTTTTGATTTTCAAAATAGATTTATTGCTTTAGTATATCGAGATCATACTATTGAATATTATGGGAGAGTATCATACTATCAAAAATTGAAGATTTCAGAGATTTCTGATTATTTTGTTAAATATTATAATAAACTAAAAGATACAGATGCTGACAAATAGATATTTAAAATATAATCCTTCTATTACTCTTGAAGTATTTACAAAAATTTGGAATAAATTATATGAAAAAGGATGGAAAAGAGAAAACAATAAATCTTTCGAATATAGTTATACTGAATTTACACAAGAATATTCTTATTTAGTTGATACAAAAGATAAAGAATTTAATTTTTATTTAACTAAAAATGGTACTTCTTTTACAGAAATAACTGTACAAGAAATTTTAAATCCAATTTCAGAAAATTTATTCTATAAGGATGATTATATAGTTACTTTAGATAGTATTGAGGATTATAGTGATTGCGCTAAAAATAATTATTGTTTTAAAATACGTATGACAGCTGAAGGTATTTATCCTTATACTGATCTTGAAGGAAATACACAAAATGGTAATAAAAGTTTAAAAGCTGATAAAAGTTCTAATTTACGTAATTGGCGATATGCAACTGATGCAGAAATAAATTATTATAATCAAGTGAATAAACCATTTGATGTAACTATTTTATATATACCTAATGTATATGATTTAAAAATAGGAATAGGATATTCGGATAAAATTTTAACTAAATGGGCTCATAAATCAAATTGTTTTTATAGTAATAAATGGAAATCTATTACTAGTTCATTTTCAAGTAATCGTGTAATTACTAAATTTGATATCAAAGAAGGTATATCTTGTTTTGCTATTAGTGGTACTTGTGATAATATTTATCTTAAATGTGAAGGTTTTAAAGAATTTGTTGAATCTGAATTAAATTTAATAAAAATTAATAATATTTGTACAAAATATAAAGTAGGAGATAAAGTTAAAATTATTTCTAATGGAAGTTATAAAGATGTAGAATATTATATAAATGAAATTTGGACAATTTATAAACTTAATTATTCTATTAATCATTATATTGAAAAAGATGGAAGATATACTATTGTAAGTCCACATGAATTTGAATTATATACTTCAGTAACCAAAAATCCATGTTCTGAAATAGTTAGTAGTGAATTATCAATGAAAGATATAATTGTAAAAACTGCTCAAAATATGGGTTTATTTCAACCTGATAAATTTGTAACAGATGGGTATAAACTAGGACATCATATTTTACAATTGGATCCACCAGTAAAAACTATAGATTATTTTCCTGAAGTTACAGAACTTAATTTTGATTAAAATGCTTTTAGATGTTAATACAGCTATAAAAAAATAATAATTTTATAGATTTTTTTAAAAATTCAGAATCTCTTAAAAAAGCTTTAGAAAACCCAGATAAATCTATTTGTAGTTATTATGAAATATTAGTAGAAGATATTCTAATTACATGTGGAAGTGTACGTTGTTCTGAATGCCCATTAAATAGAAATAATAGACATATTTTATTAAAATATCTCCCTTTTATTTCTAATACTTTATTACCAAAACCTATTATATCTGAAATTGTAGATATAGAAAAATATTTTCCAACAATTATTGAATTATAAATTAAATTTTTAAAAACAAAAAAAATGAGTGAAGAAAAAAAATCTTTCGTAGAACGTGTTATTGCATTTGTTAAAGGTGGTGATGATGCTAATGTAATTGCTGTACAAAACACAGCAAAACAACTTTGGACTAAGGCTATTTCAGTTGCTAAAGCAAATATTGCAAAAATAGCTACTAATCTTAGTGAAGAATTGGAAGCACAAGCAGAATATGCTAGTGATGCACAAGTGGCTTATGAAGAAGCATTTTTGAATATTAGTGTTGAAAAACTTAGTCGTGACGAACGTGTTGCTTATGTAAAAAGCGAATGGCAAGGTGCTATTGCTAATGCATTGTACAAAGTTGAAAAAGTTGAATCAACTATTACTTCTTTAAAAGAAGAAGCTAAACGTAGAACTGAAGCTGAAGAAAAAAGTATTGCTACTTATGAAAAATATTTAGCACAAATTGCATAATAAATAAATTATTAACTGACGAATCCAAAGTGTACTATGGTCTGTGGTCGTTAATGCTAACCTTGGAAGAACAGGTTAATAATTTAAAGGTTAAACATTGAATACCTTTGTATGTAGAAGACTTGAGCTAACGCTTTGATAGAAATTGCTATAGTAGGTTAGACCTACAAATACATAAAGATACTAATCCTGAAGACAGGATATTATGCAGGATATAACTGCTTAAATGAATGACTTATTGCTGCTGTAAAATCTGCAATATATCAAGTAATGGAGTAATCCTAGAAGTATTGCAACCTTGAGAAAGTTGTAGAGAAAGTAGCGAGGAAAATAGTTAAACTTCACAGTCTAAAATTAAATCCTAACAATACTAATGAGTTCTCAGCATGACCCTAATTTATCATATGCCATTGAAAGGTAATCCTATTGATAAAAGGGTGCTAAAAAAAATAAATTAATCTATAAATATGGAAGAAATAGCATTTATAATATTTTTAATATATATATTATTTACATTAATACTAAATCCGATGTTATTTTATATTTTAAATAAAATATATCTTAAAGTAAATAATAAAAGACTATATCAAGATGAATATGGAGCTATATTTTCAGTACTTTCTTTTATTGGATTTATTTTATTAATATATTATATTATAGAAATATTACTTATTAAAAAATATAGGAATAGAAGAATAGATAAAATAGATTTTAAAATGGAGATAGATACAAGGCCAGGAACCAATGTATTCTTTTTTAATCATCAATATATATTAAAAATTAAATGTAAGTATTATAATTGTAAAGTTGGTTCTAAAGAATGTACTAAATGTAAATATTATATAAAAACAAATGATATTCCTTCTCATTTCCATAATGGAAATTGTATAAAAGAAGTATTAAATGTAGAATGTTGTATTGAAGGAAAAAATAAAACTAAAATATAATAAATTAAAAACATTATGAGATGTCCTGTATGTGGAAGTCATGATTATTATTTTGATGGACTATGTGATGTCTGTTTAGATGTGATCATTGGCAACGTTGAATTTTTTAAATTAAACTTTAAAACAATATGAAAAAACTAATTATTTTATTATTTTTAATCTCTATGATTTCTTGTTCTCCAGAAATTACAAATTCTTATAGAGGAATTTATGATATACCATCTAAAAATAATACAACTTATTGTATTCGTTTATATAATGGTAATTTTCTTATTAGAGAATGGAAAGGATGTATAGATGTACATTCTCAGAATAATCATTTTACTTTTATATATGATAATGTTAAAATGATAGTTTATGGAACAATTATAGCTTTTAAAGAATAAAAAGTATGAAATTAAAAAAAGAAAGTGATGTATTAGATGATCTTAATACTCAAGATTTTGATGATGATCCTTATGTAAATTGTTTCGGTTATTAAAAATTAAAATTATATACTATATACTCTAAATTATAAAAGATACTATCTGGTAGACTATAACAAGAATAGGAGTCAGATTATATAATTCTATTAAATATGGGAATGCTTGGTATTGATTCGCAGTAGATAAATAGTAAAACAGCTGAGGTAGACCACCCTCGTTAATCAGAGATCAAAACAATAAAAGAAAACGTTAAATCGCTTATTTTTGGTAGTCGCACAGCTTACGCTGTAGCAGCATAATATCCAATGGGGTTGTCAATTGACCTTATTATTCAATAATTGAGTAATAGTCATGTTCCTACTAAGAACAATTGTAATACATCGCCTCCTTACTGAGGGTTGTTAAAGTGTACGTTACACGTACTGGTGGTGTTCTGTTTGTAACCAAACAGTCCCATGTTATTTCAATGTTTCTTTTCAAGAAATAGCAGATAAGCAACTGTAAAAGCTAAGCTGTAAAATTTTATTATGGATTCCTGAGGAAGACGTGGGTTCGACTCCCACCATTTCCACTATACAATCATTTTATTAATGATATAGTGTTTTTGAGTTCGTGAATAAGTCTGCTGTGAAGCCCACTTATTCCATTTTTAAATTAATAAAAAATTAATTATGAAAATATTAAAATGGTTATTTAATACTAATATAGGATATTTTATTTTAGAACATAAATATCAATATAATGGTATTGATTATAAAGGATATATATTATGTCGTGGTTATAGAATGTTTGGATTATTTGGATATGATAAATTAGTTATAGCAACAGATGAAGAAGAACTTAAACAAATTATAAATTTTTATATAAATAAAACTAAATAAAAAATGATCTTACTTAATAGTATTTTTCATATTCATGAATATGATTATCTTGATGCAAAAGGCTACCAACGTTGTAAACATTGTGGTAAAGCTTATTGGATAGGACTTCCACCAATTGAGCCTACTTTTTCTATTCAAGAACGAGTAGAATTTAGTAATAAACGTGGTAAAGTTTATAAAATTACATTTGTACAAAAATGTATAGAAACTGGTGAATTAAAATCATTTTCTATTAAAAAATAAAAATCCTGTTATGTCAAAATAGGTTGAGCATGTATATTCATGTTGGTTCCATTCTTAAAGGTTGGTTATGAATAAGAATATGTATCTATACGTATAAAATAGAATTCTTTTGTAAATTTTCTATCCGAGAAAATCACTATTACAGATAGAAACTGTTGGAGGGATTGACATTCCTATTGATTTAGTGTATTAGTGCACAGACCGACATAGTGTTGGTAAAGCTCAGTTCGAACCTGAGAATCTAACTAATTTAAAAATTAATAAAATGATAAATCCCGCAAAATACGCAATGAAACAAATCATGAAAGGCGACTTTGGCTATGATGATTATGTTTTAATGATTCAGGAGATTCAAGATGATGCATATAATCAAGGTATTGATGATTGCGTTGAAAATGTGGCAATGAAATATGTTCAAGTAGATTATGAAGGTGTTAGAGCTGGCTCATTTTATACTAAAACTGTTATTGATAAAGATTCAATTTTAAAACTAAAGAAATAATGTCAGGAAATAGAATGACTGCCATTAAATGGTGGAATATGGAATTATCTTTGAAAGAGCGTGAACTGAATACTAGATTGATTATGCCTTCTTATAGAAGACAAGATTCATTGGTAGGTAGTGAAATTGAAAACATGTGGGATATATTTGTAGGCCCAGAGAAGCAATTATACAACAAAGAAGAAGTACTTCAATTGTTAGTTGAAGAACGACAACGTGCTATGGATATTGCATTGGCTTTTTATAATACTAATCAAGCAGAATACGAAAGCCGTAAGAAAGCTGGAAGTGCATTAAAAGAAATAGCTTATGTTAAAAGAGAATGTGCTGATACAGCACGAAAGATTGGATGTGCTATATCTGGATTAACTGGATTATCTTCACCTGAAGATACTATAAAACAACTTATTGAAAAAAAATTAAATACTTAAAATAAAATGAGAAAGCATTCATTATCAGAAAAAGGATTGAGTATGTCAGAAGCTCAATCAATATCTAATCTTTGTAATCAAAGAGCATTAGATATTACAAATTGTTTAAAAAATGTAAACACAGCATCTAAAACTATAGTAATTGGTACTATTACACATACTTTGCAAAAAGGAAATGTAATGCCGGTTAATGTGATTGAAATGTTGGAAGAAAAAGGATTACTAACTGGTTGTCAAGCTTTTTTGATAGAAAATCTTAAAACAAAAGAACGCTTATTGATGGCTGCTAAAAATGAACAACCTGATTTAACTATTGTTGAAATAGTACCTCGTCCTTTATATTCAATGTCTCATTTACTTAATAATGTAAATGAAGAGTGGGGTTGGGAACAACTTTCAGTGAAAGAAATGAATGAATTTTATCAAGTTGAAGCACTTGCTGCTCATATTGGTCAATTTATTCATAAAGGTTCTATTCTTGAGAAATTAAGAGATGAATTAAATAAACTTCCTTCAATTGAATGGATTGATGTTGTTGCCGGAACTAAGAGTCCAGTAATTATTACTGCTAATCATACAGCTGAAGAGTTACAATCTTTACATGAAAAATTATCTATTATTCATCGCAAATATGAACAAAGAACAAATTATTTTAAAGCTAAAGTAAAAACTATAGTTACAACTGAAAATGCTCGAATAGCTAAATTAAATGCCGATGAAACTTTTAGAGTTAATGACATTAATAAAGTTTTAAATACTGACTACAATGATGAAATGCGTGATTATAATGATGCATGTTCTAAAATTGAATCAGAATTTGAAATTGAACGCCAAGAAACAATTAAGAAATTAGCTGCTTTACGTATTACTGTTGATCCATTGTTTCAACCAATCATTGATAAATTTTTAGTTAAAGTTACTGTATAATGATACTTAAAATTTATTTATGTAAGTCTAAAGCAGGTGATCCAGACCATATTCGTATGGTTCAGGATTATCTTGCTGGATTTGATTGTGAAGTTCTTGAATTTGAAGGAGGTAAATATTCTTTTGATACTCTTGATAAAGCTGATTATATTTTAGTTATTCCTCCAAATCATGATTTTGATGCCGGAGATGATAAAGTATTAGTAGGTAAAGGTCAATGGACAGAATATGATCATTATTTAGATACTAACCATGAACATATTTATTCAGCTTCTTATATTCCATTAATTGTTGTAGATTTTCAAGGAGAAATACCTATAGTAACTGAATCAGATACTTATGAAGTTATTTCCGAAGATTGGAAAACTAAATATGCAACTCTTAATATTTCTGATGATAGTGGTGATAATGATAGAGAACTTGCAATTGCTCTTGATTTAGTACTTAAAATTAAAGATGCAGAACCTGTACAAGAACCAATTAAGATTGAGATTGTAGTTGATTCAGCACCAAAAAAACTTTTTAAATTTTAATTAAAGGTAGATAAGTGATAAGCATAAGCCGATGCACTTATCTTTTATGTTTAATAATAAGAACCAAATTCATCCCCTCGTGGGATATCTACTCAATGCTGCATAAGCATTACCTTGTTAAGGTAACAATAATGATAAAATAATCAAAACTAAACCGCTCTTTTACGAACTTTATAAAATTCAAAAAAAACGTCATAGGTATACCTATGATAACTTTGTGTTTTGTCTTTGCCTTTGTTGTAAAAGAGGTCTTTGACTTTAACTTTATTTCTAGCATTAACTATATTTCTTATTATTAAACAACTTTTTTTTGGTATTATAGCTCAATTGGTTAGAGCACGTTAAACCCGCAAGGTACGAGGTTGAAGGTTCGAATCTTTCTAATACCACAATTAATAACATAAAATAAATTATTATGATTTTAACAAATAAATGTATAAAATATATACCAGAATTAACTTATGATATTTTTCTTTTAATTTGGGATAAACTCGAAAAAAATGGATATGATATTTCAATAACTTCTAAAACTATTTATAATAATTTAAAAGAAAATTGGCCTTATTTAGTAACTTCTGATGCAAATATACTTACTAGATCACTTCCTTTAGGACAAGAAATTATAATTCAAGAATTTTTAGGATATGATCCTTTTAAATTTATACTTCCTACAAAATGGTGTGTAAAAGTTGAAGCAAATAATAAACCTGAAGAAATAGCTGTTTGGAGAAAAACTAAAACAAGTTCAGAATGGATTAATCCTGGTTATTTAGATTGTGATGGATGGCATACTAAAGAATTTAATAATAGTTGTATTGAAATTACTTTTGATCAATTTAAAAAATATGTATTAAAAAGAACTGAAATAGTTTTTGAAGCAATTAAAGTTCCAGAATTTGTTTTACCCTTTAGGTGGTGTGTTAAAGTTACTGAAGAAAATTATAAAATACTTAGTGATTTTAAAATTAAATTAGGACGTAACAATCTTAAATCAGTATCTACTTATTCATATGTTGATAATAATGGTTTTGGTACTGGTAAAACAACTTCTACTGTAATTACATTTGATGAATTTAAAAAGTATGTATTAAAAGAATCAGATTCTTCCGAAATTATTGTTCCTTTTATATACCCTGAAAAATGGTGTATACAATCTACTTTTAATAATAAAGATCAAATTAATGAAAAATTTAATAAATTAGTTAAAAGAGAAGTCAGTGGTTCATCAGATAGTTATTGGCATTATCCTGAATATGGAATGAATCAATGTACTAGTAGTCAAATAGAAAATTGTTATACACCAATTACTTTTGAACAATTTATGAATTTTGAAAAATCTATAAATATTTCTAAAGAAAAATTATTAGCTAAAGCTGCTAAAGATTATCCTATAGGCACTAAGTATGTAACAGCTGGAGAAGGAAATGAAGTATACACTGTTGTAATTCCAGTTCAAGAATTTATTAGTTTAGATTTAATTTATGGAGAAAGTGGTAAAGGATGTTTATATAAAAAAGGCAAATGGGCTGAAATACTTGAAATTACAAAAGAAGCTTATGAAATGCAAAAATTAAATTCTTTGTCTATAAATGCAAATAAAAAAGTAAAAACTAAAGAAAATTTAGAATTTGCAATAGAATGTAAAAGTCAAGAAGAATGGGATTTTGTTTGTAAATATAAAGGATATCAACCTGAGGAAAATTGGTTTTTAAGTTCGCAATATGGTAAAGGTATTTCATATTGTATATATTCTTATGCATCATATACTGTTGAAGAATGTAAAAAATATGATTATCCAATTATATCTTTTGATGAATGGTGTGAAAAGTATAATATTTGTAAACCAAGAAAAGAAAGAGTAACAAATGCTTATATTCAAGGAATACAAGCTCATATAAATTTTTATGATTTTTTAGGAACAAAACCTTTATCAGTAAAAAAATCATTAACAGAGCAATATTTTCCAGAAGTAATAGAATTAAACTTTGATTAAAAATATGGAAGAAGAATTAAAAATTTTATTGAAAAAATACAAAGCAATACTTACGTGTTCTGATGAACAATTCATTGAAGAATGTAGAGAAATAATTATTAATAATGTATTAGAAAATCACACTATTAGTCTTAAACCAATTGAAAAGTGTCAAAATTAACTAAATTTTTAGAAACCAGAACAGAATTACTAATAAATTCTGCTTCTGGTTCTATTTATTATCGTATCGGTAATAAAAAAATTCGTATTGCTAATCATTTATCCGCTAATAGTTCTCAATTTGCATTGAATATTTTAGTACCAAATAATTCAAATACTCAATATATATTAGCTATAAATAATAAAGTTTTTATTTATAATACTTTTACAGAGTTAAAACCATTTCTTATTAATTGGTGTATTATTATGCAAAGTGCAGCTGATATTTCAGAAATTGGAAATAATACTAGAATGCAGGAATTAGAAAAAGAAGTTATAAAATTAAGAAAAGAAAATGAGACTTTTTCAATAGTAAAATCATCTAAAAATAATTTTGATATGACTATGTTTACTTCAGGGCAACAACTTCAAATTAAAAATTTTATTAAAGCTCAAACTGAAAATAATAAAAAGAAATGAAACGTTTTATAGTTTTTTTAGTTAGTTTATGTATATATGTAAATATATATTCACAAGCTAGAATTGGTTCTTCATTGGATGAAATTAAAAATGAATTTACCAATAATGATATGAGATACTCTATTATAGAGAAAATTCCTTGTTTAATTGTTATATATTCTAATGTAGATGTATTTTATTATTTAAATAATGCAGGATTTTGTTATCAAACTTCTATTGTTACTAAAAATCTTACTTTGGCTAAAAATATTATAGATATTTATAATAAAAATTATATTATAAAATCTAGAATTAGTTGGATAATGAATAATAATTTTAGAATTGTTACTATTCAATTTCAATATATAACTGGAATAGGTTATATTTTTACGTGGAAATAAATATTATGTTATTAAATAAAACTTCAAAAATCTTACTGACCGTGCATATCGGAGGTGAGTTAGGTACTCCGGTATCCTATAAATCTACTAAAGAAGTAGTCTCAAAAATTAATACATCTCCAATGGAACTTCAAATGACTGATTCTAAAGGATTACCTACTGGAATGTATTTAACTCCAAAAGGACATTATTCCGCACCAAATGATTTTAAACCACGTACTGTTCAAGACTGTACACAAAATTTAAATATTAGTGGAAGTGCTGTAATGAATTTTATTTCAGATGAATGTCCATCCGGAATTAAAAAAAATGTATGGCTTGAATTAAATGAAGAAGCTCGTATTCTTTACCATTTAACTCAATTTGCTGGAAGTAATAAGTTTACTTTTGAAATAATTGAATAAAAGATAAATTGATTTTTTACAGGCCATCTACATATCGTAGGTGGTCTTATATATTATGGAATTAGAATTTAAAGAATATAAAGAAAATAAACATTTTCTTTTAGATGAGGATTTAGATGAACTAACTTATGAACCAGAATGGTGTGAACATTGCAGTGCAATGGCCGAAGAAAGTGGTTATGATTATGAATTTAATGTTACATGGGAATGTGGAATGTGGCATTGTGATGATTGTGGAGGAGGATGTTAATGGAAGAACAAGGATTACGATATAATGAGGGAAAACTTCAATGGTCATTAATGCATTGGAAATCACTAGAACCAATGATTCAAGTACTTATGTATGGAGCACATAAATATAGTATATTTGAAGATGATAAAGGGAATAAAATTAAAGGAAATGAAGTATCTGTTGTAGATTCTAAACAACTTAAATTAATATCTAGTGGAAGAGATAATTGGAAAAAAGGATTTCCAGAGACAGAATTATGGGACAGTTTTTTACGCCATACTGCTGCAATTTTAGATGGAGAAGAATTAGACCCAGAAAGTGGTCTATCACATATAGGACATCAATTTTGTAATCTTATGTTTATATCTTATGCACAAGCAAAAAAGAAAAATGTAAGTAATGAAATTGATCAAATGTTATCAACAATATAATGAATATAGATCAAACAATATTAGATCAAGCAATTGCTAAATGGGGATTTAATTCACAATTAGCAATGTTACAAGAAGAATGTATGGAACTTGCTATGGCAATTCATAAATTTAGAACTAGAGATGATTCTAAAGAAAATTGGATAGAAATTAATAAAGAATTTGCTGATGTAATGATTATGTCACAACAGTTCGAAAAATTAACTGATATGAACTATGTTCAAGAACAAATTGATTTTAAAATGAATAGACTTCAACAACGTATAAATAAAAATGAAAAAATTTAAATTAATAAAAAAATACCCTGGAATATTTTCTATATTAAATATTGGAGATATTGTAACTCAAGAAAATATTAATGAATTATATAGTTTTAAAACTTATTATAGTTCTAAATGGAATGATGCATATTTTGAAGAATATCCAGAATATTGGCAAAGAGTTAGTGCATTATTTTTAACGGAAGATAATGTAACTATTTTTTCAGGAGATAGTTGGTGGTATGTAGTATTAGCTACATTAAATCCTCCTAAACAAACTAGTAATTATACTGTGGCTAGTAATTCTGAAGTTAAACGTTTCTCTACAAAAGAAGCTGCTTGGAGATTTATTAATAAAAATAAAAATCCTGTTTTATTTATAACAGAAGATGGTAAAGAAATTCGTAAAGGTGGTACTTTTTTTGGTGTAAGATTATATGATTTTAAATTAATGCCAGCTACACATTTTGATACTACTTTTTATAGTAGTCATATTAAAGAATTTTCGACAGAACAATTAGCTCAATTATATATTGATCTTAATAAACCTCAATATTCTTTACAAGATGTATTAGATTGTCAATTATTATGTTCTGTAAAATATAATTCAAATGCTATTGTTATTGATATTAACAAATTAACTGGAAAATGATAGTAAATAATTTTAAACAAATAGCATCTTTATTATCATTTACAACAAAAGATTCTTTTTATCATTTACAAATTCTTAAACGTAAAAAAGATTGTGCTGAATTCGATAGAGGACGTAATAATAATGCTCGATGTATTAAGACTTATTATATAAAAAGTATAGAAGATTTTCAGAAACATGAACAAGAAATTATTCAACTATGTGAAATATTTACTGCTCGTGCATATATAAATCTTAATGAGAAAAGTATGGAGAGGGCTGCTTATGAACTTAATTGTCAATTAGCAGATAGGTTAAGGTTTAAACAATTTGATTATACTTATAGATTATTTGATACTATAATAGGTGGAGGATATTTAGAAGATGAAGAAGATGGTAAAGGACCTGCAACTGAATTAGAACTTGGATCAAAAATTAATATCGGACAGAAACGTTGGATTATTGATGTAGATGAACCAGAAATTTCACCCATAATGTGTGCATTTATTGATTATCATTGTTTACCTCAAGTAGTAACTACTGAGAATGGGAGTGCTGTTAATTATATTAAAAGTAAAATAATTGCATCAATCCCAACTAAAAGCGGATGGCATTTGATTACTACTCCATTTAATTTACAACAATTTCATGCTGAATACCCTGATATTGATATTCAAAAAAATAATCCAACTGTTTGTTACTTTAATCATAAAGAAGAATGATATATTTAATAATTTATATAATTGGTATTGTTATTAGTTGGTTTTTATTTGCTTGGGTTAATGATAATAATAATGATTCTATACCTGCAGGATTTATTTTTTAAGTTGGATTAGTGTATGTGTAGTTATTTGTTTATATATTAATTATTTATGGATTAATGCAAAAATATTTCACCCTTTATTAAAATATTTTAAAAAAAAGAAAAAATGATAGAAAATTTTATAAAAAATGATGAACAATATACTATTCAAGTTATTATAACTGATAAAAATGGTATTACTGATCCTGAATTAAATGAAAAAGTTACTAAAATGGTTGAAGAACTTATTAATGGACTTTCTCAACAACAAAGTAAATAATTATGTTTAATTTTTTTAAAAAAGAATTAAATATTATACAAAAAGAATCTTTGCAATTTCCTATTAAATCTATTATAGGATATGATTTAAAAATGCAAAATTATATTTATTTTAAAATAATTAATATTAATGAAATATCTAATTATATGTATAATTCATATAAATTTAGTTATTGGTGCTATATTTTAGATGGTAGTATTGTATTCCCTAAAAAATCAAATTGTAAAAAATTATTTATAAATTATGTTTAAATTCTATGAAGTAGGTGGTAAGATTCGAGATGAATTTCTTGGATTAGTAAATAAAGATGTCGATTATGTTGCTGTTCCAAATGATATATTACTTGCTTCACATAGTAAAGCTAGTGATATGTTTATTTTATTGGAACAAATCTTAAGAAGAGATATGTTTGAAATATTTTTAGTAACTAAAGATTGTTATACAATTCGTGCTAAATTTCCAGTAGGACATAAATATAAAGGTGTTGCTGATTTTGTAATGGCACGTAAGGAAATTGGTTATATACCTGGAACTCGTACACCTATTATTGTACCTGGTTCATTATATGATGATCTTGAACGTAGGGATTTTACAGTTAATGCTATGGCTAAAGATGAAGATGGAAATATTATTGATCCATTTAATGGAGAAGCTGATTTAAGAGCTAGAATTCTTAGAACACCTCTTCCATGTAATGTAACATTTAATGATGATCCCCTTAGAATTTTAAGAGCTATTCGTTTTGCATTAACTAAAAATTTAGCTATTCCAGCAAATATGCAAGAAGTTATTGAGAACTATGATTATGAATACAAAATGGGAGTTGTGTCTGAAGAACGTATTCGTGAAGAGTTATACAAATGTTTTAAGTTTGATACATTTAAAACTTTAGAAATGTTGTGTAAATATAGGGATTTAAAGTTGTATATTTTTAAACATACCAAACTTTGGCTTAAACCAACAAATGAACAGTAATTAAGAAATTTTAAATAAAACTTGATTTTAATTTTTTTATGTCGAAAAAATGTTGTATCTTTGCATATTAAATAAAACAAAGGAAAATATGCAAGAAATTTGGAAAGATATACCTACATTTGAAGGATTATATAAATGTAGTAATTTTGGTAATATATTATCATTAGGTAATAATAAAGCTAAAAAAGATAAAATATTAAAACCATGTGGAACTAATTATTTATCTGTAAATCTTACAAAAAATAAAATTAGAAAAAGTTATTGTATTCATATTTTAGTTGCTATGTCTTTTCTTGATTATATAGTAAATAAAAGAACTACTGTTATTAATCATATTGATGGGAATAAATTAAATAATTATTTAGATAATTTGGAAATTGTTTCTAATAGATATAATGTAAGTGATGGGTATGTTAGAACTAATACTTCATCTCAATATACAGGTGTATGTTGGGTAGAAACTAGGAAGAAATGGCTATCTAATATATGGGATTCAGTATTAAAAAGAAAAATATTTTTAGGATATTTTATCTGTGAATTACATGCTGCTTATGTTTATAATCAGTATTTAAAAAATAATGTATTCTAATAAAAATAGAAAAAGAATTAAAGTTTTGTACAGATTAAGATAATTAAATAATAAAAAATATTAAAATATGGGTAAAATTAAAACAAAACCTGAAAGTTTTTTTGGAACAATAGTTTCCATAGGGACGATGTCACATATCAAACATTTACAAATCCAAGGAGCAAGTTCTGGTATTAAACATTTAGCATTAAATGATTTTTATCAAGAAGTTCCTGAAATTGCAGATAGATTAATAGAGGTTTATCAGGGCTGTGAACAAAAAGTAGTAGAGTATGATCTTAGTAGTTTAATTTATGGATATAAATTAACTGCAACAGAGTATCTTGAGGGTATAAAAGAAATGATCTATGAAAATAGATATGATGTTATAGATGCAAAATACACACATATGCATGCTATTCTGGATGATTTACTAGAAGCAATTGATGGTACTTTATATAAATTATACCTACTACAATAGGTATAATTTTCACATCCCTATCGAATAATTGGTTAGAAATATAAATATTTAACTCGTGTTAGATATTTATATTTTTGATTAACTTATCCATTAAACTTATTTTTAATTAATTTTGAAATTCTATTGTCCTAACCAAATATTTTTATTATCTTTGTACTATATAAAATAGTATAAAATGAATATTTGTGAAAAATGTGGACTAGAATTTTCTAATAAAGGCGGACAAATTGCCCATCAAAATGCATGTAAATTAACAGCATTAAATTTGTTAGATATTAAAAATAAATATATAGAATTAAATTATTCTATAAATGATATTAAAAAAGAATATGATTTATCTACTTGTATAGTTCAAAGAATTTTAAAAGGACTTACTCGTTCTTTTTCTGAAGCACGAAAAATTGCTTCTAAAAAGTATACATTACATCATTCTGATGAGTCTAAAGAAAAAATAAGAATTGCTAGACTAAAATATATGAAAGAACATCCAGAGAATACAGCTTGGAGAACTTCCACTATATCTTATCCTGAAAATTTATTTAAAGAAGCCTTAGAAAGATTTGAATTAGATAAAAAATACTTAATTGCAAGAGAATATAGTGTATTTCCATATTTTATTGATTTTGCGTTCATTAATGAAAAGTTAGCTATTGAGATAGATGGTTCTCAACATTTGTTAGAGGAAAGAAAAATTAAAGATGGCGAAAAGGATTTGTTATTAAAAAACAATGGTTGGAATATTATTAGAATTGCTGAAAATCAGATTAAAACTAATATTGATGAAGTTATTCAAATAGTTTTACATTCTCTTGAAACAAAAGAAATTATTTATCAAACGATAGGTATTGTTACAATGCCTAAGATTAAAGAAAAAGTATTTCGTGACGAAAATGGTTATTCTGAAAAAGAAAAACTAAGAGCTTTAAATCAAAGAAAAGTTGAAAGACCCTCTAAAGAAGATTTATTATAATTAATTAAGATGAATTCTTTTTTAAAATTAGGAAAGGATTTTGGAGTAAGTGACAATACAATAAGAAAATGGTGTAAATTTTATGAATTACCATCTAAACAAAAGGATATTAAGTTATTAAAATAAAATGATCGGTTAGTGCAGTGACCTAGCACACTTCACCTTCTATGAAGTAACATCGGTTTGAATCCGATACCGATTACAAAAATAGTACTGGCGCATAACGATTGGTGCACTCGACTGTCTATCGAGATTTAGTGGGTTTGATTCCCATCAGTACTGCAAATGATTTAGATATGAAACAAGATATTTATTTAAAGAACGGATTATTATTCGCAAATGAGTTTTTATCTTTCAAAGATCCTGAAAAATTGGATTTCTAATTAAATATAGGCGTATTTCAGTTGGTAGAATGCATGCTTTGGGAGCATGTGGTCGTGAGTTCGAGTCTCACCGCTTATACAAAATATAACAGATGCGAGGGTGGAGCAATGGTAGCTCACTGGGCTCATACAGGTTTAAAAGTCTGTGAAATGTTCAAACTAAAATTTATTTTAGAATAGAATAAAGCTATAACCCCGAGACACGGTTCGAATCCGGCGCTCGCAACAATAAAATTCAGATTGAAGCAAACAAATAGTGGAAGCGTATATAGTGGGCTATTTACTTAGGCATAAGTTAGTTTGTGTAAATATAATAAATAGGTGTAACTCCCGTACAAAAAACTAATTAACGTTTATTATTTCTTATGCAAGAACTGAATTTTTAAATGCTCATATGGCGAAGTGGTCTAACGCGTTGGTCTGCAAAACCAATATTTCCTCCGTTCAAATCGGAGTATGAGCTCAAATTATTAAAATGGCGGACAGTATTAATTAATAAAATACATCCAAATGACAAGAAAAGTTTTTAAAAGTTTACCAAGATTATTAAGTAATAAAAGAATTTGTTGGATTATACTACATAAATTAAAACCTAGTGGTATGAATGAGTATTATCATTATCCAATAGATGTTGTATTTGAAGGAGAATACATAAATTTTGTAATGAAAGATTTTAGAATATGGAAAGATCCAATTGGACAACCTAATACATCTAAAAGATATGATAATTATAAAGTATCTATTCATAGAAAAGATATACAATCCATAGATTTTTATATTCCAATATTTAGAAAAATAATGGGGATATAGCTCAGTTGGTTAGAGCGTCCGGCTGATACCCGGGAGGTCATAGGTTCAAGTCCTATTTTCCCCACTGTGATATAGTTCAATGGTAGAATGTTTGGCTCATATCCATTTGATTCAAGTTCAATTCTTGATATCGCAACGGTTCTTTTTCAAGGTATTTCTTCCTAGAAGTAAAAATCTTGCTTGACCTCTTAGCTCAGTTGGTAGAGCACTAGATTGAAGATCTAGGTGTCGCTGGTTCAAATCCAGCAGAGGTCACAATTAATGAGAGCTTATAGTTCAATGGATAGAACACAGGATTACGAATCCTGGGATATAGGTTCGACTCCTATTAGGCTCACACAACAGTTTAATAAACTGCTCTGCTACATCACTTAGTATAGAAAAAGTACGTTTAATGCTAATCACATTATCTACTTTTATGTGAAAGATACAATTAGTAAAAGTGATTCTTTTCAATGCATGTATCATAGTTGGTGATTTGCCTATTCCAACAAACTCGCACCGCTAGCTCCAATGTAGAGCTCTCGGCTTTTAACCGATAGGTTCCCAGTTCAAGTCTGGGGCGGTGCACAAAATAATAATAATAATGGAACAAGTAGAAGAAAGAAAACTATACGTATTAATTAATAATAGATTAAATAGCGTATATGGATGTGTCCAAGGAGCACATGCAGTAGCACAATTCCTCCTTGATAATAAAGAAACACAAGAATGGAATAACAACTATTTATTCTTTTTATCAGCAAATTTAGATGAATGGATTCCAAAGTTAGCAAACAATGGATATACATTTTCTGAATTTCATGAACCAGATTTATGTGGCACAATTACAGCCATAGCAATAGAAAATAATGGTTTAATCTTTGATAGATTACAACTAATAAAATAATTTAATATTATAGTTTCTGTAAAATGGAAATAACATGAATTTAGTCATGATGTGTATAAGGGAGCTCGCTAAATGTACAATAGAAAACCCCTGATATAGTATTAAATTAAAATGCGATAATAGCTCAATTGCTTAGAGTGCCGTCCTTCCAAGTCGGAGGTTGTGGGTTGGAGACCCACTTATCGCTCAGTTATAGTAACCGACTATAGACCTCTTCGGATGAAGCGTTGATGCAGAAACAACGATAATGGTAACTGATGTATTTTTGTAATTTTAACAGTGAAGCGATGGTAAGCAAAAATTATAAACTGGGTTGTTAGCTCGAAGGTCGAGCAGTTGACTGTTAATCAATAGGCGTAGGTTCGATTCCTACACTTCCCGCTCAAGAATATAGTAGTGTGATGAAATACAATTTATTGTATTTCTAATGATGATATTCTTACAATATAAAGGTAACGTGTGAGCAATTCTTCCATCCTCATGAAGGTATTCGTATACAGCGATACAATTGAATTGAGACTGTACTGGTGGGTTAAGATATTCAGTACCTTTAAATTAAATTTTTCTAACCAAGATTAGTGCCAGATTAAATGATTCTGATAGGTATGATAGGCAAGTCTAAGCACTTACTGCATAGAAAAATAATATTGTTCCATAGTGTAGTGGTCTAACACATTTGACTTTGACTCAAATAGCTCTAGTTCGAATCTAGATGGGACAACAAAGAACGAATGGTTCTTAAAACTATGATTATATATAAAATAATCAATTAATACCCGTATGGTGAAATGCTAGACACACTCCTTTTAAGCGGGAGCGCCTAAAAGCGTGCAGGTTGGACTCCTGCTACGGGTACTATTTTTAATATATTTTAACATAATTCGATTTGGTAGACTCAAAATTATTTAGTACCTTTGTGTATTAAATAATTATAAAAATGAGAACTAAGTACACAGAAGAACAAATTAGAATTGCAGTAAAAGAAAATTTATCTATTGCTGGAGTATGCCGACAAATAGGATTAAAAGCAGTTGGAGGAAATTACAAAACAATTCATGCTAAAATTAAAGAATATGATTTAAATACAGATCATTTTACTGGGCAAGTATGGAATGTTGGATTAAGATATACACAAATTAAATTTGCCCAACCAATTGAAGAAATTTTAGTATCTTATTCTACTTTTTCTACATCAAAATTAAATAAAAGATTATTAAAAGAAGGTATTAAGGAATATAGATGTGAAAAATGTAATAATACTGAATGAATGGAAGAACCTATTCCTTTAGAATTACATCATATTGATGGAGTAAATACTAATCATTGTATTGAAAATTTACAAATGTTATGCCCTAATTGTCACGCTTTTACTGATAATTATAGAGGTAAAGGTAAAAAAGAAGAAAGTCTTATTGTGAATGAAAATATTATTCCAATTGAAATAATTAAAGAAATTAAAGTTAAAGAAATTAAAGAAATTATTCCTAAATATTGCTTATACTGTAATAAAGAATTAATTGGTAAATCTAGAAAAAATAAATGTTGTTCTCAAGAATGTTCACACAAAATTAATGGTAGTAAAAGACCTACTTCTGAAGAACTTATATCTAAATTTAAAGAATTAATTTCATTTGTTGCTGTTGGTAAATTTTATGGTGTTACAGATAATGCTATAAGAAAATGGTGTAAATTTTATGATATTTTAAATATAGTTAAAAAATAATATTCTTTCTCCAGAAAGACTAAAATCCTATATGTATCAATATAGGTTGACTTTAGAGGTTCAAAGCAATCTCGTTAATGGAAGATGAATTGCTTAGGTAGCAAGACAGACTTGAAATCTGTACGGACGGAAACATCTTGGGGTCGGGACCTACTTCTTCCGCTTAAATTATTATATGGAATATACATATTATGAAAAAGTACTTTTTGATTTAGGGTACAAAGTTGAAAAAGATGGTACATGCATTAGTAAATCTGGAAAAATTTTATTAGGCACAATTAATAATGGTTATAAAACTATTAGTACAAAATTACTAGGTAAAACTATTAAAGTTAGAGTACATAGATTACAAGCATATCAAAAATTTGGAGAAGAAATTTATAAAGAAAATATAATGATTCGACATATGGATAGTAATTCTTTAAATAATTCTTGGGATAATCTTAAAATAGGTACACATAGTGATAATATGATGGATCAATCTAAAGAAATAAGAATTAATAAAGCTTCTAATGCACATAAAAAATATTCAGATGAATTAGTTATAGAAATTAAAGCTGATCGTGACTCTGGATATTCTTATAAAGATTTAATGTTAAAATATAATATTAGTAGTAAAGGTACACTTAGTAATATTATAAATGTAAGATAAATAAAAAGAGATAAATAATAGTCAAAATTAAAACAATGAATGAACAACAAGTAAATCTTGATACAATGTCATTAAATGATTTAAAAGCATTAGCTTATGATCAAATAGTTACAGTTGAACAAGCACAAGCAAATTTAAAAGCAGTTAATACTAAAATTGCTGAAAAAATTAAAGAAGCTAATACTCCGGTACAAGCATAATTTTAAAGAATACTGGTTTATACAATACTGCTTTGCCGTTAGGATGAATTATCTAAACAGAATTTAAAGGAAGTATGACTGATAGGAAAGACTATTATATGGGATGTTATACCGTAGGGGTAGCGGGACTGCCTGTAAAGCAGTTGTCTTCGGACTCGGGTGGTTCGACTCCATCATGTCCCACTTTTTATATGGTGATTGTAGCCGGTAAGGGATGCCGACCTGATTGTGAATCAGGAATGTTGTAATGACTAATGTGGGTTCGAATCCCACCTTTCACCCAAAAATTAAATAATATGCAAATAGTTCAAGGAAGTTTTCATCAATTATGTAATGATGTTATAATTAATTGGCAGTATTTAAAAGGTAAAGAAATATGTATTAGAGATTCCACCAATGATAAAATGTATGCAAGATCGTATAATTATATTGGGAATGGAGTTTGTATAATTGAAGATAGACCTATTAATGCGGTTTATCATATGGAGATGATTGGAAAAAAAAAGAAGGTCACTTATGAATATTTATGATTGAAATTAAATATCATGGTCAAAAACGTAAATTAAAAAATAATGTTTAAAATAGGAATTGGAATTATTATTGGAATTATAATAGGGGCTGTTTTAGTTTTTGGATGGTTGATTCATAAATTTGCAAGAAAAATATGATAGTTAAATATTGTATTGGTATAGATATATTAAATTTTCCTATATATGTTATTCATCACATATTAGAAGAACCTGTTTATAACTTATTTGCTAATAGTAAATTAAAACAAAGTAAAGTTGATTTGAGAGTTAAACACTATCATATGCAACATAAGTAATGTATTGGAGAGTTGGCAGAGTGGTTTATCGTGCTAGTTTGCTAAACTAGTGGCCTGTAACAGGGCACATCGGTTCGAATCCGGTACTCTCCGCAAGATATATAGGTTTTCATTAGTCTTATATATTTAAAACTATCTGGTAAAGAAATGTAGTCCAGTCTGAATTTCAAACACGTGTACGAATAAGAAGAAACAACATCAAAGAGGTTAATAGTGACCCTCTAAAATTGCCGAAGTAGCTCAATTGGTAGAGTATCTCACTTGTAATGAGAGGGTTGTGGGATCGTGCCCCACCTTTGGCTCAAATGCGTATATGATGGAATGGTAGACATATCGGGTTTAGACTCCGATGCTCGTAGGGGCGTGCAGGTTCGAGTCCTGCTATATGTACAAAAATTAATAATATGTATGAAATTGTATTAAAACCTAATAATAAATATAAAGATATTTATTATTATATTACTAAAAATGAAGCAGGTCAAATTCTTTTTTTAGAATTAGAATGTGATAGTACTAATAAATGTGATTGGTATTATGTTAAATTACAAATTGGTAAAAGAAAAGAAGGTTATCAATTTTTAAAAGTAACTGGAAAAGATGGATTAAAGAGTTTAATATGGGCAAAAAATTGTATTAAACATTTTATTGAATATATTAAAAATAAACCAAATTATTGGATTACAGATAAAACTATAAAATCAAAAATTGTAATTCATTGGGATGATACACAAAGACAAAATGTTTATTTGAGAGGATTAAAAAATCTTAAATTTTATTATGGAGTTTGTGAAAAAAGAAAAGCTTTAATATGTGATATTAATTAAAATAGGTATATGATTCAATGGTAGCATAAGAGTCTCCAAAACTCCTGATCTAGGCTCGAATCCTAGTGTACTTGCTAAATGCCTGGATAGTTCAACTGAATAGAACAGTACACTTTTAACATAAATTAACTAATTCAAACTATTTTATATCAAAAATTATTTGTACCTTTGTAGTATAAATAATTAATAAAAATGGAATATATAAAAGAAGAATTAGAGGAGTTAATTTTAGTACAAAATATCCCTTATAATACAATTGGTTTAACTTATGGTTGCACTGGTTCAAATATAAGAAAAGTTGCTAAAAAATTTGGAATTGAATTACCACAACGTAGAAAGATAAATGAATCTGAAACATTTAGAAAAGGTGTAAATAAATATGCTGATTTAGTTTGTGTAAATTGTGGAAAACCTTTAGATACAACTACTCAAAGAAAATATTGTGGAATTACATGTCAAAAAGAATTTCAATCTAAAGAATTATATGATTATTTTCTTACTTCTCCAAAAGAATATCAAAGAGGTAATTATAGTATTACTACTGTAAAACCTTTTATTCTTAAAGAACAAGGTAATAAATGTGCAATTTGTGGGATGGATTCTGTATGGAATAATAAACATTTAGTTTTAATATTAGATCATATTGATGGAGATGCAGCAAATAACATTAGAGAAAATTATAGGTGTATTTGTCCTAACTGTGATTCTCAATTAGATACATTTAAATCAAAGAATAAGAATAGTGCAAGAAATGAATTTCGCTATCCTAAAGATAAGTAATATGTGCTTGTAGCTCAGGGGATAGAGCATCGGTTTTCTAAACCGAGTGTCCTGCGTTCGATTCGCAGCTTGCATACTAACGTTCAAATCCGAGTTTGATTCTCGGCCCGGGTACAATAAAAATATAAAGAGCCACTTCTTAATTGAGGTGGCTTTTTTTCGTCTAATTTAAAATATAAAATATGAAAGATATTGTTATTGATGGAAGAAAATTCCAATATGAAATATGTACTGATGAATATTGTTTTACTACAACTAAGTTTTATGATGATACAATTGAACGAATAAAGAAACAATTTTTATTATTTGGAAAATTAGTTACATCTGTAAAATCAAATTTTGTATTTGAAGTTCTCGGTAATATAGAAAACTCTAATCTTGGAAAGAAAGATGTAAAAAATCTTATTTTAAAGAGTTTAATTAGATATGACAGACAAATAGAAATTGATAAAGGAGAAATAATATGAAACATTTAACATTGGAAGGTGATTTAGTATTTGAAATATTTACTAAAATTGAAAAGAAAAAAGAAATACGTTTATGTAAACGATTATTACATAATGAAGATGTTATAATAACATCAGATTTAGAACACTATGGTGAACCAATTGAAACTGAAATAGATAATCAAATTGTATTTAATGCTTATGTTTATTATTATGGTGGTAGTAAAGTATATAATAAATTAAAAGAAATTGGATTTCAATTTGAATAAATGGAGAAAACAATAAATATAGAAGAAATAATTAAAGATATAGCTGTCCATGATTATATAGATGATGATGGTGATAATATGATTAATTTATTTAAATCACATTTAAGAGAATCTTATATAGATTTTGGAAAACAACTTCTTAAATTAGCTGCTGAAAATGCTAAGTCTAAAATGTATAGTGGAGATGTTACAGACTTTTCAGTAATTGATAAACAATCTATTTTAGATACAATTAATCAAGTTATATGAAAATATTAGAACCTAAATCAAAAGAAGAATTAGAAAAATTACCTACACCACGTTTATTAGCTTTATATAAAGTTGAAAGAAGAAAATTCAAATTATTTAATTATAATTGTATTTGTGAATGTTGTGGTGAATATATGTGGGATATTAAATCTATTGATTATTCCAAAAATAAAGAAGAGCTTTCAAAAAGAAGTGCTTATGTAACTTTAATTAAAGACTTATTATCATTAAGAGAAAACGTTGAATAGTTATGAAAGAAATCATAAAAATAGCTGTTAATAAAATAACAACAACAGTAAATACAATTGAAAAAGAAGTTGATCTTCCAGATGAAGCTGCATATTATGCATATACAGATGATGGATGTTTTTTTGCAGAAGGATTAATTCTATTTGCATTTATTCCTAGATATCCTGGTGGACATACTTATGATTTAATTCAGGTTAGGCAAAATAAACAAGATTATACTGATTTTCATCCAACAAGTGATTGTAAAGATGATTATTTTTTAGATTATAAAGGTTTAAGAAATAAAGGATTAGATATTCTAACTAGTAAAAATGATAATTTCAAACTTATCACTAAAGAAGAATTTGATACTAAACGTATAGAATTATTAAACTATTATCAAAAAATTGACTAATGAATGAATTTTTAAGTAAATATTATAAACTACCATTTAAAGATTGGGATCCATATATCTATGATAGTGAAAGTAATATGTGTTTGATGTGGATTGGCCGTGTAGATGAAAAATCTAAAACAGTACTTATACAAATCTTAAATGGAGAAAAAGGTTTAGAATTTAATTTTAAAAATCTTTTATTTTCTATTAAAGATGGTGAAATATTTTATGGTGACAGAAAAATTATCCTTGTAAAAGGATGGGGTAGATTACAATACATTAAAACAGATGATCCTGGATTAATTCAAGATACATTTGGAGAATGGGTTGTAAATACATTAAATAATTATAACAACAATTAAAAAATAAAAATTATGTGTGAAAACAAAAAAATTCTTATTGAGTATTTGTATAAAACAAAACTCGTTCCTTTTATTGATTATACTAAATTAGGTCCAGTTGCTAAAATTAATGAAGTTAAAACTGCAATAGGTGTAGTAGTTGCTACTGGTCCAAGTGTAATGGGTTGGGCATTGTGTGACAAGAAAGATAAATTCAACAAAGAAAAAGCATTAGAATTAGCTTTATTACGTGCTGATTTAGTTGCTTGTGTTGATGAAGATACACTAGAAGATTTCTATCTCAAAGCAGTTCCATTCAGTTTAGGTGATCTTTTACTGAAAATGAATGAACGTTCATTGAAATATTTTCAACCTGATTTCTTTGCTGAATAATTATGCAGATACAAATATACAATGAAACAGGAGAAATTAACTTAACTTCAGAAAGTGCAATCTATATCAACTATTGTGGATATGGTGTAGGCAATTTTGGTAGACAATTGAAAGAATGTTTAGGAGAAGTAGTTAAAGAGAAAAATTCTTATGTAAAAGTTTATAAATTGGATCAAAAAGATAAATTCTTCAAATTATTAACTGGATGTTTATCAAAACGATCTCAAGGTAGATTATTTGTAATTATGCAATCTAATCCTAACTATACTATATCATTATGGTAAAAGATCAAGTTATTGAGTATCGTAATACTTATAAAGAAGCACGAGTTCTCCTGGGAGTTGTCCTGGGAGAATTTGAGAGAGTTGAAAAAGCTCCTAAACGAATAACCTCTATTACAGATGATGAATGTATTGCGATAATTAAGAAATTAATTCAAAGTAATATTGAATGTCATGTAGAAGGTGAAAATGAAATTCTTGAGATGTTTATCCCTAAACAATTAACTTCTATTGAAATTGAAGCTATCTTAATACTTCATAAATTTAATGAAATGAAAGATTGCATGAACTACTTTAAAGTAAAATATCCAGAACTTTACAATGGTAAAGAAGTATCACAACTTTATAAAAAAGTAAATGGCTAAAACAAATTTAATGATAGACCTTGAAACATTAGGTAATAAAGCTGGATGTGTTGTAACTAGTGTTGCAGCTGTATTATTTGATCTTAAAACCGGAGAAACCGGAGATGAATTCTATGAAAAAATAGATATTCAATCTTGTCTAGATAGGGGATTATTTATACAAGGAGGAACATTAGAATGGTGGTTTGGACAATCGAAAGAAGCTCAACAAGAACTTTTTAAAGATCCTAAAAATCTTACAGAAGTTTTACATAACTTTAGAGATTTTATTGCAAATTTAAATCCTGCTAATCTTAAAGTATGGGGTAATAGTAATAGATTTGATTTAGGTATTCTAGCCCAAGCTTATTATGTTGCAGGTTATAAAGAAATTCCTTGGAAATATACTCTTGAACGTGATGTTAGAACTTTAGTTAGTTTTAAACCAGAAGTAAAAGAGAATCATGTTTTTATTGGAGTTCCTCACAATCCTATTGATGATTGTAAAAATCAAATTATGTATTGTTCAGAAATTTGGAATAGTTTGAGACATGATTAATATATATTCAGATGGTGCTTATTCATCTTCGAGAGATCAAGGTGGATGGGCATTTTATATTGATATAGAACCTCGTGTTCTTAAATATGATGGATTAGTAAGTACTACTAATAATCGTATGGAAATTTATGGCTGTATTAAAGCTATGGAATATATTCGTGATAATAATATAACTGAAAATATAACTATTTTCACAGATTCAATGTATGTTATAGGTACTATGACTAAAAATTGGAAAATGAAAAAAAATATTGATCTTTGGCCAATTATGTTTAAATTAGTAACACCCAATATTCGTTTTGTTCATGTTAAAGGTCATGAAGGAAATGTAGGAAATAGTCTTTGTGATACATGGGCAGTATTTAGTAGTCATTTAGAAGGATGTGAAATTGATATACAACCTGTTAGTCAAGTTCCAGAATAAATTAAAACAGGTTTTACTTTTGATTTTAAATAATATGCTGAAAAGTTTAATAGGATTCCTTAGGATAATAATTGGATGTGTAATCTTACAATTGTTAGTACCAGAATTTGTAATATTTATGAATACTCTTTCCATTTGGAAAATAATTATTATATTTTTATCTTTCTGGTTTATGTATACTCGTTTTGATAAATAGTTATGACTACATTTTATGGATTAGATTGGATAGTTATGCTACTCAATTTATATTCTTATTACTTAATAGGTTGTAAGAAAAAATTTGGATTTATATTAGGTATAATAGGATGTATTGCAGGTTTATTAATGTTTTCATTATTAACTTTCTCATTTCCTATGCTTATAATGTATATTTCCTTTAGTATTTTAAACATTATAAATTATTTAAAATGGAAGAAGAATTAGAATATCTAAATAAACTTAGAGATAATATGTTATCTGATGTAAATTCAATTGATAAATATAATTATGAATTAACTTATGAATTATATCGTGAAATTGGATTTATGAATAATATTATAAAGATAGTTCAAGAATATGTACTTATTACAGAATAATTATGAATCAAGAACTAATATCTTTAGCTAAAAATAAACCTTTTGAATTTATAGGATATTTTTATAAAGAATGGGTACATCATTCTAAAGAACCATTAAGGTGGTTATTCTGGATGACAGAATTACAACAATGGTTAAGAGATACTTATGGTTTAAGTGTTGAAGTTCATGGTAATTCAGTTGATGAATTATATGCATATAAAATACATTTCATAGGTCAAGTAAAAATTTCTACTGGAACATCACCAATGTATGATGATTATGAATTAGCATTGGAATATGCATTAATAAGTACATTAAAATTAATAATAAGATATGGGATACATAATTAGATTTATTATTTGGAGTATATTTTTTATATTTAAACATATATATAATATATTATATTTTATGTTTAATTTTATAGTTTGGTTTCAAAAAGATTATCCTAAAAATACTTATTTTTATATATATCATATATATAAATATTATGGGGATACACAATTTTGTGATCATTATTGGTATTATGAAACATATTGGGATGCAATAATTAATAATAAAATAGTTAAATATGGATATTAAAACAACAGATGTAGGAGTTATAATTGGAAGATTTCAAACTAATGAGCTACATAGTGAACATATTAAATTGATTAACTTCGTACTTAGCAAACATGATAAAGTTATTATCTTTCTAGGCGTTAGTCCTACAATAGGTAATATGAAACATCCAATGGATTTTTTAACTCGTAGTTTGATGTTAAAAGAGGCATTTGGGAATGATTTACGTATTGCTGGTATATTCCCTTTGAGAGACCAAAAGTCTAATGCAGTTTGGAGTAATAAACTTGATGAAAAAATTAGAGATATCTTTAATATGGAATCAGTAACTCTTTACGGAAGTAAAGATTCATTTATTCCTTTTTATGAAGGTAAATTTAAGACTCAGGAATTAACTCCTGATACTTTTATCTCTGCAACTGATATTCGTGTTGATATATCTAAAAAGGTTAAATCTTCCTCTGAATTTAGAGCAGGTATAATTTATTCAGTTTATAATCAATATCCAACAGTTTACTCAACTGTAGATGTAGCGATTTTTAATGAAGCAGGTGAATTATTATTAGGTCAAAAACCTAATGAAAAAGAGTGGAGGTTTGTAGGTGGATTCGTTGACATTAAAGATGAATCAGACGAAGCTGCAGCAAAACGTGAAGGAAGAGAAGAAACAGGACTTGAATTATCCAACTTTGAATTTGTAACTTCAATGAAGATACAAGATTGGAGATATAGAGGTATGACAGATCGTTCTATTATGACTCATTTTTACAAGTGTAAATCTTTGTTTGGATCTCCACAACCTCAAGATGATATAGCTGCCTTAAAATGGGTTAAAATGACTCCAGAGGTAGAAAATATTTTGGTCGGAGAACATAAAAAACTTTTTAAATTTTTATTAAAATGAAAAATATCTAATATGGAAATTAGCGAAATAGTAACTATTAATTTAAGTGTTGCAGATATTAAAGAAATAATTGCATATCATTTGAAATCTAAAGGATACCATGTAAATACAACTGATTTTTCTTTAAAAGCAATCCCAGATCCAGAAGATAGATTTAGAACTAGTTCTTATGCTTTGAACAAAGCAACTTGTTCTTGTACTAAAATTTAATAGTATGTCAATAATCAAATCAATCGAACGTGCTTATTCAGTAATGGATGAGCGCAATTGGGAGACTATTTATTGGTGTATTGATCTTCATGGTGTATGTTTAAAAAGTAATTATACTACTAATCAAAATGAATGGATTAATAATGATGCTTTAGAATGCTTACAATTAATTAGTTCATTACCTGAATCTAAAATTATTTTATGGAGTTCGTGCTACCCATCTGAATTAATGCGTATTAGACAAATGTTTAAAGAAAATAATATAACTGTTGATTTCTTTAATAAAAATACTGATATTCATAATACTAATACTGGTAATTTTAATAGAAAGTTTTACTTTAGTGTCCTTTTGGATGATAAAGCTGGATTCGATCCAGAAACTGATTGGAGAGAAATTTATGAATATTTAATTAATAAACAATGGTAATACCTGATATACCAACAAAAGAAACGGATTTAATTTGGTGTCCTAGATGCCAAGAATTTAAATGCTGTCCTCGTGGTTCATGTGAAGCCGAAGTAGTAGGTAAAATTCGTACAGAATATATTATTGGAGAATTTGTAGAAGAAAATAAATAAATATTTAAAAAAATAAATAAGAGATATGTGGAAAAATAGTGTAATAGATACTGATGCTTATAAAATAACTCATTGGTTACAACGTCCAGCTGGAATTAATCATTTTTATTCATATGGTGAAGCTCGTAAGGGTGGACAACATGCAGAAATTTGTTTCTTTGGGATGCAATATATTCTTAAAGAATATTTCATGCAGAAAGTAACACAGGAAAATATTGAAAGAGGTGCTGCAAGATGCAAACGTGTCTTTGGTACTGATAAATACTTTCCTAAAGAAATTTGGGAAAAAGTTAAAAAATTAGGTTATTTCCCATTGGAAATTAAATGTGTTAAAGAAGGCACAGTTCTTCCAACAGGTAATGTTTGTTTCACTATTGTATCAACTGAACCTTGGTTTGCTTGTATGGTTAGTCATTTTGAAGATTATTTAATGTGGAATTGGCAATCGTCTGGTGTAGCAACTCGTTTATTCAATATTAAAAAAGGGATTCTTCCTTATTTTAATATGACTTGTGATAAGCCAGATTTAGCATTTGCAGTGAATGATTTTGGATTACGTGGTGCTGTTTATCGTGAGGGAGCAGTATTAGGTGGAATGGCTATGTTAATATTCTCTAATGGTAGTGATAATCTTCCAGCAATGGAAGGTATTGAAGAATACTATACTGATAATAATATTGGTCAATCTGTGTGGGCAACTGAACATTCAGTAGCAACTGTATGGGGTCAAGGTCGTGGTGAAATTGATTATGTGTTAGCACAGTTAGAACGTGCTGAACCACATTTACCAATTAGTATTGTAATGGATAGTTATGATGCTGATGGTTTTATTAAAAATGTACTCGGTGACCCAGAAGTTAAACAGAAAATTATTGATAGACCTGGTAGAGTTATACCTCGTCCTGATAGTAATGATCCTTTAACTAATGTAATTAAATATTCTGAACAATTAGGTAATCTTTTTGGGTATCATTTAAATCATAAAGACTACAAAGTGATTAATCATAATGTCGGTTTACTTCAAGGTGATGGAATGAATGAAAAAAGTATACCTAAAATTTATGAAGAATATATTAAAACAGGTTGGTCTTGTGAAAATTTTAATACTGGTTCTGGTGGTGGATTACATACAGATGGTTTATGTAGAGATACTGATAGGTGGGCTGTAAAGGTTTCACATGTTGAAATTGAAGGTAAATCTATTAATGTACAAAAAACTCCAAAATCAGATATGACTAAAGCAAGTAAAGCAGGATTATTAAAATTACATAAAGCTGGTAATGGATTTATGACAATTCAAAGTTCTACTGAACAATTTGGTGAAAATAATCCTTATATAGATGAATTACAAGTAGTTTATAAAAATGGAGAATTATTTAATGATCAAAAATTTACTGAAATACGTAAAATTGCTGATGAATATTTACAAATTGCTTTAAATAAAAAATAATGACATATAAAGAAATAGATGGTGATTTAATCAAACTTGCCTTACAAGGTGAGTTTGATGTAATCGCTCATGGCTGCAATTGTTATTGTATAATGGGTGCTGGTATTGCTGTGGAAATGAAAAATACTTTTGAGTGTAATACATTTCCTTTAGAAGATATGGAGTACAAAGGTGATGTAAATAAACTTGGTCAAATTGATTATGATACATTTACTTTATCTAAACATGATTTAGGTGAAACTAAATTATTTTCGCATAGTAAAGTAAGAAATCAATTCAAACAATGGACTGATTTAAAAACTTTTTCTGTTGTTAATGCTTATACACAATGTCGATATGGGACTTCTGGTGGAGCTCCTGTTGATTATGAAGCAATAACTTTATGTATGCGTAAAATGAATTATATTTTTGCAGGTAAGCATATTGGTCTCCCTAAAATTGGTTGTGGTTTGGCTGGTGGTAATTGGGACATTATCAAAGAAATAATTCAAGAAGAATTACAAAATTGCGATGTTACAATTGTAAACTATAAAAAGTAATGATTGTACCAATGATAATATCTGTTTTTCTAGGTCTATTAATAGGGTTGGAAAGACAACAACATCATAAAGCAGTAGGAGTTAGAACCATGTCATTAATTTGCCTTGGTTCTACACTCTTTACTTGTATGTCAATTCATTTTATTAATTCAGATCCTACTAGGATTATAGGTCAAATTGTAACTGGAATTGGTTTTCTTGGTGCTGGTATTATCTTTAAATCTGGAAATCAGATTATAGGTTTAACAACAGCAGCAACAGTTTGGTGTGGTGCAGCATTAGGAGCATTAGTTGGACTTCAAATGTATCCTGAAGCATTTATTGCTACTTTTTTAGTATTATTTATTAATTTAGTATTTAAATATTTAAAATAATGGAAAAACTAGGTAAAGATCCTGCATTTGGATTTTATTATGAAAAAAAAGGTTTTTCTACATTTTATCATCCTGAAGGAGTTCCTCATAAATTTAATGGGGTTTCAAAAAGATTATATATTGCTACTCAATTATTACAAGGAATGTTAACATATCATGGTAGATATTGGCAAACACTTTCAAATAATGATCCATCTGAAAATTTAGGAGGATTATTACCTATTGAAGCTGTAAAAACTGCATATGAATTTACTGATGAATTATTGAAACAAGAAAATGGAATATGATGTAACAGTTAATGATGAAATATTTATTGTAAAAAATGTAAATTTAAAAAAAGCTTTAGAAATAAAATCTGAATTTGAAACATCTTTTAATAAATATCGTAATTATTTATTATACAAAGATATTATTGGTTATTATGCTGGATGGGATTGTATAAACCATAAAAGTATTTATTGTGGAACACGTAGTGAATCTACTAGTTTAAAACAAATTAAAGAATATGCAAAAAATGTGGGATAAAACATGTAATTTTTGTGGCTGTGTCATAAGAGCACCTTATATTGAAGTTACTACAGTAAGTGGAGATATAAGACATTATTGTGGAGATAGTTGTAGAAAAGCACATAGTAATAAAAATGTTAAACAAATTAATTATATAAAATGAAATATAAAAAGAAATTAGCAAGACTTGAAGGTCTTAAACGTTGGTGGGATAATTTACCTTCTTCTACTCAAAAAGCAACTACTCGTCCCGGATCTGTTAAAACAATCTAATTATGGGATTGAAAATAGTAGCAATTAGTGATCTTCATGGTTATTTACCAGAAATTATTGAATCTGCTGATATAATGCTGATTGCAGGAGATATAAGTCCTTTAAATATTCAATTTAATAAACCAGAAATTAAAAAATGGTTAGAAACTGAATTTGCTTATTGGATTAAATCTCTACCTGTAGATAAAGTATATCTAATAGCTGGAAATCATGATGCTTATTTTGAAGGAATTAATTCTTTAAATATTGCAGCGTTAAAAGAACAATGTGATTTTAAACTAATTTATTTAGAAAACAATTATATTATTCATAGACATGATGGAGAAGAATTTAGAATATTTGGAACTCCTTATTGTCATATATTTGGTAGTTGGCCTTTTATGAGAGAAGATTTATATATGGAAAAGAAATTTTTAGCTATTCCAGAAGAATGTGATATAATTATTTCACATGATCCTCCTTATAATATTGGTAAAGTTGATCAAATACTTGAAAGTACAAGATGGAATAGAGGAACTCCTGAATCTGTAGGAAATCCACCATTAGCAAAACAATTAGCTAAAACTAAATTTAAATTGTTAGTTTGTGGTCATATCCATAGTGGGGATCATAATATATTTGAATTTAATGGTGGCAAAGTTGTTAATGTATCTATTAAAAATGAAAATTATCAACCTATATATGAACCTTTTTATATAACAATTACAAAATGACATATATAGATAGCGTAAAAGAAATACTTAAAACTTGTCAAGTAGAATATGATTTAGCTAAACAAGCTTATTATGAAAAAGGTCAACGTTTAAATTTAGCACATGCTGAATTACAAAGAGTTTGTCCACATACTGAGACAGAAATAAGAAGAATTACTGAAGAAGGTAGTTATTATGATCGAACAAAGTATATTAAAGAAACTTATTGTACAGAATGTGGTTTATTTTTAGGTAGTACTTTTAGAACAGGAGGATATGAATGATGACTGAAAAAGAAATTTTAAAAGGAAATAAACTAATTGCACAATTTATGTGTGACTGGAGTAAAGAAGACAATAATTGGGTTTTTACATCACCTATAACAGAGCAAGGAATTATCTGGTATAAAGAAGTAATTAAAAATTCTGAAAATAATCTTAAATATCATTCATCTTGGAATTATATTATGCCAGCTTATTATAAATGGGATAATTTTTATTCACTTGATAATAAAATATTTGGTCATTATTCTGGATATGAATATTTATGTGATGAATTAGATAATGCAGTAACTAGATATGATATAGAAGACATATTTAAACAATTAGTTATTAATATCGAATGGTATAATATTGTAAAATAAAATGGCAAAGAAAGAAAAAGAAGTTGATGAAGAAATCATCGAAGAAGTTGTAGAAAAAGAAGGTGATACAAAAGGTAAAATTGTCATTGAAGAAAGTGATTTTAAAATGATCTCAAGTCGTCCAAATGATATGAGATTTTTTGATCTTTATCTAATTCACATTGTTAATAAAGGAAAACCTACGGAACGTTCTGAATTTAAATTAGTAGGATATGGTATCCAATTAAAAAATTGTTTAATTCGTATTGCTAATGTAAGAGCAGTAAATGACCCAGATCAAACTCATTTTACAAGTTTTAAACAATTTGTAGCACATTATAAAAAGTATGTTGACGAAGTTAAATTATTATTTGATCAATTACCTCAAAATTTAGATTAAATTATGAATAAAAATAAAGAAAAGGTGTCCGAGGGTACTATACATAATGTATGGTTTACCTCGGACACGTAGTAAACACATTATGGGCACATAAACATATGTAAAGCTGTAACTACTTGGGATGATGCAGATATCTCATGTCGAGATTTTCCATCAATAGAAGCAATGAACGATGGTATTGTTCATGCAATAAACTCAGTAGTTATGGAAGATGATACTCTTTATCACTTAGGTGATTGGAGTTTCAATGGAATAGATAATATATGGAATTTTAGGAAGAGAATTAACTGTAAGAATATACATTTAATCCTTGGTAATCACGATGAACATATAAAGAAAAACAAGGAAATTAAAATTCCTGCTGATGAAAGATATTTGCTTGAGAAATTAAATATCTTAGAAGATTATACTAAACGTTTTGAAGGATTTAGTCATATCAAATTACAAGATCTATTTAGTTCAGTACAATTAATACTTGAATTAGAAATAGATAAAAAATTATTAATTTTATCACATCACCCATTTGAAGAATGGTTAGAGATGGATAGAAAAAGAAGTTATCATTTACATGGACATAATCATCATAGATTAGATTATACTGATTTAAATATGTTTTATAGACGTAAAGATGTTGGTATTGATAATGATGAATTTAAAGTTTATTCATGGAATGATGTTAAAGAGTTAATGAAAGATATGGATGTTAAAATTCATAATTCTTAGATAAATAAATTATAAATTATTAAAAATTACATTGGAATGAAAAAAATTATTGAAAAAGAAACCCAAAAAAATCTTAATACTATTTCACAAACAAAAACAGATCCACCCTCCCCAATCGGACCTATTATTCCTAAAAAAAATTCTTAAAAATTATGAAACCAGTAGGATTATGCATTAAATTTATAAAATGGTTTCCTATTATTTCTACAATAGCTATAATAGTATCTTTTATTTTTGCATTGTTTAATATACCAGTAATAATAAATATATTATCTTATCCAGTATCTAGTCCAATTTCTACTTGTATTTTATTATTGCTTTTTTCTAAAGTATTTAAATTTTGTATGTGGCATAGAATTTTAATTATTAATTTATTAATAATTGCAATTTTTTCATGGATTAATTCTTTACATAGAATTACTACAGATATGGAAACTATTTGGATTATTTTATTAATAGCAAGTATTTCTGCATTATCCTCACTTATAATTTATTCACAATATGGATGGTTTAGAATTCATTTTAACAGAAGCTTTAGATTTATGTAAAAAAGGTAAATGTAAATATATTACTCCGGAAGAACTTATTATATTAACTGAAATTGTTCATAAACCTGAAACTATGGGTAGAGAAGATGCAGCTAAATATTTAGGATTATCTCTTAATAAATTTCATGAACTTAGATCTTCTGGAGTAATACCAGAACCTAGAAAAAGAAAAGGATTTAAAGAAAAGGAATATTACACATCTGACCTTCGTAAGTATCTAGAAGCCAATAAGTTATAAAGTTTTAAAATTTGTTCGTATAGTTTTTAAAAATGTAGTACCTTTGTACTACAAACTTTAATTATTATTACAAACTTTTAAAAACTTTAAATTATGGCACTTACATTAGATGGCATGATCCCAGCAATGGGAGGAACAGGAACTTCAGGAGCCGCTTTAGGCACAGGAGGTGGAATTTTAGGCGGGGGAATCGCCGGATTATTAGGTGGAGCGTTAGCAGGTGGATTACTTGGTGGACGTGGTGGTTGAGGTGGAGGATATGGAGCAGGATATGTAGCTCCAGCAGCAACAGCAGTAGCAACTGATGTAGTTCTTAATCCAGCATTTCAATCATTACAATCACAAATTACTAATTTAGGATCTCAAGTTGCTTCTGGTGACTTAAATAGTATCTTAAATAGTGAATTTCGTAGAGTTAATTCAGCAATAGATGGTGGAGCTGCAAATATTCTAAATTCTGTAGCTAATTTATCAACAGCACAAGCTACATCAGCTTTTACTACTTTACAAGGAATTAATGATTTAGGTCGTGACATTACTGCACAAAGTAATCAAAATGCATTACAACAATTGAATTCATTTAATAACCTAACAACTACAACGTTACAAGGTTTTAATGGAGCTGCAATGCAAACACAAAATGCTACTAATCAAATTATAGCTCAAGGAACTGCAAATGCTGCTGCAATGGCTCAATGTTGCTGTGAAATTAAATCATTAATTAATTCTGACGGAAATGCAACACGTTCATTAATTAATGACTTAAATGTACAAAATTTAAGAGATCAATTAGCTGCTGCTAACAATCAAGTTAGTAACAATGCTCAAAATCAATATCTGTTAAGTTCAATCTTAACTCATATTCATCCAACAGTAACAGGAACTACTATTGTCTAATTTTAAGATAGGGGAAGTAAAATCTCCCCTATTTTTTAAAAAAACTTAAAATTATGGCAAGTCCTTTAGTAGTTGGAACAACATCCGTAGTAGTAGCTCCTATTAATACTAGTAGAGCTAGTCTTCAAATCCAAAATACATCAGCAACACAAACTATTTATATTAAAAAAATTCCTATTTCAGGTTCTTTTACTGTAGTTAGTGCAACTGATTATGAAATGTTATTAACACCAGCAACAGCAACAGCAGCAGCCGGAGATGCATTTGTTACTAATTCAGTAGCATCATTCATGGCAATAGCTTCAGCAGCAGGTGGAGCAGTAGCAATCTACGAAACTAATAAAGTATCGTAATGGAAGAAGAATATATGAAAATTAGTTTTACTAAAGTTATTGACTTAGTATTAAATGAAGAACGTATGAAAATACGTAAATTTTATTATGATACACTTGGTAAAGCTACAGCAGATATAATGGATTCATACGTTTGTACAGAATCAGAAATTATGAAACTTTTAACTAAGTAACAACCTTAAAAAGGAGAGATATTTATATCCCTCCTTTTTTTATACTATATATTATGACACAAGAAACCCCCAACTACATAACTTTACTAGGATTAGGTGGAGAAAAAATTAATTGATTAAATGTAATCAATAGACCTACTTTTCTTAGTCAATTTGTAAATGATTTAAATCTTGGCTCTGGAGGAGTTCAAGTAAATTCAGATTGAAATGCCATTTCTGGAGTAGCAGAAATACTTAATAAACCTATATTAGCTCCTGTAGCTACTTTAGGAACTTATGCCAGTTTAACTGGTAAACCTATTATACCCACTTTAACATCACAATTAACAAATGATAGTGGCTTTATAACAAGTGCTGCTATTCCAACTTTAATATCAGCATTTACAAATGATGTTGGTTATATAACTAGTGCAGCTATTGCAGGAAAAGAAGATATATCTAATAAAGTTGTTTCTATTTCAGGTGCATCAACAGATGTACAATATCCAAGTGCTAAATTATTATATGATCAATTACAATTAAAAGCAAATATAGGATCATATTTAACATTAGATCAAACAGTACCACAAACAATTATTAATGGTTATCCAACTTTTAATGAAGGAATTAAACTTGGAAATGCACCACTTGTTGGTCCATTTGACCAAGGAAGATTATATTATGATGCTCCTAATAAAACAGCAGCTATAATGATTGCAGGAAATGTTACATTACAAATAGGTCAAGAAACAACAGTATTATGTTTTAATAATACAGGTTCAACTATTCTTAATGGTCAAGTGGTTTATTCTACTGGTCTTGTAAGTGATACTAGTACTATATCTTTAGCTATTGCAACATCAGAAGCTACATCCACAGTTCTTGGGGTTGCTACTCAGGATATTTTACCTGGAGATACTGGTTTAATTACTAATATTGGTGTAGTACATAATTTAAATACTTTAGGTTTTGTATCTGGAGCTAATGTATATTTAAGTCCTACAGTAGCTGGAGGACTAACTATGACTCCACCAACTGATCCATTACAATATGTAATTAGAGTTGGTAGAGTTGGTGTTATTAGTGCTACAGCAGGAACTTTATTTGTAAGAGTTATATTAAATAATGAATTGACTGGATTAAGTGATGTAACAATTACAGCTCCTGTCTTTGATCAGGTACTTAGATATAATGGAACTGAATGAATTAATGGTACGCAAGTATTGTATGGAGAAATGTATCAATATGAAAATGCTATTGCAACTAATATAACTAATATAAATCTTTATCATTCTATTAATAATTTTGGTGCTGGTTCATTACTTGGATTTACATTTAAAATTGGAGCAAGTGCTTCAATAGCAAGTGTAGCCAATTATAGTGGAACAATTCCTGGTACAGTATTAATAACAACTACAACACCACATAATTTACTTACAGGAGAACCAGTAACTCAGGTTGGTACAGTAGATTATAATGGAGTTTATACTGTAACATTTGTAACTATAAATTCATATTATATTACACATGCATTTACGTCAACTAGAACAGGATCAGTTAGTAGGGGAAGTACTCTACAGGTTAATCCAGGTTCAAATGCAGCATATGTTTTAGCATTTAGTGTTACAGCATTCCCATCAAATTCCACAGATACATTTAAGTTTGAATTATTTCAAAATGCAACGTCATTAGATAATATTGTAGCATCTAGAAGATTTCAAACATCAACAGATTATTCTGGAATGTCATCATCTGGGATAGTAAATGTTGCAGTAGGAGATTATATTTGGTTTGGTTGTATGAATCAAACAAGTACTGGAAATGTTACAGTTAGACATTCAAATGTTAATTTAAATAAAATATAAAATATGGAAAATCAAGGAATACAATTATCTGTTGCAAAAGTACCGGCATCAGAAGCAATACAAGGTACAATACAAGAAAAAACGGATACAAAACCTATAATATACCCAATAGTAGAAGAAATGACTTTTAGGGCGGTAATTAATAGTAATGAACAAGGAATGGCTTTACTAAGAGCTGTTCAGATTATAGTAAATGAATTTGGAGCTCAAACTTTAATTGAAATTATGGCTAAAGTAGAAGCAAAACCAAGTTTAATGCAAAAAGCTAAATCAGCTTTACCTTTTTTAGGAATGTTATAATGGAAATAAAAAAACCGTTATTAGATATAGCAGTATTCACTTTTTTACAAGATACTAATACAAACGGTACAACTGGAAAAAGTGATGAAGATGAAAAATTATCAATTACTATGGAATCAGTTTGTGGTGGATTAGATACTGAAGGTGGATTTTATGTTCTTAGAACAAAAGGATGGAGTATTAATGAACCATCTGATTTGTTAGATTTATTTGAACAAATGAAAAATATTAAATATGAGTAGAAAAATTAATGCAGAAATAGTAGCAGATAGTATAAATGAATTTGGTAATAGAATAACAACTTATTTGTTAACATTTCCAAGATTTATATTACCTGAATTAAATACACATCGGTTATTTACGCGCAATAGTGCAAGCAGTCGAGCCATTCCATTTGAAAAGATGGTAGCAATGGTAGAAACAGATCCATTTATTCCTATTGCATGGCAAAAAGATCACTCTGGTATGCAGGGTACAGAATATGTAACTGACGAAAAGCAGATAAGATTTAGACACGGTCAATGGCTTAATGCTAGTAGAAAAGCAATTCAATGTGCAGATGATTTACATGACTCAATTATTAAGAAAACATCAGTTGAAGATCCAGGGGAAATTATTTCTGAAGGAATAACTAAACAACTTTGTAATAGATTACTAGAACCATTTATGTGGCATACAGTATTATTAACAGCTACTGAATATGATAATTTTTTTGAACTTCGTTGTCCAAAATTTCATACTCCAGTAAGTGGAGAAGGTTTTTATTTTAAAAGTAAAAAAGATTGTATTAATAATCATAGTAATAAAGTAAATTTAACAAAATTAGAAAATTTTTCTTATTATGATTGGCAAAATATTAATACATCAGGTGCTGAAATTCATATTCAAGCATTAGCTGAAAGTATGTGGGATGTAATGAATGAATCTACACCTAAATTATTAAAAGCAGGTGAATGGCATGTTCCTTTTGGTGATAAAATGAATATAGAATTAATGTCTAATGTTGCTCCTTATGAACAAACAGAGAATACTATTATTAAAATTGCAACTGCACGTTGTGCACGTTTATCTTATATGACATTCGATAAAGAAATCAATTATCAAAAAGATATTGATATGCATGATATGCTTAAAGCAAATAGGCATTTATCTCCTTTTGAACATTGTGCTCGCACTATGACAGAAGAAGAATATTATACTTTTACTAAAGGTCAAGGTAAATATATTGATGATGAAGGTGTTAGTTATGGAGTTCAATATTTTCCAGAATCAGCTAATGGTTGGTGTAATAATTTTAAAGGTTATATTCAATACCGTTATCTATTAGAAAGTGCAAACTAAAGAACAATTAACTGAAGAAGTTTCAAATGATATTTTAAAACTTATGGGAGGTTTAAAAGATAAAGTTTCTTATGATTGTTTATCATATGGAATAGTAAAAGATGCTTTAAATACAATTGGATATTATGATAATGATGATTATGATACTAATGGTTGGCAAGTAGATTATTGGAATACTTTTATCTATTTTAAAAATCCTACTGATATTTTATACATTAGTGGAAGTATGTATTATGGTAATTTAACTATATCAAGAGAAGAATAGAATGGAAAATTATAATATAAATTTATTAAAGACATTAGAAAATGGAAGATTTAAATTAATATTAGAAAGTGTTAATTTAAAAGAAGAATGTTTTAATTGTAGTTATTTTAATGAAAATGCAAAATCTTTATATAGGTGTGCAGTTATGCCACAATGTATAGGAATATCTTTATCATCGCAATTAAAAGATTTTTTATTAATTTATTTAAAATAATGGAACACTATCATAAATATAACGATTTACTTTTAAAAGAGTACCCTGCTTTTATTTATGAAGTAGAAATTTTTAAAAGAACCCAGGATTCTTGGAATTTAGAAGAATCAAGTATGTACAAATCCACTACGATTATAAAAGATCTAGTGGATTTTGTTATTTATACCTATACAGACTATCAACTATTTAAATATACTAATCTTCTTGCAGCTCCTTCAAATTGGTTAAAAGAAAATGCTATTTATATAGAAGTAGAAACTGCGAAGGAAAAACGTAAAAGAATTAAAGAAGAAAAAGAATTAAAAAAGGAATTAAATGAGACTTAAAGTAGAATTAGAAATAGACATTGACAATGATGAATTATTAGAAGGGCTTAATAATCTTGTTCATGATGATGAAGAAGATTATAGTACTAATTTAGATAATTTTACACAAAAACAAATCTTTGATTGGTTAGATACAACTAATTATATTGAAGAAGAAATTGTAGATTATGTATCTTTCATTGATTACAAAATAACAATATTATAATGAAAACAAATTTATTTGATGTAAATGGAATTGAAATCCAAATTGGAGATAAATATATAGTAGAAGGATTTGATACAATATATACAGTTTACTTTAAAGCTGGATGTGTATGTGGAGGTATAACAGAAAAACTTTGTTCTCCATTAGCTTGGGAAACTGATCCATATGATGAAGATGAATTAGCTGCTACAGAAGATTGTACTTGGTTAGAAATAATTATAACTAATGAAGTATAAATATGAATAAACCTATAAATGAAAACTATGCAGCAGTTGTAGTAAAAATTATTGCACTCGTCCCTCTTGATGGATGTGATAAAGTACAGGCCACAATTATAATGGGAAACCAAGTAGTTGTTGGATTAGATGTACATATGAATGAAATGGGATTATATTTTCCAGTTGAAACAGCCTTATCAAAAGAATATCTTAGTGCTAATAACTTATATAAAAAAGCAGAATTAAATAAAGATTCTACTAAAAAAGGTTATTTTGAAGAAAATGGACGTATTAAGTGTGTAAAATTTAGAGGACATAAATCTGAAGGATTATATATGCCTTTGAATTCTTTAGAGTTTATTACTAAAGGATATGCTGCAGAACTTCCGACAATTGGTGGATCATTTGATGAATATCAAAAAGTTCCAATTTGTTCTAAATATGTTATTAAAACTAATAAAATACAAGGTACACCTAATAGTAAAAAAGGTAAAGGAAAATTAGCAAGGGAATCAAAATTAATTGAAAATCAATTTAGATTTCATGATGATACTTCTATATTATATAAAAATTTACATAAGATTCATCCTCATGATTTAATTTCTATTACATATAAAATGCATGGTACTTCTGGTATTTCTGCTAAAATTCTATGTAAGAAACCTTTAAATTGGTTTGAAAAACTTGCTAGTAAATTTATAAAAGTAGTTGATACACATTATGACTATATTTATAGTTCACGTAAAGTTATTAAGAATCCAGATTTAAATCCTAATGCTGTTCATTTCTATGATACAGATATATGGGGTAAAGCTCATGAAATGGTTAAAGAGTTCTTATCTGATGGGATGACTTTCTATTATGAAATAGTAGGATTTTTACCTTCTGGTGGATATATCCAAGGTCCATTTGATTATGGTCAAGAAGAGGGTAAATTTGAAATCAGAATCTATCGTATAACTTATACTAATCCATCTGGAAAAGTATTTGAATTCAGTGCTCACCAAGTACAAGATTTCTGTAAAGAAAAAGGTCTTTTGGCTGTACCAGAATTGTATTATGGAAGTGTATTTGATTTTATGTTTAGATATGCTGAACTATCAGTACAAAATCCAGAAAACATGGAAGATTTCTTAAGTGTTTTAAAGGAAATGTATAATGAAAAAGATTGTTATATTTGTAAGAATAAAGTTGTAGAAGAAGGAGTTGTAATAAGAATTGAAAAAAATGAATTCGAAGCATATAAATGTAAATCTTTTGGTTTTTATGAAATGGAGAGTAAAAATCTAGATAAAAATATTATTGATATAGAATCTGAGAATTAATTACTAAATAAAAAAATAAAATAATGGAAAAGACTATAAATGTTTCAAAAATAAAATTCAATCCAATTGAAATTTCTATAAATATTAAAATAACTTCTTTAGATGAATTAAATGATTTTATTAAATTTGAAAATAATGGGTCAGAAATATGTGATTATGATGGAAATAATTGTAACACTCTTACTACTTTAGTAGAAGATATTTGTACTGCAGTTGTAGAACAATTATAATATGCAAGAAGTTCAAAAATTAATATTAACCCAAGGTATTCCTGCTTCAGGAAAATCAACGTGGGCTAAACAATTTGTACTAGAATCCCCTTTAACTCGAGTAAGAGTTAATAGGGATGATATACGAAATATGCTAGGTAAATATTGGGTTCCACAACGAGAAAATTTAGTTACTTATATAGAAACTAATTGTGTTATAGAAGGACTAACAGCAGGTTATACTGTAGTATTAGATGCTACTAATTTAAATCAAACATATTTAAATAAATGGATTAAATTTGCTTCAATATATGAAATTAACATTGAATATAAACAATTTCCTATTAAATTAGAAGAAGCAATTTTACGTGATTCTTTACGTGAAAATCCAGTAGGTGGCAAAATTATAACAAATTTTTATAATAAATACAATGAAAAATTTTAATAAATATATAATTCATGTTGAAACTGCTTGGTGTGGTGAATATAATGATTATGCGGCAATAGCTGAAGATGAAATTGATTTACTTAATCTTGCTGAAGAATTATCTTATAATAATTTTGCAGATTTTAGTGGTTTTGAGCAGGTTTTATCCGATTTATTTGCAGAACAACTTGAAGAAGGTGAAGATTATACTGATGAAATGATTAGTATTGCAGAAAATCAAGAATATGATTATTATTCAAGTTCAATTTCTTTATTTGAAGGAACTGATGAAGAGTGGGAAGATTATGAATTAGTTTATGATGCAAGTTTAAAAACAGAAAGCAATGGAGTTGATTAAAAAAGGAGATTTAGTAAAAATAGAAAAATTATCTGATGATGTTTTTAATGGAGAACATCCAAATAAAATTAATAAAGGATACACTCAAATTGGAATTTTACATAATAATGTAATAGTAGGTGATTGTGTGTATCTAGGAGGTTTAAGAACTTCACCAGTAACTGAAATTATTTCTAATTCTATTTTTAAAACAAGAAATTCTACATATCAAATGACTAAAGATTTAACTGATGGTCGTATTGAAGCAAATTCAGAAGTAGAAGAAGCAGAACGTTTTATGGAAGAAATAGGTAATCTTTATATTTCATAATGTTAACTTATTCTGATAAACGAAATGCAGCTAATGTTTATTTAGTTAATCAGTATTTAGAAGCTGTTACTATGGCTGCTGAAATTCGAGATGCATTTGTATCTGGTTCAGAATATACTGAAGCTCACTATAAATGTGAAATAGATATTTTAAAGCAAAGAATAGAAAACCTAACTAGTCAAATAGGTGAGATAATTGGCGGAGTTCTTCAAGGAACTTATCAAATAAAAAACTAATGGCAAAAACAAAAGATTCTTTACAAGAGTATTATATTTATAATGCTGACGGAGAACTAGAGGATATTGTTACTTTTACCAAACAAGCTGCAACATTATATCAAAAGAAATTTCCAATGTCTCTTATTGAACCAGTAGATTGCGATTATACTGAGTATAATGATTGAAACAGTAAAAGGAAAATTAGTCGCTAAAAAAGTAGGAATTTATTTAGTATATGTATTTGAATTAGGAATAGATAAATATATAATGTGCACACAACTTCCAAATTGGGATATATCACAAATTACTATTGGTGATATAGGGTATATTACATATGAAGATGCAATTGCTGGAGATAAATATTTTGATCCAAAAACAGGGCAATTTAATATTTATAATTTTACTAATACATATATTAGAGATTTTGTTAAAGATATGGAAAAAAAAGATATAGAAATAAAAATAATATAGATAATGAAAGAAACAAGTAAAATAAAACTAGAATCTTATATTTGGAAAAATAAAAAAGATTTAAATAGTGCTGAACAAGTTAGTATAAAAATGATTGATTTATCAGAAGATATTTTAAATGAAAAATATACTCATTGTAAAACAATGCTTTTAAATACATCTAAAGAACATCCTGGTAGATATGTAGTTCTTGAAGAAATAAGTAAACAAATTAATGACTGTGGTGCTGAATTATTAATAAGGTGGTTTGAAGCTATTGATTGTAATCCAAAATATACAAGATTTACTTTACTTACTGAAATTAGAAATTCATTATTTAAAAATCAGGATACATTTGCTGATCAAGAAGTAAGAATGCAAAATTTATATAGTGGTTTACCACCACAATTAAATGGTATAACAATTGCTTCTGTATTAAAAGGTTGTAAAGATACTTTAGGTAAGTTTAATAGAAAACATATAACAAAAACATTTATTATTAAACAAGGTTTATGGTTTACAGCTCAAGAAACTAAAGAATTTACAGAAATTTCACAAGCCAAAACTATGTCTGAAAAATTAACTGTTGTTAAGGAAAGACTTGGAATTAATACTGCTTTAGAAATTCCAGTAAATGCAGCAGGATTAAATTATGTACAATTTCGTGCAATGATTTTATTAGGAGTTAGTAAAAAATATTCTGAATTAACTACACTTCAATTAGAAACTTTAAGATATAAAATTTTATTTGCTTTGGAAGAAGAAGTATTATTTCATATTAAAAAGTGGGTTACTTTAATGGAGCAAATTGAAGAAGTTGCAGAATTTAAAAACTATAAATTGGTATAATGTTAAGTGAAGTATATGATTTAGAATGTTTATCTAATTTATTTACATATACTGGATATTGTCGTCAAACAAAAACGTATCATCAATTTGTAATTCATAAATTGAGAAATGATTATGAAGAATTAATACATCATCTTTTTAGAGATAAATTAATTCAAATAGGTTATAATAATGATAATTATGATTATCCATTATTACATCATATTATTCGACATTATCATGAATATAAATATTTAGATCCAATGACAATTACTGCTAGGATTTATCAAAAATCTCAAGAAATAATTGCAAATCAATTTTCACAAGTTGCAGATTGGAATAAAAAAATAGAACAAATTGATTTATTTAGAATTTGGCATTATGATAATAAAGCTAAACTTACAAGTTTAAAAGCATTAGAAGTTGCAATGAATCTTCCTATTGTAGAAGATATGCCATTTCATCATACTCAATGGATATCTACTATTGAAGATATTAATAGTATTTTAGCTTATAATAAACATGATGTTGAAGCAACTAATGAATTTTTGAACATTACTTTAGGTAATACTGAAAATCCATTATATAAAGGTAAAAATAAAATTGAATTAAGACAAAAAATTCAACGACAATACGATTTACCTTGTATGAATTATAATGATATTAAACTTGGAACTGAATTAATTCTTAAATTATATTGTGATAAATTTGGTTTAAATATCAATGAAATTAAAAAATTAAGAAGTTATCGAAAAGAAATACAATTAAAAAATTGTATGCCAATTTGGACTAATTTTAATGATAAAGAATTTGATTTATTAATAAATAAATTTAATTCAACAACTATTTATGATGGTATACTTAAAAACGTATTTTCATTTAGTGTAATATATAAAGGAACTAAACTTGATTATGGTGTTGGAGGATGTCATGCTTGTATAAAATCTGGAGTATATGATTCAAATGATGAATATATGATTTTAGATATTGATGCTGATGGTCTATATCCATGTCTTGCTATACAACAAGGTTTATTTCCTGAACATTTAGGAACTGGATTTTTAGATATTTATGATGGAGAAATTGTTAGTGTAAGATTAGCAGAAAAGAAAAAACCTAAAAAAGAACGAGATTTTGTTATTGTTGAAGGATTTAAACTTGCTGCTAATGGAAGTTATGGTAAAACTAATTCAGAAGATTCATATTTATATGATCCTTTATATACTCTTAAAACTACTGTTTCTGGTCAAGTTATGATTAGTATGTGGATTGAAAAATTACATAAAGCTATAAAAAATTTAGTTATTCTTCAAGTTAATACTGATGGTATTACTTTAAGATTTAAAAGATCTGATTATCAAAAAGCTATTGATGTTACTACTGAAATGACTAATATTACGGGATTAACTTATGAATTTAATGAGTATAAAAAAATGATTATTAGAGATGTTAATAATTATTCTGCTCAATATATGGATGATCATATAAAACCTAAAGGTGCTTTTGAAATTAATAAAGATCTTCATAAAGATCCATCAATGAGAATTGTATCTATTGCTTTAGAACAATATTTTTTCTTTGGAATTCCAATAATAGAAACATTAAGAAAACATGATAATATTTATGATTTTTGTTTACGATTAAAAGTTGATAGTAGATTTGAAGCCCAATGGCATTATCTTGATGAAATAATGAAAATTAAAAAATTAAGTAAAACTACTAGATATTTTGTATCAAATCATGGAGGTGCTTTATATAAAAAATCAACTGATGGAAGTGGAAAAATAGCTGGAGTAAGTGTAGGAGTTGTAACAACTATATTTAATAATTATGAATCAAAAATTATGTCTGAATATGATATTAATTATGATTTTTATATTAAAGAATGTAATAAATTAATTAATTTAATTGAAGATAAACAATTGTGTTTATTTTAAAATTTTTATCAGAATTATAGTTTTTATATAGAAAAAATTTTGTATCTTTGTATTATAATATTAAATAATACAAAATGAAAGTATGCACAATTTGTGGAAAAAATGATACAGAAACTAAGTTTTATAGTAATCATAAATGTTCCAAATGTAAAAATAAAGAGGAAAGTAAAAAAAGAGCTGAAAAAGCTGGAAGAGAATATATACCTAAAGAAACAGTAGATATTCCAGAAGGACATAAACAATGTACCAATTGTAAAAAAATATTATTATTAGAAAATTTTTATATTTTAAGTGCTAAAAATAAAGATGGAAAAAATAAAATATATTCAAGATGTAAAGAATGTGAAAGACAAATAGTATTAGAACATCCTAACAGACAAAAATATATTGAAACATGTAATGATAATAAAAATATAAAACGAAAAGAAGATTCTGAATATAATGATTATTTAAATAAAATAAGTAATGATTATTTAAATACAGAAAATGGTATAATAACTCATATGTTATCTGCTGCTAAAAAAAGAGCTAAAAAAAATAATTTAGATTTTAATTTAGTAAAAGAAGATATTATACTTCCTACACATTGTCCAATTTTAGGAATTGAATTAATTAAAGGAACAAAAGATGATTATTCTAAAACTTATTCTTTAGATAGAATTAATAATTCTAAAGGTTATATTGTTGGAAATGTTCAAGTAATTTCAATGTTAGCAAATTCAATGAAAAATTCAGCAACAGAAGAACAATTAATTTTGTTTTCTAAAAACATAATTAATTATATAAGTAATGAGTAGTAGAGATGATAGACAGCTAGAAGCTGTAGAAAAATGGATTAAAAATAGATGTAATGGAACCTGGGAATTTTGCACTGGATTTGGAAAAACTACAGCAGCAATTATTGCTATCAACAGATTTATTGTAAAAAATCCAAGAAAAAAAATTATAGTAATTGTACCTACTGATTATTTAAGAGGTCAGTGGATATCTATATTAGATAAAAAAGGATTAAGTTTTAATGCAGAAGTTAAAATTATTAATTCTGCAATAAAACAACCTTTTTTTTGTGATCTCTTAATACTCGATTAGTAACTTTGTCGAGTCTAAATTCGTTTAACTGCGGGAATAACCTTAGAGTCTTTTTAACCAAATTATAGTAGTAATACATATAATGGCTTTCAGTAATGATGAAAGATATGGTAAAATCAAAAAGAATTGGTCAATCCGCATCCAAGTTTCCAAATAAATTTTGGAAAAAGGTTCACAGACTATCCCGTAAGGGAGTACATTTAAATTTCAAAATATTTTGGAATTCATTTGGAAATGGCGAAAATTTTTGCTATCTTTGCATATTATTAAAAATTAAAAATATGCAAGAAAAAATTAAAAAATATGTATTTTATACATTAAGTAGTGAATCAAATTTGCAAGATGTTAGATATGTTGGAGTAACAAGTTGCACTTTAAAAAGCAGATTATCACAACATAAATATACTGGAAAAAATCCTTTAAAAAGGGTTACTCCTGTTGCAAAATGGATTTACAGTTTAATGTTAAAAAATGAAAATGTCATTATTACACAAATTGATGAATGCGATGTTACAGAATGGGAAAATCTAGAAATAGACCTTATTCAAAAATATAAAGAATTAGGATATAAACTTTTAAATATTGATAAAGGTGGTAGAGGATCTATTACAAAAGAAAAAAGAGTTATTTCGGGAATTCAAAGATCTATTTCTGCGCACGAAATAAAAATTGTACAATTAGATTTACTAGGTAATTATATTAAAACATATGATTCAATTGTAAAAGCCTCTAATGAACATAATTTTTCAAGTTCCGGTGCAATTAACAATGTTTTAAAAAAAAGATCAAATACAGCTGGTGGGTATTTTTGGTTATATGAATCTGATTTTTTAAATAAAAATTATGAACTTATACCTACAAAAACTACTAAAGAAAGTAAGGGTTTTAAACATTATCAATATAATAAAGATACTTTTAAATTAATAAAAGTATTTTTAAGTAAAAGGGATGTTATATCTGAATTTTTAAATAGTGGAGATTCCAATGCTGGTAGTTTAGATACAGCTATTAAAAATAAAACTATGTGGAAAAATTCTTTTTGGAGTCTTAGTCCTATACTAGATTTTACTGATTATTTTGATAATACTTTTAAAATTTTTGAAATAGATTCAATTGGGTCTATTTTAAATAAATTTAAAACTAATGTTGAAGCAGCTCTTTATTTTAATTTAAAGGATTGTACTATTAGTAATCAAATTCGTAATAACACAAAAACAAAAAATAATACATATTTAATAAAAAACACAAAAATTAAGATATAGTCGGACTTATAGTGAAAATTATAGGATAGCATGGAAGTTCATGCGTATGCTGCTGAATCATTTTATACTATATTTGATGTATGTAAACCTAAAATGATATTAGGATTAACAGCAACATTTGAAAGATTAGATGGTAAGCAAACATTATTAGCTAAATATTGTCCTATTATTGATACTATTACAGTCAAAGAAGCAACTGCAAAAGGTTGGGTATCTCCTTATAAGGAATACAAAGTAATGATTGATGTTGATTTAACTGAATATAATGCAGCTAATTTAGAATTTATGGAACATTTTGCATTTTTTGATTATCAGTTCAACACAGCAATGGGTTGTATGGCTGGTATTAGAAAAGGTACTGAATTAATATTAACTAGTAGACAATGTATAAAAGCATATGCTAAATTTATTCAGCCTGATCCAAAATTTGAAAAACAAATTATAGCTGAAACTGCTGCTCATGCATTTGCATGGGGTAGGGCATTGAAAGCACGTAAGGAGTTTGTAAAAAATCATCCTAAGAAAATTGAAATTGCAGAATTAATTCTAGCACATAGACCTGATTCTAAAGCTATTACATTTAATGCAACTATTGCACAATGTGAAAAATTTAAAGTAGGTTTAGTAGTGCATTCAGGTAAAACTAAAAAGAAGAATAAAATTACAATGGAAGAATTTTGTTTGCAAGATACTGGAGTAGTTCATACTAGTAAAGTATTAAATGCAGGTGCGGATATTCCAAAATTAAATTTAGGTATTATTTTATCTAATAGTAGCTCTTCAACTGAAAGAATACAGAGAATTGGTAGGATTATTAGAAAAGAAGCTAATAAAAATGCTGAAGTATTTTCATTAATTCTAAGAGGAACAATGGAAGAAAATTGGTTTAAAAAGAGTTCAGTTGGTTTAAGTCATTTCGAAATAAATGAAAATGAACTAATGAATATCTTAACGAATCAAGAATTAGTAAAACAAGAAGTAGTACAAGAAAAACAACAATTTTTATTTACATTTTAATATGACAAAAAAAGAAATTATAGAAGTATTTGAAAATGCAAAAACTGATTATGTAGCCGAAATGAATAATACATTTATCGGTTTATCTATTATAGCTAAATATTCAAATTATGTTGTTCAAGGTGCGAATCATGATATGATTTGGAGTGAAGATCTTGATAATTTAATTGATGCAGATATTACAGATGAAGATATTATGGATTTAACATCTTTAGGTTTTTTCATTGAAGATGGCGAGTATTTAGCAAAATATGTATAGTATAAATGAATTTCGAGGAGAATATTATTTTTTAAGTAACTTTTATGAAACTCCTGTGGTATTTGAAGGAGTAGAATACGCTAATAATGAAGCAGCTTTTCAAGCTCAAAAAGTATTAGATAAAACTATTCAAAAAGAATTTATATTCTTATCTCCAAATCTTGCTAAAGCCAAAGGTAGAAAAGTAAATCTTAGAGCTGATTGGGAGAAAGTAAAAGATTTATTAATGTACAGAATAGTTCTTGCTAAATTTACTCAAAATCCAGATTTAAAAACTAAATTATTAAATACGGGAACATGTCAATTAATTGAAGGTAATACTTGGAATGATAGATATTGGGGTAAATGTAAAGGTACTGGTTTAAATAAATTAGGATTAATATTAGAATCTATAAGGCAACAATTAAAATAATTAATATGGATACAAACTTAATATCAGATGGTTATCATACATTTGGAGAGTTATATGACTTTAGAAAAGTGTATAATGCAGCATTATTTAATGAATGGGCTCAATATGATATTCCTAAATATAATGTACATAAATCTTGGAAACATAGCGATGGAGAATTATGTTTTGGAGGTGGTTGGTTTATAGTAATGGCTACATTACCTTCTGGACAAATTAGTAATCATTATGAAGATAAAGATTGGGATTTATTTAAAATTCCAGAATATGAATTAGCTGATAAATTTGATGGGCATACACCTAATGATGTAATAACAAGATTAAAACAATTAAATCACTGGGGACAGTAATAAAGCCGTAACTGGTACAATAAGTAGTGGTTAAGAAAACTTAACCAATTTGAAACAAATAGAATTATCAATAGATAGAGAACTTGACTTTATGATTAAGTACCAACTATTTCCTGAAGAATTTTTAATTATTCAATTAATATTTTTAGCACAGGAAGATCATAGTGAATATTTAAGCAAATATTTTAGTCAAATGCCTCTAAAAGGTGCTCCACGAGATACTCTCTTAGCCTTACAGGAAAAAGGAATTATTAATAAATCCTATAAAATTCCTGAAAAAGGAGCAACATTTAATCCACGTGATGTAGATTTTAATAAAGTATTTCTAAAATCCTTCAATCAACATTCTGGGGATATGGGAATGGAATTATTTATGACTTATCCAAGTTTTGTAAATATTCAAGGTCGTCAGTGTTCATTAAAGAACATTAGTAAACTATTTAAGAGTATGGATGATTTTTGTTTTGCTTATGGCAAAGCTATTAAATTTAATCCAGAAATGCATGCTAAAATTATGGAATTATTAACTTTTGGAAAAGAAAATGATCTTATCCATTATGGTATTACAGAGTTTGTAATTAGTATGAAATGGTTAGAAATTGAAGAACTAAAATTGTCTGATAATATTAACGGTTATAATAATTCTGAATTGTTATAATATGGGAGTTAATAAATTATACAAAAACGTAAAACGTGGTAAGGAGGGTAAGAATGTTGGAATTTCAACAGGAATGCCTAAATTAGATTCCGTTATTTATGGTATTCAAAAATCATATTTATACACAATTGGTGCTGATACTTCTGGGGGTAAAACTTCATTTGCATTAGATGTATTTGTATATAATTTAATTAAGAATGCTGAAAATATACCTATATCTATTTTATATTATTCATTTGAAATGGCTGCTGATGTACTATATGCTAAATTAATCTCACGATATATCTGGGATGAATATCATGAAATTGTAACTTATGAAGATATTTTATCTTTGACTAAACCAATTTCAGATTCTCAAGAAAATTTAGTTAATTTAGCTAGAGGATGGGTAGAAACTCTTTCAGAGCATTTAACTATTTTTGATAAAGCATTAACACCAAATGGAATTTATAAAACTTGTGTAAACTGGTTAAGTCAATTTGGCACATTTGTACAAGTAGATGAACATACTGAAAATTATATTAGTGATGATCCATCTAGATATAAAATAGTTCTTATTGATCATGTTGGATTAATTTCTGGAAGTGATGCTAAAAAAATAAGAATTGATACAGTTGTTGATACTTTTATTTATCTTAGAAATAAGTGCGGTCTAACTGGTGTATTTATACAACAATTAAATCGTAATGCAAAAGGGATGGATCGTAAAACTAATGGATATGAGCTTATTCAATTAGATGATTTTAAAGACACTTCAGGAACTACAGATGGTTCGGAAGTCGTATTAGCTCTCTATTTTCCTTATAGAGAAAAGATAGCTACATGTGAAGGTTACCCAATACAGAATGTATTGAAAAAACGCTTTAGATTAACGCAAATCCTGAAAAATCGGTATGGACAAGCTGACCTAAACCTTGGAACTTCGTTTTTTGGAGAAATAGGAATGTTTAGAGAAATGCCAAAAGCTAAAGAAATTGGCGATTATGAACCTTATTTAGAGTTAAAAGCTCCTAAAATAGAACATAAAATAGATGATACAGAACATGTGGAGACACAAATAGATGAAATAAAACATCAATTTCAATTATAAAAATGGGATTATTACCAATGGCTAAAAGCCAAATTAAAACTTCAAATCCAAAAAATTTAATACTTTTTGGTTTACCAAAAGTCGGAAAAACAACAGCATTATCGTTCCTTCCTAAAGCTCTTCATATTGACCTTGAAGATGGGACAGATTATATCTCAGCTTTTACATATAAAGCTAAAACGTATATGGATTTGTATAAAATTGCAATGGAGTTGAAAGACAATCCAGGACAATTTGATTTTACAATTTTAGATACTATTACCGCATTAGAAGATATAGTTCTTCCATATGCAAATAAATTATATAGAGAAACCTCTATGGGTGTTAATTTTGATGCAGAAACAAGTGTATTAACATTAGCTAATGGTGCAGGTTATTTGTATTTAAGACAAGCAATGCAAAGAGTTATTGGTTGGTTTGAAAAAGTCTCTCCAAATGTTATTTTAGTAGGGCATGTTAAAGATAAAGCATTAAATGAAAATGGTACTGAATTAAATGTAAAAGATTTAGATCTTACAGGAAAAATTGGTCGTATTTTAAGTGCTGGAAGTGATGCAATTTGTTATGTTTATAGAGACATAGAAACTACAGATTTAATGGCTAATTTTGGAGATATGAATTCTGTATTATGCGGTGCTAGAATGCCACATCTTGCAGGAAAAACTATCTTACTTGCTCAAAGACAAGAAGATGGAGGTATTAAAACATTCTGGGAAAATATTTATCCCTCATTAACACAAAATAAAGAATAATGATAGCAGTAAAAGTAACATTTAATTTCGATCCAGAAACAACATCCGTATGTGATGTAGTATGTTCTGTAGGTGATGTTGTTGAAAAGAAAACAACTACAAAAAAGTCAACAGTTAAACAAGTTGGTAAAGCATTAACAGGTTTAACAATAGTAAGAGAAGAAGGAAAATTAGTACTTTCTCCAGAGTTAATTACACTTTTAGGAGATGAAGATGAAATTAGAGTATCTATAAGATATGATAAAGTTGATGGTGTAATTACTCCATTCTTTGGTAATGACTTAGCATTCGGAATTAAAGGCGGTAATAAACTGGCTAAAGCTGGTACAGTAGCCTATAGAGGCAAGGCTAATGAAATTTTAGCAGAATTTGGTGAAACATTCTCATTAGAAGAATCAAAACCAGGAATTTATATGTTAGTGGGTGATAAAGTATATGTACCTAAAGACATACCGGTTAAAGAAGCCGTAGCAAAAGTGAGAGATATAGAAGTTTCTGGAAATGAAACAACAGAGTTGACAGAATTTACAGATTTTAATTTATAAAAAATAATAAGAAATAATGAGTGATTTTAATTTTAATGAAACAGCCGGTGCAGCTCAAAGCACAAGTCGTCCACAACTAAAAGGAAATGCAATCTATGATGTTACATTTGACGGAATAGAAATTAAAGATATGGCTGGTAAAAAAGATCCAACCGCAATGTATAATGTATTGAATATCAAATTCTCTAATAAAGAGGGTTGGTTTTCACATACAATTTTTGAACCAAGAGAAGAAGATGGTAAACGTAGAGAAACTACTTTTACAAATGATAAAGGAGAAGAAAATGTTGTTCCTCAATTATCTAATAATGAAACTATGATGTTAATTTTTAAGCATTTAATTGATGCTGTTAATCCTGAATTAGGTGCATTAATTGATAAAGGTGAAGCTGGTAATCAAATGAAAATTACTGGTAATGATTCTCATTCTACATGGTTATCTTTACGTAATGTAATGAAAGCAGCTACTGAATCTGGTATTGGTAAAGAAGTAAAATTGAAATTAATTGTAAATAAGAAGGGTGAAGCAGTTTTTCCTTATTTTGCAGCAATTGATAAAGAAGGTAAGAAATATATGAAATTCAATTTTATCGGAGAAAATGTATTTTTTAATGCTAAAGAAATTGCAGCTTTAAAAAAAGTAGCTGGTGCAAAACCAACTAAAATAGGTGAATCATTTGATTTATCTATGGCAGGTGAACCTAGTACAGGTGCTGGATCAGAAGCTGATATGGATTTTAAATTGTAAAATAAAATTGTGATTTAATGTTTGAAATACCTAAAAACGAAGAGCGAATCACAAAAGAACTTTTATTAAAGTATAATTCAGAAGAAACTTATATGGAAACTTATCTTGGAATCCCCGTAAAAAAGGGACTCCAGATAAATCCTATGAGAACTGATAAACTACCAACTGCCTCATTCTTTAGAAATCAAAAAAATGATTTAATATTTCATGATTTTGATGGATCATTTTATGGTAATTTTATTTCAGTAGTAATGTATCTTTTTAACTGTAGTTTTTATATAGCTTTAAAGATTATTGCTAATGATTTTGGGATAATTAAATCAAATAATTATACACCTCATATAGCTGAAATTAAAATATCAGATATAAAATTTACAGAAAAGCAGTCAACTAGTAATATTCAAGTTGCAATTAAAGAATTTACCCAAAAAGAATTAGATTGGTGGAATTCTTTTGGTATATCTCCAAAAACTTTAAAAAAATTTCATGTTGTGTCTTGTGCACATTCATTTTTAAATGGATTTTATTTTTCATCTTCTTCTGATAATTCTCCAATGTTTGGGTATTATGGAGGAAAAAAAGATGAAATGGAATTATGGAGAGTATATATGCCAACAAAGAGAACTTATAGATTTTTAAGTAATTGGAAAGGATCTTTTTTACAAGGAGCTAAACAATTACCAGTAAGAGGTAATAATTTATTAATTACTAAATCTATGAAAGATGTAATGTCTTTATTTGAACTCAATATAAACTCAATTGCACCAACTTCAGAAAATGTATTAATGTCATATGCACAATATGATAGATTACATAAGAAATTTCCTAATATTTTTATATTAATGGATAATGATTTAGCTGGAGTACGAGGTGCACATAAATACAAAAAAGCATTTCCTGGATTGAAATGTATATTTATTAAACGTAAATATTCAAAGGATATCAGTGATATGTGTAAGAAAAAAGGACTAGCACATTTTTTAGAGTGTAGTGATGAATTACAACATATATTCGATGATGAATATATAAAACAAACTAAACACTTTTATGTGTTTAAATAAATAATCATAGTATGGCATTTCCAAAGAAAAAAAAGAAAGATGTAGCGGAATTACCATTCTGAGCGTCTTCTCCTGAGCAATTAGAAACACATGTTCCTCAAAAATCAGGAGGAAAAAAGAAAGTCAGTTCAATTAAATCAGAATATGATGGTATTAAATTTGACTCTCAATTAGAAGTATATTGCTATAAAGCATTACAAGCTGCAGGATTGTGGTTTGAATATACTCAAAAAACATTTACAATATCTGAAGCATTTAAATGTATAGGAGAAAGTTATGAACCAGATAAAAGAAAAGGAGATGGGATGTATCCTAAATCTAAATCTTTGCAGAGTGTTAAATATACCCCGGATTTCATAGGAGAAGAATTTATAATTGAAACTAAAGGAAGGCAGAATGAAGCTTTTCCTATGAGATGGAAATTATTTAAACGATATCTATTTGAAAATAATCTGAACTATGATTTATATATGCCAAAAAATCATAAACAGATTGATGAATGTATTAAAATGATTAAAGAAAAAATGTAATAAAAAGGATGCCATATGGTATCCTTTTTTTATGAAATAAATACTAATATGGTAGCAGAAGAAGCAAGAAAACAATCATTAAATAATGAATATAATTATATTTTACAATTAATTGATAATCAGATAAATCAAGGTAGATTATATCTTGATTTAAATTATATAATATCTAATATAACAAAAACTAAGTTATTAGAAAATCATTATGAAATTAATATTTGTGGTGGTTCAGAGAGACAACCATTTTATACACAGATAGAATGGTAAAAGGAAAAATATATATAAATAAAAGTAGAACTATAGTAATGTGTACTAAAATAGATTCTAGTAAATATTTTGAAGGAGTAGTTCTTTATAGTGATATACAAAATGATATTGTAGGAATATACTCTAAATTTATGATTAAAGAAGAATATACTGAAATGGAGGGAATATTAACATTAAGTAATTTACATATTAAAGAATAATGGAAAAAGAAGATTTAACAGAACACTTAACTACAATTTTAAGAATATACAATATTGAATATAGTCAAGAATTGTATGATGAATTAGTTAATATATTAGAAATGGCCTTTGAACAAGGTTATGATCAATGTGATCGTGATAATGATAATTTATAAAAGAACAATATGATTATAGATATAATAACACAAATAACACTATATTTTGAATTTAAAGAATATAATGATTTAATAGAAGAAATCAACAATTATTTAGAAGAGAATGGTTCAGATTTTAATGACACTTTGGAGATTATTCAAGAAGAATTATTTTCTACTGAAAAACAAATTTCTCCGTATACAATGATGAGTACTTTATCATTTAAATATGCAGGAGAATTCTTTAAAGATATAAAAGAAGATATTGAAGAAATTGATAATGATGATTATCCATTACTTTGTAATTTATTAATAACAATAGCAAATAGTATTTAATGGTAATTGAACAAGAATTAAAACAAGGAAATCCAGAAACTGTTAATGCAGGATCAGAAGTAGTAATTAATGAAAATAAAAAAGTAATCTTTATGTCTGGTAACACAAATTTGACAGAAAAACAATTTTTAAATTATTATGCTGTTCAAATTTCTGAATTAGTAAAAGATCCAAATATTTATTTTAATATAAGTGATGATAATGGTTGTGCAGTAATGCTACAACAAATATTTGATCGTTTATTGGAAGATAAATCAAGGGTCAATGTATTTCATACAGGTAAAACTCCAAAAAATATTGCTGCAAACTTTATTTTAATTGGTGGATTTACTTCATTAGAAGAACGTGATGCAGGTATGACATTGTCTAGTAATTTAGATTATCATATCATAATACCAGGTACAGGTCGTACTTTAGTTGAACGTAATATCTGTAGACGTAATACTCCAGAGTATAATTATAATCAACATTGGTTAAAAGGAAATAGACAGTTTTGGAATTTATTTAAAAAACAAGAAGAAGTAAAATAATATGAATTTAAGAATAGGATTAGACATAGATGATGTCTTAGCAGGCTTTTTTGATATGTATAAAGTAACATTTACCAAACCAAAAGATATGGTAGATGCTAACATTACCAAAAATGTATTAAAATTAAAAACTAATAGAGAATTTTGGGTAACACTTCCAAAATTAAGAGATATTGATTTTGTTCCCGCCATTTACTGTACAAAAAGAATTTCACCAAAAACTTGGACTAAAGATTGGCTTGCTGCTAATCATTTTCCAGAAAGAAGTGTATATCAAATGTACTATCAAAGGGGTGATAAATCTACTATGATAAAAGGTAAAGTAGATGTATTTGTGGATGATTCTATTAGTAATTTTATGAAAATTAATAAATCTGGAATTCCATGTCTTTTAATGGATGCCCCACATAATCAAGGATTTGAAACTCCTTATCGTATTTATACGCTAACTCTAGCGGAAATTAAAGAAAAATATAGTGAATTTAACAAACTATAAAGTTAATTTTTTACTTGAAACAGTAAATAAAAAAGAAATGTCAGATGTAGAGTACTTCTCGGATGCCTATAAAGGGTATTCGAGTAACTCTAAATTATCTTATATTAATCCTGCACAGGATGGTTCTCCACAAAAATATAGAGATGGATTGAAATCATCTTATAATTCTTCATTTGATTTTGGATCAGCAGTACATGCTTTATTTCTTCAACCAAATGATTTTGTATTAAGTGATTATAGTGAAAAACCTACTGCTAAATTAGGAGTATTTGTTGATGAATTTAGAAAGTTTAGATTGAAAGGTTTAAGTCTGATCGATGCATCTATAGAAGCTTCTGTAAGTGCTGATTATTATAGTGGTAAGTTATCTGATAAAATTATTAAAACAGCTATTACTAAAAGTCTACCATATTATCTAGCAGTAATGCATGGATTATATGAAGATGCGCAAGGTAGAGAAGTTATAGTACTTAGTAGAAAACAACAAGATGATTGCAAGTCTTGTATTAAGAATTTAAATAGTAATCCTAAATTAAGATATGCACTATTTGGACAAAATTTCTTTGATTCATGTATAATTTATAATGAAGATGCTTTATTTGTAGATGTGAATGTAACTTTACCTGATGGCAGATCAGTTATTATACCTTTAAAAAGTAAATTAGATAACTATAGAATTGACCCTTCAGAGAAAACTATACATCTTAATGATTTAAAAACTAGTGCTAAGAATGTTGATTATTTTATGGGTAATAATATTCCTGAATTAGATGATAAAGGAAATAGAAATGGTAATATGTATTGGATTGATGGTAGTTTTCAAAAGTATCATTATGCAAGACAATTAGCTTTATATTTAATAGTTTTACAAATGTATTGTAAATCATTAGGATATGATGGGTACTCTTATAAAGTAAATGTAGCAGTAGTACAATCTCTTCCAGATTTTAATACTCGTTTACATAATGTACCACAAAAATTTATTGCTGCTGGAATGACTGAATTAAAAGAATTATTATGTAGAGTAGCATTCCATGAATTAAATGGATATGATGTTGTAATAAATGAAGAAGAATAATGAAAGAACAAATAGAAAAAATTATTATTAATGCATCTTATGATGATAAGAGGACTTTATATTCCTCTTTATTTACTATGGGAAATCAAACCTCAGGTAAATTAGTTAATAAATTAGACTTAATAACATTAATTTGTTTAGTTAGTCAAAAAATGTCTACTGATAGTAAAACTGTTACAACTAAAGATGTAATTGAAAAAATAGTAGGTCATGTATTAAATTATAATAATGCATATGATAATTTCCTAATAGGATTAAGTATTGTATGTGATGATATGATGTTTGGAGTAGATGATATTAGTTCTTTAGGATGTACGTCTTCTGGGGAAATTATTAAACGTATTAAAGAACTATTAGCTGAATGGTTACCTTTTTAAAGTATGAGTGATACTAAAAAAATAACTATTAATAGTTTAGTTGCTAGTGGAGAATTAGAAAATTCAGATGTTGAAAAATACTATTTGGAAAATAATTTTTCTAGTTGGATTTATGAGAAAGGAAATTATTATCCTGCTATTGAAGTAGAAGTAGTTAAGAGAGTAAAGTCTGGAGTTTATAAATTAGGAGTTCTTGGAGATAAAGTTACGTGTATTCCACAAAAACTTATTTCAGATTCTTTATATTTATTACCAGATTCTCAAACTATTACAATTCTTCAAGAATCAAAGAAATTTTGGGAGAGAACTCCTAAATTTGCTGAGTATGGGATGATACATAAAAGAGGAATTCTATTGGAAGGTCCTCCAGGTACAGGTAAAACTGCCACTATTACTTTATTAATAAATGAATTATTAAAGGAAGATGGAATTGTATTTTTAGTAGGTTCTTCACAAGATTTCACAATAATATATGATTTTTATAAAAATATATTAAGAAAAATTGAACCAACTCGCAAAATAATCACTGTCATTGAGGATATTGATAAAATTGCAACAGGACCAATTGAACCTCAATTACTGGATTTTTTGGATGGTAAAATGTCAATAAATCATCATTTAGTTATTGCTACAACAAATGATTCATCTGGATTGTCAGATGCATTATTACGTCCTAGTAGAATAGATATGAGAGTTATTATTGATTTCCCATCTTCAGAATCTAGAACAATATTTTTTGAAAATAAAGGTGTTGAAAAAATTGATATAGAAAAATTTGTAAATAGTACTACAAAATTCTCTATATCTCAATTAAAAGAATTATTTATTGGAACTTATGTTTTAGGTAATAATTTTGATCAAGTTATTGAACAGATTAAAAATCCTTTAACTAAGAAACGATATGACAGTTTTGAACATAACAAACCTGTATTAGGATTTTAATCTAAATAAAAATTAAAAAAATGTTGTGTAATAAAAAGATACTTTTTTTGAAAATATTTACCAAAACATTTGGTGAAATGGAAAAAAAGCAGTATCTTTGTATAACAAAAGGAGATAATAAATACAATTAGATATAAAATATTAATGAATTAATAAGTAAAAATTAAAATTATGAATCAAGTAAAAATTAAAGAAGCAACAGGATTTACCAAAGTAGAAGCATTAGCAACAGAAAAAATCGGATTTGATGTATTAACATTGTCAGGTTCAAATGCTACACAAGCATGGATTAAAGCTGGAAAACCTGCAAATGGTACTAGTGCGTTCAAGGTATTCGCTTCTGAACAATTAAAAAAGAAAACCAAATTTAAAGAAGGTCTAGGAGCTTATGTAATTGTTGAATCAGGTATTGCTGATACTCGTGAACGTCCTTATAAAGTTATTTCTGTTATTACAGATGGTGCTCGTAAATTCAAACGTACTCACCAAATTGTAGAAGCTGAATTAGCTACTAAATTAGTTAAAGTAAATGAAACTGATGCAGAAGGTATTGTAACAGTTAAAGAAGTTTTAACTGCTGAAATTATTTCTTTAGGTTCTGTTGTAGCTACTGCTGATAAAAAATCAGAAGCATTAGACGAAATGAAAGATTGGATTTCTGCTGAAAAACGTGATTATGTAACTATAATTGCTAAAGAAGTAGTAGAAGGAAGTGCAATTGCAGCTTATGGTGTTTATACTCCATCTATCTCTGCAAAAGAAGGAACTTATGTTGCTTTTGGAGTTGAATTGTAAGATTCAATACGGAATCTTCTACCGTTAATAGGAAGCTGAAACTCTATTGGATATTGAGTCGAGTAATGTCGTAAGTCATTTACTGAATACAGTATAAAAGTATAAAAAAATAAAGGTCGGTAGATTAAATTCTATCGGCCTTTTTTCATTAATACACGAATTAACGGGGTACAACCCATAAAAAATTGAAAATGAATAAAGAAGAAAATGTAGAAAAAGTTGGAACAGTTAATACAGTTGAAATTACTAAACCAGATCTTTCTGATATTGATAAAGACACTATTAGAAGAATTTGTAAAAATGAAGAATATACAATTCAAGGTAAATTAGATATTTTAACAGATCATTTCAAAGTAGAATTAGATGTTATAAAAATTTGGCTTGAATCTTTAAATATTGTATTATATCCTACTCAATTCTCAGCAGCTAAACTACATACATTAAAAAAGAAAAAAAGATACATAATTTCAAGTGCTCAAAATGCATCTCCAGTAAATATAAGTTTTTTAAATAATATAAAAGCTTATGCAAAATTTATTGATGCAGAAATTGGAATTATAGTTTCAAGATATAAAAATCCTACTTCAATATGGTGTGAAGGAAGGGATGTCTGGGCTAAAGAAGTTCAAGAATATTTAATTGCAACTAGACAATTTCTACATAATGATTTAGTAGTATTGGCTGATTTAAAAATACAAGCAACTTGTCCTAGTCCAACTAGTGGAATTGAGTTATTTGGAGGACATGCATCTTGTATTGTTGGTAATCCTAAAATAGAAATGCGTTCTGTAGCAGTTTTACCAGGTCAAAAAGAAAAATTTCTTTTTTCAACTGGCAGTGTAACTATGCCTAGTTTTACTGATACTGTTGCAGGTGGTAAAGCAGCTGAAAATCATTCTTATGGATTTATAGTAGTAGAAATTGAAAGTGATGAAGTAGTTCATACTAGAAGTGTATCTGCTAATGAATTTGGAGAATTTAATGATTTAATTTATAGAGTTCAAAATGGAGTAGTTACAAAAGAAGCAGTAGAATGTTTAGTTTGGGGGGACAGTCATTTTGCTCAAAAAGAAGATCGTGTAACTAATGCTTTTCGTAAATTATGCTATGATTTAAAAATTGAAATGTCAGTCTTACATGATGTTTGGGATAGTCAATCTATAAATGTTCATAATATTAAAAACCCAATAGTGCAATTTCAATTAATGAAAGAAGGAAAAGATGATTTAAGGAAAGAATTAGATCAAATGAATACTGAATTGAATTGGTTTAATAACAATATGAAAAAAACTATAGTAGTAGGATCAAATCATGATGATATGCTTGATAGAGCAATGTATCAAACTACTTGGCAAGAACATATTAAAAATGCTGAATTATTTGTAGAAATGTTATCATTAACATTATCTGGTAAAGCTAAAGATGGTATTATACCTTATTATATAAATGATAGATTTAATAAAATCACTGCATTAGGAGTTAATGATTCTTATATTAAAAATAATATAGAATTAGCATTACATGGGCATAAAGGACCTAATGGTTCTAAAGGAAGTATTAAATCATTTGCTCAACTATCATCTAAAACAATTATTGGTCATTCGCACTCACCATCAATTGTTGGAGGATGTTATCAAGTAGGTATTTCATGTTCTAAACAACATGGATATAATAGTGGATTATCTGGCTGGGCATATAATGGAGTAACATTAAATAAACATGGCAAAAGACAATCTATTACATTTAATCAATTTACAATGTCTTATACTACATTATACTAATGAAAACAATAGAAGTAACAATTAAATCTGAAAAGATTTATACAGTTGAAATAGATGAAACAGTAATTAATCAAGATTTTATTGATCATTTCTGTAAATATTTTCATGATGTAAAACAAACTCCAGCAGGTTTATATAATACATCATATGATGATGAAGATATTAAAGAAGAAGATTATCCTTATTTAAACTTTGCAGAGGATATAGCTTATATGCAATCTGAATATGATTCAGATGTAGAAGGATTACCTTTACTACATAATAAATTTTATACTTATAAATTAAAGAATGGAGAAATTCCTCCTATTCAATTTATGGAAGAAAGTGAAGATTTTGAATATGAATTTAATTTAGAAAATTGTAAATTATGATAGTAAAAATAAAAAGCAGATATACAATCCAACTTAATAAATTATTTAATACAGATATTGAATTTGATATTGAGGAATTTATTAAAGATAATGATATAGATATTTATAGTAATTATGAACTAGAGAGTTTTATACAAGATTATATAAATTATCATGTCAATAAAGATTTATTATATGATCCTGAAGATTTAGAAGATACAGATGAATATCCAGAATTAGAATTTTTAAATTTAGATGAATTAGTTAAACAATATAGTTATTTAATTAAAAAAAGAGAATTAAAAATAGTTAATTGTTGTGATGATGCAAAATTTAATGAACAAAATTATTGTCCTGAATGTGGAAAAAAAATAAGTTATTAATATGAAAGAAAATATAAGAGAATTTTTACTTGAAAATTTCGAGTATGAAGAAGATGAATTAGTTGAAGAATTATATTCTATTTTTGAAGATCAGTTAGCTGAAGAATATAATTTAGCATTTGCTGATGGTTCTGCTGAAGGTTATGATGAAGGTTATGATAGAGGTTGTAGTGAAGAATCTGACAGGGCATATGAAAATGGATATAAAAATGGGTACGAAAATGGATATAGTGAAGGTTATGATGAAGGTTTATTATATGCAAATGAAAATAATAATGATTAATAATGGCAAATGAAATAAGTATAGCAGAATTGCTAAGAGGGAAGTCAACCCTTATAAAAAATAAAGAATTTAATGCAACTAAAAATTATGTAGAACCATTTTTAGAAAGAATGACTGCTTTTACAGAAGATTTTAGGATTCAAGTAAAAATGCCTGATCAAATGACCACAAATACAGAGAATACTGATATAACTTTTAATAGAGTTTTAATTCAAGCAGTATTACCTGAGAAATACAGTATTGATTCTCATGATGAAGTTATAGGATTTTTATATGGTATAGATGTAAAGAAACCAGTAGTTAAAATCTATAGAGGATATTTGAATCAAGCCTGTACAAATTTAACAGTATTTAATCCTCAATGGTTAAATGTACAAGATTTAATCCCAGGAGATCCAATTAATTTTAAACCAATTAAGGATTTAATGGAATATACTAATGACTTTGCTATTAATATGGCAAAAATGAAAAGTGAATTCCTTAGTAGGGATATGCGTAAACAATATCTTGGAGAATGGGTTGACTACTCTTTAAGAGAATCACAAGACTATGGTTTTGGTAAAGTAAAAATTGCAGTATCTACTCCAATTGATGCATATAAACAATTATTTATTAATCAAGAGAGTGAATATTTTATTCCAGAAGGTCATGATCCTTCACTATTTGATGTATATAATGCATTTACTCAAATAGTAACTGATGATAAAAAAGATATTATGAATAAGTTTGAAAAGACTATGATTATTAACCGTTTATTAGGAGTTACTAATGATTAAAGAAGAAGTTATTATATTTGGTAAAGAATTCATAGAAATTCTAGATAATGAATCTGATAATTTTGAAATAGTTGAAGATTATAAAAAATTATTAGGAGTTGATCATGACCTTTGGGAATTTGAAGTAATTCTTCAAAGAGCTACTGATGATAAGTTCTTTAGTACAAGTGCTTTTTATAATTATAATTGTAATATGTCTGATTATACTGAAGATGATGAAGAATTTATTTTAATGGAGGTACAACCAAAACAAGTAATGACTACAATCTATGAATAGAGAAATAATTGATAAATCCCAATGGGATAAATATAATTTTGATCAACTTACTTATTTTGAAGATATTTATATAGATGATGATTGTGATGATGATTCAAAATTACTTTTTGAAGTAGTTGACTCTACTATTGATAGTTATGATGAAGGTCATGGTGGTTCTATAACTAGAGAAACAATATTTAAAAGGATTTCAGATAATAAATACTTTTGTATGATTAGTATACATGGTTATGATTATTTTGAAATAGAAGAGATAAAGGAAGTATTTCCAATAACAAAAACAATAGTAGTATATGAATAATTTAGAAAATGTAGAGGAAATAATCCTTACTGAAGAACAACAAGTAGTAATTTTAAAAATTGAAGCTTTAGAAGAATTTCTAGAAATAGATAGTGATGATTTAGAAATTGTAGAGTTAGATGAAGATAGTGATGATGATAATAATTTCAAAGCTACTTATAATGATGAAGATGAATATAATTATTTAATTTATACAGCAACAGAAATGCATAATTTAATTAAATATGAATTATTACCTAATGAAATTTATAATGCAGAACAAGATTTAAAATATAATATGAGAAATTCAAATTATATGCCATCCACTTTTATAGTAGATGAAGATGAACTTGAAGAATATTGTTTGAATAATTATGAAGATATATTAGATACTGAACCAAGAGAAATTTACTATTATAAAGGTGTAGATTATATTTTTTTAAAAAGAAATTAATATGTTATCAAATTATCCACCTGGAGTATCAGAACATACAGAAGATGCACCTTGGAATCAAAATACTCAAGAAGTACTAGTTGAAGCTTGTATTACTAAATTTATTACAATCCCATCTGATATAACAGCAGAAGAATTGAGTGAGGTGTATGATGAAGAAAATGAGAATCTTATTAAAGAATTATTACATGGAGATTATGAAATAGATTATTTATCTATTAATGTATAATTTTTCATTTTAAACATTTAAAATTAATTGTAATACCATTATTCAGTTTTGGTATTACAATTAATTAAAATGATTTTAAATACTACTCACAACTAAAAAATATTATATGAAAGAAATAATTGAGAAAATTATTAATAATACTCAAATGACAATAGGTGAGTTAAATCAATTTATTGTAAATGTTACAGACTTATTTGGACGACAACAACCAACTCCTGTAGATTTACAAAATATAGTTCAACTAATAAGAACCCATCAATTTGATTTATTATATGCAGTAAAATTATCATGTATTAAACTAGATATTCCATTAACTATCTTATATGATAAAAATGGACAAATAATTAAATATTATATAGAAAATGAGAGTAATTAAATTAGTTTATAATAATGAAACAAAAGATAATGTTTTTAGTATATTAGATAAAGTTACATATCCTATTTATTTAGAAACATATAATTTTGATAATTATAAACAACGTAAAAATGCTATTCTTTTAATGACTAGACATGGGGCTAAACAATTACCTATTTTAATATTTGAGAATGAAAATGTGGTCGAATATGCGGCATATTGGCCTGAAAGTAAAAAGGAATTAACACCTGAGTTAATCCAAGAATTTTTAGATATGTAATATCTATAAACATATAATATATAGAGAGTTAACATTTTTTAATACTTGCGAGAATTGAAAAATTGTTGTATCTTTGTATACAATTTAAAAGAATAAATATGATAGAAATTGAAGATTACTTCAAAAACGATGATTTAGCACGAAAAGTGTGGGTTGATAAATATAGATTAAATGACGAAACTTTATCTGAGTTTTTTAATCGTTTAGCATCAGAATTTGCAAGAAAAGATAATTTTATGAATATTAATAAAATATCTCCTGAAAAATATGCGGATTTATCAGATTATGGAAAAAAACGAAATGATCAAGATTTTAAAGAAAAATTATTAGAATTATTTACTGATTTTAAATATATAATTCCTGGTGGTTCTGTACTAGCAGGATTAGGTAGTGGAAAATTAGTATCATTATCTAATTGTTTTGTTACGCCAACAGATGATTCTATTGCTGATATTTTTAATACAGCAAGAGATATGTCGCAGATTTATAAACGTAGAGGTGGTAATGGGACTGATTTATCTCCTATTAGACCTGCAAAAGCTTATGTAAATAATGCAGCAAAAACTACTGGTGGTATTGTACCATTTGCAGAATTATACAGTAAAGTTACTGAAACTATTGGACAAGATGGTAGACGTGGAGCATTAATGCTTTCATTAAGTATTGATCATCCAGATTCTCCAGAATTTATTTTAGCTAAACAAAATTTAACTAAAATTAATGGGGCAAATATATCTGTAAGATTAACAGATACATTTATGAAAGCTGTTGAAGCAAATGAAGATTATATACTAAGGTGGCCAGTTGATTATGAATGTAATGAATTACTTGAATCTGAAATGGAATTTCCTTATAATATTTTAAAAAGTATTAAAGTAGATGGTGTATTAGTTGCATATGCAAAGAAAATTAAAGCAAAAGAATTATGGGATTCTATAATTCAATGTGCTTGGAATACAGCAGAACCTGGTATTTTATTTTGGGATACCATCATTGATAATGATCCTGCAAGTGTATATCCAGAATTTAGAGCAATTAGCACAAATCCTTGTGGAGAGATTCCACTCTCACCTTATGATTCTTGTAGATTAATTGCAGTGAATTTATTCAATTTAGTAGATAATCAATTTGAAGACAATGCTACAATTAATATAGATAAGGCTTATAAAGTATTTTATGAAGCACAAGTAATTGGTGATATTCTTGTTGATTTAGAACTTGAACATGTACAAAGAATAATTGATGCAACAATAGGAGATGAAAAAGTCCTTTGGGAAAAAATTTATGAAGTAGGTCAAAATGGCAGACGTACAGGAGTAGGTATAACTGGTTATGGAGATTTATGTGCTGCATTAGGTGTAGATTATGGAGATGTAGCTATCACTAAACAAATCATGGCTCTCAAAATGAAAGCTGAATCAGATGCAACTATTGATTTAGCAATTATTAATGATCCATTTCCTGTTTATGATAAAGATTTAGAATACCCTTTAGATGGAGATCTTGAGTCGGCAGGTAATCAATTTTATCAATTTTTGAGAACTAATTTTAGACCTCAATATGAAAAAATGAAAAAATATGGCAGGAGAAATATTAGTTGGAGCACAATTGCACCTACTGGTACTATCAGTATTGAAGCAGGTACAACAAGTGGTTGTGAACCATTATTTATGGCATATTACAATCGCAGAAAGAAATGTAATGGAAATGAAACTCCTGATTTTATTGATTTAAGTGGCCAAGGTTATACTAATAATAGAGTTATTCATGGTAGTTTTAAGAAATGGTATATATCAAAAAATCCATTAAGTACTATTGAAGTATTAATGAAAATGCCAGATGCTGAGTTAGATTTCTTAATTGAAAACTCTCCTTGGTATAATAATATGGCTGAAGATATTACTCCAGAAGTGAGAATTCAAACTCAGAGTTTATTACAAAAATATACTACTCATTCTATTAGTTCTACTATTAATTTAGCAAGTGATACTCCTAAGGAAACTATAGATACTCTTTATAGATTAGCATGGAAGTATGATTTAAAAGGGACAACTGTATATCGTGATGGATGTAGAGCTGGTATTTTAACTAAAACTGCAGATGTATCTTCTGACATTCTAGAAGAAAGACCTATTGAATTAGAATGTAAAGTTGAACAATTTAAAAATGAGAAAAAAGATTGGGTTGCATTTATAGGAATTATGAATGATTTACCTTATGAAATATTTACTGGCCCTAAAGATATGGATGTATTTCCAATTCCATCTTTTGTAACTAGTGGACAAATTATTAAAGTACAACAAAATGATGGAACCTCAAGATATGATTTTAGATATATTGATTCTTATGGATATACTAATACATTAGGAGGATTATCTCGTATTTTTGATAAAGAATTTTGGAATTATGCTCGATTTGTATCAGCATTATTAAGACATAAAACTCCTATTGAACAAGTTATTAAAGTTGTTGGTGGATTAATGTTCACTAATAAAGGAATGAATAACTGGAAAAATGGTATTGAAAGATCATTAAAACCATTTGTAAAAGATGGTACACAATCTCATGGAGAAATTTGTACAGAATGTGGAATGGAGACAATTGTTTATCAATCAGGATGCAAGCAATGTCTTAATTGCGGTAATTCGAAATGTGCATAGAAATGGGGAAGAAAAAGTTTTTTGTAGGAGATGAAGTTTGGTTTACTGAATGTGGTGATCTTTATACTGGGTTTATAGTAGGATTTATTGAAGGTTGGGTTAATAAAGGAGAATTCAAATTCAATACAGATAGAGAATGTGTGATTGATACTAATGATGAAGATGGTGAATATAGTTATTGGAGTGAGGAACATCTAGAATCAATAGTAACAGTTCCATTAGATGAAGTATACTATGATAATTAATAAAAAATAAATGATACAAAAATTATTAAATGAAGCAATAATTAGTAAGAGTATGAAAGGAGTAGTTGAGTTCATTGTTATGAATTCAACTACTGCTACGGTTCTTCTACAAGAATTATGCATAGGTATTGAAGAAGATGGTACTAGATTAAGTAGTTATAAACACTATGAAATATTAATTAGTAATACATTAAAAGACAATGAGTTTAGAGTCGGATAAAATAGAATTAAAAATTAATAAATTAAAAACTATTAATATAATAGAGAATAAATGGATTAGTATAAAATTCTGTCCAGTAACTAAAAAATATGTTGAATTAGAAAAAGTACTTGAAATAATACAAAATAATGGAAAAGAAACTGGATTTATACACTCTTAAATATATTGAACTTCATTTCAGTATTCTTAGTGATATGAGTACTAAATGCCAAGGTTATTATAATCTTGTTGAGTTAATTAAGAAATTAGAAAAAGAAAAAATAAACGATGAAAGTAAACGTAATAAATGATGGAGGGAATGCCCTCCCAACATATGCGAAACCCGGAGATTCAGGACAGGATCTCCGTGCTAACTTTACCAATGGCTTAAATTCTGAATATATGTTCGGAGCAGCATTTGATGAAGAAAGAAATACATTATTAGTATTCAGTGGTGGTAGAGTATTAATCCCAACAGGATTATACACTTCATTTCCTCCAGGATATGAACTACAAGTAAGACCAAGAAGTGGTACTGCATTAAAATTTGGGGTAACAGTATTAAATACACCTGGAACGATTGATAGTGATTACCGTGGAGAAATTGGTGTTATACTTATGAATTTAAGTGATGATGTATTTGAAATACAACAAGGAGATAGAATAGCTCAATTAGTTTTAGCTAAAGTATCTTTAATTGAATGGAATGAAGTAATTCATTTAGATAAAACAGACAGAGGTGAAGGTGGCTTTAACTCAACAGGAACAAAATAATGAATACAGAAAAAACAATACAAAAGGTATTTGTAGAATGAAAAATATAAAAGTAAATTTTTATGTAGCAACAGGATGTCAAGGTTCAGAAAGAGAACATATTAAAATTATATCTATACCAGATGATTATGATTGTGATAAAGATCCAGATCAAATAATTCAAGGTGAATATGAAGCTTGGATGTGGGAAAACATTGATTCTTGTTGGACAGTAATAGAATAATAAATTATGAGTGATATAGAATATCATATTGGTAAATTAAAATTATTACCAAGATTAAAATTTGAACCATTAGATGAACAATGTAAACGTATTTATTTAGAAACCCATGATTATCCTACTGAAGAAGTAGAAGATTGGATTGATTATTTAGTATATGAAGATAGTTATGAAACTTATATGGTTCATAACAATGATCTTTATTGGATATTTGATCATTCGGAAGTTAATGATGATGATTGTAGTCTAAATCCATTAGGAAATGATATGTATGAATTTAGAGTGGGTTTTTATAATGGTGGAACTTGCCTTGAAGAATGTATTGGTTGGGAATTAGATAAATTAGAACAAAATAAAAAAATTTAATGGCAATAGTATTTGAAAACTACTTAGTAAGTAGAAATGTTAGAGGTAAAGTACAAATTGTTCATACTATTTGTGAACAAAATACTACCTCATTTGAAATAAAAAGATTTACAAGTCAATTGGCTGGAAAGATAACTCCTCAACCTGTTATTACTATAACTAGTGGTAAAGTAAAAAGAACTCCAATCCAACAAGCTGAATTAGAATATAAATCCATATTAAAAAAATATATGGATAAAGGATATACAAAAATTGAAGATTTAACTGAAATCTCTTTTGAAGATTTATCAGATTCTGAAATTGATGAATTAGTAAATACTGACAAAGAAGATCAAAATGGTGTACCAAAACCCATGCTTGCAGTATCTTCTGAAAAGTGTTCTTCAAATATATTTGAAAAAGAATGGTATTGTTCAAGAAAACTTGATGGAGTTAGATGTTGCCTATTTCTTAAAGATAATGAGATACATAGTGCAAGTCGTGGTGGTGGAGAATATAATATACCAACTACTAAAATTAGAGCTAGTGAAAAATTAATTAAATGGTTTATTGCTAATCCAGATTTAAAATTGGATGGTGAATTATATAATCATGGTACTTCTCTTCAAAAACTGTCTGGTATGGCTAGAGTTAAAGAATGGGAATCTAAATGTGATGTATTAAATTATTGGATTTATGATATATATCATCCAACTTTAAATTTTGTTGATAGATATGAATTATTAATGGAATTACAAGAAATAATGAAAGATGAACCTAAAATTACAGTTATAGATCATTATTTATTATCTGGATATTTAAAAATTAAAAAAACTCATGATCAATTTGTAAGAGAAGGTTATGAAGGTTTAGTAATGCGTAATCCTAATAAACCATATGGTATTGGAAAGCGTTCTAGTGTTCTTATGGTTAAACTAAAAGAACGTATGGAAGAAGAATTTGAAATAATAGGTGTATCAGAAGGACTTCGTGATGAAGATTTCTGTTTCACTTTAAAAACTAAAACAGGGAAGAGTTTTGATGCAAAACCAATGGGAACTAGGGAAGTAAGAGCAGAATATTTAGCAACATGGGAAGACCTAGTTGGTAAAAAAGCATCTGTTACATTTTTTAGTTGGTCAGATGATGGTATTCCAAGTCAACCTGTATTTAAATGCGTTCGTGATTATGAATAGAGATGAAATAACAATTACAATGCCTAAATGGCAATATGATCAAATGTTAGAAGAAAATAAAAGACTAAATATAGAAATAAATAAAAATAAATTTTATACTTATATTTATTTTAAAACTGATAGTTATTCATGTAGATCTATAGATTTATCTCCTTTTAATAGGGAGATAAATTCTACAGAGTCAATACCAGAATCAGTAGAAGCATTAGAATCAAAAATTATTGAATTATTACTTGGTATTAATCAAAGAATATCAATTGATAACAATAATAAAGAAGAATTTAAAACTCAATTAGAAAATAATTTATCCAGAAAATCTGCCTGGAGTAAACTATTTTCTTAAATATAACGTGTAGTACACGTAAAAAATACTTTTTTGTTTATAAAGTAGTGAAGCCTAACCCCGTCGTGATGATGTGGTTAGGCTATTTTTTTTTATTTATATTTTAGTATTTTTTATAGGTTTTATTTTGTACCTTTACAAATTAAATAAATCTAAAAATATGGACTACGATACAACAAATGATATAAATCAATATGCAGAGTATATGAATAAATATAATCCAGGAGAAACCTCTGTACTTTTACCTTTTGTACAATATACAGGTGCACCTATTTATACAGCACCAATAACTAATATACAAACACCAACTCTACCAAATTATAATATACCTGATGTTATAAAATCTACTAGTCCTTTATTTTCAACTTCTACACCACAAATTGTAACACCAATTGTACCTAAAGAAACCCCAATTACTGCTAATATAAAAATTAGTAAAGGACAAACAGGTGTAGCTAAAGATATGGTTTCTTTTTTAACTAATAAAGGTTTATCTAAAGAAGCAGCTTCTGGTGTAGTTGGTAATTTAATGGTTGAATCTGGATTAAATACCACAGCAGGTGGGGATAAAGGTACATCTTTTGGGTTAGCACAATGGAGAGATCCAACTGTAGGTCAAGGAAGATGGACTAATTTAAAAAACTTTTCAACTGCAAGAGGATTAGATAATACCTCTGTAAATGGTCAAATGGAATATCTATGGCATGAATTAAATAATAGTTATAGTGGTGTTCTTTCTAAGATAAAAGAAGCAAAAACTCCAGAAGATGCAGCTGAATTATTTAGAAAACATTTTGAAAATCCTGCACCAAATGCAAAAATGGAGAGTTTAAGACGACAATATGCTCGTAAATTTTATAATTCTTAATTAAAATAATAATAGCCCCTATGTATCTTAACCGATATATAGGGGCTATTTTTTTAAATATTGAAATTTTCTAACATTGTAACATTCTTTTTAGCATAGTTAAGAAGATCTCCATCACCAAAAATTACATTTTGAGCTCCAGTAACTACATTTGTAACTTTAGTAGCAAATGCTGGTTCCCAACTAAATCCACCAAAAATATTTGATACTGGATTAAATTCACCAAAGGCTTTTAATTGGGATTTTTCAAGTAATGATAATGAATTTTGTACTATAGTTAAATCTCCACCATTTTTAGTTGGTTTTAATGGATCAACTGTTGTATCCATTCCCATAGCTTCTCTAGCTGCTCCGAACATTAATCTTGCAATAAATGCATAAAACATTACAGCAAGTATATCATGTAAAGCTTGTTTTGATCTATTATTACGTTTAGTATCTGCAAATGCTTCTTTAAAATTACCTCTACTTAAATCTCTAAAAGTATGAGTTAATGCATAAAATAATCCAACATGTGGATTACCTTCCCAATATTTTACTGGTTCCATTTTACCATCATTCTCAAATGTTTCTTCTACATGCTCTATAATACCATTTTCATCTTTAAATTCACGTTTAAATACTGTTTTCTTTATACCATCAGTAGGATCTATAACTTCTTTAGTTTTTCACATACCTTGACTATTTTCTGTACTTCCAGGTTTAGTAAACCATAAGGCTTTTTTAGCAGTCCAGAATGTCATAAATTGCATAAATACAATACCTGTTGCAGTTTTATTAAACATAGATTTACGTTCATGATCATAAAAACCATAAGCTAAATCAGCAAAAGATTTTAAACTTTCTTTATCTTTAACTGTATATGCTTGTGGTAATGCATCTCCTTCTGTATACAAGGAACCATCTTCTTTAGTATAACCTTCTGTATTAAATTGTTGTAGAATTACTTTATAGAGAGATTTTTGATCTAAAAATGCTTTTGAAGTATAATTTTTAGAGTTTTTATGAGCATTATATTCTGCAAATCTAGTATCCTTTTCAAAATCATAAATTAAATGCCCATCTTCATTTACAGTATGAGCATCTCATACACCATCATGTATCATTTGTGCAATAAATAAAGTCATTCTATTTACATAATCACCATGTCCTGCAGTAAAATACATCCATTCATTAAATGCATTTAATGCCCCAACTCTATCTGTTCTTGTTTTATTAACAAGTACATTCATATCTAAATTTACTACACCATAGGCATTATTAACAGCATCTACTTTATTAAAATCTCTTGAAAATTGTTTATTAGATCCTATCATAACTTTATATGCTTCTGCTAAATGTTTAATATTAAATGAATTTTCTCCATAAATTTGTGTAAAAGCTCTTGAAACATTAACAATTGTTCCCATACTTAATTCTTTTACTAACATTGCAGGTCTAAAAGGCATAATTAATTTACTTGTAAAACCTTTTGCAGCTTCTACTCATTTAACTACATCTTGTAATTCTGATGAAATTATAGGTTCATTATATATATTTGATTGTATGTAATCTTGAAAATATTGAAGAGTTGAAGATATATCATCCCCAGATTGTTTAGCATAAAATTTAAGTAAATAAATTGCTGAATTCATTTTACTTAATACATTATTCATTATATTTTCTTTTATATCAGCATATACATATTCTAATGTTATTCTATCAAGATTAGTCTCAAAATATTTAACTCCTTTATTTGCAATCATTTTAGATCTTGAATTTTCAGACATTCTAAATTGATTGTACATATTTTGATAATTATTTTTTTGTTTAACTACATTAATACGTTGTTCTTCAGTTAATTCTCTAGGATCTATATAATCTCTAACTTCATCAACTTTATTTTTTATAGATTCAAGAGTATTTTTAAGTGTTATATTATGCAATTTAGAAGCATCTGTACCCCTCATTAATGGTACTTCGAAATATTTATCACCAGCTTTTATAACTTTCTCTAATTTATCTGCTTTTTTATAATCGGTTTGTTTTTCTTCTATAGATAATCCTAAACGTCTTTTATTTATTTCCCATAACATTCTCATTAAATAGTCTCTTTGAGGCACTAATAAAGATTCATGTTCATCATATGGATTTTTAAACATCATTGCTGGATCTAAAGTATCATCTGACATTCTTTTATAAAAATTATCATGTAATGGATATGTGTTACCAATTATATGTTGATAAACTTCAGAATATCCTGAATCTTTATAATATTTTTTAGTATGTGGTATAATTTCAGTTAATACTTTTTCATATTCACCTCTAATTCTTTGATTACCAATACTTACTAAATTTACAATACTATGTAAATCTTTAGAAGGTAGTGTACTTGCAGTTGCAAATGTTAAACCTCCAAGAAACCCTACAACTTTATTACCTTGTTTATCTCTTGAAGTTTCATTATAAGTAAATGGTGACTTTAAAACATCTACAGTATTAGCACCACTTATTCCTAATTGAGGGATAATATAATCTCCATTATTAGTAATTCCAGAATAATAGGCAATTCCTAAACTAACTAAATATAATGCATATTCTTCTTGTGTATTAAAATTAAGCATTTCATTAGGAGATTTATTTTTTAAATAAGCTTGATTAGGCATATCTAAAATCTTTTGTCTTAATTCTTGTAAAGTTTCAAGTTTTAATGTAATTAAATCTTCTCTCTCAACAGCATTAAAAATATCTGTCAATGCAGCATTTGTACTTACTTTAAGAATTGAATTTAAATTATTATATATATAATCTAATGTTTCAACAGGTTTAATTTTACTATTTTTAAAATTACTTTCAATACCTCCTTTTTCAGCTAATGCATTAAAATTTCTAATTAATATATTTAAATCTTTAGAATCAGCTTTACCTTCAAGATAATTTAGAAATTTTATATCTCCTAATGTATATCCATTAAAGATTTCAGGTATTGAATTTAGTACAGTTAATACTTTCATTAATTCAATATTACTAGTAGTTGCTTCTAATACTTCTGGAAAGAATTCTCTTGCTTTTTCATTATTAAGAAATTTACCTAATAAAGAATTACCTTCTGGTAATTTATAAGATATATTTTTTCTATTAGTTGAAATAACCATGAATTCTAGCATGCCATTTTCACTTTGAAAACCTAAAATACCAGCAGACATTAATGCATCTATTTTAATAAGATTCCATGTACCATCCATGTATTTATCAAAATTATATGAAATAGCTTCATTTAAAACTGCATTAGTATTTTTACCAAATAAATTTTCAGGCTTTTGTCCAGTTTTTATAAAACCATCCAATTGTTCATATAAACCCTCAATAACTGTATGTTTTTGTTGATCTAAATCTATAACATACTGATCAATTTTTTCTTTTAATTCAGTTTCATTTTTTGCTGTAGTACGTTTACCTTGTAATTTATTATAGAATTGAAATTCACCATTTGAATTTTTAGTTTTAGATGCGTTATTAAATAATTCTTCTGAATTAACTTTAATTTGTTGAGATTCAAAATTAAATTTAGGAAATAAAACACCTAATTGATCAATTAAAGTATTATCTAAATGAACATTTTCAACATCTGCATTAGATATAGTAGATGGTAAGTATTTTTTAAGTTTTAAACTTACATCTCCTTGAAAATAATTTAATTTATTATTTAATTGAGTTTTAGGATTTAATAATTCAATTTTTATATCAGTTTGCATTCTATTTATATTACCAAATGGTATAGTAATAGGAATTACATTTAATGTTGCATCTTGAATATTAACTCCATTTGCAGATAACATTTGTCTTAATGCTCCCAATTGATAATTAGTATTTAATTTTTTAGCAGAATCCCAATCATTAAATGCTTTAGTAGATATTTTTAAATCATAAATATGAGCTTTTCCATCTTCGCCAATTAAAAGTAAATCAATTTTTCCATTAACTTTTCTACCTAGCATATCTTCAGTTACAATTTGAAGATTAGGAAATGATGTTGCATTTGGATGTGTTGATGAAATTAATCTTATAACTTCTATAATAGCATCACTAACTTTTCGTTGTGCGGTTTCATCTGTTGTACCTAATACATCTTTAAATTGAGCCATACCTGCTAACTCAGATATAAAATCTGAGCTAGAAGTACTTTTTCACCCTTTTTGTAAAAGTTTATGCATTCATGTACCTACATTTACCATCTTATTTTCTTGAGCAATAGTATTTAATATTTCTGCTCTAGCAAATGCTTCAGTATAACTAGGATTATTTTTCATAATTTGAGTAATAGTATTTTTAATTCTATTTTCCTCAATATATTCTGGAACTAATCTTTCAGTATTTTCTCCAATTTGATGTTCTTGTACAAGAAAATCATTAACAGATAAAGAAGTACCATCACTTACACGTTGGCTGTAAGTTTTAATTAATTCTTTTATTTTAGAAACATTAATTTCTTTTTTATCTGCCAAACTATAAACAATATTACCAGTATGGTCAAAATCATCAATATTATTTTTAATATAATCATTTAATTCTAATTCAGAATCAAATTCCATTCCTTTACTTTTTAATATATATTTACATCCCTCCATTAACATTTTTCTCCTAATTCTTTAGATTCCATTAAATTTTGTTTTATATTTAAGATTTGAGTTCCTAAATTACTATCTGTTTTATTATATAAACCTTGTTTACCTTGTATTAATTCACTTCCAAATTGATTTATATAGTCTGTTATAGATAAATCAAGTAAATCTTCAGTAGATATATTAGAAGTATCTTTAGTTGGTTGTAATATATCGTTTAATGATTGTTTAACAGCTGTCATTAAATCAGTACTTTGCATTAATTCTGTTGCTTTACTAGAAAATAATCTTACAAATGCTTCCTCACCTAAATCTAATCTTGTTAAATTTGGATATAAATCTGCAATTTGTTGATATCCTTCTACTTTATACATATTTTTTACAATATTTTCAAATAAAGTTGGATTTCTAACTTTTAATGTATTTAAAATCAAATGCATAAATTCATGTAAAGGTTCTTCAATAGTTCCTTCTGTTTTATTAAAGTAAATTACACCATCTTTTGCAAATGCTTTAACTTTATTTAAATCTTCTACTGATAATTGTTGTATATCTGCATAATTATCTTTATTAAATTGTACAAATTGTATACCAAATTTAGAAGTCATTTCTGTTAATATTGTATCTAATAGTTCATTATTATCTGTTGGTTTTATTATTTCTTCAGATATTACTGGTTTATTAGGTATCTTTTTATTTATAGAAGTTTGAATAGTAGACATTAATTGCCCTAAAGTTTTAGTATCTAAATTAGATAAAATACTAGAAAATAATGTATCAGATTTCGTATCAAAAGGTGAAGGTACTTTAAAAGTACCTCCATCTTTAGTTGTTATTATATAGTCACAAGCCATTAGTTACAGTTTAAATCTATTGTGAAATGCCCATTATTCATAGCATTCATAATTTTGGTTAATAATTGATTTTTTAATTTAGATTCATTATTTGAAGGAATTAAATCCACATTTAAAGTATAATGTTGATTTAATATTTCTAATGATTCTGGTATTGTTTTTTCCCCTGATTTTTTTACAAGGTCTAATACTCCATGTTTATTATATAAACTATACATTATATCATATGGACTAATATCTAAAGTTCTAGTTTTATTATCAAATTCTGCAAAAAATATTGGTAATTTAATAGCTAATGAATTTGGTTTTTGTACATAATCATCAAAAATTCTACTCATTCTTTCATTTCCAATTGCATTTTTATTTATAATAGTATTATAAACAAAAAATATGTCACCTCAATTTAAGTTTGTATCATTTTCTCCAGTTAAACCACTATTTTTATCTGATAATTCATTAAATGAACTAAGTAATTCATTAAATAATGGTCCAGATATACTATCATTTAAAGCACTCATGTTAATATTTAATTTATAGAATTCTCTTTTAGAATATTTATTAGTAGCTTTAATTAAATATTTAACAAATGTATTATCAGATTCATTTTCTTTTAAATAAGGAATCAAATATTTCTCCATAAGTACTTTAATTGTAGCTAAATTATCTAAAGATTTAGTATCTATAATTACATTCCCAGCAGTAGTTTCTACATTATCATTTGAAAATCTACCTTTATCATTAAAATATTCAATTTTAGAATTAGATGTTAAGTTTGCAATTTGTTCTAAATTAAGACTAAAAAAATCTAAATCAGGAGACTTCATTCATTCATATATAACATGATCAGTAAATAAAGTACTCATTGCTTTTGCCCCATCTTTAGAATATATTAATGGTGCAAAGGGATCATTGTTAATAGTGATTTTCTTTTTTAATGTATCTTTATAATATTTTAAAACTACTGGAACTGTATCTTCAATAAAACTTACTCTAGCTGATGTTACTTTTAATAAATTTACTGATGAATTTAAAGATTGTAACATTTGATAAAAATGAGGAAGATTATTTATACTATCAAAGATATTAATAGTATGTTTTAATATATTATAATAATCTACAATTACTTTTCTATACATAGGATCATTAAGATATTTATCTAAATTAAAATTCTGCATTATTATATTCTCTTTATGAGCTTGTATTAATGTATTTTTAATATATTCTTTAGTTAAGTATGGTTTATTAACACTAATTTCTTTTACCATTTTATCTACAGTTGTATCAAAATTATTTTGCATATTTCCAGTATTGCCTTTATATAAAATACTTTCTCTAGTATAAATAATTTGATTCATAGATTCTAAAGAACCATGAATTTCATAGATATTAGATTTTACTCCTTGATTTAAAGCCAAAAAGGTATTTAATGCTCTTAATTCTTTAGCCCCTTGATAAATTTGAATAAATTGTCTATCTCCACTTTTAGTTACTAAATCATCTACTGATGTTTTTTCATCTGTAAAGAAATTGTATTTAAGAGAAGCAACTAATCTACTTACATTAGGCCCCATCATATAATCTGCAACCATTTTTGGTGTGAATCCTAATATAGTTAAATAAATATGCATACTTGCTAATTCTAATCCAGCATTAAGTTTTGCCAATGCCAATTCTTTAGCATTATCTACTGCTAAACTAGTTAATGCAGATAATGAAATTGAAATATCATTATTATTAAAATACATATAAGTATTATCAGTATCAGCTACTTTATTAATATAATTATTAATCATATCAGCTTGTTCACTAGTAATTCTAATATCTCCAATTGTACTAACATATTTATCTCCACCACCTATATTAAATTTCTTTATAAAATAAGCATTATCATTTGGAGAAATACTGTCAGTTGATTTATAGTATTTATTAAAATATTGAGTTAATGCAAAAAATGTTTTTAAACCATTAGCCATTACACCTACTGTATCTTTACCCACAGAATTTGTTTCTTTAAGTTTATATAATGAAACTACACTATGTGCAGATAAAATATCTCCTGTATCAGCTTTTTTAACTTGTTCAGTTCATGGTGCTGTTCCAGAATCAATAGAGGTATATGCAGATACTTGATTTTCTAAATCCATATTTACATTATGAACCATTGTTACTACATTATTTTTTAATCCTTCTTTTTGATTACTATATGTATTATGTTGATTAATTTTATCCATTAATCCACTTTCATCTGCTATTTTACTATAAAAGAATTCATCAGGATTTTTATTAATACGTGGAAGTAAATCATTAATTAAATTCAAAGTTTCTATATGATTTAATTTACCATTTGCTGTTTTAATTGTATCAGTTAAATCAACTCCAGTTCTATTTAATCCTTTAATTTCTTTAGTAGACATAATTTGAAAATTAATAGGAATACCAGTTGGTATAGGAAGTTTTTCAGATAAATCTAAAGCTTCTTTACTTGAATAATCAAATAATGGAGACCAATTTTCATACATACCATTTGCATCTAATGCATAAGCCATCATATACACTTTATCAATATCAAAATCGGCCCCTTGTAAATATATTTGCCATAATGATACATATACATCACTTGAACCTGTTTCAGTAAAAGCAACATTTTGCATTGACATATAAGATTGTAATGCTTGTGATGGAATACGACCTGCAATTATTTCTTGAGTTTTAAGAAATGAATTATATATTGCATTACCTATAACATCAATATTAGTTTGTTTATCTAAATAAAATATATTTGCACTTGTTTGTGAAGTTTTGTAACTATCTTTATTATCAATATTAGATTCTAATGTATTACCATATTCTCTATATTTATTAGAGTAATATTTTACTGAATTATAATCAACTCCTACTTTTAATAGGGTTTGCATATCTTCATTTGATTTTATATTATTACCAAATATTTGAATACTATTAGTTTTGTTCTTTAAACTTCCTGCAAATTGTGCTATTTGATTAACATTATTCACTACTAATATATCTGCCTTACCTTCTTTAATTATGTAGGAATCTTTAGGCATTTTATACATTTTTTCACCAAATTCATCTACTCTAAATACATCATTAGAATCTTCATAAACTTCTAACATAATATTTTCTTTTAAAGAAGGATCTATTTTTTTATTTGAAACCATAACTCCTATATTTCCTAAAGTAGTTCTAAACATAGCATCTATATTTTCAGTACTTTCAGAAAATTCATAATTTGCATTAAGTTTTCCTTTAAAATATTCTTTTCCTTGAGATAATATTTCATGTAAAGAATCATTATGTAAATCTAAAGTTGATTTATAAATTTTAGGAATAATAGTCTCTGCTCTATTTAATACAAAATTTTGTATAGGATTAAAATTATCTTGAGTATAATAACTAGTATCCACTTTATGTACTAAATCATCTCCTTTAAAATAGGTACCAAAATCATAACGACCTATTTTTTTATTTAAAACTAAATCTTTATACATTACATTATTCTTCAATGCACTAAATAATTTTTGAGTCCAATTATTAAGAAGTTCATGAGTTACTGTATCTGCATTAGATTTAATATCTTTATTAGTAGATTGTAAATCTTCAAATAATTGTGTACCTTCTGATTTATAAATAGGAACTTCATCTTTAGGATTTGTTAATATTAAAATAGGTTTAGCAAATTCTAAATAATCTTTTAATACATCTGAATTTTTATATTGTTCAAAATTAGTTACAATTCTAAGTGGAGTTGTTGTCCAAATATTTTGTGTTTTCCCTAAATTATCTACCCAAGTTAATTCAGCAGGTTTTAAATCTCTAGCTTTTCCTTGTACTTTTTGAATTATATCAGTTGGTTTTATAGTATCAGTAAAATTTTGTATATCAGTTGGTGTTAATAAAATTTTTTCTTCACCGTTAACTAATATAGTATCAAATAGTTTTACTTTATCAGCATCAATTTGAATATTTTTAAATTTAGTAGCTATATATTCTTTTACAAGATCTGCATTAACATTAGTATTATTTATTTCTCCTGTTGCAAGTATAGTTCTTAATCTACCATATAATGGGTCACTTTCATTGGGATTTTCTAATCCTTTATAGATATCATTTAACATGTCACTCCATAACATTTTACGTCCATTAGAGTCTTCAAATAATTGAATAACACCATGAGAAGGATTTAAAATACCTGCTAGACCTGATAATTTACGACGTAGAGTATCTTTATTTAATTTAGATAATAAATTAGTAGTAAATAAGTTAAATATACTACTATCACTAAATGGAATACCAATTGCTTGATTTTTTGATAAAATTTCAATTACATTTTGTGCAGTACTAATTTTATTTGCTCTAGAAAATTCACTTATAACAAATTTAGATAAATACTTATAAACTTCTTTACCAGTTTTATCAGCTAATACTTTATCAACTTCTTTTAAACTTTCTTCCATAATATCTGCTAATGCAGTATAAGCAGTTTCAGCATAAGTAGAAGTATATCCTAAAGCAGAAAGCATACTAATAATTTGTGTCATTTCAGTAATTTCAGAATCATCTGCTTCATGATTAGCATCCATTTGAATACCAAAATTAGTTGTATTTACTTTAAATGATAATAAATTTTCTGGACTTTTCCAAGTATCAACAATATTTACATTAGTAGCTCCCATTTTAACTGCAGATTTATTAGCAAGCATAGCAACTACAGAATCTTTTAAAGGCTGATTAAAAGTATTTTTAGATTGACTACCTATATTATTCATATATTCTGAAACAGCATTAATAGAAAGATCTCCCCATTCTAATTTACCATCTTTTAATTCCATAGAATATTGACCACCTAATGTATTCCATAAATCAAATACTGAATTTATATTTATAGGTTTTGTAATTATATTTCCATAAGGAACTCCAAATTCATCAGTTTTTTGACTAACAACTACATATTTATTTGTAGTATCAATTATATTATTAATATCTCTATTAAGATTAATATTAGTAATCTTTTCATAACCTCCATTCTTTTTTACAAAAAGACCTTCAGGATTATACTTATGTATAGCATCATCAATTTGAAATAATTCTTTATTTAAATTTTGTGTAAAATTTAAAGAAGAATCTAAAGGTTGATTATTCATTTTTCTCATAATTTCATAGAATGAATTTTCTGACTCTGTAGAATTTCTAATTAAACTATTTGTTATAGGAAATTGTGCAAATTTAAATAAAGATGAAAATCCATCTCCAATATGTAATCCTAATGGTTTTTTAGTACCTTTAATACCTGACCCAGGTAATGAATTATTTTCTAATACTGCAATAAATGGATTCATCCAAGCAGATCCATCATATCCATCTTGTTTTTTAAAATCTCCAGAATAATTAAATACTGGAAATGCTGCATCTTCTACAATTGAAACATTATATTTACTAGGAATACCATTAATTAATCCTTGCATATAAGGTTGTATAGTACCTGGATGACCAACCATACGTTTAGATAATACTTTATATCTCATAGAATTTTCAATATCTATATTCTCATTCATATTAACTTTTGCAACATATAGATATTCATGTTTTGTAGTTAAAGAAGAATATTGATCTTTAGTAAAATTAGTAAATTGAATAAATTTATCTATAAGAGGATTAATTATTACATCAGAACTACCAGATTTCAATTTTTTCATTGCTATATCAAATTGTTCTGATTGAAAATCAATTCCTACCCATTGTCCACTAAAATTCATAGCTATCGGATAAAATTCAAGTAATGTATCAAAATTACTAGTAGAAGTTGTACGATCAAAATTAACTTTTTCCTCTGGAGTAGTTAATGTTCCTCTAATTATTGCTAAATCTTGATTAAAATTATATGGATTAAATATATTATTAATATCAGTTAGTTTATTTAAATCTAATAAAGATTTTACTTTATTATCTAAATTCCATTTATCAAATGCTTCTTTAGTGCTATTATTTTTTACATAATCTAAAAAAGAATTATTTAATTGAATTTTCTTTTTACCTTTATCATTATAAACTACATAATGTAATCCTTCAGTTAATTCAATCCCTGGATTTTTTAATAATAATTTATAAATATCAGAATATTCTAATTTAGCTAATTTAGTATTTAATGCTTTAGTCCCGCCTGGAAGTTTACCTATTAAAGTAGTCCAAGTATTCATCATTCTTTTATTTAATTCAGTAAAATAAGTATTATTATAATAATAATGTAAATGTTCTAATTCTTTAATAGATAAATTTTCTAATTTAGTTTTTACATTTGTTATAATTTGAGTATTTAATTTAGCTGTTTTTCCTTCAAATTTAAAATGTAAGCCATCTTTTAAACCTAATGCTTTTAATTCCTGCATACTTTTGCCAGATAAAAAAGTATTAATATTTTTAATAGTATCATCAAATTTAGAAATTTTATAATTAGTATTATCAATTTTCACACCTAATTTAGAATAAGCATCAACAATAATATTTGTAACTAATTGACCATTAATGGCAACATCTGTATTTATAGAAACTTGTTTTAAAGAATCAGTTGATTTATCTGAATAAGGAAAAGGTTGAACTACAACACTTTTATTATTTAAATAACTACTTAAATAATCAGCAAAGAATGCTGAAAAAATGCCTTCTTCTGCTGTAAATTTAGCTGAATTTTTACCAGTATCAGATTCTTCTGAAGTTCCTTCTAATCTAATAATAGTATTTTTTAATAAAGTTGGATTAGCTGCAAAGAAATTTTCATCAGGATGAACATTATTTTCAATAGTATTTTTATCATTTGCAGTAAAACTTGTTTGTCTATATAAAGGTATCTCACTACCTTCACTGTTACGAATGCTTTGAATTGGTATATACATTAATGTATCTACATATGCATTTGCTAAACTATTATAATTAGTATCTTCACTAAATCTATTATTAATATCAGCAATAACTGTAGGATTATTATCTCCATTCATTTCAGTTTGAGTATCTTTTGCTATAGAATTAGTTAATTCTATAACTTTTTTAATAACTGCTACTGATTCCCATTCAGCACCTGATTGTTTTTGTTTACTAATAGCTTTATATAAACTATTAGTTAATTGTATACCTGTTAATTTTAAAAAATATTTTTTAAATTCAGAAGTTCTTAAATCATTTATATCTAAATTAGTAACTGCTTTACTAGTTCCATTTATATACACTTTATGATCAGCATTATATAAATTATCAAATGCTAGTTTATATTTATCTGGACTAATTGGATCAGGTACTTTTAATATAATTGTAGACCCAATTAAATCTTTTACAACACTAGTTACTTTTTGATAATTACTAAAATCCTTAATTTCTAAAGTATTATTATTATACACACCATAACTAGGAGAAAATACTTTATTTATTTCGAAAGCAAATAATGCCTCAATATTCATAATATTAGTAGTATTTCCAGATAGTTTATAATTACTATCTAAAAAGATATCAGCTACACCATGATTACCATAAATATAATTTTGTAAAGAATATGCAATATCTGCATTCTCTTTTAATGCTGTATAATTATTATAATTTTTTAAATAATGTTCTAATAATTTTGTAGGATTAGAAGAAAAAGATTTATTTGTATTACCAAATTCTAATTGTTTAATTAAAGCTGCAAAATTGTATAATCTACTCATTCCAAAGTATTGTCCATGAATTCTTTTACCTAATTTATCATATAATGGAATATTGTTAGTAAAAACCTTAATTAAGTTTGAACTAACTAAACTAGCAGCTTTTGTAGAATGATTATCTTTTTTCCAATATTGTGTTTCAATAGATTTTTCATCAAAACTATATTTTGTTCCATTCCCATTTTCTAAAAATCCTTTATATCTATAATCAATTTTTACAATACTAGAAAATGTATTACTTACTAAAGCATCAAAATTATTCAAAGTTACAGCTGCATTATAAGCATCTAAATGATGTCTTATCATTGTATCTTGTAAATCTTCAGTAAAAAATGGAGAAAAATTATCTACTGCAAATTTAGATAATATATCATTATAATTTACAATTTCTTCTGTTAAATTACCAACTTCATCATATAATGGTTTAGATTCTAAACCTAAATAAGTTTGTAATGTATTATATAATTTATTTTTTAAATCTACTATATAAGCATTTAATTTATCCTCAGTATCAACAATTTGACTATCTTTTTTATTCATTAAAGAAGCTTCAATCATATTATTATTAAATTCATTAATAAAATAATTATATGCATTAGATTTGTTAGTAAATAAATTTGCAACATTATCTTTAATAGTTAATTCTTTAGATGTTGATGCTTTAGTTTTAGTTAAATTCTCTAATTTAATATTAAATATATTTTTATCAAAGTATAACTTTTTTTCAGCAGTTTGATTATAATCTTTTACTGCTGATTTTATTGATTGAAGATAATCATCAATATCCAAATATTCATTTGTATTTAACTCTTCTTCAAGGTCTGTTTTAAGTGCTAAAAGGGGAGAATATAAATCTCCCCCTTTTGCTATCACATCTACTACAGATTCTTTTAAAAAATCTATTGTATATCCTTTTTTTGATACTGTGCAATTTGCCATTTATTTATTATTTTTATTTTTAACAATCTTTTAATTTTAGATCTAATGTTAATTCATTAATTAAATCCATTTTTACTTTTCTAAGTCTAGCATCTTTTACTTCTTCACCCATAACTTCTTGATAATTTTGTATACCTTTTAAAAGTGGATCAATTAAAGTACTAAATGAGTCTTTAACATTTTTAATAACTTCTTCTATAGGTGTTTCACCAGTAGGTTGGAAATTACCATCAACTACATTTAATTTACTTAATATATTAGATAAATCAGTTTTATAATTCATTAATTTTTCATAGAAATCTCCATAATAAATACTTTTGTAATAATTATTAATATCTGCAATATTAAATCTTGAAGTTAATGCAGGAATTAAATTATTAGTTAAATTATTTTCAATAGCTTTATTAGATAAATTATTTATATAATTAGTTTTTTCATCTACATTTGGTGGTAAAATTTCAGGTAGAAGTATTTCTGGATTTTTATTTAATTTAGATATATAAGGTTCTAATTCCTCATTTTTAAATATACGGAATTGTTCTAATGTTGAATTATCATTACTATATTGAATCCATTTATCAATCATACTTTGTGTATCAGTTGATACATATTTAGTTACAAGATTATGAATCTGTGTATCTGTATACGGTTCTATTGATAAATGATAACTATCATCAAATTTATTGATTAGATGTATATCATAAACTCCAGTAGGATTAACATTTATTCTAAATTTTTGTCCAGATTCTCCTGTAACATAAATATCTAAATCTCCTTGAGTACTAATTTCTGCTTTTGTTATGTAATTATCAGTTCCAGAATTATTATTAACAATAGGATTTACTGGAATATTTAATACTTTTTGATTTATATTAATATTACTAAAATCTACTACATATCTAGGCATTTCAGGTATAATATTCATTTCAAAATATTTTAAATCATCAATACTAATACCTAACATATCTTCTGTTATACCTAATGAATAAGGTCTTCCATTATAAGCATAAACTAAATCTTGACCATTTTTAGATGTTAAAGAATTTTTAATAGTTTCTATTGTATCTTTAAAAATTTCTTTATCAGAAGATTTATCCATTGCATCTAAAGTAGTCATTATTATTTGGCCAACATTAAATTCTGGAAAAGCTAATACATTATCTTTTATATATTTAGTAAATTCTGCAGGAGAATTAAATTTATTTAATAAATCTAACTCACCATTAATTTTATTAATTTTAGTTGTATTACCAGCATAAAATTTATTAATTTGAGATTTAAATAATTCAACAATTGATTGCATATTATTTATATTACTAGATTTTATATTATAAAACATCTCAAATCCAGTATATTTGCTAAATAATTTACTTACATTAAAAGAATAATTATTATTAATATTTTCAAATTTTTCTTCCTTATCATATAAATTATCTTTTATTTCTTTAAATTCAGATGTTAAATCTTCATATCCTCTAGTTTTTGGAGTTAATACAATAAGTTTTTTAAATTCATTTCCATTTTCTCCACTAAAAGATACAATTACATAAGGTCTAGACCTATAACTTGCTAATGTATCTGCATCAATTCTATATTTTGGATCGCGATTATAACCATATTTTAATATAGTTTGTTCTATAGTTTGATCATTATAAGAATCATTTTTATATACATTTAAACCTCCAAATATTGGAATAGTTTCAATTCCATTTGTAATTTGTGTCTCAATTTTAATATCAGGGTGAAGTATTTGTAAACTATCGGCTGATATATTTTGTGATGATTCAATAAATCTTAAACCAGATGTAAATTTTCTAACTATGTCACCATTAAAATCTAATTCTATAATAGGATTTTTATTAGTTGTAGATTGGTCAGTATCATTATTTAATAATGTAGTATTAACTTTTTTATTCATACTACTAAATAAATCTATTGTTTCTTGGTCTACTATACCAGTTTTAGATGTAAAAGATTTTGTTAAAGTATCTAATGTTGGTAATGCACCTATTGTTATATAACCTACTTTATTATTCTCTAAATTTAATTTTAAGACTAATCTAAGAAATATATCATCTCCAATATTTCCATCCCCTGTTAAAGTTTTAGTAGCATCAAATCCAGCTTTAAATCTAGGATCATCTATATTATTTATATATCTATTTCCAACAACTTTTATATTAGATTTCATTGAAGATATTAATAAATTTACATCTGTAATACCTAACTTAGACATTAAGTCTGTAAATTTAGATTCTTTTATTGAATCTCCAATTAACAATTTTGTTAAAATTTCTTCATTATCGTAATACAAAGATACTATATTTTTAAATTCTATAAAAGTATTTACTAATTTTGAATCAAATAAATCTCCATTGTTATGACTAAGTAATTGTAAGTTTTCATTTCCAGTTTGTTCTAATAAATGTTGATGTTCATCAACTGGTACAGACAAATGATTATAAAAAGCATGAATCATTAAATTATTCTTTCGTTCTTCTGGCGTTAGATTTTTAGTAATTCCATCTGTATCTGTCTCTGCAGTTTCTTTTTTACCAAAATTATTCACTATAACTAATGGATTTTTTAATTCATCTAATTTATCTTGTAATTTTTTATCTACAATAGGTTGTTGAGTAGTTATAGGATTTTTTACAACTGGAGTAATAGTAGTTGTTGGGATATAGTCTTTGATTCCCATATCTACAAAATCTTTTTTTCTTAATTCTTTAACATCATTTATAATCTTTTCTCCTAATCTTCTTTCTGAAGTATAATCTTCTTTTTTATTTTTAATATTAAATTGATTTAATATACCATTTTTATCAAGAATTAAAGAACCTTGAAAAGCTCTACTACCTAATGTATTCATATCTTGAAAGAAAGTTTCAATCCTATTATTAGAATTTATAGTTAAATCCTTATCAATAATCATAAATTCTTCTTGGTTACCTTGCATTGGATTAGTACCATTATTATCCGATGAATAGAATATATAATGATCAGGAGTAATACCAACTTTTGCTAATTGAATAACTAAATTATCATCTATTTCTCCTTTATCAGTAATTATTCCTACTTTTGCAGTTGGATTATCAATTAAAGTTCTATCTAAAGCTTCTTTTATAGTTGTTAAATCTTCATCAGTAATAGAACTTACAATTTTCCCACCATTAAATACATTTTTATCTTGAAAATAATTTAAAGTAATATCTAATTCATCTAATCTTTTAACAGCATTTTCTTGATCTAATTCAGGATCTAAACCAGGACTCATTGCTACTGCTCTAATAACACTACTACTAGCTAATGCAAGTTTAAAATTATTATCATGTTGATGAATATTAGATGCTCGTATAGATGATGTAAGAACAGGAGAATTTAAAGTAAATATTCTATTTAAATTAAAAGAATTATTATTAATCATTGCTCCATTTTGAGTTTTATCTCCAAATATAATAAATGGAAATCCAAATTTCTTTGAAATATTAGCAAATAATGCTAATTCTAAACTATTATAATGAGTACCTTCATCTAAGAAAATAGCTTTTGGAGTATCTAATTTATTTAGATATTTATAATTGATTTGATTATTTTTTAATACTAATGTAGTATTGCCATTTATTTCAACTTCATCAAAGAATTTATAAGTTTTCTTATTACCAAATGATACTGTTTTAATCTCATTTTTAAAATCTGCATAATTAAATTGTAAAAATTTATTAAAGATTTCTTCTGTTGTTTTAGTTGTTTGATTTAATTTTTTAACTTCATCCTCTGAAAAAGTAGATAATAAAGAATTTTGTAATCCTTTAGTTTGCGTTGCAGTTGGTGAACTTATAATAATGTTTGATTTTGCATCATCTTGTAACATGTATTTTAAAATAAATTGCCCTACTACTGAAGTTTTACCTGATCCAGCAACACCTGTAATTGACATAAGATTAAATGCACCAGGTTTAAGTTGTGATTGTTCTCCATTAACTTTTCTATAAATTAATTCTTGAGCTTCATAAAATAATTTAGGATTTTTAACTAATGCTAAAGCTATTTTTGCTGCATATTCTTGTCCATAAAAAGGAGCATAATTAAATTCAGGAGATTCTATAATACGTTTATTTCTTTCTTGTACTTCTGTAGAACGTAAAGAAAGATTTGTTAACATATTTATGAATATATCATATTGTGATAGAACTTGTGTAGTAGAAGAAATTCCATTACTATCCCCATTAAATACTGCATTAAAATCAAAATCTTTAAAAATTTCTTCTAATCCAGCAGCATAATTTTCTGGAAGAGTGTCTTTGAAATTTTCAAAAATACTATCTTGACATTTAAGTAATTTAGCTTCTTGACTTATCGGAAGATTTAAAATAGTATCTTTATCTGCAATTAATGGTTTACCTTTGTATTGAAAATCTTGCTTATCTAATAAATCTAAAAATAATTTATCCATATTTTCTCTAGAAAGTATGTGTTCTTTTGCTTTAGATTCAGTATTAGAATTAGATAAATCTTTTAAGAATACTAATTTAGATAATAAATTATTTAAATCTGTATTAATTAAAGAAGCATCTTCTGATTTTATTATTGCATAATTGTCTAAACCTGTAGATTCTTTATATTTTTTAAGATAATTTTGCATAGCATAATTAAAACCATACATAGTTTCTTTACCATCTATTAATGCTCCTTGTTTAGTATACATACCAGTTAATATAGATTTAGCCATTTCAATAGTAGTTATTGCACTATTAATTTGTCCTAAAGTAAAATCTGATTTTAAATAATCATCTATAATAGACATAGATAACAAATTATCTTCATCCTCTAATATATTAAATACAGTTTTTGAAGTTCCTTTATCTAATTTTAATTGTAATTTTCTTAGAAAATCATATAATGGATTAGCAATAGCAGTTTTCTTTGAAACATATTTATCAAACTTATCAAAAGTATCATTTAATTTAAATTGATCATCTATATAGTTATCAATAGTTTTTTGACTATTAGTTAATTCACCTAATAAGTAATCATTTTCACTTAGTGGATTTATTTCACTTTTAAATTTATTTTTTATAAATTGTTTAAGTTCACCTTTAACTTCTGCCACAGCTTCTGAATGAGTTTGTCCTGCATCAATTTTTTCTTGTAATCTTACATTTATTGCACTACTATCATTAAATTGAAAATCAGTAGAAGTAGGATCTGGAATAGTAGCTTCAGATATAATACCTAAAATATTATCTAAACTCATATCTCCAATATTAGTTTGTATAGTTGGAGATTTCAATTCATTATTTAATGATTTTTTACTTTCATTAAAAGATGCTGTTAATTTTTTATTAATACCTATTAAAACTTCATTATCAATTGTACTAACTTTACTTTCAGATAAAGCATTCACTAACATTTTTAATTGAAAATCAAATTTTTGTAATGGTTTATTGTAATTTTGTAATGGTTTATAATATTTATCTTGTAAAGCATTAAAATTAGTTCTAAATGCAATAGCTTCTGGTGAAGCAGTAGCAATATTTTCAGGAGTAGTTTCTAATAAATATTCTTTATTATTACCTTCACTAATAATATTTGCAAAGAAATCTTTAACAGTATCTTGTAAAAATTTCACATTCATCTCTTGCATTGGTATTTGTTGTACAAAAGTTTTATATTTTTCTGCTATAGGATCATTTGCAGGATCAATTACTATACTATTATCAATTAATCCTTCTTTACCTAAATATTCATTAATATCATAATCAAACATATCATTTACTGAGAAGTTTTTCAAGTTATTATTAGCAGCAGATTTAGAAATTTCTCTAAATGCCCCATTATTTGCTTTAAAATTTTCTACTAAATCAAATTGACCAGTTAAATTATATAAATTTTTAAATGCAGCAGAGCGAACATCTTTATATTTACTTTCTGCATATTCTTTAATTGTATTTGAAAATATACCTTGTGCATTTTTATATGCTCCTAAAATAGTATCTAAATTAGAAACAATATCTGGATTTTTAATATATTCATCAAAATTAGTTGTTACAGATTTTTTTGTAACTCCAACACCACTGTCAGGTAAATCAAAATAACTTTTATCATAATTAGCTTGAGTATATTGCTCTTTATTAAGTGCAATAAAAGGTTTATGCATATCTGGAATTAAATACAATAAAGATTTCATTAAATAATCATCTGATTTATCACCATTTGTTATTTCTTGAATTGATAATCTTTTTTCATCTAATTCAGCTTTTTTTAATGCAATTCCAGTAGCACCTTCTGCAGTAACTGGTGCACTTTCTAAATCTTTAAGTTCAGATCTAAGTTGTACTATTTGACCAGCTGTTTTATTAAAATCACTAATAATTAATTTATCAACACCAGATTTTTCTAATTCTGGAATCATATATTGATTTAATAATGCCTTATTAAATAAAGATGTATCATCTACTTTTAATCCTTCTTGATTAAAAATACTATCTAAAGTTTTTATATATTCTTTTGTACCATCTACAATTAAATCTGCATGAGTTTTAGCATCACCTGCTGCATTAAAAATTTGTTTACCATCTATTGTAGTAGTACCAGTTGCTAAAAATTTATTACCTACATACCCTCTCATATTTTCAGCCATAGTAAGTGCTTCATCAGTTTTACCATTAGCTATCATTGAATACATTGAATATTCATCTTCAGGTTGTGCAATACCACCTTTAAACATTGGTTCAATTAATTTTTCATTCATTTTAAACATAGGTCCTCCAATCATACCTCCAACTAAGTTAGAAACATAATTTTCTAATCCTGCTTTTGAGAATACAGTATCCCACCCACCAAATGAACCTTGTTTTTTAGTTAATCCTAATGAACTAGCAACATCTATAGCTCCTTTTGTAGCATCCATAACCATTTGTTCAGTTACTTCTTCTACACCTTCAATCATAGATACTTCCCAATATCCTCTTAAACCACCATTTGATGCTTCATTAAATACATTATATAAAGCATTTTTACCAGATGTAATTGCTTTTTTAAGTACATTTTGACCTAATATTGGATTAGATTCTAATAAATTAGTTCCTTCAGCAATTTTATCCATTACTGGCATTAAAGCTTTTTTAACTAAAGATCTATTAGTTTCTTCAGAAAAACCAACAGTTTTATCTAAAAACCAAGTAGACATTTTATTATTCATCATAATTCCATATTGTCCAGCAGCAGCTAATCAAAATGCAGTACCTGCTGTACGTCTATCATACCCACCTTTAATAGCATCAGAATAGACATCAGTTGAGGTTGTTAATGCCATATATCCTAAAGATAATGCTTTAGCAATTTCAGATTGTTTTTCCCCCATTGCTTTCATTGCTGGATTTAAATTTACAGCATCTTTATATAATTTAACAGCATCTACAGTTTTGCCCTCTGCTTCTAATGATTGTAATTTACCAACAAATGCTCCTTGAAATCTTGCCATTTCTTCTGCTTCTGTTTTACTTAAACTTGTTGATTTAAATAAATTAGATAAACCTGCCATAGCTCTTTGTTCATAAATTTGACCAAATACACTTGATACCATTCCCCCAATTTGTTCATAATTAAACATACCTTGAGATCCTTCATCAGAAGTGCTAGTACCAAATTTACCCATAAAACTTTCAGTTTTATTAGCTAAATTCCAAGCTCCTGATTGTTTATTAATATCATCTTCACCTGTAAGAATACCTTCAATTGATTTATATAATACTGGCATAGCAGATGCTAATCCTACAGCAGCAGAAAGACCACCATATATATTATTAAAACCTTTATAAGATATTAAAAATGGAGCAATTTTTGCAGCAATTTTAAATGTAGTTCCCCAAGCACTTTTATTTTTACCATCAGAGTCAAAAAAATCTACACTATTTAAAAATTCACCATCTTTAGTTAATAAATCTAATGAATTAACAGTTTCTTTTCCATAGATTTCTCTATTACCTAAAGTTTCTGTGTAAAAATTACCTGTAGGATCAATTTTATATTCACCTTTTTTATGAGATACTTGTCTGCCTGTATCAGTATCCATATGTTTACCATCTTCATCATACTGTGCATATACTAAAGTATCTTTATTAAATATACTTCCTAATAATCCTAAATCATTTGCTGATTTATCTGTAAATTTACCAGTTTCTGTATCAAATATTTTACTATTTTGAGCAAGTTCTCTAACACTTCAATTAGATTCTGTAGTACCATACATAGAAGTAATACCCTGTTGTGTATGATATGGATTTTTAATTAATTGTAAACCTACTGATAAATCTTGTTCTTTAGCTCCCACTGGTTTAAATCTACTATCAGGTGCATATTCTGCATCTTTTTGTAAATTTTGTATATAACTTGTATCAGTTAATGATTTAAAGTTATTTGCAGCAGTTACATAAGCATTTTGAAAAGCGGCATTATTAAAATTACCTTTATCATCTGTAAAAGTTTTCTTTGCAAAACTTGTCTCTTTATATTCATCCATTGGTAATAAAGCTGTATTATCTGGAGTTACCCCAGCTTGGGATAACTCTAATAAATTTGCTTGTGGATTTAAAACTGTAGAAACGAACATATCGTTCGGTTTTTGTATTTCATTCATATTATTGGTGTAAAATGTCTGCACCTGTTCTACCTGTAGCAGAACTTGGTTGTCGTTGTATATCTTCGAATAATGTATTTGCATGAACAACACTTCCATGTCCTTCATAAGCAGATACTGTATTTTGTGCTCCTTGTAAAATAGGCATAAATATTGGTGCTTGTACTATTTTATTTGATGTAAATGTAGGTGCTGCTGGAAAAGTTAATTTATATTTATTATAAATTCCTTGCAACATTGTTGTTACTCCTTTTTGTTCAGATGAATCTACTGTATGTGTATAATCATTATTTAATGCGGATGCTACTCCATTTGTACTATAACCATGAGTTACAATAAAAGGTTTTAAATATTTAGTAGACATAGTTGTTAATTTACCATCTGTACCTAATTGAATCCCTTGTAAACCATATTTAGCATATTCAGCATTTTTTTGTTCTGGAGTTGTTAATCCTTTTGAAGCAATAGATTTTTCAGCAGATTCAAATTGTTCTAATGCTTTTAAATTAGGATGTCCATTTACATCTACTGGAACCATAGTTTTAATTGCTTCACCTCCACCATATATAATTTGATCTTTTTCATACGGTTTAATTCCTTTATCTCCAAAAAACATATTATTTTGATCAACAGCTACCCCTAAACCACTATCTAAAACTCTACCTAAAGGAGCCATTGGTAATGGTTTACCATTTATATCTGGTAATTTACCAATCATAGATCCTTTTAAAATCATACCATAATTAGATTTATCAGGATTTATTAAACTCATTGTAGTAGTGTTCAAATCCCCATTAATAATTTGTTCCATTGGAGTTTGATTATAAGTTTTTTCTGCAGTTCCTTTAACTCCAGTTCCTAATTTTGATATATCTGCTTCATAACCTATATTAGAAGTATGTTTATCATTAGTAAAGGATTCAAATGCAACTGCAATAAGGTTTTCTGGAGAAGCACTTGTACCATTAACAATAGCCCTAGCTTTTAATAAATTAACTGCATTAGGGGACATAGTTGCTAAAATATAAGCTGAAGCATCTTTTATATGATTTCTTTGAGTTTCATTTTCAGTTTTAATATTTAGGATTCCTTCATTACCCATTTTATTATACATTGTACTTAATTGTTTAAGACCCTCTGTTTGTGATTCTGTAGGTTGTTTCCCACCTAAAGATGTTACTCCTTTTTGAAAAGCATTTTTATAATAATCACTACCACTTTGATACCTATTAGATTCAGTAGTTTCTGATCCTAATTTTTTAAGTACTTCTACAATATGATCAGAAACTTTATCAATACCAATTGCATTTTGTACAGTAGATATGATAGTTTTATCAAACGATAATTTAGTATCATACCGTCTTGCTTGACTTAAATCATTAACACTTAAAGCTTGGTATTTATCTCTATTTTTAGCAAAATCCCCCATACTAACAGTTGATAAAGAACCTTCTGAATCTCTAACATATAATCCTCCAGTAGAAGTAACTGCTAATTCATCTAAACCTCCATTTTCATATGCTTTAGTAGTAGCTTCACCCATTAATTTAGAATTAGTAATTATTTGATTACCTTTTGCTGCTAAATCATATAATTTATTAGTATCAAAACTAGATGTAAAAGGCCCACTATTTTCAACTTGTTTCAATTGTTTTAAAAATGTTTCAACTTCATTAGGCATACCAGTTTTAATAATTTCATTTATTACTTCTTTTGAAAGTAAATCTGTACCACTTTTTTCTTCAGTTTTTGCTGGAGCACTTTGTTTAGGTGCAGTCTGAGTTTGTGGATTATAGTCAAAAGGTTGGTATGACACGAATGGCATACCTCCCCCTTGTTGTAATTTTTGTATATTGAATTTCATTATTTAGTTCCTAATACTGTTTTTAATAACATTAATTTTTCTTTAGATAAACCATCCAATACTTTAGAAGTATTTTTATCAGTTCTATCTAATGTTGTTTGAAAATTTTTATCTCCGTGTTCTTTATCTTTTTGTTTTAATTTCAAAATTTCAATTTCATATTTTTGTCCTGGAGTTATAGTATCTACTGAACCACCTTTTTTAAATTTTGCAGGTGTATTTCCAAATGTAGGAAATCAATTAGGTTTTTTAATTGTATACCCAGTAGGATCATAATATTTATTAAGACCTTGTGAACTTATATCATAAGTTTCCATAGCTCTTTTTTGTGTATTAGATAGATTTCTGTTTAATTCAGTCATTCTATTAGTATATGCATCTCTATTTACTGCATTTTTATTAGATTCTCATGAATAATATCCATAATCTCCAGGTTTTAAACCTTGTTGTTGTTCTTGCCAAGTTTTATATTCTGGTGTATTAACTACATTTTCTCCAGATGTTCCATATTCAAAATCAAATTTATCTTGTAATGGTTTTAAACTAGTTTTATATGTATCTATTAAACCTTGTTTTTGTGCATTTATATCATACTCATATTTAACTATATTTCTATCAGTAATTCTTTTAGATGTAGCATCAATAAATTTAGTAAGATTAGCATAATCTTGCATCCTTTTTCCAGCAACTAAATTACCAATAACACCTCTGTATGCTGACATTGTAGCAAGATTTTTATTAGCAGTTGCATTTCTTAATTGTGCATTTTCATTTGCAACAGCATTGGCATTTTGTTTATTTTCTTCTTGAACTCCTCATGCTTTTTCAGTACCTTGTGTTCTAATTTCATTTGCTTTAGTTGCACCTTCTAAATTAGATGCTGCTTGTAAACTAGCATTTGAAGTCATTGGTTTTGAAGCTATTCTTTGTGTTTCTACTGCAGTTCTATTAGTTTGTTCTTGAATAGGTAACCAATTTTTATCTACAGTAGCTTTTTGAAATGGAGTATCTAATACTGGAGTAAGATGTTCTATAGCTGTTTGTAAATTTTGTTTATTAGTTGCTTGCCCTGCTAAATATTTTATAGGTTCTGCAATATTTGGTATAGTTAAATTATTACTTACTGGAGTTATTGCAGTTGGTTTTATAAATGTATTAACTAATGGATTTTTAGTAGTGATCAAAGATTTTTTTCCAACAACAGTTACTTCTGGTAAAACTTTCCCAGGTACTAATGCAGGTGCTTTATAAGTAAATGAAGTTGCATTTGATGCATTACCTGCTATCCAGTTAGCTTTATTACTTTTATTTATATCATCTTTATATAGTGGAGATTCCCAAGGATTATAATCATTTGTTGGAGTTCTTTGAAATTTTAATATTCCAGAATTTTGAAACATTGGTATTAAACCACCTTGTTTTAAACTAGGTTTAATTTTTCCTGTATCTTTTAATCTAGTCATTGCTTCTTTAGCTTTAGTCTTATTAATTTTCTTTTGAGAAGCACTAACTTCTGGTAAAGGTTTTCTTTCTTTTCTAATTGTATCTTCTTGTGGTTGTGATACTTTTTTTGTTTCTATACTTTCAGGTTTTACTTCAATTGGTTTTTCAATTACTATAGGTTTTGTTGTAACAGGTGTTTCTTTTGTTTCTACTAAATCTCGTAATTTTTTTAATTTTGCATCAGATTCATCCATACCTAATTTATATGTATTTTCACGAGCATTAATTTTATTTATTGCTTTTTGTTGAAATTTTTGAGTATACCAAGATCTAGGATCTACTTCTGTTTTAAGAACTCTTTCATTAGGATCATATTGTTCTTTAGTAGTATTAACACCTAATTTACTTTTTATAGAAGATGTCCTATCTACAGTTGCTGTATTTTTAGCAGCTTCTAAAGCATCTACTTGTTTAGTTAATTCAGCAATTTTAATTTCATTTTCTGGTGAAGGTTGAGTTTTTAAAGTTTCAATTTCAGATAGTTTTGGAACTTTTTGTAAATCTAGATGTGCATCAATATCCACTTTAGGATTTTTCATATCTTTAATTAATACTTCTTTATTAACTCCTTCAGGTAATCCTTTTAAATTAACTTTTGATCCAACTTCAGATGCATTATTTATCTCTCCTTTTGCAATATTTGTACCTGCACCTCTTAATGCTCTATTATATAGACCTTTTCCAGCCATTACTCCATAAAGTAATCCTTTTGCATCATTTGCAGAAATATTTCCTAAACCTCCTTTAATATTTTCTAAAACATCATTTCCCTCTTTATCAGATTGATTATATCCAGTTGTAATATCTTGAATAGTTTGTTTACCTGCTTGATATCCACCATATAAACCTGTACCTACTAATCCAGTTCTACCAACAGTCCCTAATAAACCTAATGCATTTGGATTTGCAATAGAAGCTACTTTATTAGCAGCTTTTATTATTGTAGGCATTCCATGTTTCTCAGCTAATGTAGATCCAGTATTTACAACTTTTTCAGCTATTGTACTAGCTTCTCTCATTTTTTCTACACCTTCTAAAGCTTTTTCAGCTTCAAGTACTTTAGCAGTCTTAATTCCACCTGATACAGCTTTTTCTGATGTAATAACTGCATTAGCTGCTTTTTCAATTTTAGCTAACTCTTCTACAGTTTTTATACCATGTGCCACTTTTGCAGATTCTAATGCTGCTTTACTAGCTAATTTAGTAGCTCCACCAATTCCAGGTAATAAAGATAAAGCTGTAAATCCTAAATTCATACCTAAATTCTTTACAATTTCTCCTGTATCTTTACCCCTCATTAAATCAGAACCTAAAGTAGCACCAGTAGCTACTAATCCCCCTATTGCCCCAACTCCTGGTATAAAACTAGCAGCATCACCAACTAAAGATAATGTATCTAATGCACCAGCACCTGTTCATTTATTCGGATCAAGTAACTCATTTACTGTACCAGTACCAGATTCTGGTGTATGTGTTATATTAAATGCTTTATTCTTTTGTAAATTATATTTATCTGCATTTGCTTGATTTGCAGCATTAAATGCTTTTACTTTTATATTATAGGCTTTACGAGCATTAATTTTATCAAGTAAAGTTTGATGTGCTAAAGCAGTATTAGTAGCAGTCAATGCATTTGCATCTGCTGTAGCCTGTGCTGTTGCATCTGCTAATCGTTTATTTTCTACTTCTGTTGTTGTAGGTTGTAATAAATCAGATAACTCAGTATTTAATCCTAAATGTCCAGCTATTTCAGCTAAGCGTTTATCAGTAGCTCCTGGTATTTCAGTAATATATTTATCTGCATCTCCATTTTTTAATTTTGTTGCAGTTTCTTCATCTAATCCTAAAACTTTTTTATCTCCAGAATTTTTAAGATTTGTTAATTCTGTAACTATTGCTTGTTTTACTCTAGCTTTTTTTGCAGTTGGGTCTATAGTACTTCACCCAGTTTTAAATCCTTCTTCTTTATTTCCATAATCATTATGAATAATACTCCCAATAATTGAATTAAAACGATGATATTTATCATCTCCTGTAGTAGTTGTAGATGTAGGTGATTGTTTATTTAATTCAACAGATTTATTAAGAAAATTATAAAATGCTTCATTTTCAAATTGTTGCGATTTTGATTTATCACCACTATCTAAAAATTTATTTAACCCTGTAATTCCATTAACTTGTACAGGAGCTGTAGTAAAATTTGGATTTTCATTTATAACTGTAGAGTTTTGTAAATCACCTATTCTTTTATTTAAATGTTCATCAATATCTTTATATTGATCAGCTTGTCCAAAACCAGTTACATTATTTTGAGCAGTTGTTTTTAGATAATCTTTATAACTATTTATTAATGAATTTTTATCAAAATTAACTCCTTTATATGTAATACTATTAGTATCTATAGGTGGTGTTGGTGTAGTATTTGAAATACCCCCTCCTTTTTGTAATTTTTTAATTTGTGCCATGTTTATAACTTAATGTGAAAAGTTGTTTTTGTTTGGTTTTGTTTAATACTATATTTTGTACAGTTGTTTCTTTTAAATTTAATTTTACAGAAACATCTTTTTTAGATTCAAAGATTTCTATATCTCCATTAGGGTAAATACATTGTATAGGTTTTTTTATACCCACATTTCCATTTTTTTGTGAAAAAATATCTTCTTCATTATCATATTCCCATTCAAATCCTTTATGTACTTTTCGTCTTCCAGAACAAACATCTCTTATAGATGATGGGTTAAATCCTCCTTCTTTTTCAGCTTCTTTAGAAGATTTTCAGAGTTTAATTAATTGATTATTTTTTAATTGTCTTACCGGTTTTGACATTTTTCCAGTAATATCTTCATGTGTTATTTGTAATTCATTCATACTATTTTTTAAATTGGTTCTCAGTTGAATAATAAAAAAAAGGGATTTCTCCCTTTTTTCTTATTTTATTCTACTAATAACACCACCTTTTCTTTGGTAAGTAGGTGCTGGTTGTGGTTGTTCCCCACCTGCACCATTAGCTCCACCACCTTGGGCTTGTTGTACTAATTGCACTAAAGCTTGACAAACTTGTAATGCCATATTAGGATCTTTAGCTTGAACTGCTTGTGCAGCAGCTTGTACAATTTGCATCATAGGATCTTGCCCTTGTTCTGCAGGAGCCCCACCTTGATCTTGAGCACCTTGTGCAGGAGCAGCAGCTTGATCGTCTGCTGCAGGAGCAGCTCCACCTTCTTGGTATTTTTTAACTTTGAAATTCATAATTTAATTTTTCTTTAAAGATTTATTGATATATATTGTTGCAAATTTACTCATATTTTTTGTAATAAAAAAGATATTAACTATTTTTTATAGGAAATATATTTAGGATTACCATTCTTATCTTTTGTACATCTTAATGCTTGTTTTCTATTTAATCTATGTGAATCATAACTAACATGCACTCAATCAGGAGATTTTGTTGTTCCATATTCTCAAATTAATTGATCAAAATCAGTATGTTCAAGTAAATAAGTAAATAATACGTCATTACCTAATTCAGGGCATTCAATATCAGCAGCTGCACCATTATTTGCACAATGTTGTGAAGTTCCTGAACCTTTTACTCTTTCATTTAATTTTGTAGATCTAAATATAGAATTTACTATGAATGGATGTCCTAATGCAACTCTAGATGGTTCTAACAAATTTGTAATTAATGATTTAATTCTAACTCACTGTGAGATAGAAGGTTCATTATTAATTTTATACTTTTCAGCAGTAGGGGATGAAACAACTTCTTCTACTGTAAAATGTTCTGATAATTTTTCTTTTAAATCCATATTATTCTTTTTTAGTTGGCGGTTCTACGAATTCCGCTTTGTTATTATCTTGTATTTCTAAAAATTTAAAAACTTTAAGTCCTAATGCTTTATAATCTGAATCTTTTTTTGATAAATATGCTTTATTAGCCATTTTAATAAGAGTTTTAGTATTTGGTCTACTAAAAATTCTTTCTCCTCCATCTAATTCCATTTGAGTATCTCCTTTTTCATTTAATACTAACATTTTACTAATGGATTGTTTATCATCTGGAAATTCTAATTCATCTCCAATTTTAACTTCAGAATTTACATTTAATTCTAAAACAAATTTAACATCTTGACCTGTCATAGGAGTTTCAGAATTAGGTTCTCCTTTATGTATAGATGTAACTTCATAATCATCATTAATAAAAATTATATCTAATGCTAAAGGAGTATCTTTCATTCAAAAACTAACTTCATCAGGTTCATCATATACAAATAACATTCCTTCATTATTTGGAAGATACCTAGTATGTTGTAATCCATTTTCTTTTTCTTCTTCTGTTTCTGCTATTTGAACATTATATTCTTGTTCTCCAATTTTAATTTTCATTTTCTGTTACTTTATCAATTAAACCAGTATTATCTTCTATATTCTCCATTAATTCTTTTGAAAGTAATTTACCAGCTTCTATTGCAGATTCTAGTGTATTATTTTTTTTAAGTTTTTCAAGTTGATTTGTTAATGATAAATGAAGAATAACTTCATCACGTTCAATTTCTGCATGTTGAATAACTTCACCACCTACTGCTAATACTTTAGGAGTTTTACCATCTTTTTCAAATTCTAAAACATCTCCTTTTTTAGCTATATTAATAACAGGAATACCTTTTTTAGTCATTTCATCATTAGTATCTTCTAGATTATTTATTCTAGCATGTAATGCACCACTTGGAATAACATTTACATCTCCACCTTTTTTATCTAATTCAATTACATCTAGTGCAGAACCATGTTGACTGCTTTTAATATTTTTTGATTTATTTTTAAGTTCTTTAAGTTTTTCTAATTTAGAACCTCTTTTTGATAATAATACTTTTGATGGATCAAAATTATTTAAAACAGATTGATTATTAACTCCTGTATTTTGTATTGTTTGTGTTCTAGCTTGATCTTGAAATGCATTTGTTCTAAGATTAGTTGCTTTCTGTGCATTTTCACTATTAATTCTAGCTGTTTCTTTTTGTTTACTTTTCACTAAATCTTTACCGCCAAATAATTTACTAAAGAAATTAGATACTCCACCAATTTCAGTTTTTTTAGATACATCACTTGCACCATAAGCAGAACTTGCTGCACTTTGTGCTAATGCTGAACTTGAACCTGCAACTTTCTTTTTAGTCAATGAATTTACTAATCCAACAGGAGTTAATGCCATTACATCACTACTTAATAATTGATCTCCCACATTACTAGCATCATTAATAGTTGTTGCCCCGCCAGTTATAGCAGAAAGACCTTTATTTGCAAATCCAGCAACTTTCATAGCCCCACCAATTACGGGATTAACTGTCATCATAGTATCAGATATTGCATCTGTTGCTGTATTTAAAGCATTTGTACCTTGATTATTATTAGCATTTGGCATAGATGCAGATAAGTCTCCAGCAAGATTTCCATATTTAGATACACTACTTAAAAATGAATTTTTATTACCAGCAAGACGAGTTTGTCTTGCTGTATCTTCTGTTAATGCAGAATTAATAGGTTTAATTTCTGGTAAAGATGTTTTAAATCCTGATAAATCTATTGATAATTTTTTAGGTTGTACAGCACTAATTAAACTTTTATAATTATTACCTAAGATACTTCCAATATTATCTTGTGCAGAATCCCAAACATTACTAGTTTGTTGGTTATCTTTATATGGGGTTCCACCTCATTGATATTTTTTAATGTTATGCATAACTTATTGTAAAATTTGTTTTAATTGCTTGTATAATAGTTAAATCTTTTCCTGTATATTTAACTCTAATTTTTACATATTTATCTCTAATTCTTAATTCTTTACCTACTGTATAGTTTAAAATGCCATTTTTTAAATAAGCATATTTAAAAGTTATTGGTCTAATTTCTACATCTCAGACATCTTCTTTATATTGCATATTACCTTTTACTCTGCCATATTTTTTCATATTATTAGCATTTTGTTGAGTATGAATTCTGTCTTCATTTAATAGATCATCTACTCTTAATTCTACATTTGCAGAATTAGCTTCTCATAAACCATTAGATTTTCTAATTCTATTTAAGTATGGTAATTTAGGAAATTTATATAGATCATATAAAGTATCTTCTTTTGAGAAAGGTCTAATAAAATTAGGATATATTTGTTCAATTTCTGATAAATTTAATCCTAGAATGTATTTATATGCCGTTGGTAAGTCAACAAAATGAGAATTTGTAGTTGAATAAGATTTTACTTGATTATTTATTCAGATAATTAAATCTTTAATTTCAAATCAATCATAACTTTCCCCAACAATTTCAAATTCAAATGATTCAGGTTCAACTTTATTACTAATTAATTTTAAATTATTAAAAATCTTTTGTGCAATTGGTATATCTGCTACTACAAATTCAAATTCAAATGGGTGTAATTCGCCATACCAATTTGTAGGCATTATTAATCCTTGATTATCATATATACCAGATTGACCATGTTTTCAAATTTTATTATCAACAACTCCAGTAATTGGACTCATTAAACCATTGGTACTTTTTAAGATATTATTATTTGCATCTAATTTTAGATTATTCTTACTTGATTTTTTATCAAAAGTAAAAAATATATTATCAATATTAGCAGAATGACTTGGAGTTCATGAATAGAATGTAATAAATTTCTTAAGATTTTCATTATAACATAAATTTCATTCTTTAATTCCATTATAAAATGTAAATAATATATCTCCTTTATTTTTATTATAATGAGTTTTTACATTTTTTAATCCCATTGTAGGAATTTTATCAGCTTCTTTTAAATTTATATTATCATTTAAAAATTTTTGAACTTTTAAATCAGATATAGTTTCTAATTGTATATTCCCATCTCCACCAGAAGTAGCACATCAGATTTTTTTAGCTACTGTATCTAAACCATAGATACCTGTTTTTGTTTTAATAATTGATTCTTGTCATGTACTTCCAAATAAATCAGATATAACTCTTGGATTTTCAGGTAATACATTTGAAGTATTAATATAAGCATTTCCACCTGCACCTTCTGCAGCTATAGCCCTTTCATTTACAGGTATTAATAAACAACCATGTTCCATAGTACAAAATAAACTTCCATACCATTCTTTTAAATCTACTATAGATCCATATGTTTTAGTATAATCTTGATAATGCCCTCCTTCAAATACTCTATAACCATTTTTAAATGCATCTGTTACATGTATATCAGAATATAAAATTCTTGTATCAAATTTATTTTTAATAAATGGCACATCAGGTATAATAAAGTTTTTACGTTCTGATAATGTTAAATTAGCAGCTCCGTTTATTACAGAAGAATCTGGTAATTTAAATGGACCTTCTGAAGACATTGGTTGTAATGGGTAAAAACTACGTTTATGTCCAAATATAGCTTCTTCTGCAGTATTACTATAATCTATATCTCGCATAGATAAATTTATATTAGACATAACTTTAAAAGTAACTCATTGACCTAATTGAACACTATTTACATCTGCTCTATTTATTTTATCAGCACCTTTAATTTTATAGGAATCATCACCACCACCCAATAAAGAACTTACACCAGATCCTTTATTTGCATAACTAGCATCTGAAGGTTCAATAGGTGTATCAGTTCCTTTTTGTTTATAACTAATTAAAACTCTATTAGCAGCTAAATTATCTGCAACACCATCTTGATAAACAGTATAATTCTTTTTTCAAGTATTTACATCTATTATTTTAGTATTTGTTGGTAAATCTGGATCAATAAAATTACGATTCATTCTATGTGTAAAATTACAGACAAAACAATCACCTCTATATACATTTAAACCATTACTAATAAAAGTATCTCAAGAAAGTCTATCACTAACTGCAGAATATGGTTCAGATGAATCCATTCTTACTTTAAACATATTTAATTTATAGTCATCAGAATTACTAAAATCTATAGGTCTTACATTAAATATAACCCCTACATTGAAAATAGTCCCAAATTCTAATGATCCATTAGATAATCCAACATATGATCCATACATTCCTCTAATTAAATTAGAACTTGTTGTCAATGGATCATTTACTTTTGCAGCAGTTTCATTTAAATCACTTGGATCATCTTTAGTAGTTCATTGATTAGTTAAATCATTTGTTAATCAAGCTTCCTCTGCTTCTCCTGATTTTGCTGAAAAATAATCAGTACCATTTGTAGTTAATTTTAAACCATCTTTAACCATAGTTAATAATGATGATCTTATATTATCATTTGATAAAGTTACATTTCTATCTATTATAAAATTATTATTTACTTGTGTTAGTAATTCACTCTGTTCAAAAGCACTTGTTAATTTATATTCAGAAGATGTAAATAATTGACTAAATAATGATTCTCTTATTTCAGCTTCAGGAACTATAGCTGCTTTATTTGAAATATTAGTAGTTGTTAATTGTGTTGTCCCTAGTAATAATTTTGGGGTAAGAAATGATTGAGTAATACCTTTTCCATCTATTCTTAATACTGGAATATTTCCATAATCTTTTTCTGTTTTACTAATATTTAATCCTTGCGCATATATAGTAGGAATACGTTCTTGTCTAACAATAAAAAATCCTTTAGTATATTTTTTTAATTCTGTTATAGTTTCAGAAGATATATTAAAACTTAATCCAATTGGTTTTACACCATCAGAAAATATCACTTGTTCTTTATTTAATTTAATAACTCCTTTTGAATTTTCAAAAGTATTTAATTTATTTACTAAATAATTTGATTCATCCACATTTATATAATTACGTATTAATTTAGTTTCATCTGTAAATACAGAATAATTTTGATAATTATAATTAGTAAAATCTAAACCTCTAGTATTAAAAACTGGTGATAATGTATAATCATTTAATAAATATACAATACCTAATCTATAATATTCTTCAGGTCATAATCCTAAATTGTAATAAATATTTTTTGTATTATAATATTCAAATAATTTTTGTCCTGATTTATCATTATAACTACCATCTAAATTACCAATAGATTCTTTATTAGCTAATTTAGGTATAAATTGTAAACTTAAATCTTCTAGTTCTTGATAAGGTATTTCAGGTTTAAATATATTTCCAAAAAATAACATATTCTGACATTGAGCTTGTGCTTTAACAGAATTTGCAATTTCATATAAAGGATTTATATCAGTTAATGATATATCTATAACATTTTCAAATCCACTTATTAGTATTTCAGCGATATTACCATTAATTACATATTTATTATCAATTAAATGTGCTGTTGTTACATCTTGTTGACTACTATCAGATGTTGTTCTTGTATAATACACTTTAATAAAATCAAAAGAAGTATCTAAATTAGTAAGTTTAAATTTAATTGCTTTTTTAGAATCTTCATTTTGCATTCCCATTCGTATAGAGAATGGATCATTAAGATTACCAATATGACAAGTTACTAGACCAGATTCTGATATAAAATCAGTTTCATTTCCATCATTATCAGTAAATTTAAAATAAAAATGATAACCACCACATTTCATTTTACCATTAATAGTTAAACCTTCAAATTCTAATGAAGGAATTTGATTAATAGTTTTATATAATCTAGTATCAAGATCTAATTGCAAATCTTCATATAAATTAGTATCTTTATTACCTTTATGATCTATAATTGTATATGTATTATTTTCTTGAACTGAAAATCTAGAATTAATTAATTTAGGTTTTATCTTATCATTATTTATTATTAAATTAACACTCCCATCAAAAGAAGGTTGAATTTCTATATTAATAGGTGAATTTAAATCTAAATCTAAATTTGAAGTTGTAAAGTTATTTATAACTCCATCATTAGTTAATAAATTTCTTAAAGGATTATAAACATTTGATAATGTACCTTCTTTTGGAATATAAGATAAATATAGTTGTTTTTCTATAGATAAATTTGGTAGATTTTTCATAATTAAACTATATTTAGAGTTCTCACTGTTATTAAATCAGATTCATGTGGTGTTAATACAGCAATATTATTATCATTTATTGTAAAAGTCCCTATTTGTTCATAGTTACTTATATCACCTGTATAATTAATATATTTATAAATAGCTTGTTTTAACCCACTATTTATGATAGATACATTATTTTTATCTAATTTTATAACTAGGTTATTTAAGTAACCAAAACTTCCAATTAATGGATGTATTTTATAACCAGATGTATTACCATAAGTTAAATTTATAGGAGTTGATAGAGTCATTTCTGATGTTACATTTGTAGAATCAATATCATCATAGTTTACATCTATTTGTAGAACATAACTATTATCTTTTTTTCCATCATCCTGAAATGCAAAGGAGGTTCCGAAATTATAATAATTAGCATTATGAACTCCTGTAAATGTGTTCATTGCTAAAATTAAACGTGCATCATTATTTATAAATAAAGAATAAGTTACACTCCCAGTAAAATCACCTGAATCGGGTGCTATCATATTTAATGCTAAATTAGGAATTGTAATAGTTTTTTCAATATTAGATATTGTTGTTATTGTAAATGCATCTGTTACTAAACTAATTGTAGATCCAGTACTATTAACTACAGATGGGTGTGTTAAATTATATAAAAATAAATATGTACTAAGTTTGGTATCATCAATTAGTTCAGCATAACTAGGATCAGGTACAGTTATAAGAGCTAAATAAGGTTTTAATCCCCAAGTTAATGCATCTTTTGATAAATCTATTCTATCACTTATTATAAATTTTGTAAATTCATAATCATAATAAGAATTAGATGGTATTATTGTATATTCCATAGTTTTATTCTTATTTGGAATAGCTATTTCAAATTTTCTTGGAATTACATTATTAATATCAGATACAATATTAGTTGCAACAATTGAATTACTATCAGTAAGTAATCGATGTCCTATAGTTGTTGTTGTATTTTCTATTATAAAAGGATTAGATACATTAGATGAATCTAAGGCTCCAGTTATATTATCATATATATGATAAATCATACTAATTTTATTACATTTAAATAAACTAGGATGTTCTATATAAAATCCATCAAAATTTACTGTATAACTTTGATCTACATTTACATATTTTAAAATTGGAAAATAATTTCCATTATTGTCTGATTTAATATGAAATTTATCAATACTTTCTAAATCAAATCTAATACCTAATATTCCAGATTTAATATTTTTATACCTTTGAGTTAAATTTGCTGTAATATATTCTTGAAATGTATTAGATATAGGTTTTGATAAAAACCAGAAATTATCTGTAGATTTATTATCATAGTATTTTTGAATTGAAACTTTATCAGTTATATCTATTTCACCTGAAGCAGTAATACTTATAAGTTTTGGAATGTAGTAATTTCTATTACCAATTAAATTACTTATTAATGGTTTTTCAGTTGTTTCATCTAAATTTAATATAACCATAAAAGGTTCTCCAACAGAAAGTTCATGATCTGATAGATAAATAGTTTTTCCAGTATTATTAATATCTGTACTAGGTATAAATTCTCCTGGAATAATTACTTGTTTTGTAATTATATTTGATGGATCTGGTGTAGTTGATATTATAGTTGCATCCAAATAATTTGGACTAGGAAAACTACCAATTTCAGTTTTACCTTGTGAAGGACTATATGATACTATATAAACAATACCTCCAGATTCTTTAACACCTAATGGGATAAATCCATTTGATAATTTAGCATCACCAATTGTAGTATTGCCCATATCATTTTGTAATATAAGTTCATTACCATTCATTGTTAAAAGTGATCCATTAAGACAATCTGTGAGTACTGTTTTAGGTGTAGTTATTGGATTTAAGTCACTGATAAGTCCACCAGTGAAACTTGAGATTGTTTCTTGTCCCATATTTTTATTTCGTTTATCCCAATATACTCTAATTCTTTAGTTATAAAATTATTAATTATAAATTTATAACCACAATCTATTGGGTATTTAATTTTAAATACATGCTTTATTGCATGATCATGTTCTATTTCTTTAAAAACTTTATAGAAAAATGTTCTACCAATTTTTATATTTTTTATCTTTTTATTCAATAATTGTTTATTAATATCCTGATATTTTTCCTCATTAACCCCAAAATAGTAATAACCATCTCATTCAATCTTCTTTAATCTATATAACATCCTTTCCTTCATTCTTCATTTGAAAAGTCCTCTATTATAATGTTTTAAAGGGCAATATCCTAATTGCCCAGTAAACATAGTATATTTTGTTGTCATATCATCTTTAATTAGAACATCACAACCCATTTTATTTACAAAGTGATACATTCTAAATCCAAATGTAATGATCTTTTTAATTTCTTTCTCTGTTAACTGTGGAAATTGATTATGAACTATTTGTATATAATCTTCAATTGTTTTTACCATTAGTTATAGTTTTTTCCATTATTTGTGTGCTCAGTTATTCTATTTTTTAAAACCTTACTAACTTTAATAGGTTTTAATTTTCAATAACCAGTACGTTTTGCTCTATAGACAAGTTGATTTCCTGTAAAATGAGATGTAGTTAAATTTATATCTTCAAATGCTCCATTTTGTCTAGCCTTTTTAAAATCATCTCCTGTAATACTTGTCATTTCAATATATGCTTCAGTATTAACTGGTAATTGAAAAATAACATTATTATCTATAATATCATTAAGAATTTGCAACATACAATATGTAAATATCTTACCACAGACTTTTTTCTTACTTTTATCTCATAATTGAGATTGTGGAGTAGTTATATTTTCTAATTTAAAAGTAGTATATAATTCTTTAGGAGATATTCCATATCCTGTTGCATAATTCATAATTTTTTATTCTTTAATTAAAGTTCAATATAATTTTCATCATTTAATACTACTACTGAATTGGTTTGAAACTTTTTCCGTACATTTTTCTATTCCAAGATGTATTAGCATCTAAAATTTCATTCATTTCATTTTGTGAAATAGTCATTGGAACTCTTGCAGCACTACAAGCTTTATCCCATAACTGTTTATCAAGCATAGCCATTTGTTGAGTAGCTTGATCATGAGTTTGTCTAGCCTTTTTAAAACCATCAGTATATACAATATATAAAGCAATTGCATCTACTTCTTTAATATTTAAATAAGGTAATCCATCTTCATCTGCATAAGTTCCTTTATATAATATATTAACTACATTATATGGTTCTGTGAATGTTAAAGTATTTCCAACTTGTCTATATTTTAAAAATTTTCCTGATATATAAAGATCATTTGTTCCATATTTTTCAAATTCAATATGATTTTCTGTAGGCATACTTAATATTCCTGGAAAATTTTGAGTTGGACTAGTTTTTTGATAATCTTCATAATTAGCAGTAACTGTTTCTATAGAATCTACATTACAAGGTAATTCAATAGATCATCCTCCAATTGTATTAGGTTCTGGTTTTAATTGAATACTGTATATTCTAGATTGCCTATTTCCTATTTTATTTCAAGCCACCATACCTAGTGTCTCAAATAAATCTTCATTTATTTCGACTCCATATACATCATATAAATGTGAATATGCAGTATAAAAGTTTAGTGTATTATCCATTTTAATGTGCTACTTGAGTATTCGGTTGAGGTTGAGCTACCATTTGTCGGTAGTAGTATAATTTTTCTTGCGTAAGTCTTTTTCTTACTTCTTTATTTATAAATGTCATATTATCAGAATCTTCTGTACAACATGAATATTGTTCTACTTGCCTAGGATCTTTAAAAATACCTATAATAGTTAATTGTTTTAATAAAGGAGCATTAAAAATTCAACAATCATATAAATTATTTTTATTTGGAGTAGTTTCAATATAAACATAAGGTTTATCCGCACCTCTAAATTTGGTTTTATGATATTTAAACATTCTATTAGTATAAGCCTTAAAATGTATCATTTTATCTGTACTTCCTAAAAATCCAATTGCTTGTTCTCCAAAATCATTAACTAATTGTGGTATTTCAAAATGAGAGATAGGTTTGCTGTGATTATTGATTGCAATACAGCATTTATCTAAACTCATACAATCGACTTGTATGCAATTTATTGAATCCATTAAATCTCTAATAGGTAAAAGATTTTTAGTAGAATATTCTTTTATAACTTGTAAACGTGTATCTACTACATCATCTTCTAATTGATCCATAGATATTGCAGGAGTAGATCTTAAACCTTCTAATCCACCTACTACATCATTTCAGATTGCAGATGCTTGTTTTTGTATAATCATAGTTTAATTTAAATAAAAAATTGCGAACAGGAAGTTCCCTGCCCGCAATTTAGTGGTGATTAGAAAATGTTAATATTAGGCAATTACATTGATTGTAATAGTTCCTGTATTTCCAAGTGAATCAGTAACTGTAACAATGTTTGCGCCTGGTGCTAAAGCAACACTAGTTACACCATTAGCATTTACAGAAGCAAATTTAGTTGCATCAGACACTGCATAAGTTACTGCACCAACTGCACCTTGAGGTGTTAAAGTAGTAAAGTCTCCTACAGCAATAGTTGTATCAGGAGTAGTTACAATGAATTCATTACCAGTAGCAGGTTGTGCATTAAGTATAGTTAATCCAGCAGTTGTCATAGCTGATTCAAAAGCTGTAGTTACAGTTGATAATACATAGAAAATAGCAGTTACAATAGATGTCATTTCTTGACCTACTGCTCCCATTCCTGTAACACTACGTTTGATAGCACTACGAATAGAATATTGTGTATATTGTCCACCTGCAGCAGGAAGTTCTTCTTGACCAATTGCAGTCCAATTAGTACGATCAATAGTTGGTAAACGTAAGTTTTTAGTCAACCATGTAGTTGTACCAAATCCTTGTTTTCCAGCTGTTACTGCACCAGTTGCAATTAAATCTTGATAAACATTATAGTTATCATAACCAGTAAGAACTGCTCCGTTAACTACTGTTCCATCAAGTAAAGTTTGAATTTCTGCTTTTTTGAAACGTTGATATTCTGTACCTGAAGTTATTGTTATAACTGCACCTGCATTACTAACAGTAAATAAAGAGAAACCAGTTACAGTTGCTTCTTTTAATACAGCTGTTGTAAATAAAGTTGCTAAGTCTGCTGCTACTGTTGTAGCTGCTTTAACTTCATAGAAGAATCTTTTTGAACGAACTACAAAATCATTTGCATATTCTGAATTAGCTGAACCAGATAATTTAATATCTAAAGCTAAACGATAGATTTGACCAACTACAGGATTACCCGTAATAGTAGTTACTAAAGTTTCTTTAACAGCAGCTGAATAAGGATTTTTAAATACACTTACTACTTCTGAAGATTTATAATTACCTGCACGTAGTACACTAAAAGTGTTACCATTTGCGAAAAATTTAGTAGCACCACTTGAATCTACATTTGAATTAATAATGGTTTCTGTTGTGAATTGAAACATATTGTTTTTTTTTATTTTTGTTAATAGAGTTTCCTCTTAATCTTTTAATGTACTAAATAATAGTACGAATCTTATCTTTTTCCTTGAGGTTGTTGTTGTGCAGGATTAGCTATTGATTGGTTTATAGGAATAGTCGTTTGTAATCTTTGATCACCGGCATTTTCCATTAATAAAACAACTAATTCATTTACAATTTCTTGAACTACATAATCAGGAAATTCTAATATTTGAGAAGTATCTTCTACTGCATCAACTTGATCTGGTGTTAATCTTATATATTGAGGAGTTTTTAAATAATCTACATAAACACTTGTTGGTTTAAAAACAGTATCATCTTTTCCAAAACGAAGTTCCATTCTTACAGCATTAGTGTTTCCATATCTCATTTCTTCTTCTTTTTCTACTAAATTCATATTAAAATCTGGATCAACTTTATTTAAATTTAAATAAGCATATATATCACCTATAAAAGTAGTTTGCGAATTTGAATAAGTATCTAATGTAATTACAAGTTCTGTAACTTCAAGTATTCTTGCTGTTAAAGCTGGACCACCAGTTGCTATATATACCAAATCATTAATTTGTAAACCATCAGTAATAAAATTTCCTGTAGTTCTTGTATATGTAGTAGGAGTTTTTAATAATACATCTTGTCCTCCTACTGTAAAAGTTCCAGTAATAATTTTTCTCGTAATTGGTTCAGAAGTATAATAATATGTAGTTTGATTTGTTTTTCCTACAGTATTTATTTTATAATATCCTTTCAATGTTAAAGGCCCTATATTTGAAATATCAGTAAAATTATCTACTACTAAAGGTTTTTGAGTATCTTGTGTAGGAAATGTATTTTGTATATTTACATTATGAATATAGAAATAGGGGTTATTATATGTAGGTCTCATATAATAATTATTTATAACTTGTGATCACATATCCCCTGTTAATCGTTTAGCCCCAAATTGTATATACGTTCCTTCATTATAACATTTAAATCGTTTTTTAACATTATATTCAACTAAACAATTTAAAATATGAAAATAATCATCTGGCAGATTTACCTCATATGTTGCTTTAAATAATTGAGAATTTGATACTGCTGTTGACCCCGAACCAGAAATAGTAGGATATACATTTTGTAATTTTGGAGTTAAAACAGCAGTACTTTTTAACACTCTTAAATCATCTGATTTCTGCTGATTTATATCATAAGCATTATAACCTTTATTAATAAAAACATTAATAGCTTTATTGATAAAATAATTATAATCCTCTAATAATAAACTTGGAGCACCAGTTTTATTTACCTCTGTTAAAGCTGCTTCGAATACTTGGTTTGCTGTCATTGGTTAATTAGGTTAATGAATGATATTATTTTTTAGAGATTGGTTTCTCTACTTTATTATAATTTGGGTATGTTTCAGAGTTAATTTCTGCAACTAATTTAGCATTTCCTTGTTGTTTTAACCATGCAATAGCTGCATTTTCAGTTACACCAAGATTTACATAATCACCATAGGTATAAATACCTGATTTAATTAATATAACTCCTGCTTTTAAAGCATCAATTAATAACATACGAATTTCTGTATCTGTACCTGTATACAAATCAATAATTTTATTTGGGGTTTTTTCTGCAATACTTAATAAGTAATCTTCAACATCACTGTAATGTGCACTACCCATTTCTTTACCAAGTAATTTACATTTTGTAACTCTACCTTCTTGTGAATCTTCTAAAACAAAATTTTGAGCTTTAATAACTAAACGTTTTTTAGTATTTTTAATCTTAGTATCTTCTCCTGGACGTTGTATATATAAATCTGCAATTCCATATCTTTTTTGACCACCATCAATAAGGAATTCACCTTGTTCATTAGTAGCGGTTCTCTCTTTTGCAATCAGTTTAGAATATTGAATAGCTTCCCATCTTGCTTTTTGATAATCATTGTCTAAATCGAACATAGTTCCATCAACTATTTCAATTGCTTCATCAGCGGCAATAAATATTGCACCTTGACTCATCTCAGTTCTATCTTTTTCAGATAAAATCATATCCCCATTTGAATTTATTGGTTTTACATGTGCAGGTAATTGACCAGTTTTTGGATTAGGACATGGTTGGATAAAGAATGATTGTTCAACTTTTCCAAATACACTTCTTATAATAATAATATTATCATTCATATTAATTCATTTTTAATTTAAGTAGTAGTTAAACTACATATCTATTTTTTATATTTTATTATCTAATAAATATAACTGCTACACGATTTATGTAGCAGTTATATTTTAATTTTGGATTATTTAAACTTAATCCTAGTTTTGCATAAGTACGAAGCTTCTGTCAGTGTTGTTATCTTAAAGGCTCTTTATCCCTTAATTCAATGGCTTCTTTTGTTATACCATTGCTCAGACTATATCATCCTCTCTAAATAAAGAGGTCGGGCACTCGTGTTAGGATTATTGTTTACTATACTCACCTATTAGTCGTTAGCGGTTTTTGGTACTTTAATTAGTTTTCCCAAACTTCCGACGGGATTGACCACTTCTGGTTATTCCCCGTTTTCACCCAATTTGCAATCATTGTTACCAATGAAGGCCGCATCATTAATGCATTCTACTTTGTATCGTTTTTTATATAAAGTTTTATTTTTTTCAGCATAACGTAAACTTGTATAAACTAAATTATGTTCAGCGGCAAATGACTTTAAACCCATAACCCATTGTTCATTAGTAATTGTATCTATAATTAATTTCTTAACTTCTTTAGCAATTCTAAGTTTTTCTTTAGTTTCATCTGTTATTACTCTACCTTTTTGAGCTTTACACATCTTTTCTCTAGTTTCTTCTGTAATAGTACGTCCTTTAAGTGATTCAGAAATTTGAAATTTAACTTCATCTGTATGATGTTTACCAAACATACCATTTCTTTCACCACATAATTTCCGTTTATTTATATGTTCCTCAGATTGTTTTTTACCCAACCAACTAGGAATTGAATCATATAAAATATTGATACATAAAGAATTATGTTCATTCTCTTTTAATAATATAACTTCATTAATATCTGCTTCTTCTCTCGAAGGAAATTCATTTAGAATCTCCTTCTTAAGATTTTGTTTATTATCTTTAATATATTCCTTAGTCCAAACTTGACTTGAACCCATATATCTATCTTTTTTTACTTCACAATCACAACTTCTTACACCTAAATAATATTCTTTAGTTATTACATTGGTAATTTTATATAAATAGTGATTATTTTTAATTTTGTATTTCTCCATATTTATTTTAATAATATGCAAAGTTACGAAACTTATGTGGTAAAACAAAATGATTTAGAATATATTTTAAATATTACTATAATCAGATATTTAATCAAATATTTCTATATTGATTATGATTGACAAAGTACGAACGCTCTATACGGTGTAAATACCCCAATACCTGCAAATCCACTATTGATTAATTTGCTACCTGCAACTGGAGTAGAAACTACACCTGAAGTTGCACCATCAAGACCACCAACACCAGCTAAAGTATTACTTGTAAATTCAGCGCCTTTTAAAGAGAATAATTGTAATGCTGGTTGACCACTTGCTTTATCAGCAGTTAAATCTACTAAGATTGCATAACCTTTATTTGGATATTCACGAGATAAAGCACGATCTACTTTGAATACGATTGTGTTATTTAAGAATTCATAAGAACTATAAGTAGCACCAACTTTAATAGTTTTCCCTTCTGCTTGTGAGTAGATGTAAGAATTTAATACTTTGAAGTTGTTTAAGTATTCAGCTAATGTAGTTTGAACATCAGCATAAGCTACCTCATTACATACAAATACAAATGTATTTCCACCTGGAGAAGAAGCTTTTTGAGTCATTGTAGTAATGGCTTTATTAAATACAGCTACACTTAATTTAGAGTAATTATATTTACCTGCAAAACGATTAATTTGAGGGATTGCTCCATCACCAGCAATCAATGGACGACCTAATTTGTCAATGATTGAAGACTTACCATTCACATCCATAGTACCTTTTTGTAAAAGTAAAGCATTGTTACGAGCTTCCATGAAACTAGCTAATGCTTGTTCTTTTGCTTTAGGCATTTTAAAGATTGCTTCTTTGTAAGCTCCACCATCTTCTCCATTAGAGATTTTCAAGAATACATCTTCGGTTAAAGCATAACGAGAAGAGTAATTAACATCAACTCTATGTTCAGTAATCCAATTACGATGTTTTTCAATATTTGATTGGAATTTAGCAAAACCTTCTTCATGATATTCTGGTTGAATATTAGATACGAAACGAGTAGTCATACCAATTTGACATGATGTAAAATCTAAAGTTTCTTTATAAGTTGAATCGATTAATCTTACTGAATATTCCCAGAAATTATCTGATTTACGAATTGGGGCTTCCATAACAATACATTGTTGTTTTGATTCTTCAATAATGAAAGTATCATTACGTTCAAAATAACGTTCTGTAAATTGCATGGTAATATCAGAACCATTAGCACCATTTCCAGTTGGAACAGCTGCAAATTCTATACGTTTGATAAAGTTAACATCAATTTCTCACTCAAACATAAGAGAATTGATTTTTTGAAATTTAGAACCTGTTTTTTGACTATTGTACATAATGTTTCCTAGTCCTTCTGTTAAATATGAAGCAGTTAAATGTTCATACATTTTAGACACGATACCCAAACGAGTTGGACGAGCACCAAGAAATTTATAAAAATCTTCATACGTTTTAGAGTGAGCTAATTCAGGTTTTACTGTTGTAAATTCAGCAATTATTGCCATAATTAATTAATTTTTTAATTGATTTATTTTTTATCCCAGATACCATAAGTATCTTCTGTATTTTCCTCTGACTTTACTATCACTGTCCTTGGAGGTTTGGTAGAACCCTGCTTTCTAACCGTATCTATTTCTTTTTTATAATATTCATGTGTTACATCAAATGCCTCTGCACCTTTAATTGCAAACCAAGCTAACTTAAATAAGTCTTCTGGATTATCAAGTAATTTAGCAAATTCACTTTGTCCATTAATATCTCTATCTAATAAAAATGATAATACTTCTTCTTTATCATTATCTTCTAAATCTAAACTATATAAATCATTAGTATTTTCTGCTACTTTTACCATAGTTTCTACTAATGCATCATAAGTTTTTTCACTTTCTTGTGTTTTTTGTTCAACTAATTCTTGTTGTTGTGCATCTTCTAAACCTTTGTATTCTGTTCTTAAAGCATCAGTCATTTTAGTAAAAGTATCAGGTTGAAGTATTTCTTGTGCTATTTTTGCATCTAATTCTTCATCTGATAAATTTGGATATCTAGATTGTAAATCATATCTATATAATTCCTCATTACTTAAATCATCTACTGTATAATTAGTTTCTTTATTTTGTTCAATATATTCTGCAATTGCTTTTTCTTTTTCATATTGCATTACTTCGTCAAAAGTAACATTATTTTCACGCATAAAATTTAAAACATCCATTTCATGTTCTGATATTTCAGGTGTTGATGTTTCTTCTGAAAGAATTGCTAATTGTTCTTCTAAAGATAAATCATTAAAATTTATCTCTTCTAATTCCCCTTCTTCATTTTGAAATTGAATCTTAGAAGAATCTACAATTCCTTTTTGACTAAGTAAAGATGCAATTACATTATTGCTTTCTTTTTCTGTTTCTGTATCTAAAAAAGTATCAGTAGTTGTTTCTGATGGTATTGTATCATCTTGTTTATCTATTTCTGATAAAAAAGGATCATCAATATCATCATTATTTTCTACTACTGGATAATTATCTAAATTAATATCGTAATCATTAGTATCTACTGCCATAATTTTTATTTTTTCATATTAGTTCATATTTTTATTTATGTACAAAATTAATACATTTTTGAGTAAAAAATAAATGAAATTAGATTTATTTTAAATTTAAAATGTATTAATTTATACAATAAATATTTATATAATATAGATAAGTAAAATCTAAATTATTGTTGCATCTTTATAATCATCTAAAGTAATTAGATATAATTCAAGATTTTGTAAAATATTGCCAGTTAAAATGTATTTTTCAAATAAATTTTCAGTAACATTAGTATTTCCTATATTAGGATAAGTATTAATGCCAAATTGTTTATCTGAAATTATAGTACTCAATTTAGAGTCTTTTACTGTTTTATTAAGATATGTTTTTACAGTAAAATTTACTGTTTCATTCTCAAAATTTATGTTTATATTGCTTATAATAATATAAGCTTCATTTGTTACAACTCCATTTCCGAAGTCAATTTTTTTAGTTAATGCCATAATTTTTAATTTAAATTGTTATTTGTATTATTTATGAATAAGTAAATGTCATGTCATAAGTATGACCAGATTGTATGGTAAGTTTGTAGTAGTTAGTACCAAGTATGTTTGTATATACAGAACCTGAAGTTGTTGTATTGTATATAATAGTACCATTATCTTTGATTACTAAAGTACCAGTATATCCTACTACTGGTCTACATACTATGTATATTACAATACCTCCTAGGTACATTGATCCATTAGCAGATAAATAAGTTGTATAAAACTTTCATAAATAATTCCAAACACTACTATCAGTATAATTAATCATGCAACTTAAATCACCACTTGCATCTGTATTATTAGTATGATCTACTATTGCATAAGAAAAATAAGTTAGTGCATTTCGATTATAATTTCTGAAATTTAATAGACTATTTTTATTACCTACATAATTAGAATCAAATATACCAGTAGCATTAGTAAAACATGATTGTAAATCTCCAGTGACAACTGTACTACCAAAAACTTCTTTAGTAACATCTTGTAAACTGAAAGTTATTGTATTTGGTACTGACATATTAATTATTTTCTAATTGTTTAATTCTAGTTTCTAGATTAGATATTTTTGCAATAAGTAAATCTATATACTTTACAGAATATCCTATTTCTTCATTACCTGATACGAATTCATCATTACCTGATTCTAATAACTCTTGTGCAATAGCACCATATCTTTTTTCACCAAGTTTATTTTTGAATTCATATTCTTTAAATTGAATATTAGAATAATCTTTAGTGATAGGTGTTATGTTAGTTTTAAGTTTAATATCAGATGGCATTATAAAATTAGTTGCTGTTATAATGCCAGCTATAAATGTATCAGCATCAACATGAAGAGTGGAATCAATCCAACATTTACCAGATGCATAAATACCTCCAGATACTTGAAGTGCTCCTGAACTACCACCAGTACTATCATCACCTTGATTAAAATATCCAGGACCATAATAAATTGTAGCTAAATCTTCTCCTCTGAAAGTTACTATGTGTTCCATTTTACCATTAAATACGTCAAAGTTTCTGAACTGGGTAGTCCCGCCTGCATAACCAGTGTAGTTGTAGGCAATAGCAGAGGTGGCATTCGTAGCGGGTTCATTAATTTGCTTTTCAACAATTTGAATATAACCTGTTGAAAAAACTGTTGCTTTGATTGTTCCAGTGCTAGATTGAATTTGAACACCTGCACAAGAATACATTGAACTTACATTACTATCGGTACCCCATAGTACCTGATAAAATGCTCCATCTGTTCTATTAGCATGCATAATAACGTTATTGGAGTAACTAGCGTTGTTTACTGACTGACTACCAATATTTCCACTATGTATTACAGTTCTCCATGGTGTATAACTATCCCCACCAGCTAAATTACTTGTACCTCTAAAATACATATTATCACTTGTGTATCCACCAGCAATCTGAAATGCAACATCACCACCATTTGTCATATGTAACAAATTTAAATACATTGCACCAGGACCATCACCACCATAATCTGAAATTGCATATATACCAGTTCCTCTACCAGCTAAGTTATAAACATTACTATCTGACCTATCAATTCTTACAGTGAAATTTGAAATACTTCCTGCACTATTAGCATAATTAACTGATAAACTACTAGCAGTTCCTGTTAAACCAGCACCACTACCATTAAATTGAGTTGCTGTAACTGTTCCATCTGTGTTTATATTCCCACTATCATCAAATTTAATTGATTTAGATGCACCGTTTGTTGATTTAAAATTTAAACCACTTGATAAAGTATCTATAGTATAACCCCAAGAAATATCTGGAATTCCTCCTAAATATAATTTTGAATCACCAAGATATGAAGCTGCAACAATAAAATTATTGGCATTAAATTGAGTTGCTGTAACTGTTGATGTAAAGACTGCTGCTCCTAATGCGTTGACATTAAAATTGCTACCAAAAATACTGATTGGAGTTACTCCTCCGTATGTCTCAATATACATATAAGGTACTCCTGAGTTGTTTCTCCAACCAAGAAACCCAGAAGTTCCACTCCCGAATTGTTTGCCTATTGAATATGCTATATCATCGCCAGCTGTTAAGGTGGGGTCGTAATTATCTATTCGATTGCCTATTATCCTTCCATCCACCCACACACTACCACTTTGAACAGATGATGGGTTGTTTTGGATATACTTAGAATCTAAAGACACTCCTGCAATAGTTGGGGTATTTAAAAAGTTTACTATTCCTGATGGGCTAATAGATAAGTCAACTACTCCACCTCTCGTATATGAAAATCCCTTTCCTGCTGGATTATAGATATTAAAATAATCACCACCATCAGTAGCTCCTACATTAACCCCTGTTTGAATAAATGTTGACGTACTCCATAAAGTCGAGTACATATTTATAAATGGAGCGGAAGCATTTATCTTTATATTTCCCGATACATCAACATCACTACCCCACAATTTACCCAATCGACTTGCACTTGACCCTATTATTTGTTGGGTGGATTGATCTGTTAATACTGCACCTAAAAGAGAATTAATATAACCTGATGGATTAGTTGAATTATAGGGCGTATAACCTAATGCGGTAGTTACCATTCCACTACTAATGCCTGTTATCCAATTACCGTAATTACCTAAATTATTTGTAAATTGGGATAACTGAGTAGGTTTATTTAGTAATACTCCTATTCCAGATGTAGCATTCCAATCTGTTTGAACTTGTGAAGATGGAATAGTCGGAAAATCAGTTATTTGTGATTTAGTTATAGTTATGCCTGTACTTTTATCCCATGCAGTAAATACTGGATCAGTCTCAGTAAATGATGTCAAATAATTTCCTACTGGTTGGTATACACCAGTATGTAAATGATCACCATAAGCTGATAATACATGTGTAGTACCAAACCCAGGAAAAGCATTTGCAATTGAACTGTACAGAGTAGATAATAGAACACCATTTACATAAATGTCACCACGTAACATTGTTTTTAGTACATCATTATTACCTAATGTTATTGTATTTGAACCTGAACCTTTTGCTGTGTAACCTATAACAATTTCATTTGTACTGTTATTATGTAATGCTTCAGTTAGACCACCTATAAAAATTGAATGATCAATGTTAGTAAGAAGATTTACACCATTATCACAGTAAGAGGCTGCCATATCACCTAATGCAATGTTATAGCCACCCAAAACATTATTGTTTAACACTGTATCTCCTATACCAACATTATAACTACCTTCTGTATTAGTATAAAGACTTTGATATCCGATTGATACATTAGATGTCCCTGTTGTATTTGCAATTAAACTCATAGCTCCAATTGCAGTATTATGACTACCGAAAGTAGCATTAGACATTGAATTAGTACCAATTGCAGTATTTCCAATTGTAGATGTACTTACACCTAATGCACTAGTACCGATAGCTATATTAGATATACCATCAGTATTATTGTACAATGCATAATTACCTAATGCAAAATTATCTGTACCAATTGTATTAGCATATAATGTATTATTACCTATTGCAAAATTATTTGTACCTGATAAGTTATTGAATAATGACAAATTGCCAAAGGCTAAGTTAGTTCCACCATCAATGTTTTTGAACATTGCTTGATAGCCTATGGCTAAATTACCACTACCAATTGTATTGGCATACAATGATTGATAACCCAATGCAGTATTGTAATTTCCAATAGTATTAGAAAATAATGATTCATCATATATTGCTAGTTTTCCAATGAATCGAACATAGCCATGACCACTAAGTTCTGCTTGTGCACCTAAACTAGTTAAAGTTTGATCACCAGTATTTATATTTGATGTATTTCCTAATATAACTGATTCAGCAGTTGTTATTAATCTACTTCCAATTACTTTATCAACTTTTAAATTTAATGCTAATTGTGTATCATTAGATATTGGTTTATTTAAATCAGTAGTATTATCTACTAAAGATAAACCTACATCAGATTTAGTAATAGTTACTATACCTGTTTGTCCATTTACCATAGTTACATCATCTGAATTATCAGATTTTTCTGGTATACCATCTGAATTATATATTAACCAATCTCCTGGTTTGAAATTAATACCAAATCTAGTACCAGTGCCAACTATTGTATATACATTACTAACTTTAGTTAAATCAGGTGATATTAAAATAGGATCATTATTAATAATATCTCATGTTCCTATATATTTTAATAATGTTGATGGTAAATATTGTAATGCAACTTTACCGCCAGAATCTAATGGAGTGTATCCATTATTAATACCTTTTTCTGATAATAATTGATATGGAGTTAAATCCTGATCATCAGCATGTAACGAATGTATTTTTGCTATTTCAGTATCTAATACTAAAGATTTCCCATCAACTTTATCTACTTTTCCAGTTATGTCAACATTATAAACTGAAGTTAATCTAGTTATCTCACTATCAAGTATTAAACTTTTACCTTCAACTTTATCAACTTTTCCACTAATATCTACATTGTGTAAAGTAGTTAACCTTTCTATTTCAGTATTTAATATAAGAGATTTTCCTTCAACTTTAACTACTAATCCACTTAGATCTTGATCATCAGAATGAGGATTATGAAGATTTACTTTTTCAATATCTGTAACATAATTTTCATCTTCTGTAAGTATTAAAGCAAACTCATTTGAATTATGAGTAATTATTTCTCCTAAATGTAAATCAGTAATTAATATTTGTGCAACTCCTTTATCTTCTTTAGTATCTGTTATATTTGTAACAAATAATTCTGTAGCATATCCATCTAAAGAAGGTATTACTGGTAATTCATCTTTAGTTACTAAATTACTTAAATCTTGATCCCCTTTATTTGAACCTTCAACTAAATCTAATGCATATTTATTATCATGAGTATGAGTTTGACTATAAGCTAAATCATATAATTCTTTTAATTCATTTGTAAGATCATTAGTACTTAATTCTTTACCTTCAATCTTATCAACTTTAGTATATAATAAATTTAGTAAACTTTGTAATTCACCATCTGAAACAGGAGTTCTAAGATATAAATCAATTAATGCATTAGTAATAGTTTTTATAAATATTGCAAAATCATCTTGTTGATAATAATCAGGAGAAGTACTAAATCTTATCATTATTTCTGATAAATATTTTAATAATTCTTCTAAAGATGTTATCCTTGGTAATTGTTCTGGGTCAGATGGAAAATAATTACCATCTGTCAAATTAACTGAAGGAATAAATGTATTTTCATATCCAGAAATTAAATCATCATTGTTTATTGAATCTGTATTGAGTGGTCTTGAAGTTGTTATAAGATTATCATGTACAGGTATTTCAATTTGATTTAATAATATATTTTCTTTCACTGGTACATTATCTACATCTTTAATTGGAATAATAGAACTAATTGTTGTTTCTAAATTATTAATTAATATACTAGATTGTATAATATTTTTATGACTTTCTACTGGATTTAATGTAATAGTATTTAAAGTTTGTTCATTAAGTAAAAGATTAGTATTAATTACATCACTTTTTATAATAGGTTTTATTATAAAAGTATTAGAGTCTATATCACTAAGTAATATATTATTTTCTACTATATTTTTTTGTATAGTAGGTGTACTTATTAATTCTTCAGAAGTAATTGATTCTGTACTATCTAGTAATATATTTTGTTCCATTTATTATATTTTTATTTAAGCATAATTGTAAACATTTGCTTCATCATTATTATAAGCAACTGCCATTCCTTCAATATCATCAAAAACAGTCCCAATAATTGAACCATCTCTATAATGTTTTGTTGCTAAATTTTGTTTTGTCCATATTTGTCCACCTATTGTAACTATATTATAAACATTACCATCAAAATCGATTAAATTTCCATCATCTATAATATTATCTTTAATTAATCTAACACTGTGAGCATAATTAGTATTAAATACTTCTTGACTAGAAGATAATGCACTTTCTGAATTCATTATATTAATAACAGTATTTGCTGCATTAACATTTGCAGGATAGGCTCAATAAGAACCAGTATTTCCAAGACTTTCAAATGAAGTTTGTGTGCCCAATCTTACTCCGCCAGGTAGAGCAGTAAATTCAAATTCATTAGTTGCTCCTACATTAGGTTCAATTCAGTGAGTAGTTCCAATTTCTTTTAATTTACCCCCTGCAAATACATCTCCGCCAGCAAAATCTATTAATGTTCTTCATTCAGCATCAGTTGGAATATGCCAACCAGTAGGTGCAATATTTTTTGAATTTACTAAAGCATAATAATTATATAGACGACCATATTTTATAGATTCTATATTTGTTGTTGGAGGTACTATTATTACTGGGTCTGATAAATCTTCTGATGTATAAACATTTGGATTATCATATAATCTTTGCCAAGTGTCTATAGTTTGAGGTAAACTAACATTCTTATAATATTTATTAGATGGTATATTTACTAATTCTATTTCTTTATTACAACGAATTATTTGTTTTCTAAATTCTTGTAATTTTAATTGTTCTTTTTGTGGTGCATTATACCAATTAGCTCAATCGAATATTTCATCTACAATTAATAGAAGAGTTAAACTTTTTACAATACTTGGATTTTCTTGTGCCAAGTATTGTAAATTATTTGTGTATTTATCTATTGATTGTAATATAGTAAGTTTTATATCACTCATTTTATTTACAATTACAAGTATTATTAATAGGTTTATTTTGAGAATTTCCACAAAGTGTAAAGTATTTTTTTAATATATTATAATACATTTCAGCTTCATCAAATCTTTCTAATCTCATTGATTCTATATGTGCATATAAAAACATATAATGTTTTATAAGAGTTTGAAAATCTATTTGTGAAATACAATTTGCATCTAAATTTAATATATGATTTTTTAATGTATCATATACTTTATTTACATCAGATACTAATGCCATTACATTTGGTATCTCAGTTGTACCTATAGTAGGTGTAACACCAAATTCAACATAAAACATTGTACTTCTAATAGGATCAGTATCCTTACTTAATGCATTGACATTAATTCTCATTATTTGAGTAATTGCATCAGGATTAGATGCATATATATTTGAACAATCTCGCCAACCATCATCATCTACAATATTTGAATCAGGTACAAAATCATATTTTTTAATATTTAATGTATTAAATTTATATCCTGTTGGACAAGCTATACTAAATTCTAAATATTGACTATCTGGCGATATTCTTAATAAATTAATTGATATCATATTATTTTTCTTTTGTTATTTGAGCAGCTAATCCTAAAGTAGCACATACTACAATAATATATCCTGCAATTGTGAATATTATTTGAGGAACACCATAAGTCTGTAAATCAAAAAATTTATCAACACCTATTACAGATGCAGCACTAATACCTAATTTTATAGAAATTGCTTTTATTCTTTGTCAAAATACTGGAGTTGCTGCATTCCATCTAATTTTTATTAAAGAATATGTAATTTTTAATTTTCTATATTTGATTTTTATTCTTTTAAACATATTAATCTTCCCTCACTTTATCGTTTTTATTACTTTGATCAAATAATTGCACACCTTCTAATTGAACACGTTTTTGTTCTCATAAAAGTTTATTAGTATTATAATCACTATTGATATCCATTTGTCTATTTTCAAGATTTCCTTTTTGTAGTAATTCTTGTTTTTTCAATTGCATTTCTGCATCACTATATCCATTTAATTTTGTAGTGGCAGTTTGTAGTTCTTTTTGTGCTTGTTCTTGAGCTTGTTGAGCTTGTTGTAAAGCTTGATTCATTTGTTGTAATTGATTATTTTCTTCTTTTTTAGATTTAAGAGTTGCTAAAACATTTTCTTTCATTTCAGTTAAACTTCTTGATGTAGAAATAATTACTAGCATTTCAGGATCAAATTGACCACCTTTAGTAAGTTCCATTGCAATTTGTTTAATTAACTCTTGTTCTTTAATTACAGTAGCACTATCAATTATATGTACATCAAAATCTGTAACAGTATAATGTTCTGGTAAAGCAGTAAATAATTGTCTTCTATTATCTCCTAATATAGTAGATCCCGTAATACCTTTTTTAAATACTTTTTTAGCAACATTTAAAGAATCAGTTAACATCTCTCTTACAAGTGTATCCATTCCTTGATAATACTGTTTAGTAATAACATAAGACATTTGCATACCCATTTCTACATTCTGTACAGCATCTCTTTGTTGAATACCTCCTAGACGTTCTCTAAATACACCAGTAATTGATGAAGCAGTTTCTTCTATTCTTTGTATAGCCATATCAATAGCTTGAATAGTTGTTACTTTAATAGTATCATCATATCCTGCAAAAGTTTGATTTATAACTTGCCCTTCTTGTGAAGAATCAAATGGTGCAATACCTGATTTTTTATAAGCTAAATATTTAACTAATCTTTCTGGCATAGTTGCTCCTAAAAATTCTGGTAAATGTGCAACATCTACATGACTTCCCATACTTCCACTAGTTGCAATAGCATTATCTTTGAAAAAATGTAAAATATCATATTTATCTTGTAAATTAGCAGTTGCTAACATTAAAGAATATGGTGTACCTGTTCTGTCAGTATAATATAATCCATTAACAGATAAATTACATTCATTAGGAGTATCAATACTTCTAACTACATCTTCATCTTTTCCATTTAAAATATACATAGATGCACCTATTCTTATAACTTCATATCTATTTTCAAGGGGTTTTTGTCCTTTTACTATATCTGTATCAATTCATTCTGTTTCAAATACAGGTAATAATTTTAAATTTCCTGTTGAGTATTGATTATACATTGGAGTTGCTTCTACTCCTGCCATAATACCATCAGTTAATAATGCCCCAGTTCTAGAATTAACAGCATTTATTAACATTAAATTATTAGAACTGTATTCAGGTTTAATAGTATCTAATTCTTTAATATCATCTTTAGAAAGTTTATCTCCATATTTAACTAATATTTCAGATTTTGTCATTCATTTTCTAACTACACTGCGATAACCTTTCTTCATATAGGCTGATTTAAAATCTCTATCAACAAATGTGTTTAAAGGATTTTCAATTTCAATATTAATATTTGTACCTCCAGTAGTAGGAATGACTTTAAAATAAGTCTCACCTGCTATCAGTAGGTCAATTATTAGGTCTTTCATTTTATTTTTGAAATCTACATCTCGAGAATTCATTAAATATTGAATAATATTTTGAGCGGCAATCTCATATTCTGAAATAAAATTTCTATCTGTTGAATCAGAAATTTCTTGTAATTGTTTCGCAATATCACTATCCATTGTTTTTCCAGAATTATCTCCTTTAAGTGCAGAAAACATAGAATTAGTTAAATGTGTTTTAATTAATTTAGCTATATTACCAGAAATAGCCAATTGTTTATCTCTAAACATATTAGTTAAAGTTCCTTTATCTTTACAAGATATTTTAGGTGTAATATTTGTAGCTAGATATTCTCCTACAAGTGCATCAATATGTTTTCTTACAAGCGGAATAAATTCAATAGAAGTCGGATTACCAATTCCATAATTATGTTCTAAATGTGCAAATTGAAATCTATCTCTTACACCATGATAATAATTAAATGCTTTTACTAGTGAAACTTTATCAAACACTAATTCAGCAATAGCTGTATCACAATGAGCAATTAAATAATCATCGCTATTTTTATCATCACTATTTTTAAATAATGTCTTTATCATCGTTAGTATCGTTTTTTATTAATTTAAAATATTTTACTACAGGAAAATTCCTGGTATTTAATTCTTTACATATATATGTAAAAAAATCATTATCACTTAAACATTGTATACAAATTGGCAATGGTATCATATAATTACTTAAAGTAATTAATAAGCAATATTCTTTTAATACAGGTATTATAGTTGTAGTTGTAGTTGTAACTGGAGTTGTAGTAGTTATAATTTTGTAAACATTTGATTCATCATTAACATAAGTACTAACAGATTCAGTCCTATTCATAGTATTAGTGCCAATTAAATCTCCATTTCTATAATGTAATGTTGCTAAATTTTGTTTTAATCAAATTTGATCTCCAATAGTTACTGTATTATAAGTATCTCCATCTATTATTATATCTCCTTCATTTATAGAAGTATTTTTAATAAGACGTACAGACAAACCTGTTTGTATATCAGAATTATTTCTAGGTATATTATTAGAATTAATAATATTATGTATAGATATATATCATGCATTTAGTTTATCATACTTTGAAGAACTCCATCAGAAACCACTTTCTCCTAAATTATAGAAATTAGCACTATCTGGATAATTTGGATTATTATAATTAGATATAGTAAGATATCCACCAGGCAATGCACTAAAACCAGTTTCATTTGTAGCATTTATATTAGGGTCAGATCAATAGGTAGTGCCAGTTTCCTTAAGTTTGCCTAAAGATTCTGGAGTAGCACCTATGTAATTAATAAGAGTACCTCATTCTTCAGTTGTCGGTACATGCCATCCTATTGGTGCAATTTCTCTTGGATCAGTTATAGCATATCAATTATAAAGTCTACCATATTTAATACCTTGATTAGTACTAGTAACAACATCAGTTGTTGTTGTAGTAGTAATTACTTTATCTTCACCTGTAATATCTACTTTAACTTTTCCTAGAAATTTAGCATCATAACTGTCTTCTATAAAATCAAATATTTTAGTTTCTAGTGTTGTCATTGTTCATTCAAGAATAATTAGGTTGAGTAAAATTTGGATTATGTTGTGGTAAAACTTTAGGAATAACTCCAAATTGTTTATAACCATTTTCATCAGTATAATAACCAATATCTTGCCATTCTTTATTGACTTTTGTAGATGATCTTGGAGCATTTCCCATTAATTCTTCATCTGCTAATTCACACATTCCCATTGCTGCTACAATATCAAATTTTCTTTTATTTAAAAAAGAATACTTAATTAATTCATTTAACATATCAAGAATAGTTATTTCATGACAATAATCACTAACATAGTTTTCAACTAAATCAAGATAATGATTAATATTTGGTACAGTTGCAGAACAACCATACATTCTAGTATTTGCTTTATTTACATCACTTGTTGTTGCACGAGGTCGTAAAAAAAGTAAATTTAATTTTTTTTCAGTTTTAAAATGTGTTATTAAAGATACACGAGAAGTTTCAATTACTGCTTTACAATTGTAATACATTAAAAGTTTCATTGCAGTATCATATGCATCACGTACATCTTTAGGACGATACTTATACATAGCTACATATTTAGGATCTTTTAATCCAAATTGTCTACGTTTAATTACAATACAAAATGATGATACATCTTTTTGACCTGTAGATGAAGTTTCATCACTATCAATAGAGTCAATACCAGCTACATATAAATTATTATAAGGTATATTATTTTCATCTGTTCAAGGTTCTTCAACTATAGTAATTAAACCTTTATCAGTGTATTCAAGAGAGGGTGCTTTTTGTCTATTAGCTCCACCTATTTCTTTACTAAATTCTCAATTTAATTTAGCCATTTTAGGAAGTTCAACTGTTTTATGTAATTCAATATTAGCAATTTGTTCAGCTAATAACTCAGTATCAAATCTATTATCCCCTTGTCTAATAAGTGCTTCTTCTGGTGTAAAACAATACTCTGATTTATATTCAAGTAAGTTTTTTGCATTAGATGATTTTTTAACTCTTATAGAATTATAATAAATTTTAGCATCTATTTCATTACAAACTCCACGTGAATCACATGAAGGAATATGCATTGTATATGCTGGAATAAAAAATCCTGTATATACATATTGACCATTTTCAGTATGATTATGGTAATATGGTAACATATTATATTCACTAGGATTATAAAACATACCAGCTAAACCTGCTAATTGAGGTCCTTCATCACCACCTGTACCCCAAACAAATCTTGAACCAATACGTTTACCTAAAATATTTACTAAGGCTTCAGATTGATTATAAGAAGTTACTAATATAGGATTAGATCCAGCTTCTTCAAGGAACAAACGTTCTAAACGTCCACCACGTAATTTACGAGGTTTATCTACAACTTTACCTTCTAAAGTAGCCATCCAACCAAATTCAGTCCCTTCTGTAGTTACTTTAGAAGCACGTTTTTTCATGTCTGAATCTTTCTTCATTCTAACATGTTCAAAACCACCTTGTGTTTCAGTATTTAGAAACTCTAATTGTAACCAAGCTTTATCAAGTACATCTCTTACAAATCCCTCAGCAGCAGCAGCATATAAACATCTTGATTTAGCAACTGTAGTATAAACTCGTACTCCTAAAGATGCAGCAATTTCTGAAAAACCAACACCACGTGCTTTTAATGATCCAACATCAAATCCAGATTTTTCACAAAGATCTATATAATGAAAATATTCATATTGTTTAGAAAAGAAATCTGGGAATGTTTCAAGGCGACCTTCTGCAGCTTTTTGAATATTAGTTACATTAAGTAATCTATAAAAATTTAACCAGAAATAATTATCTCCAGTTATTGTATATTTTCCAACAGTATATCCATCTTTACATCTCTCCATTTGAGTATCCCAGAATTCATCATATAATTTAGAACCTTCTCTAAATGTACTATATTTTCCAGTTTCATCATAGATTCTACCAGCTTCTGTAAAAGGTGCTGATACAAAATCCAAACCTTTAGTCATTGTAATAGGTCTATAACCTGTAAGTTCATAAGATAATTCAGGATCAAAAAATACAATTGGTTCACCTAATTTTACATCTCATTCATTTTTATTACGTCTAAGTTTTTCTTTTTTCTTATCCAGTTCTAATTGTTCTCGAAGTAATTCAATTTCCTCAACTTCTAATTGAGCTTTAGTTTTAATTATTTTTACTTCATTAACTTCCTCTTCTTCTATAATAGTAGGGATAGTTGCTTCAATTATTTTGAGTTGTTTCTCAAAATTCTTTTTTTCTACTTCTTTTTTTCCTATAACTATTGTTTTTTTTGCAGCTTTTGCAGCTATTTCTAATTCTTTTTTAGTAGCCATAATTATGAATCAAATCGTCCTCCGATGCGACCACCTCTAAGTGAACTTTCTTTTTCTTGTTCTTTTTTATAAGATTCTTCTAATATTTCTATATTTTCTAAAGCTTTTCCAGTTTTTGACATTTCATCAAGAACATCTTTCATTCTAAATATAGGTTTACCTGTTACAGTATCTCTTTCATCAAAATCAAGATTATCAAAATAGATAGTCATTCTATCTACCATATTTTTTTGTGATTGTAATAATTTACCAATCTTAGAAGTTTCTTGAATTAGTTTGTATTTTCTACAAGCACATCTGAATACTTCATCATCAAATTCTTCTTGTTCTAAACCACCGTCTCTTAAAGCTTCTTCGTGCCTTTCTTGTTCCGAATATTTAGCATATGGAGAACTCCAATCAATAGCACAATATATATAAGTAAATTCTCTAAATGCTTTAGTTTTATTTTTACCCGTAGGATCTTTTTTAGTTTCATTTCTTTCATTAGTTCATAAATCAGCGAACTCCTTAATTAAAAGGACGTCCGCTTCATTAATAACTACTTCCTTCTTCATATTATCATAAGAAAATAATTTTAGCATATATTTATTTTTTAATATTAATTACATTGACCACCACAGCATGAACATACTGTTGATAGAATTCCACCATTTTTATGTAGTTTAGTACCACATCCACATCCTTTTAAACATTTTTTAGCTTTCATTTTAGAACCTTTAGCCATTTTAGGTTTAATCATTGTAGACATATCTTTCTTTTCTACAATTGGATCAACTTTTGGTTTAGTTTTATTTTTTAAATAACCACCTTTTTCTTTTTTCCAAGGAGTAAGTTGTTTATCATCAGATGGTATATTTTTATCTTTACTAGAAGTATTTGGTACACCTTTTTTCCAATCTTTTGGATTCATATCAGTTCCACCTTCATTTTTAGTAGGTACAGCATCATCTGATACAGGATTTGGTTTACCTTTTAAAACTGGGATAGGTTTAGTCACTTTAGCCCCTTTTTGTAGATAACCACCTTTTTTAGCAAATGTAGCACCTTCCCAAATACTTGGTTGTGTAGTTATTGTTTCTGGTAATACTGATGGATTTTCTGGTATTTCTCCTGCAGAAATATTTTGTTGCATTGTATTTAAATAAGATTGTTTTGCATCTCTTGCAGTACGATCTAAAGTTTTAAATACATCTCTAGTTGCCTCATCCCATTTACCATTTGGTTGTAATCCAGCAGTTGCTTGAATTTCTCCAATTGCTTTCATAGTTTCTTTACCAAATTTACCATCTACCACTAAATTATGTCCTAAACTATTTAAATGGATTTGAACCCATTTAACTTGATCAGGAGTTAAATTAGCATTATTTGCTTCTACAGGTGAATGAACATTATCAATAGGTTGAGAAGGTTTAACTGCAGATTTTACAGTTGTTTTAGATACTACTTTAGTTTGTTGAGGAGGTGTAGATCCTGTAGGTTTAGCTACTATTTTTTTAGCAGTTACAGTTACTGTTGGTAATTGTTTTGGATTTGCTTTTGTTCCTACTGCAGGAGTACGTTCTTCCCATGAACTAATACTTCCATTTGTTGGTCTGGACATAGGTTTTACAGGTTCTTTTGATGAAACATTAGTTGCATCTTTTGCTGCAGGTCTAACATACATTCCACCTTTTTGAAGACGTTGTATAAATTCTAATTTAGCGCCATTCTTTGCAGAAGGAGTTCCACCTTTTAATTGTTGCATAATTGATTGTATCATTTGTGAAGCTTGTTCTTGAGGCATACCTTGTTTTACTAATTCTTGTAATACTTCTTCTGGTTGTGCACCACTTTGTAATGCTTTAGCTACTTGTTGTGCTATTTGTTGTTGTTGACCTTCTGCAGGTGCAGCACCTCCTTGTTGATATTTTCTATTTAAATATTTCATTAATAAATTTTATTTAAGTTTCTGTAAGTCTTTAGTTGAGAATACATGTTCTAGTAATTCTCCTGTAGTAGTAAACCACATACATAACATACCTTGAAAGTAAGTACTTTTATCTTCATCTTTTGGTTTAATTGTCATAGTTTTTTTCTTAACAATTATCATAACCGGTTTATTAGGTATATCTTGTTTCAGTTGTACTCTGTCACCTGGCAAGAAATATACTTTATCCATATTATATTCGTTCATTTGTAAATCTTGTTGTTAAATTATCATTAATTATAGATACTAAATTTTGTTCTGCAATATTCCAAAATCCTTGTCTTAAAAATGGTACAGGTCTAGCTGATCTAGTATCATAAAATACATCATCCCCTACTTGTACATATTGTGTTCCAGGTCCTACTTCAATTACTTCAGCACACTTGATAAAATTATCTAGTATTTCATGTTCTCCAGAATCTTGACTATCAAATTCACCTTCAGTTAATTTTAATCCACTTTTAGTTGTTAATGCAGCATAAGGATTAGAAGCATAAGGTAAAATCATTACATTTGTATATAAGGGCATTATTTCTTTTTTCATATTCATTTTTATTTATTAATCCATATTTATTATTGAACAGCCATTTGTTAGAATTAAAGATGCTGCTGTAACTGCATTCTCTAAAGCGGTCTTTGTAACTAAGAACGGATCAATAATTCCCATCTCATACATATTACCATTTACTATATTTTTAAAATCATATCCATTCCAAAATTCTTCTTTAAGAGAAATTTCAGGAGAACAAGCACTTTTCCATAATATATTAAATGGTACTTGAATAATTTTATCTAACAATACTAAATCCAAATCTCTTGCTGCATGAAGTAATGCAACTCCTCCACCTGGGAGAACTCCACCATCTAAAGCAGCTTTAACAGCAGCAATAGCATCTTCAACTCTATCTTTCTTTTCTAAAACTTCTACTTTAGAATAACCTCCAACTAATATAGTAGCAACACCACCATAATAATTAGCTAATCTCTTTTTATGGAATAGCATTTCAAATTCACTTAATCCATTACCAGATAATAAAGATCTAATAGACTCTACTTTATTTTGTTTTATTGTTTCATCTATTATACAACCGATGAATGTTGTTGTGTCTTTAGTTACAATTACTTTATTACAAGTCATTGTTTGTCCTAATGTTACTTTAATATCTTCTAATAATGTATCTCTATATATTCCATTTCCTGGGGATATAACAGTACAAGATTCTAACTTACTACCTTTATTTAATAATAACATTCTAAGAATATTAGATGCAATATCTGGAGCTATAATTAATAATTCTTTTTTTTCATCAATAGCTTGATTACAAATATCAATTACTTGTTTTAATTCTACTAATTTTTCATTAAAAATAGCAACTAATACATTATTTAATTCACATGTATTTTTATCTGTATTAATAAAATATGGGGAACTAAAACCTGAATCAATTTGTAAACCATCAGAAAAAACAACTGAATTATTTATATCTGAAGATTCTTCCATATTTACACTGCCATCTTTTCCAACTTTATAATAAGTATCAGAGATTAACTGTCCTAGAATAGGATCGTTATTAGCAGAAAGTGTTGCCACTTTAAGTAAATCTTCTTGTGTACTTATTTCTATTTTATTTTTATCTAAATATTCTGTTACCTTTTTTAAATCATCTGTCAATATTCTTAATATTTCTATTGGATGTTTAGTAGATTTAGATAAACTTAAAACAATTTCTCTAGCTAATATAGTTGCAGTAGTTGTACCATCTCCAACATCTTTAGCAGTTTTAACTGCAATATCTTTTATTACATCTATACCCATACTAACAGCAGGATCATTGTGATTTACATACTTAGCAACTGTTGCCCCATCTTTTGTAACATGAATACCAGTTCTATTTTTAATTATAACGTTTTTGCCATTAGGTCCAAAAGTTGTTGCTACTGCATCCCCTATTAATTTCACTCCTGTTATAAGTGGAGTCTTTGCATTGTCATCAAATAATACATTCATTGTCATTATCATTTTTAATTATTACCATTTCCCTACTGGGCATTTTTTATCTTTTACTCTTGTACTTGCTTCAACTCTACAACCACATCCTTTTACATATCCTTCTTTAGGATATTCAGATGTTTGATTGGTGTTAACATTTAAGTAAAGTTTGGGATTACAGAGTTCAGTCTGTATTCCCATTACTTCTACTATTGTTTTTAATTTGCAAGCATTACATATTGGTTTTCTTTTTTTATATAATCTTTTTTCTAAATTTAGAAGTTCGTTTATATGACCTGTTACTATTTGTTTTACTTGTCCTAACATATTCTTAAAATTTAATGATGTTATATGAAATTCCAATTCCAATAAAAGGGGTAAGACCACTTCCACCAATTCCATATCCTACTTGTAAACCAATTCCGAAAGGTTTTGATTTTTGATATTTATTATATGCAGTAAGATCTATAATACTGCCTTGAATATTTGTTATTGATACAGCAGGATTTGAAGAAGTTGCAAATACTTCAATTCCATTTGTTGTTTCTTTTTTGCCAATTACTATTTCAGCAAATACTTTATCTTCTGTTATTAAACCTACAACTGATTGTGGTTTTTTATCTGCTGTTACTTTTATTATTCCTTGAATATCTCTAAACTTATCAGTTTGTGCAAATGTATATGGATACATTTTTGTTGAATCATTTATAACTACTTCTGTACCATCTTGATTTAAAATTAATACACTATCTTTTAATAAATTAATAGTTAAATTTAAATGATTAATATCTATTAAATTCTTTTTATCTTTAACAGATAAATTATTAATGTCTTTTGTCAATTCACTATTAGTATTTTTTAATTGATCTATATTCATTAATAGTATCTGTTTAGATTTAACTTCATCTCCAAGTTTATTTTTTGAAGTTTTTAAAGTATCAGTTAACGTAATGATATTACTTTTTGCAATTTTATTATCATTACATTGTTTAAAATTAAAAAGTATGGATACTATAATTAATATTCCAATACCTATTTTAATATACAATGGGTTTAAGTTTTTCATATGCTTTTTCTTTTATTAATGTTCCCTTATAATAACCTAACATTCTTTCAACATCATTTTTTAAATAATCCAATTCATAAATTGTTTCTTTATTATCATGATCATAATGAATTAACATTAAGCCTGCAATATTTAATGTAGGATCTAACATTTGAATCATCCAAGCATAAGTAGATAGTTGTACTGCATAATGCCAATAATTTGAATCCTGCAATGTATTTAAAGGATATTGCATCATTTGTTTTTTCTTTGTATTTATATCAAAATATGAAGATTTATTTATAGCTTTATTGGTTTTGTAATCTAATATGTAAACATCCTTACCATCTATAATAACTAAATCAGCTTGTCCAGCTAATCTAAATATTCCATCTTCTGATATTCTACTTAATAATAATTCTGGGTAGATTCCTTGATCTCCAATTTTTAATACATTATTAGTATAACATTTGAATTTACCTCCTAATCCATAACGTTTTAATTCTTTAGAACTTCCACCTAAGTTTAAATCTTCATGCATTTTATGGATAATAGTCCCTCTTTCACATGCTTCAACATTCTTATTTTTCCATAGTTGAAGAATTTCTGCTTTTTTCTTAATAAAATCTTTGGCTTCTATATTAAATTGTGCAACATATTTTGCATCAAATTTTTTAGTTATCATTAATTTCTTTTTAGTATCAGCAAATATACCAGCACCTACAAGTTCTTCAAGTGCTTTTACTGAACTCCAGAAATGTTCATTAAAAGGTTGTGCAAATTTTTCAATTAGAGTTGTGACTGATATGCACTTTAATCCAGATTTTTTATCAATATATAAATGTTCTTTATCATTATATTGTACACTATCATTTTCTTTATCTACTTTCATTCCCATTTTCATTATCATTTAAATTTTTATACTTCTGGTACAACTGTTATTACAGTTGTTTTCTTTTTTCTTTTTGCTCTACTTACCATAATTTTATTGTAAGCTATTTTAGTAGGGCAGTTATCTCCTAAACAACGTTCTGCATTTTGTCTATCTACTATAATCTCTAATTCTTGAATTCTTATTCCTAACTGTTTAATTTGGATTTCAAGTCTTGCATTTTGAGTTTCTAAAGCTTTATTTATTCTTTCAAATAATTCTACTTCCTCTAATCTTCTTTCAATATCAATTTTGTCAGTCTCTGCTTCTATTTTTTTAGTATCAGCAGTACTTTTACGTCTCCCAAACAAGTATGAACTCAATCCTACTACTAGTGGAATAATTATAGTTCCAGCAGGTACTAATAATGCATTTACATCCATGCGCTTTTCTTTTACTTTATTTTACAAACTTTTTGTTTATTTCTTTTAACTTATGGACATTCTTCGTATTATTTACATATTGTACAAAGATACTAATAAATAATGATTAAAAAAAGATATATAGTAAATATTAAAAATAAACTTCTAAAAATAATATTAAAAAGTTATTTTAGTATTATATATAATATAAATTTATATAATTTATACCTATTATAATATTAATCAAATGTTTATATAAAAAACTATTTTTTGTTTTATATGTCATTATTTATTAGTAATTTTACACATTAATCATAATTTTTAAAGTCTGTAAAAACTAAATTAATTAAACCATATGAAAATAAATATTGAAATATTAAAAGCAGGAGGACACTTCTCAAAGAAGTATATTGAAGCTGCTCATAAAAAACCAGGTGGATCTAATGTTGGAAAGGCAACATTTGCTGATGGTAGTAAAAGAACTGGCCCATATGCAGGTCCTTCTGGTGGTGCACCTAAAGGATCATACCCAATACCTGATTTAAAACATGCAAAGTCTGCATTAAGTTTAGCACATAATGCTCCTAATCCTAGTGGTATAAAATCAGCAGTATATCGTAAATACCCAGGATTAAAAAAGGATCAATCAGGTGGTACATTAGATACTGATAAATATTCAGGAGAAAATCAATCTGGTGCATCAGGTATAAAAATTAATCCAGCTAATAAAGGAAAATTTACTGCAACTAAAAAACGATTAGGTAAAAGTACAGAAGCACTTACACATAGTAAGAATACTCTTACAAAAAAAAGAGCTATCTTTGCACAGAATAGTAAAAAATGACATCATAAAGAAGGAGGAATAATTGAATATAGATCTCCTTTATTAAATAACTTAATGAATATAGTATGAGATTAAATATTGAAAAACTTCAAGTAGGTGGAATATTTAAACCACAAGTTGATACTACAGGTTTCTATAATAGAGCAGTACAATTAAATGATAAAAATAAAAATCTAAATTGGATATCAAGACAAAATAATAATACTGGCAATGAATTAAAATATAAATTTAAACCTGAAGATAATCAAGAAGGAGTATATGGTACTATGTTAACATCTTATACAGATGATAAACAAGGTAATCAATTAGCATTTCCACAAATCCAACAATTGCCTGGGCAAAATAAATTAACTTATTTTTCTAATTGAAAAGATGCATTAAATTCTGCAATTAAAAATAAAGAAGTAATTAATATGGGTAAGGATGCAAATTTTGCAGATTATTATACTACAGTTGGTGATAAATTAAATCAACGTCCTGAAGTTTTACAAGAAGCAAAACAAGATTATAAAAAGAATACAAATATAAAACTAGTTAATATAATTCCATCCACAAAAAATAATTTTAAAATGTTTTTAAAAGGCGGTATTATAAAAGGACAAAGTGGTATTAATCTTCAAAACAATACAGTTAAACCACTTACTGATGATGGTATGACTAATTTTTCTTTTACAGATTTAAATACACCTAGACCTAATCTTATTAATCCAGTATTACCTAAACCAACATTTAATAACATGGGAATTATAAATAACCCAAATACTTCTAAAGTAGTAGATGAAAATACATTTTTAAATTATTGAGCAAATCAAGAAAATAGTATTAAGAAAGGATGAGATCCAAATAAAAAAGTATGGCATCCTTATCCAAGTATAGAGAAAGGAGCTGATACAGTAGCTTATGGATTAAAGTTAGGTATAAATCCTGAGTTTGATAAGAGAGCTAAACTTGGAGTTACTGATCAAGAAGCTGCTGCTGAATTAAAAAATAGAATGGCAGCTGGTCAATTACAAATTAAATCTTATCTGAATAAAAATTATGGAACTGGATCTTATGATAAGTTACCAGATTCAACTAAATATGCAATGTTAGATTTACATTTAAATACTAAAAAAGGAATAGCAGGTTTTCCTGCATTTATAAAAGATGCAATTGCTAATAATAAACAAGGTATGTTAAAGGAAAGTGTACGACCTCAATTACCTACACGAACAGCTGCATTTCAAAAAACTTTTTTCTAGATATATTAATAAATAAATTAAATGAAATACAATCCACAAAAATTACAAATGGGTAATGTTATCCGCCCTATTAACTCAGTAGATAACCCAGTTATTATAGATTACTTTAAAAAGAATCCATTACAATTAAGTAAATTTGCTGGTCAAATGAATAGTACTCCACAGAATTCAATGGGTATGATAACAGATAATAAATGAGGACCTTATCATGAAGCTGCTAATAAATTTATAATGGCTAATCCAGTAACTCCTACAAGAGTAGATAGTATGGATTATGTTAATCCTAGAACTAGGGGAGTAATGAGAACTAATAGTATTGAGTTTGCTAAAAACTATCCAGGTAAAACTCCACAACAATTAGGTGCACAATATTTAGGAATGTCTAAATTAAATATGCAATAATAATGAGATTGAATATACAGAAATTACAAAGTTCTATATTAAAAGCACAACAAGGGATTGCAATTCAGAGGAATGATAATACTAAAGTTGCACCAATTAAAATGAAAGTTAATACTATACCTTTAACTAAGCAGCAACAATATAATTTTAAAAACTTTGGATCTTTAAATACTCCACAACAAATACATCAAACTCTAAGACAACAACCATTAGGTGAATCTTTAAAATCTAAAAAAATTGCTGAAGAAAATGTCAATACTAGAGAACGTCTGGCTAAATTTACAGAAGAACAACGTATTGATAAAGAACGAGAATTAAAAGTTGCCCCATATGCTGCTATGGGATTAGTTGGTACTATAACTGGAACCCTTCCTGCTATGATTGGTAGTGAGATTGGCGGTAGAACAGTTGATAAAGTTAGCGAGAAATTAACTGGTAAATCATGAGGTGAAAATGTATTACCAAAATATCCAGGGATTGGTGCATTAACTAATCCTGGATATATTCTTGGAGGAACAGCAGGAGCTGTCGCAACAAACTTAGATAGAAAAATAGCAGAGATTGGATTAAGAGCTGGGGACTTTAATGTGGATAAATTAAAACATACTCTTCTTGATTCTAGTACACATAAATATTTATTAACTGGTGATGAAAATATATTAAAGACTGCAGGTTCTAGAGAAGTACCTTTTTCTAATAAAGCAATTCATGATTATAATGGTAGTATTAAATATAGTTCAAGTAATCCAGCAGATTTAAATAAAGGGGATTATGTAGATATATTTTTAGGTAGAAATAAACCTACAGATTTTCGTGAAATTAAAACAAACGATTTTGGAATTCATAATGATTATATAAATAAAAATTATCCTACTAAAAAAAATAATATAAGAACATTCTCAACATCTTCTTCAGATGAACCTAGTATAAAACCTGTACGTCAAGTTAATATTGATAGTAGAAAAAAGGATTTTAATCCAACTACTGGAATAAGAAGTATGGAAGGAGAAATAATAGGTGATTTAGGAGGAGTAGATGCTGGAGGACATTTAGAATATATAGTTAATCAAGGTGATAATTTTATTACTACTCAAAAACAAGATATTTGAAAATATAATCCTAAAGATTATATGAATAAATGAGAACGTAATTCATTAGATTCCCCATTAAAAAAACTATTAATAAATCCAATAAAGAAAGCAGGTTTGAATTTATTAGATAGAGTAGGAAATCCAATTATAACTAAAGGTGAATTAACAAAATATGTTGTAGATCCAAGTATGGATAATATACAATATTTAAATAATTACATCTACCACTTATAAAAATATATGTATTAAATAAAAATGCCCGATACATTAATTTGTACAAAAAAATCCTGTATCTTAATTTGATACAGGATTTTTTGTTTTAATTATATTAACTATTTTGTTTACTGATTCAATAACAATAGTACATTCTTTAATGGATTCAAAAGATCCAATTAAAATTTGTTCCTCATTATAAGTATAATAAGCTTCAAATTGTTTTGGAGAAATGTATTTAATATTATTTTTTATTTCAATAGGTTTAGTATTATTTCTTAATAACCCATCTACTACATTCTCTGCTGAAGTTATTAATTCTAAATTTTCAACATTATTATTTTTTCTATTTCCATCTATGTGATTTACAACTACATCATAACCACAAGGAATATGATTTAAAAAAGCTATTGCTACTAATTGATGTATTTTAAATCCTTTCTTTTTTAATACTTATGATATAATTTATTATAGTTCTTAACTACATCTCCTAGAAGTGTTGGTTCATATTTTAATAGAACTTCTTTTATAAATTTTTTGGATGGATTACCTAATCGTAATTGAATACTTCCATAACTTAATCCATCTTTTCTTGCTTCAATTATTTTAGTTTCTAATTCTGTCATTACTTACAATCCTCCACTTTTAAAGTTTGTCTATATTTTGCTCTAGCAGAATTTTTATTTTTTGATTTATAGGTATCTAATTGTGAGTCACAGTTAGGACATATTAATCTTAGATTAGTTCTTTCATTATTATCTGCATCACCATCTATATGATCTAATATAAAAATTAATTCTATATTATTCCAGATATTTAAATTTCCACAGATAGTACATTTATTATTTTGTTCTATGAGAAAGAATTTTTTATAATTACCCATGTTTTGTTGACCAGATGCAATAGAGTTATCTATTTTATATTCTTCATAATGATTTTTAGATCTTAATTTTCCTGCACATTGTACAGAACAACATTCTGTATATCCACCATTACTATCAGTAGGTTTAAAATCTTTCCCACAACTAGGGCATATTTTATTATTTATTTTATTTTTTCTTACAGGTAAAGTAATACCTAGTTTTATTGCAGTATTTCTAATTGTTACATCAGATACTTTATATAGTTTTGCAATCTTTGCATAAGATAAATTATCTGTTAAGATTAATTTCTCTAATTCTTCTTTTTCTATTATCATATTATCATATATTATTTGCACCCTCCCAAGGACTCGAACCCTGACTTACAAATTTTGAAGATTTGCGTGCTACCATTACACTACAAAGGTATATTAGGAGTTTGAAAGATCTCCTAAAACTTTAATTTATAAATATAGTATTACCTATATATTGATATTCATTTTCTCCAACTTCTATACTTTCAAGAAAGTATCTTAATTTAGATTTATCTTCTATAGTTATATAGAAAATATTACCAGTTGGGTATGTGGCATTTCTAATTAATGTTATTAGTATATTTTGAAATTCTGTTATTGTCATATTAATCTAAAATGAATTCATCTATTTCATCTAAGAGGACTTCTATATCCACTTTCTTTATTGGAGAAATATAATAATATCCTGATGCTTTATCTGGATTATTAAATACTTCAATAGTATCTTTATCTAATCTTACAGTCCAGTCTGATTTAACATAATCATTGGATTTTCCTATTTGATGAAAACCTCTTTCTAATAATTCATTTATCATAATATTATTTTTATTTTGTAGGTGTACAGTTTTCTGTATTGAAATTTGTAGTATTACCACTTGTATTTCCTGTTGAAATATTACCATTACCACTTATTATACCATTTTCACTTGTAGTTAGTATACCACCATTAATAGTATAAGGATTACTTGATCCCCTAATAAAATCTGGATGAACCCATTCAAGAGTTTTCACTGATGGGGAGGGTTGATACCAAGGTGAACTAATAGTTATTTGTGGATGTGAAAGTAAAGTCCATTCATCAACATCTAATCCTAATTCTGCAAACATATCATAAAGTTCTCCAATATTTACTTTATCATTTAGAAGTATTGTTTTCTTTATTGTATCTAATTCTATTTTCATTTTTATTTGTTTAATAGTTTATCTATTCTTTTTTTATAATCTTCTATATATAAATTTAAGAAGTCAGTTCCTAATTCTTGATTCCATTTAGACTTATGTTGCCACCCATCTCTCACTGTTGTTAGGCGAGCTAGTATTTCATCTAAAAATTCTAATGTAGGATTTTCCATTAAGCTAGTTCATAAGTTTTTATAAATATATCTGGTTTACATGGATAAAATTCTCCACTAACTCCTTGTATAATATAATCTCCTACTGATGCTAACATTCCACCTTCTAATGTAGGGATTATTAATGTACCATTCTTTTGTGGAAGAGCTTTTTCATATGTAAATTTTACTATAACATCTTGATTATCTTTTGTTAATTGTTCTGCTTGTATTACTACTGGTAGTTTTCTATATAACATATTTTTATTTTTTAAGATCCCCCATAACACCACGAAGTAGTCTATCTTCTACTCTATCAACACAAGCTTCAATAAACATTGTTAATCCTTCTATCATTTTTTCATTTTGTTCAGAAGGAAATCTATTATTTAATTTAATAGTTCTATCTAAAAGTACATATGCTAATTGTTCTGATTGTATTCCAGCTTCCATTGTACCATCATCATTTTTCTTTACAAAAGGAATAGCAATTTTAGTTTCAGTATATTCTGTAGTTCCGTTATTAAATCCTTTTGACATTTCTACTAAATAGTAATGTGCTCCTCCGTATACATCTCCTGGTGATACTTCTATTGTTTCTTGTTGGCTTGGGAAAACCATATATGGTAATTTAATCATTTCCATTTTTTATTTTATTTATTAATACTTTCAACTGTTCCTTGCTTTTGCTTCCAGTTGTTTTTAAAACTTGTATATTATTTTTAAAAAAGATTAGTGTTGGTATACTACGAATTTCGTATTGTTCTACTAGATCATCTTCTTCATCAATATTAATCTCTTTTATTTCTAAATCAAACTCCAATGCTAACTCTTTCATTATAGGTGAAAGAGTTTTACATGGGTTGCATCAATCTGCTTGGAACTTTAATATTTTAATCATTAATAGTTGTTAATAATAAATATAAATCTTTAATTTTATCTGCTTCTTTCATTAGGATATTTCCTTTTTCAACTAGAATTCTTTTTCCTTCTTCCTTCCATTCTTCAAATGTCATTAAAGGTTTAAGAATTTCTAATTCTTGTTCAATAACTGGTTGTTCATGAGGAGTAGTAATTTGAATATATGATAAACTTTTATCACTATTATATTCTGTAGGATCATATGACTTTATAAGTTGAGTTGGATATTCAATTGTTTTTTCTGGTGGAAGTAATACTTCTTCTTGTGAGAAATTAATTTTTTCTATTTCTTCTAACATATTAACTAAACTTTCAAATAAAGATTGTTGATCAGATCCTTGTTCAGGTTTCTTTTCAAATATATCACTAGTAGCTTCTTTCCACATCTTACTGAAGTCACTTAAGAATTCTTCATTAATTTCAAATCCTTTTGCTTTTTGTGCATCTGCTATTTCTAATACTGCTTCTTCTGTTTGTTTTATTTCTTCTTTAACAGCTTCTTCTTGTTTAGTTATATGATTAAGTTTAGTATTAAAATATATAAATTCATTTATTATATTAGTTAATAAACTTTCTACTTTAGGTAGTGTTATTTTTGGAAGACCTGGGAAAGTATCAATTCTATAATGATCTAAATCTAAATCTATAGCATCTACACTTGCTGAATCTTCTAAAAGCACAACTTCAAATGTATATTTATTTTCTGTGTTTTCTTGATTATATAACATATTAAGTTTATCTATTAATGCTATAATTCTTATTTCTTGTAATTCAATTTCTGTTTTCATATTTTGTTGGTTGGGTATTTTAACAATACCATTCTAATATATTTTCAATCTCTTTTAAAAGACTATTAATCTCATTTGGTGTATTACTACCTATTAATATTTTTAAAGTTTTAACTTTATTTTTTAATTCTTTTTGAACTTTAGTAAAATTAAGAAATCCAATTTCTTCTTCTAGTAGTAATTCATCTTCTATATACATGTATTTATGTTTTTAATTATCTACAAAGATACATATTTTATTTCAAATGGAAAACTATCTTTTGATTTTTCTTTATATTCTGTATAGAAGTACCAATTGTCATAAAATTTTGTAGGTGGTTCAGAAGTTTCATGACTTAAATCTTGTATAGCAATTCCTGAAGTCTTTAATTTAAAATAGTTTCTTAAACCTTCACATTCATTTATATATTTTGGATGGTAATATTTATTTTCCATTATTGTTTTATTATTGATGTTATATTAAATTTATCATCTATATGAATATAAGTATTTGTATTTGGTACTTTAAATATATTATCTATTAATGTTACTTTATAACCTAAACTATTTGCTAATTCTATTTTATTTTTTAACATTATTTTCCATAGTTTTTTAATTGTTTTCTTAGCACATCTTCAAATTGTTTGTATCCTTGTTTGTTAGTGAAACATCCTTTAGATATTTCATATAATCCATCCTCATGATACTTTGGGTAATCTAATTTATCATTAAATATATCTTTTAATTTACTTTTAATTAATTCTATAGTTAATTTTTGATATTTATAAGTATTATCCATTATTTTTCAAGTATTTGTAATTTACAATCAGCAAATGTTTTTATTTCTCTACCCCACATATCTACTATATCTCCATAAGTTGGAAGACTAAATAGAATATTTTTTAAAAGTTCTTTATTAAATTCTTTTATTACTTCATCATATATATCTTCATCAGTAGGTACTGTTTGTTTTATTGTTAATATACTATGTTTAGTTGGGGTAAATATTAAATCTGCTATTGTTTTATATTCATTTAAAGACTCTTGTATTTTACATAAAGTAAATATAAAATATTCTTTACCAAAGATACTATTTAAATTATTTACTAATTCATTATTTATATATTCTATTTTATTTTTCACTATTAATATTTTTGATGGATTGTTTCTTGTAATTGTTTTATTTTAAATTCTAGTAAATCAATAGTTATTTCCATTGAATTAACAATGTCTAATGTTTGCTTTATTAAATCTTTATATCTATCTTTATATATACTTGGATATACAACTTGTTTTTTCTTTTTACCTCACATGATTTTAATTTTTAAATTAGTTAATAGTTTTTACACAAACTTTAATTACTAATTTAAATCTTCTGGAATATCTATATTATTACACTTTAATATATAAGTTTTAAAAATATTTACTATACATTCATTTATTTCAAATAATTTATTTTTTAAATGATATGCATTACAAACTTTTTGTAAAATTTTTTCTTCCCTTATTCCACCTTCTCTTAAAGCTATTATCTCTACATTAATATGAGTTGACTCAAATTGCTTGAATCTTTTTTCTATATTTTCTGAGAAACCTATTTTGTAAGTTTAATCTAATTTTATTAAGTATAACATTTATATAATCTCTATTGGTTTATATTCTAATTCTTTTGATTCTTTTAACTGTTGTTGTAGTTTTACGTTTTCTTTTAATACTAAATTCATAGTCTTATTAAAAGTATCTTCTAAAGAATTTAAACGTTCATCTGTTTCATTTAATCTATCTTCATGTTTCTGAAGAGTAAATACTATTGCTTGTTCTAATTCATTAAGATGAAACATTTTTTCATTAATCATTAATCCAGTTTCCATATCTTTCTTATCTGTTTTAATAATAGATAGATAGTTTTTCTCTAATAAAGATTTATTATATTTTGTAACTGAATGAGGAGACATATTAATAATGTCTGCTAATTTTCTATCACTATAACTTACATTACCATAACCACCTTCTTTAAACATATATTGTTGAGTAGCAATTAAATATGCTTTTTCATTTGAGGATAGATCTTCTTTATCTAAAAAATCATATGAAAATGGTTCAAATTTTTTATGAGGATTAAATTTATATAAATTATTTCTTCCTTTTTTTGTTACTGTTATATAACCAAGAGATTTTAAATTCTCAATACACTTTCTTACAGTTGGTTTTGATGCACTTGCATGCCCCATAATAGTTTCCAATGATGGGAATGCTTCTTTGGTTATTGAATTCATATATCTTCTTATTGAAACATAAATTAAAAGATCCTTAGAAGATAGTTTATCATCGACTGTCATATTATTTGGAAGTTGTACGTGCCTTTTATTTTCTAATTCCATTTTCTATTACTTTAATTTCTAATACAAAGGTAATAAAATTTTTTGGATAGTGCAAATAAATAGTGTAAATTTAACATATTTTAATACTTTAATTTTCATAGTGAAAGTTTTTGCATAGAGGTTGTGCAAAAAATACCCCAAGGGTGTGCAAAATGTACCCCGATGCGTGCAAAAAGTACCCTCTAACTATACTTACTTATACTTATATAATTATACTTACTAGGAATTTTCTTCGAAATTTCCTCAAGAAAAATAAAAAATTTTTTATATATGTATAATTTTAGTTAGGAATTTTAGTGCCCCCCTTAAGATGATTATAGATTGATTTGCTAAGGAGATTGAAAAAAAATTTTATATATATTTTTTACAGGTGAGAGCTGTTGGTCTTTACTCCCCCAAGCCTTAAGGAGAGTAAAATGAATTCGTAGAAAATTCGTCCTCTGTTCACTAAATATAAACAAATAAAAAAACTTATTATGGCTGAAAACAAAAATGTTGCAACTGAAACTGTTGCTCCTAAAACTTATCTTGATCGTGTTGTAACATTGGAATCACTTGAAGCACGTGCTTTACTTGATCCAAGTTTCGCTAATTCTTTTAATGGAATCGAAACCTTACAAGCCGGTCAAATCCTTACATTTCCTACTATCATTCCAATCACTGAAAAATTCTTCAATGATAAACCTTACAATTCTGTTGTAACTGTTGATGGTAAAGAAATTGCATTTTCTCAATTTACTCGTAATGATTATGCTGGTACTCCAATCAATCCTAAATTTTCAGGATTAGGTTTCGCCACTATCATTGCATTGCTTTCAGGTAAAACTGCTATGGTTCAAAAGACTATTGTAAATATGCCTACTTATGTTGAAGTCAAAGGTAAACGTGTTCGTTCTATTGAAGCTTCTTCTCTTTGTGCACCAAAGTCTGTTAATTACTTTGTAATTGCTGGTGTACAAGAAGCATTGCTTGCTGACTAAATTAATTAATTGAGAACTCTACATAATCGTAGGGTTCTCAATTCTTTACAACCAGAGAAATAGCATTGGTAATTAACTATTCTCCTATTCGAGAAATAGTAATGATAACTGTTATTCAATCACAGATACCCGAATGTATACCAAAATGGATATACTAACAAACTTCTCAGTTATTCTCGCAAATTTCTAATCGATTCCCAAATGTATATCAATAAAGTACTAGCTATTAAAATTGTTCGAGGTCGTTTAATTGGTAGATGTTTACTACATTCTCGCAATAAAGATTATCAAGTTGGTATTTGGGATAATTTATATGAGCCACAACTATCTGGAAAGCTTTGCTATTTTAAGTTGGTAAAGTATAAGATCGGATGGATAATTAATGATTTTGTTTATGTTTAATAAATTTCTTTCTACAAAACTCAAAATTCGAGAAAGGATAATGCTAGATTTCAAAAGTGTTTACAAATGCATTATACCTGGACAAGAGGTCCTAAATTAATAGTCGAAGATTTATGAAAGTAAGTCTTTGGCTTTTAATGATAATATTATGAGAATTTTAGGTGAGTGATGAATGAGAACTGCCTAAGCCTTTCTTCTAAACGTAAACCAAACTACCCTTTCCAGAACTTTTTCCAATTCCAATTCACAACTTTGTATAACCTCGAAACGCAAAATCTTACCAATCTCTTTTTATTATTGCAGAGTGCAAATGTTTACAATTCGTAAATATTGATCTTATCATTTCGATAAGGTTTAGATCCATAGCGATGCTTAAACTCAAAAAAACTCAAATATTATGAAAGAATCTTTATCTTTAATAAGAGCTCAAAAAGCTGTTGCAATTATCAATGAATTAAAAGAACAAAAATCAGCATTTACAGGAATATCATTATCTCATGCTTTGAAAATGTCTGGTTGTCCTTATTCTCAATTTGTATTCAGTATTCTTAAAAAAACTGGAATGATTGTAAAATTCAAAAAAAGAGAATATGTTTTTGCTTATGATGCTCCAGTATATTACAAGACTATTCAAAAAGGTCTTGATGAATGTGCTACTAATCAATTAGATTATACCAAAAAGTACAAAGGTAAACCCGAATTGGTTCAAAATTCTTTTGGAGATATAGTTTCAAACTCAGAAATTATAGATTTTATAGATCCAATTGAAGAAGCAATTGCATTGTTAAAAGCAAATGGATATAAACTTCAACGCCCAGTAATTAAGTATGAAAATTGTTAAACATTTATCAAGGGAATAGTAATCTATTATTCCTTTAATTTAAACTTAATTGTATAATCTTTAAAACTCAAAAACTCAAATTATATGCACGTTATAACTAATTTCAAACTTATTAGAATTAAGATCCTTAATCTTAATACTACATTACAAAATCAATTTATTGATAAATTAGAAAAAGAATTATCTTTGCCTAATTTTGTAGATTTAATGGTTAATAATACCATTAGTAAATGTTATTTTGGTAATGATGAAAGACAAATCATTTTTCTTTTTAACGATAATGCAGGTGAATTCATTACTAGTTATTGTATATCATTGTAAAATATATTCTCGAAAAATAGACGATTTACCAAAATTGTTTATCTGATTATTGAATTTCTGAACTGTTATAATAGAGGTATTATAAAGAAAGCGATTGAAAATAATATAGAGAATAATAATTTAAAAAGAAATGTAATCAGTTTATGCCTTCTTGAAGGTGTTGCATGCGGTGTATAATAGTCCGAAGCCTGTATTACATTTCTTTTTTTAACTCTAAAAGCGGGGTTTATCACTAATATAATGCGAAGTGAAACAGTGATTTTTTATTAAACTCAACCAGGAGAGTTTAGATCAAATGTGCAAGCACATTTAATCTTATAAAATAGTGTCTGATGAGACTGGACGAAATATATATGTATTACACTCAAAAATACTTATTATGATTACTGAAACAATGTCTAGAAAAGAAATAGTTGATGAAATACTATTAGATACAAAAGAATTAATACAAAAAACTTTACATTCAACAGTATTTCATAGTATAACTAAAGTATTTGTAAGAAAGCGTAAAACTTTTAATTATCCAATAATTTTTAAAACATCTGAAACAATAATATCAAAAAGAAACAATAATTATTTAATTATTTATGCTTCTGATAATATTGATAATTTAGGAGCAAATCATTTATGTTCATATATAAAAAATAATAAAAAACAATATGTTTTAATAAATTTTACTGAACAACATTGTTTTTTTATATCTGAACATTTTTTATCTCGATTTAAAGAAAGAAGTGAATATTTAATTGATTCTGATTTACCTTATTTCTTATTAAAAGAAATATGTATACCTGAAGGTAATAATATTCCCGATAAAAATCATTTAATGTTTTTAAAAACATTATCTGGATTAGCTATTTTATCTAAAATTGATAATTATTGTGTATATGTAACATATATGAAAAATAATTTATCTTATGATAAGCAGCAAATTTTAAATGAATTAAATCTTTCTCAAATAATTGCTAAAGAAATTTAAACTCAAAAACTTAATCAAAATGAACAAAATTATTCGTATCGCATTACAGAACAAATTCCCAGGAATTGAAATTGAAGCATTAATGGAAGTTATCAATCAAACTCCAAATGCAGTCATTGCAGTTGAAACTCTTATGAATGTATATGAAGTTCCTGATATTTCTAAAACATCTATTTATCCTCAAGGATCATCCAAAATTTGCCGCTTTAAATCATTTGATAAATATACTGAAAAAGTAACTTATGAGTATGATTCAACTGAAAGTAAAACATTGTATTTTGATACAAAAGAAATTGCCGAAGAATCTAATTCATATGATTTAGCTGTTTCTAATAAAACAGGTAGAGATTATTATTCTCGTGATGATTTCCGTGCTGAAAAATCATTTAGAATTCCATGTGTGAGTAAATTAACATGTGATTTAGAATCTTGGAATGGTTGTAAATAATATATTTTTTGAGTTTCCAATCCACATAAATGTGGTGCGGAAACTTAATTAAAACTCTTAATCATGAATAAAAATCAAGCATATTTAGCAATGCAACAAGGTCATAAAGTTTGTAATGAATATTATTCACCTGAAGAATATGCATTTATAAATGATAATAACCTTATTGAGTATGAAGATGGTTGCGTAGTTGGTAATCAATACAGTGAAAACTGGGTTAAATATCAAGATCCAGAACATAAACTTGAATGGTATTATTGGATATCAAAAGATGTTAGATCTGATACTTCTCAGAATTCAATATCTGATCCATATTTAGAAAGATTAGGTGATGATATATCATTGATCCCTTTAATGTTTACTAATCCAATGCAAGGATATAATGATTGTAAATTCTATTCAAAAAAGGAATTCATTCCAAAGAATCATAAACGCACAAATCGCAGATGAAAACAATTCAAAATGGTTTAGTTAATTTTCCAGAAATTCAACAAGCATTAGCAACTGATATTGATAATCTAATTCATACTACAATTAGTAATAAAGGACATTTAGCTGATGTTTCTTGTAGTCTTCGTTTGATTGCTTCAAGTTTAAACTTAAAAGCAGATAAACTATCAATTCTTTTTAATCAACAAAAATTAGACTAATGAAAAAACTTATATTATTTCTTATAATTGTATTAACTCTTTCTTGTACTTCTCAAAGTGGTAAAAAAGAACATTTATTAGTTATTCAAACTGAACTTCAACGTTTTAATGCAATACCATCTCCGTTAATATTAAAAGATTATACTTTTGAAAATGGAGTAACTGAACAAGTTGTAATTATGCAACATAATGATTCAATTATTATATTTCGAGGTAGAAATCCATTAACAGAATATTTATTAAAAACATACAATAGAAATGATACTATAAAATAAAGTTATTCAATAACCGAAAGTGGGGGTCCAATTCATGAACAGTTAGCTCTATGTTAACAAGAGATATGATTGGGGTAAAAAACAAAATGAAATACACGGAATGACTTTATTTTTCTTTAATCATAGTTATTAAATTTACTTAACTCAAAATTCAAATGAAATTAATCAAATCTATTATCATTGTAATTATGATTTTAATTATAGTGACTATTCTCTCTGTTTCTCTATATACAGTACTACATGGTAGTTGGTATGGAGTAGTTTGTTGGCCTTTTATGATTGTTGGTTTTCTTTATTCTTCTATTTTTGGAATAATTAAATTTGATCATTGGTTTCATAAACAATTGAAATAATGGAACAACTTTGTATTCTTTTTTTAAAACTATTCTCCATATTATGGGGAATAGTTATTATTATTTCAATTCCAGGTATTATAACACATAAACGTTCTTTTAATTTGTATTATAATGATATCTTCAAAATTACATTTTTTATCATTTGTGTAATCTCTTGGTTTGTATGAGAAGTTTAAAAAAATTATTATGTTTATTGTGGATTACAATAAACGCAGATGAAAATTTTGAATTTGGTTTATGCGCTACTGTAAATTATTTATCTCTAAAAGATAAACTTAATTTTTCTGAATATAAGTTATTATATAATTATATTCAAACAAATCGACCTAAATGGTATCAAAAACATTATAGTAAAGCTGATAAACATTCAGGTTATTATTGGGCACATGGTAGTAAACAACCAAGATTAGATTGGTTAACAACACATATTAAAAAACAAAAATAAATGAATTAATTGAAACTGTAAAGAATTGAGATATATTGCGTGATTTATCACAATAAAATACCAAAGGCAATTACTCATCAATGTAATCGAACTGATAAAGGCAGCTCTTCAATTAATTAATAGCATAGTATCCAATGCCAGTTGTTCTGTCAACACGTCACTCCATAATACTACAGCGGTAGTATTAACGTTGGAGTCGGTATACACTCTTCGTGTAGAAGAAAAAAGAAAAAGACATTATTTCAATTTTAAACGGTGCCATTGTTGCATTAGCTTTTTATGGAAATAATGTATAGACGTAAATGTTTTAAAGCTAGAGTCGTCGGTATGTAATATCCTACATGCGAACCAAGAATGGATTAATAAAAACCTTTATAAAGGTAATTCTGATAAATACCAACTTACTCTTGGTATAAACAGAAAATTATATGAGTAAGATATAATTGTACGATAGAATTTGTATAATGTCAATGGATATTATGTGAGTTTTCGTCGATGTTGATGAGTAATCATGAACATTCAAATTAATTAGTATTGGAATCATTGATTCTCGTGGTCACAGAATACACTCTGTTGAAAATAAGTCTAAAGAGGACTTTTACCACCAATACTTATCTCTTTCGTCTAATGGTAGGACATTATTGTAAAGCAATAAAAATTCAGGTTCGAATCCTGTGTGGAGAACAACACAGAACTTACTTAAGTGTGATTCTGTATAGGGTAAGAAAGTCGACTTTCATCCTGCACTTACGACTGATCATTGTAAGTAGAGTAACTCGTCTAATTGGTTAGGGCACTCCGAAGAGGGGAGATAGGGTTCGATTCCCTAATACTCGCTTAAATTTGCTTCTCTTATTATTATTAGTCCCTAGCAATGCTGATACTAATGAAATAAGAAGGAGTAATTTTTATTAGATAAACAAGTAGGTGTCACATTACAGCCCTGAATACATTTAACGGATTAAATTCACTCTGATGTATTAAGACTTGCAGAAATTTGAATATTTTAACGATTAGTTTGGTACGTATAAGTTAAACTTAGACTAGCCCATTAATATTATATTTGCAAATTGTAAAGAGCCTTGTTTATTAATATTAAATTTAAAAAAATAAATCATATGAAGAAAATTCTCTTTTTATTTCTCATGTTATTTTTAATGAGTTGTATAACTACTAAAAAAGTTAAACAACCTGTAGTTTTTGATCATTCTTATATTGTAAATAAATGAGATACACTCTTAATCAACTTAAAAATAACAAGAAAATTGTTGTTTATTTAGAAACAAAAACTGATTGGCAGAAATTATTTGATCTTAAGATGTTTAACATAACTGTTGAATATTATGGTTCTTATTGTTATTCTTTAATAGATGATACTTATAGTGGTAGTTCAACTAAAACTAATCCTGGTGCTTATAATCATGACACAATAATTGTACAATTTGATGAAATAGATTTTGATATAAATATTGAAAATAAAGAATTTTTAGAATCTATTAGTTGCCCTTATCAAGAAGGTGATCTTCTTGAAGGAAAAATTGCTGATAGATGGATTTCTGAAATGGTATTACATGTTGAAAA